>JADMIO011525484.1_pt1 | contig 17426 bp, 18 predicted proteins | sample 8958161 | NCBI WGS metagenome assembly JADMIO01 (sample SAMN16585339, study PRJNA669376) | soil metagenome | isolation source: Crop rotation soil | place: USA: Cullars Rotation, Alabama | collected 2011
ATTGTCTTGGCGAGGTTGTTCAGCACTTCGCCGAGGAAGGCTGCGGAACCCAGAGGATCGTGCATCAGGCAATCTCCGTCATGCGGACAGGCGCGCCCGCCGCTGCGAGCGCGCGCTTGGCGTCGGCGACGGACGCTTCGCCAAAGTGGAAGATCGAGGCCGCGAGCACTGCATCCGCGCCGCCCTTCGTCACGGCGTCGGCCATGTGCTGCACATTGCCGGCGCCGCCCGAAGCTACGATCGGCACGCGAACCACGTCGCGGATCGCGCGAAGCAGGTCGATGTCGTAGCCGGTCTTGGCGCCATCCCTGTCCATCGACGTCAAAAGGATCTCGCCTGCGCCGAGCTCGGCCGCGCGCCTGGCGAATGCGACCGCATCCTTGCCGGTGTTGTTACGGCCGCCATGCGTATAGACGGCCCAGCCTTCGCCCTCGCGCTTCACGTCCATCGCCATAACGACGGCCTGCGAGCCCACCTTACGGGCGCACGCTCTCAATAGTTCTGGCTCAAGCACAGCAGCGGTGTTGATCGCCACCTTGTCGGCGCCGGCCTTCAGCATCGCGACCATGTCGTCGGGCGTTCTGACGCCTCCGCCGACGGTGAGCGGCATGAAGCAGGCGTCCGCCGTCCGCTCGACCACATCGATCATCGTGCCGCGCTTTTCATGGCTCGCTGTGATGTCGAGAAAGGTGAGTTCGTCGGCGCCTTGCGCATCGTACGCCCGCGCCAGGGCAACCGGATCGCCCGCATCACGCAGGTCGACAAAGTTGACGCCCTTCACGGTGCGCCCGTCTTTCACATCCAGACAGGGAATGACGCGGACCTTGAGCATGCGCTTCTACTCGCGCGACGGGACGCAGAGGTCAATTGGCATCGACAAAGCTGGCAAAGACGGGCAGATGGTCCGACCCGATATCGGGCCCGACATGATGTTCGGTCAGAACCAGTCCGCCGCCGAACTTGATGTGATCGATCGGGATGCCCAGGAGGATAGCGGAGGCCGGGAAGGTCGCCTCGAAACGCGGATCGCCCGCCCGCGCTCCCGGCGTCAGGGTGTAAATCCGCGACCAGGGCGGGGCGTTGAAATCGCCCATCACAAGGAATGGCGCCGCCTGATCGAGCCCCTGACCAAGCGTCGCCAGCAACCGATTGCGGTCGCCCATGCCTGTCGGGCCATCGGGCGACACCGGATGTGCCGCCACGATCTGAACCTGCCTGCCGCCGACCGACAACGTGTAGCGCAACACCGCCCGATTGCTCCGCCCGCCAGGCGAGGCGACGGTTATCGGCGACATCGGCGCTGACGAGATCGCCAGCATCTTCTTGGACAGGTCTCGTCCGTCCGTCGACTTGCGGATCGCGCTCGTCGTCATGCCGGGGAATAGCTTGCGCAACGCCTCGTCATTGATCGCCGGCGCTTCATAGACGGAAACGAGATCCGCTCCGTATTCCTGCGCCAGCTCAGAGAGCCTTGTCAGCGCCTCGGGGCTTGCGTGCACATTGGCGCTGACGACGCGCAACAGCCTGGCGCCCTCTGGCGCCGGTTCCGGGACCGCAAACCGCGGCGTTGCCAGCACAATCGCCAGGTTCAACGCCGCGACGCCGGCCGCTAGCCCCGCGGGCCGCCACACCTTCATCGCAGCAGCTGCCGCCGCGACGAGTAATGAGGCGGCCGCTATCTGCCGCGGGAAATGCACGATCAGGTCGAACACCCAACCGGCGTCGCCAAAATCGACGCGATCGAGCTGTCCCAGCAGCGTTGCGACTGCAGCGCTGATGGCGACGATCCAGAGTGAGCGTGCAGCCAGCTTCTTCACATCGAATCGACCACGGGTCGCCAAGCCTCGCGCTGGCTATCCATCATCGGCGCCAGTATCCCGGCGGATGTGTGGCGGCAGTCTCGCAGCCAGGGAGCGCGCAGCTCGCCGGCGATCAGTTTGTGGGTCTGGCCAGTGCCCCGACTTGCGGCCTAATCTGTCTACAAGGCTAGCGACGCGCGCCAGCCATCTTTGCATGTCCATGTGAACCTGAAGCTTGGGATTGAAGACGCGCGTTCGCGCAATGAGCGTGATGCATGAGCGTCTCCTTTCCTGGCTCCCGGTCCCGCGATCATCGCGAGGACTGATGCGGTCATATATCCGCGCTTGAAATTCCGGGCAATGTGAAGATCAGGGTCTTTGGGGCGGCGTCAGCTGCATGGCTGCGTCGTCGGGCAACGTCGGGTAGGGCGCATGCGGCTCCGCCTGGTACCAGTAAGCGACCGAGGCGAGGTAGTCGTCGAGGGGCTTATAGGTTCCCTCGCCCAGGATCTTCTGGTTGCTTGCCCCTTCCCAACCGATGCTCTGGATCGTGACGCGAAGATCGTCCGTGAAGCGCACGGGGTCCATCACGTGCCAGCGGTACTGGGCGTAGCGCCGCTCAAAGCCTGCCTTGAAATACTGGGTCAGCCAGTCGACCGGCTCTGTGACGTAGAAGCCCGCATAGGCGGTAGAATAATTAGTCTCGCGTGGCGCGCCGCCATTCTCGCGCTTGGCGTATCCATAGGAGCCGAGGAAATAGTCCTCTTCGCCCGTACCGTTGATGGTCGGAAAGTCCTTGTCGCCATCGATGTAGAACTTGATCTCGCCCTCGCCCCACCAGCCAGGGCTGAATGCGCCATGGCCCAGATAAGTGCCGACATACTGGCCGCGGCCCTTCACGCCATCGAGGAGGGTGTAGACGTCCTTCGCCTTGAGCCGGTTCGCGAGACGGAACTGCGCGTGGAAGTAAGCGGCGTTGGCGGGGACCTGCGTCAGCGCGTAGTCGACCTGATAGTAGATCGTTAGCGGCTTGCCGCTGCGGTTCTCCATCGTCATCCGGAACTTCTTGCGGAACGGCATCTGCCAGAAGCTGTTGAAGCCGCTGCCAGGGTTCACCGCCATGACGGCGCTGTCGATGATCGGCTCACGTCCCTTGCCCCATCCGCTCGCGAAGAAGTCGCCAACGGGAGCCTCAACCGAGGGCGTCGTCTCATCGTCCCAAAAGATGCGAAGGATCGCAGAACGATACTCCGCTGCCCCGCCAAGCGTCAGCCAGATGTGATTGATGATGCCGGGTCCGGAGGCTTCGCCCATCGTGAACGAGCCGCCCGGAGCGATGTTGATGTAGGGGTTCACTTTCCAGCCGAGACCGAGCTTGGAGGCTGCAACCTTTGCGCTTCCCTGGTCCGCCGGCGTGCGGCCGCCCATGCCTTTTTCGCCCGTGAGGTTCTCCGGGCTGATCGACCGGCTCTGCGCATCCGACATCAGGAAGAGCGTATTTACTCCCGACACTGGCAAGGCCGGCCCGGACGCCGGCAGCGCGCAGCCCGCAAGGCCGAACCCCAGGGAGAGGGCGATCAGTGTGGCGCGCATGTCGCTTGTCCCCATGTCGTTGAGAGGGGCACATTTGTTTGGACAGTGGCGGAGGTCAACGCAGCTTTGCGAGTGACCCAGCGTTATCGCACCGCGAGCAGTGCTTCGGTCGGGTCGATGTCGCCATCATAAAGCGCGCGGCCAAGAATTGCGCCTTCGACCGGCGCGCCCTTGCGCGCTTTCAGCGCCCTTAAGTCGGCGATATCGCGCACCCCGCCAGAGGCGATGATCGGGATAGAGACTGCATCCGCAAGCTGGCCCGTCAGGTCGACGTTGACGCCGGTCTTGAGCCCGTCGCGCGCGATATCTGTGACGATAATCGCGGCGACCCCGCAGCCTTCGAACGCCTTAGCAAGTTCAACGGCCTGCATATCCGTCGTTTCCGCCCAGCCCTGGACGGCGACGCGCCCGTCGCGGGCATCGATCCCGACGGCGACCTGAGCGGGGAAGGCGCGCGCAGCGTCCTTCACGAGTTTTGGATTGCGGACGGCCGCGGTGCCGAGAATGACGCGGCTGATGCCGGCATCGAGCCAGCGCTCGATCCCTTCCATGTCGCGAATGCCGCCGCCGAGCTGAACCGGCGCGCGCATCACGTCGAGGATGGAGGCGACGGCGTTGTGGTTCACCGATTGGCCCTCGAACGCGCCGTTGAGATCGACAACGTGGAGCGCTTCAAAACCCATCGCCGAAAAGCGAAGGGCCTGGTCGGCCGGATCGTCATTGAAGGAAGTGGCGGTCGTCATCTCGCCGCGAAGGAGACGGACACACACGCCGTCTTTGAGGTCGATTGCTGGATAGAGTTTCATTTTCCGCTCTTGGTGGCGTTTGAGAGGCGGCCCTTGGAAGACGGAACGCTAGTCTTGTCAACGCGCGGCTGCAGCCCACGTTTGCGTCACCTGAAGGCTCAGGGTTTCCAGCGCAGGAAGTTGGCCAGAACGGTCTGGCCCGCCTGCTGGCTCTTCTCCGGGTGGAATTGCGTGCCGAAAAGGTTGTCACGAGCGACAGCCGCCACGAACTTGCCGCCATAATCGCAACGGGCCGCGACGTGATCCCGGACCTCCGGCTTCATCGCGTAGGAGTGCACGAAATAGACGTGCGGCTCGGGGCCCAGCCCGTTGAGGACCGGGTGGGACTTCATGTCCGTCAGCACATTCCAGCCCATGTGCGGGACCGGGAGATTGGGGTCTGACGGTTTCAGCCGCTCGACAGCGCCGGGGATCCAGCCCAGGCCGCGCGTTTCGACATCCTCACGTCCAACATCGGCCATCAGCTGCATGCCAACGCACACGCCGAGAAAAGGGCGCCGGCTGCGGAACACCGCCTCATTGAGCGCTTCACCGACCCCGTCCCGCGCATCGAGCCCGGCAGCGCAGTCGGCAAAGTGTCCGACGCCAGGCAGCACGATGCGGTCCGCCTGGCGGATCCGATCCGGGTTGTCGGTCAGCGTGACCGTGAGCGGGATTTCGAAATGGTTCGCCGCCGCCTCGAGCGCGCGCTGAACCGACCGGACATTGCCGGAGCCATAGTCGATGATTGCGAGGCGGGTCATCACTTGGAGATAGCGTGTGAGTCCCGCCGTGTCACCGCCTTCGCATCGTCCGCGCTTCACCTGTGGCGCGGGAACTGCCACAGTTCAGACGTAAGTCAGTGAGCCGCTTTTGAGGGTTTCGGATGTTGCGTGCCTGTCTTGTGGTTGCCCCTCTTGCGCTGGGCCTTGTTGCGGTCGCCGCTCCGGAGCCATTTCCCTCACCAATCGAGCCTGCAGCCTCAGGAAAGCTCCAGTGTCACCAGCCCAACCACGAAAAGAAGACCTGCAGCTCGCTGGCCGGCTATCGTGCGGCGACGGGCGGGGGCTTTGAGAATACGGCCAGTGTCGCGCTGCCGACCTCGCCGTTGATCGTGATGGAGATCGTCTCGAAAGTCGAAATCCGCGATGGCCAGGTTTGCGGTTATGTCCGCAGGAGCGACGTCGATGGTGCGCAGTTCACTGTCGGAGGCGTCGAGGCGGCCGCAGATGTCACGACGAACTGGAGGAAGCGGGCGGCCGCCCTGTACGCCGCCATGTTCGACCACGAAATCTGCACCGCCTATGTCGCTGACGGACAAGAGCTTGTGACGCGCGTTTCGGTCGACGGCAGGCTGGCGCCCGCCATGTCGCAACGCGTTTTCTGGGTCTCGCCGTCAGATGGCTACAAGGTCTCTAACTAGAGAGAGCCCTTGGTGCTGGCGATCTGACCCTTGAGGCGCAGGTCGGGGGCGGCCGCCATGCGGAGCGCGCGCGCCAGCGACTTGAAGCTCGCTTCGGCGATGTGGTGCGAGTTCTCGCCATAGAGGAGCTCAAGGTGGAGGCAGACCCCGGCGTTCATCGCGAACGCCTGGAAGAACTCCTTGAACAGCTCGGTATCGACCTCGCCGACCTTGTCCCGCGTGAAGCCCACCTTCCAGATGAGGTAGGGGCGGTTGCAGAGGTCCACGGCGGCGCGCGCCAGCGTCTCGTCCATCGGCACATAGGCGTGACCGAAGCGAACGACGCTCGAATAGCCGCCGACGGCCTCCTTGAAGGCCTGGCCCAGGACGATGCCGACATCTTCCATCGTGTGGTGCTGGTCGATGTGGAGGTCGCCCTTGGCCTCGACGGCGATGTCCATGGCCGAATGCTTGGCGAAGCTTTCCAGCATGTGATCGAAAAAGCCGACCCCGGTCGAAATCGTCGATTTGCCCGAGCCATCAACGTCAACGGCGACCCGGATCTGGGTCTCCTTGGTCTCCCGGACCACCTCGGCTTTGCGCGCTTTTTCCGCCATGGGCGGGGCCTCCGGCATTAACTGCGTGTTCGCTTCCCGAACCTAGCTTCGCACACCAACGGTCGAGGAATCCTGAATGCTGCGGTGCATTTAGGCCGAGGCCTTCGCGAACGCCACCGGAATCGGCCCCAGAGTGCTGCCAAATGCCCGCTAAAACGGGAAAAAGAGCGGAGAAGCGCTCCGGGAAGCGCCAGCTCGGCCTTGCCGGCAGGGTCGCCCTGATTGCGCTTGGCGCGGCCATCCTGGCAACCATCGCGCAATGGGTCGTAACCCCCATCCTCCTTCGCAACACCTTCGACAACGCGCGTCAGGTCTACGCCCATGGCGCCGCCCAGCAGCTCGCCCTGATCGTCGTCGGCCCCATCCAGTACGGAAACCCCTCGCGGGTCGGCGACCTTGCCCGCGGCATGGCCGGCCCGCTGCCCGACGGCCAGGCGGCCGTCGTCGACATGCAGGGGAACATCATTGGCTCGACCGCGGGCGGAGTTCGGCTCGCGCGCACGATCGACCTCAAGCTCGCCGACAAGCCGGGCGGCAGCGTCATGCAGAAGGGCGACACAATCATCGGCCTCTATCCGGTGATCGACGGGGAGGGCAAGCGGGTTGCGACCGCTGTCCTCTCCATGAAGCCCAAGACGCTGATGGAGTTGTGGGTGGGCGTGGTCGCCTACAGCGCGCTCGTCTTTATCCTTTCGCTCATCGTCTGCACTTTCTTCCTCATTCCCCTCGCGCGGCGCGCGCTGAAACCCGTGACAGATCTGGAGCGGGGCATCCGCAAGCGGGATGCGAAGGACAAATCCAAACTTGCGGACTCATCCGACGACAGGGTTCTGAAGCCGCTCCTGTCTGCGATCGACGAGGTCCATGATCGATCCGAGACAGCGATGCGCCGCGCGCTCGCGATGGCTTACACCGATCCGGTAACGCGCCTGCCGAACCGCCTGCGCTTCGTCTCGAAACTCGATTCCACAGTCGCCGCCGGTCAGAGCGCATGCCTTGTCATCTGCGATCTCGACCGCTTCCGGCAGGTCAATGTCACCTTCGGGCCACGCGCCGCCGACATGGTTCTGGCGGCGGTCTCCGAGCGCCTGAGGGCCTCCATTTCGCACGCTAACGCCAGCAGTTTCTTCATCGGGCGCATCGGCGCTGACCAGTTCGGCCTCATCTTCCCAGGCGCCCAGCAGAGCGACGTCAAATCCTTCCTCGACGCCGCTGACAAAGCGATTTCGGAGGCCATGACGCTGGAAGGCCAGCAGGTGCGCGTGACAGCCTCATTCGGGGCTGCAAGCGCGCCGGAAGACGCCGCCACAGGCGCGGATCTTCTGAAACAGGCCGAGGTCGCGCTCAAAGAGGCCAAGAACGCGCCGGCGATTCGCCGCGCCTTCTTCGATCAGAGCCTGCACGCCAAGGCGCGCGCCAAGGCCAAGCTTGAAGAGGAGGTCCGCGAGGGCCTCGAGCGCAATGAATTCGTCGCTGTGTTCCAGCCCAAGGTGAAATTCGAGACCGGCGAGCTCGTCGGGGCTGAAGCCCTTGCGCGCTGGCGCCGACCTGACGGCTCGGTCGTTTCGCCGGGCGTCTTCGTTCCGATCGCCGAGGAGCTCGGCCTCATTTCGAAACTGGGCAAGAGCGTGATGCGCGACGCCTGCTATGCCGCCGCCGGCTGGCATCGCAAGGGGCTCGCCGCCTCGATCGCGGTCAACGTCTCCCCGCACCAGTTCGACGATCCGGACTTCATTTCATCCGTCTATCAGGCGCTCGACGATTCAGGCCTTGCGCCCGAACAGCTCGAGCTTGAAATCACCGAAAGCGCAGCCGTTGCGGACCCGGATCGCGTCGCGCGGATCATGTGGCCGCTCCGCAATCGCGGCGTCCGTCTCGCGATCGACGATTTCGGGACGGGCCATTCGAACTTCGCCTCGATCACGCGCCTGCCGTTCGACGTCTTCAAGATCGACCAGCAATTCGTGCGCGCTCTTTCAACCGACCCGCATGCGCCGGCGATCGTCGAGATGATCCTCGCGATGGCTGAGGCGCTGGGTCAGGAGACCGTCGCCGAGGGCGTTGAAACGAAAGAGCAGGCGGACTTCCTGCTTCGCCGGGCCTGCACGATCGGTCAGGGCTATTACTACTCCCCGCCGCTCCCGGCCGATGAATTCGACGCTCTCATCCGCTCCTGGCGTCCCCGGCCGGCCGACCGGTTCGCGGCCTAGAGCCCTGTTTTAAAACGGACTCTTTCAAGCGAGCCGTCGTTCCGACATCGGTATGATTATCGAAAATCGATAAATTGGCTTGTTGGCCTCATCCGCAACGGATAAAGTGCTCGACGGTCAGGAAGTTATCTCAATGTCGTCCACGCCCACTTGGCACTCCACCACCATTCTCGCCGTGAAGAAGAGCCGCAAGCTCGTCCTCATCGGCGATGGTCAGGTGTCGATGGGTGAAACGGTCATGAAGGGTAACGCCCGCAAGGTTCGGCGTATCGGCGAGAAGGGTGAGATCCTCGCTGGCTTCGCCGGAGCGACCGCCGATGCGTTCACGCTCTTCGAACGCCTCGAACAAAAACTCGAACGCTTCCCCGGCAATCTTCAGCGCGCCGCCGTGGAGCTCGCGAAAGACTGGCGCACTGACAAATACCTCCGCAACCTCGAAGCCCTCATCATCGTGGGCGATGCAACGTCACTGCTTGTCATCACGGGCAGGGGCGACGTTTTGGAACCGGAGCATCCGATCGCGGCCATTGGTTCAGGGGGCAACTATGCGCTGTCCGCCGCACGAGCGCTGTATGAGTACGAAGACGATGCCGAAAAGATCGCACGCAAAGCGATGACGATCGCGGCTGAAGTCTGCGTCTACACAAACAGCAACTTCGTCGTGGAGACACTGGATGTTTGACCGAACGGACATACGCGCCGCCGTGGAGGCGGGCGCCATAAGCGATGACGCCGCAAAGCGTCTCGAAGCCTTTCTGAAAGCCCGCAACGATCCGGACCGCATGCTCGATCCGGAAAACCTGCGCTTTCTGTCGAATTTCAACGACGTCTTCCTGACCATCGGGATTGTCGTCCTCATGACGGGGCTGGGTTTCCTCTCCGCCATTTTGGTCGCCAACGTGCTCGGCCTGTCCAGCATGTCGAACCCCGAGACGCTCGAACAGGCGACCGCCCTCGCCAACAACATCCGCTTCGCGATCATTCTCGCCCCGCTCCCGGTCATTGCGGGCGCATGGCTGCTTGCCGAATACTTCTGCGGCAAACGCAGGCTCCTTCTTCCCTCCATGGCGCTCAGCGTCGCCATCGTCTGGGGCAGCGCCGTCCTTGCGGCCGGTCTTGCAAGCTTCCTGGTCGATCCGGTTCAGACGGCCATCGAGGCCGACCGCAACTTCGACCCCTGGCGCGTTCTTGCCGGCGTCAGCTACTCGGGTTTTGCCGCCGCTGCGATCGCCGCCGCCGCCATCTTCTGGCGCTTCCGGCTGCCGTTCTCGCTGTTCCTGCTGGCAGGCTCCATCGCCGGTCTCTTCTACACAGCGGTCGCCCAGCTCGGCGGCGCCAACGAAGTCTTCAGCGGCGCCGCAATGCTCGGCATCGGTGTTGCGACGCTTATCTTTGCAATTGGCTTCGACATGCGTGATCCCACGCGCACCACCCGCAATGCAGATCATGCCTTCTGGCTGCATATGGCGGCAGCGCCGCAGATCATTTTCGGCGTTCGCGGCCTCGTGCAGGGTTCGGGCTTTGCTCCGGCAAGCACGACGGATGCGACAGTCATGCTGATCGTGCTCGTCGCCTTCGGCGTCATCTCGCTTGCGCTCAACCGGCGCGCGCTCATCGTGTCGGGGCTTGTTTCGTTCGCCACGGCCCTGGGCGTCCTGGTCAACAGTTCAGGCTGGAGCGGGCTCAACGCCCTCATGCTCACCGCCCTCATCGTTGGCGGAGCCATCGTCCTTCTCGGCGGCGGCTGGCGTACGGCGCGCAGGGTGATCCTGAAGGTGTTCCCGCAGGAAGGAACCCTGGGGCGCATCTTCCCGCCGGAACCCGCATAGAAGAACCTTCTTGCTGACCTGAGCAGGCATGAGCTAGCGAAGTCGCTTCCGACTTCCTAGCTCATGCCAGTCCTCCTCAAGGAAGCCATGTCAGAATTCACCCCGCGCGAAATCGTTTCCGAGCTCGACCGCTTCATCGTCGGCCAGCCCGAGGCCAAGCGCGCAGTCGCTCTTGCCCTGCGCAACCGCTGGCGGCGCAAGCAGCTTGCCGAAGGCCTGCGGGAGGAAGTGACGCCGAAGAACATCCTGATGATCGGCCCCACCGGCGTCGGCAAGACTGAAATCTCGCGTCGCCTCGCCAAGCTCGCGAAGGCCCCGTTCCTCAAAGTTGAAGCCACCAAGTTCACGGAAGTCGGCTATGTCGGCCGCGACGTCGAGCAGATCGTCCGCGATCTCGTCGAGATCGCCATCGGCATGGTGCGCGAAAAACGCCGCAAGGAAGTCCGTGTGAAAGCCGAAGCGAAGGCCGAGGAGCGCGTGCTCGACGCGCTCGTCGGCGCCACCGCGCAGGCATCAACCCGCGAAAGCTTCCGTACGAAACTCCGGGCGGGGCAGCTTGACGACAAGGAAATCGAGGTCGATGTCGCCGACACGTCCTCGCCTTTGGGCGGCTTCGAGATCCCGGGCCAGCCAGGCGCCTCAATCGGCATGATCAATCTGTCGGATATGCTGTCGAAATCCTTCGGCGGTCGCTCCAAGCGCGTGCGCACAACGGTGAAGGAGGCTTACAAGCCGCTCGTCCAGGAAGAATCCGACAAGCTCCTGGACAATGACAGCGTCACTCGCGAGGCGCTGCGCGTCACGGAGGAAGACGGCATCGTCTTCCTCGACGAGATCGACAAGATCGCCTCCCGCTCCGAACGCGCCGGCGCGGACGTCTCGCGCGAAGGCGTGCAGCGCGACCTGCTCCCCCTGATTGAAGGCACGACGGTGCCGACCAAGCACGGCCCGGTGAAGACCGACCACATCCTCTTCATCGCCTCGGGCGCCTTCCATGTTGCGAAGCCCTCTGACCTGCTGCCTGAGCTCCAGGGTCGCCTGCCGATCCGCGTCGAACTGAAGGCGCTCTCGCGCGATGATCTCAAGCGCATCCTCACCGAGCCGGAGGCCAACCTCATCCTGCAATACAGCGCGCTGATGAAGACCGAAGGCGTCGACCTCGCCTTCGACCCCGACGCCGTCGACGCTATCGCCGACATCGCCGTGCAGGTGAATGACTCGGTCGAGAACATCGGCGCCCGGCGTCTTCACACCATTCTCGAGCGCGTCCTCGACGAGATCAGCTTCACCGCTTCCGACCGCAACGGCGAGGCCTTCCGCATCACGGGCGCCTATGTCCGCGAAAAGGTCGAGAAGATGGCGGGCGACAAGGATCTGTCGAAATACATCCTCTAGGGGGTCTCAATGCCCGGCATTCGCATCGCACTGATGGCGCTACTTGCTGCCGGGTGCGCGGCGGCTCCGGGCCCGGGGAAGCAAAAACCGCTGTTCGAGCATTGGATCGACGGGACCGACCCATCCGAACCGCAGACTCAGTTGCAGCGCTACGACGCCGACACGTTTGTCATCCGTCAGTCGGTTCGCACGAACGCCGAGGCGCCCTTCCTCTATCTGCTTTTTGGAAAGGACCGCGCGCTTCTCCTCGACACGGGCGCGGGCGGACTTCAGATCCGACCGGCGGTCGATGCCGCGATCGGTCAGTGGCTGGCCGAACACAGGCGTGCATCCATTCCACTTGTTGTCGTCCACTCGCATGGGCATCAGGACCATCAGGCAGGCGATCCAGAATTCCGCGACCGGCCAGACACCAAGGTGGTCGGTCTGCAGCCGGCGGACGTCGCGGCATTCTTCGGGATGAAGGACTGGCCAAATTCGATTGTGCAGTTCGATCTCGGGGGCCGGGTGCTGCACATCATTCCAACGCCGGGTCATCATCCCGCGCACATCATGATCTACGATCAGCGTACGCGTGTGCTTCTTTCCGGAGACACGCTCTATCCGGGCCGCCTCTACATACCCGCAAACATGCTCGCGCATTTTCAGGCCAGCATGGATCGGCTGGCCGGCTTTCTTGAAAACAGACAAGTCAGTCACGTTCTTGGCGCGCACATCGAGCTCACGCAGGAACCCGGCGTCGATTTCAAACTCGGCGCGCCAGAACATCCCCGCGAGCATGTCCTCGAACTTCCCGCTTCAGACGTCACCGAGCTTCGTGAAGCGGTGCGCGCAATGGGCGCGAGCGTCGTTCGCGAGGTCCACGACGACTTTATCGTCTTCCCGCTGCCGCCCCGGCTGCCGCCGGCCACACCGCCGCCCGGCTAAGTTCTCCAGAAGAACTTACCTCGCAGCTTCACGCCGGACCGGCATGTGCTTCTTGCCCCAGTCCTTGAGCCCGATGAGGGCCGGAGCGAAATCCCGACCTTTCTCAGTCAGGCGGTAGTCGTAGCGGGGCGGCTTCAGCGTGTAAGGGTTCCTTTCGAGAACCCCCGCGTCGACGAGCCGTTTCAGGCGGTCAGACAGCAGATGCCTGGTGACGCCAAGACTCGTCTGGAACTCCTCAAACTTTGATTTTCCGAGGAAACAGTCGCGTACGATGAGGAGCGTCCAACGATCTCCAATGACGGACATCGCCCGGGCGACCGGGCACCAGTCGGTCGCCAGGTCGTCCCACTTCTGGGTTTGCGGTCGAGTCCGTTCCATTTTCATACCCTGCACAGTTTGCCTCGTCTTGGAAAGACTGTAGGTTCCTTTTCTGAACGGAGGGTTTCGCATGGCTAAGAAGCGGTCAGTCCTCGTGGTCGGCGCGGGCGATGCAACCGGCGGCGCCATCGCGCGGCGGTTTGCCCGGGAGGGGCTCGCAGCCGTCGTGACCCGCCGCGAACTGCCGAGCCTTGAGCCTCTGCTGAGCCAGATCCGCGCCGACGGCGGTGAAGCCCATGGCTTCGGCTCGGATGCGCGCGTTGAAGAGGAGGTTGTCGCACTCTTCGAAACCATCGAGCGCGACATCGCTCCGCTCGAGGCCGTCATCTTCAACATCGGCGCCAATGTGAACTTTCCGATCCGCGAGACGACCTCGCGCGTCTACCGCAAGGTCTGGGAGATGGCCGCCTTCGCGGGCTTTCTTGCCGGGCGCGAAGCCGCGAAGGTGATGGTCCCGCGCAGGCGCGGCACGATCATCTTTACGGGCGCAACCGCCTCGATCCGCGGCGCCTCAGGCTTCTCGGCGTTTTCAGGCGCCAAGTTCGCACTTCGCTCGCTCGCCCAGTCCATGGCGCGGGAACTTGGGCCTGAGGGCGTCCACGTCGCGCACACCATCATCGACGGCGCGATCGACACGGAATGGATCGCGAAGAATTTCCCGCAGCGCTACGCGCTCAAGGAACAGGGCGGCATCCTCAATCCGGAACATATCGCCGACGCCTACTGGATGCTTCACGCCCAGCCGCGCGATGCCTGGACGCACGAACTCGACCTGCGTCCCTGGATGGAGAAGATGGCGTAAGCCGCAAGAGACATTGAAGGGAGGCATGGACGGATGCCGAAGACACTCGAATTTTTCTACGATTTCACAAGCCCAACGGCCTATCTCGCCTGGGCGCGCCTGCCGGCGCTCATCAAGCGGACGGGCGCAAAGCTCGTCTATCGCCCGATGTTTCTGGGCGGGGTGATGCAGACGACGGGCAATCGGCCGCCTGGTACGGTCGCCGCAAAAGCGCGCTGGATGGCGGCCGATCTCGGGCGCTGGGCCAGGCGCTTCAACACGTCCTACAAGCCCAACCCGCATTTCCCGATGATGACGCTGATGGTCCAGCGGGCAGCATCCGAATGGGTCAATCGTCCTGACTTCGAAGCTTACCTCGCTGCGATCTTCAACGCTGCCTGGCAGGACCAGAAGAACATCGCGGACAAGGCCGTGCTCGCAGAAGTTCTGACGACAGCGGGCTTTTCACCCGAGGAGTTCTTCGCCGCAGCGGAAAACCCGGCCAACAAGGAAAAGCTAAAGGCGACAACCGATGAGGCCGTCGAACGCGGCGTCTTCGGAGCGCCCACCTTCTTTGTCGGCGATGAAATGCACTTCGGCCAGGACCGTCTCGACTTCGTCGAAGAAGCCCTGATGCGGGCCTGACGCCCGTCCAGGCCTCACACGAACGGATCAGACCTTCAGACCGGCCGTTGTTGCAAGTTCGCGCAGGTTCACCGACGGCCTCGGCCCGATGTGGCTGATCACTTCGCGCGCGCAAAGATTGCCGAGCACGGCGGCTTCCTGCAGCGATAAGCCATGCGTGATGGCGTAGAGAACGCCCGCGGCGTATTGGTCGCCCGCGCCGGTTGCATCGACCACGGGCGCCGCCGTCACCGGCGCAACCCAGGTGTCGGACCCGGAGACGATAACCGATCCCTTGGATGAGCGCGTGATCGCCGCAATCTGGCTGTCATTGCGGATCTGGTTCACGGCCTCGTCGAAATCCTCCGTCTCGTAGATGGCGAGGAGCTCTGCCTCGTTCGCGAAGACGAGGTCGCAATGCGTGCGGATGAGGTGGACGAAGCTCTCGCGGTGCCGGTCGACGCAGAACACGTCGGACATCGTGATCGCAACTTTCCGGCCGGCCGATTTTGCAACTTCCGAGGCGTGCACGAAGGCCGTCTTGGCCGCGGGCTTATCGAAAAGATAGCCTTCGAGGTAGAGCCAGGAACCGCTTGCAACCGCGCGCGCATCGACGTCGGTTGCTGCAAACTCCGTCGAGGCGCCGAGATAGGTGTTCATCGACCGCTCGCCATCCGGCGTCACCGCGATCATGGAGCGCGCCGTCGAGACGCCGCTTGTGAGCGGCGTGCCGTAGAAGTCAGCGCCGATTTTCCGCATGTCGGCGACATAGGCCTCGCCCAGCTTGTCGTCGCCCACCTTGCCGAGGAAGGCCGCATTCGCGCCGAGGCTTCTAAGGCCGGCAACCGTGTTCCCGGCCGAGCCCCCGCTCGTCTCGACCCGGGTCGCAGGCAGGGCGTTGTAGAGATAATCGCACCGCTCAGGCGTGATCAGGTTGGTGCGCGCCTTGGGAATCTCGTGGCGCACGAGAAAGTCGTCATCGACCTGCGCGATCACGTCCATGATGGCGTTGCCCAGAGCAACGACGTCGTATTTCACCGGCATGAAATTAATTCCGCGAGGCCGCGAGATATCCACGATGGAAACCCCGCCCGGCTCGTCTTAAAGCGGGGGTGCGGTCCCGATGCAAGCTTTCGGCGAAGGGGCCCGGAGGGGAACAGGTCAGGATGACAGCGATCGCGCTACTCATAGCGGCGAACATAGCCTCGAATGCGCCAGATCGCCGCGCCGATGCGCATCTTTACGATATCCAGCTGGATATCCTGCGGCGGGGCTTTGCGCCCGAGGGGCTCACGATCGAACCCGTCCGCTGGATGGATCCGACGGTCGACTGGAAGCGCTTTGGCGCGGTGCTCGTCAACTGCTCCTGGGACTATCAGGACCGGCACGAGGATTTCCTGGCGACGCTGGATCGGATTGCAGCTCTCGGGGTTCCCGTCTTCAACTCGCCCGCAACCGTCCGCTGGAACATCCGCAAGACCTACCTGCGCGAGTTCGAAGAGAAGGGCGTTCCCATCATTCCGACCCTCTGGCCCGAGCGGCCGGTCGGCGAAGATATCCGCGAGGCCATGGCGGCCTTCGGAACCGACGACGTCATCATCAAGCGTCAGGTCGGCGGCGGCGCGCGCGGCCAGACCCGCTACACGCACGCGAACATGCCCGATGACGGCTCGATCCTTGACCGGCCGGGCATGATTCAGCCCTTTATCCCGTCGATCGCCACGGAGGGCGAATATTCCTTCCTGTTCATCGATGGCGCCTTCAGCCACGCGCTCATCAAGCGCGCAGCAGACGGCGATTATCGGATTCAGGAAGCCTATGGCGGAAAGTCGCAGACGATTGCGGCAACGCCCGAAGACGAGCGCCAGGCCCGCGGCGTTCTTGAGGTAATCGACGACAAGCCGCTTTATGCGCGCGTCGACATGGTGCGTGGCGCCAATGGCACACTGCTGCTGATGGAGCTCGAGGTCATCGAACCCTATCTTTATCCGAAGGATGGGCCCCAGATCGGCGCGATGCTGGGTAAGGCGCTCCGCCGCCGCATCGGTTAGCGGCTGACTTCACAACTGCATGCCGGCTCTTCCGTCCCGCCGTTCCCGCTCCTAGCTTTGGCGTCGGGAGAGGTCAGGCGCATGCAGTATGTCTGCGAAGCATCGAAGGGACGCACCTGGTTCCGCATCGAAACCGACGCGGAAGCCGAGGCGGAAACCAAACTGATGCGCCATGCCGTGGAAAAACATTTCCGGCGCGAGCAGAAACGTGCGCGCGACTCCTATTCGCCTGGCCCCGGGCTAGAGCGCGACATCATGTTGAAGGCGCATCTGGCCCGTTCAACGCCGCTCTTCCTGACATTGCGCGCCGACGATGGAGAAGGGCTGGCGACTGCGATGCTGCCGCCGGCGGGCAAACCTGTCGCCGACTTCCCGATCATCATTGTCGGGCCCGAGAACACTGATCCGTATTCTTCCCATGGGGACGCCATCGATGCGCTGGCGCGGCACTACAAGCTGCCGCTCCCGCGCTCGCGCTGCTATCCCTACGCCCAGCGCAGCTAGGATTATTCGCCTGTTTTCGCCGTGAATTCGCAAAGATCCCGGATGACGCATTCGGGACATCCCGGCTTGCGGGCAAGGCACGTATAGCGCCCGTGCAGGATCAGCCAGTGATGGGCCCCGCGCTTGTACTTGTCGGGGGTGACTTCGAGCAGCAGCGCCTCCACCTTCTCAGGCGTTGTCCCGGGGGCGAGCCCCGTCCGGTTCGACACGCGGAAGACATGCGTATCAACCGCAATGGTTGCTTCGCCATAGACCTCGTTCAGGACCACGCTCGCCGTCTTGTGACCAACCCCGGGGAGGGCTTCGAGTCCCTCGCGCGTCGAGGGCGTTTTGCCGTCATGCTGCTCGAGGATCAGCTTTGAGAGCGAGATGACGTTCTTCGCTTTATTCCGCCACAGGCCGATCGTCTTGATGTGTTCGGCGACGCCCGCTTCACCCAGCTTCACCATCTTCGCAGGCGTATCTGCGATCCGGAAAAGCTCTTTTGTCGCCTTGTTGACGGAGACATCGGTCGCCTGCGCCGAAAGCGCC
>JADMIO011024893.1_pt1 | contig 17419 bp, 12 predicted proteins | sample 8958161 | NCBI WGS metagenome assembly JADMIO01 (sample SAMN16585339, study PRJNA669376) | soil metagenome | isolation source: Crop rotation soil | place: USA: Cullars Rotation, Alabama | collected 2011
GGCGGGCGAGGCTGTTTACACTGTTTATAGATGACTGTGCGGTTTGTTATCGCGCCCAACCGCGTGCCGCTAAAGCTTCAGCGGTGGCGCATGGGAGCGGCATCCTTTTTTTACCTTTTTGAAACAAAACATTTTTCAAAAAAAGATATAGCGGACAGCGGGACTGTGGGTTGTAGATGGCTGGGCTGTGTCCGCGCAAAGGAAAACAATAGGCAATAGGCAGTAAGCAATACGCAATCCTCCTTCGCTCATGTTACGGCGGATAAATGGGGGTTTTGGGGATTATTTGCGGGATTGAAAGTTTTGGATTACTTTCGCAGCCTTAAAATTTAACTATTTATAAATGATTATTGTTCAGGTTAAAGACAGCGAGAGCATTGATAAGGCTCTGAAGAAGTTTAAAAAGAAATTTGAGCGTACGGGTGTGGTGCGTGAGTTGCGTTACCGCCAGGCGTTTGAAAAGCCGTCGGTGAGCCGCCGCCAGGAGATTATCCGTGCGAAGTACCGCGACGCGATGCAGCGTGGAGAGTTTCCTATGAAAGCTCCATATTCAAAATAAATTTCGTAACTTTACGTTCTAATAGATCATGACTGAAATGATCGGAACGAAAAAGGAATTGAAGGAGGGTTGATCCGAAAGGGTTGCTCTCCTTTTTGTTTTTTATATGACTGAGCTTACTAGTTTTCTTCAATATATTAAATTCGAAAAGCGGTTTTCTCCTCACACTGTTGTTGCGTATGAAAATGACCTGGCACAGTTTTTTGCTTACACGAAAGAAGCGTATGAAATAGGGGAGGCGGGGGAAATAAATTATTCGATTATCCGTTCGTGGATTGTGAGGGAGAATAAGATCACGCCGCGGACGATTAACAGGAAGGTGTCGTCGCTGAAAACGTTTTACAAGTTTTTGTTGCGGAGCGGGAAGGTGTCTGTGAATCCTTTGCAGAAGATTCAACCTCCGAAAGTGTCGAAACGTTTGCCTGTATATGTGGAGGAAAAGAATATGGAGATGCTTTTTAGCCAGATTGATTTTGGGGAGGGTTTTGTTGCGGTGCGCGACCGGTTGATTCTGGAAGTGTTTTATGCGACGGGGATGCGTTTGACTGAATTGGTAGGTCTGAAGGAGAGGGATATTGACATGGGAAACTGCCAGATAAAAGTTTTGGGAAAGAGAAACAAAGAGCGGATTATTCCGTTTACTAATATGTTGAAGAAGCTGATGAAAGAGTACATGAATGTGAAGGCGAGCCAGAATTTTGAGGAAGTATCGGATCGTTTCTTTGTGAAGGAAGATGGCGGGTCTATGTATAGTAGAATGGTTTACAATATTGTGAACAAATATTTGAAGGCGATTACTACGATTGATAAGAAGAGTCCGCATGTGTTGAGGCATACATTTGCAACGCATATGCTTAATCATGGGGCTGATATTAATTCGATTAAAGAAATACTGGGTCATGCGAATCTGAGCGCGACGCAGGTATATACTCATAATACGATAGAGAAATTAAAACAAGTTTATAAACAAGCTCATCCAAGAGCATAAATTTTTCAGGAGGATTTTTTATGACAATCAGAATTCAATCAATTCATTTTAATGCGGACAGCAAGTTGCTGGAGTTTATCCAGGAAAAAGTGGATAAGCTGGTTCATTATTACGACCACATCATCGGTGGTGAAGTTTTTTTGAAACTTGACAAGTCGGATGATACTCAAAATAAGATTGTCCAGATTAAACTGCAGATTCCGGGCAATGATCTTATTACAAAACATCAGTGCCGCACTTTTGAAGAAGCTACTGACCTTTGTGTTGATACTCTTTCTAAACAAATAAAGAAGCATAAGGAGAAAACAAGGAGAGTTTAAAAAAAAAAGTTATATGTTACTTGTTATATGTTATACGGATGTGCTATTTCATGCTTCGTATAACCAATAACGTATAATTTATAACCTTTTCACCCTTCTTCATCTGAAATTTACTACGTATTTGCCTGCTTTCAGTACCTTTATAGGCATACTCGCCAATAAATGGGATGGAAGTGTAAGGAAGGCACTAATTTTGTTCTAACCGCCTTCTGATTTTATCGTTTCGATTATTAAAAGGATTAATGAATCGTCTGTTAATTTTTATTTGTTCTGTACCGTTCTTCGCTTCCACTTTGTTGCAGGCGCAGGTTACTGGCGCCCGGCAGGTAGTGAAGAAGACCGTTATTGGTTATAAGGATACCCTCAGTCTGTCGTTTCTTCATGACCCTGCGCTTTCCTCGGAGGGTTGGGATACGCTGCCTCAAACAAGGTTTTGGCGCGATATTCTCAATATGACCAGCGATACGTGCATTATTAATATACCGACTAATCGCCAGGCGCTGCAGAAAATCTGCCGCGGCGAGTGGACTGAATTATCCGACAGCGAGAAAAAATTTATTAAGGATAGCCTCACTTGCTCCAATAATCTTGATGAAAATTCAACAACACTTTTTGTTACTACAGGCAAAAGCGAGTTTTATGAATTGAAAAAAATGCTGCCCGACATTAGCAAAGCCATCCGGATTTTTGAGCAAAACGAAGTTGACCCGTGGTATGCGCAAACAATCCTGCTGATTGAGAGTCCGGGAAAAATGAAAAAGAAATCATCAGCCGGAGCCAATGGACCTTTCCAGTTGATGCGTTCGGTGGCAAAAAAATATGGATTGGTAGTTGGTAAAACGCGTGATGATAGAACCAATCTTGAAAAATCGGCACGCGCAGCATCAAATCTTATAAAATTATCGTGCATTCCAAAAGTCAAGCAAAACCTTGACGAGCTTAATATCGCTTATCATGAATCCGATTTATGGTTTCGCCTTCTCGTTCTCCACACCTATCACGCAGGCGGAGGAAACGTTCGTTGCATGTTGCAGAAATTGCAACCCAAAGCAGGCGGAACAGCCCTCTTTTCCAAAATATGGCAAACCGAATGTGGCGGATTTAAAAACGAATCGCAAAACTATTCGCAGATAGCCATTGCATCACTATCTGATTTCGATGAACTGATTCAAACCGACGGCGACACCGTATTTCTTGTCACCGGCGACAAAAAATTCAGACGATACGTTCGTTCAGCTTACAAAAAACCATGGGATGCATTTCAGTATCTCAATCGTTGCGTTACCAATTACGAAAATGATTTGGTGGACGGAACCATTCCCTATGACTATTTCACAAAGCGCATCAGCAAAGTTCGTAAAGAGCTGAAACTGCTTGCCAAGCACATCACCAACGGCGCCGCCGATTTTGTCATTCACACCTACCCCGCCCCCGAATCGCAAATACTGTCCCTTGCGGGGCGCCTGCTCAACAAGCAGCGATACGACGAAGCCATCGCTCTCATCAAAACCAATCTAGATGCCCGCCCCAACTCCGCCGCTGCTTACGACCTCCTGGCAAAAGCATACACCCAAAGCGGCAACAAACAACTCGCCGGCATATATGCCAACCGCTCCCTGGCAATCAGGGAAAATTCCGAACCGAATAATAAGGATTAAAATCTCCTGCCCCTAGCTTTAGCGACGGAGCACGAAGGAAGACTGCCTATTGTTTTTCACGAGGCATCGGCTGTTCAATAATCAATATTCAATATTATGCGCGGACACAGCACAGCTATCTATAGCCGATAGTCCCGCTGTTCGCTATATCTTTTTTTGCTTCTCTTATTTTTTTAATTTGGAAAAAAAAGGATGCCGTTACCATCGGGCGCGATAACAAACGGTGTACTCATCTATAAACCATGTAAACAGCCGCAACCTCCAAACCTGTTGAGTCGAGAAGCACCCGTTGGGGTAGCAGGGTCACCAAGGTTTGATACGCCCGCTTCGGGGTTCCAAGCGATCGATTCAAACTTCCAATCGATCGAAACAAGGTTTGAAGCGATCGAAACAAAGTTTGAATCGATGCTTAAAATGCTATTTTCGAGCGAAAAATCGCGTTAAAATGGGCTATTTTAACAGGTGAAATTTAGGTTTTTGACAAAGTCAGACATATTTTGACCTTGAAAAGAACCTTGTATGATAGGGGATGGGCTGCTTATTTTGCCTCGCCTTGCATGGCTGGCTTTTCGGCCTCCTCAGCTTTGGCAACTAGCTTTTCAAGCTCCACTTCGAGGCTTTGCCCGCGCAGGTTTTTGGCTACGATAATTCCTTTTTCGTTGATCAGCCAGTTGGTGGGAATGGATTGAACGCCGTATTTGCGGGCGGCATCACTTTGCCAAAATTTCAAATCGCTGACATGGTACTTCCACGCCAGTTTATCCTGCTCGATGGCTTTCATCCAATTGCCTTTGTCGCGGTCAAGGGAAACGCTGTAGATGGTAAATCCTTTTGCTTTGCCTTTGAATTTTGCGGCTTTGTATTTGTCATAAGCCCTCACAACGGCGGGATTCTCGTAGCGGCACGGTCCGCACCACGAAGCCCAGAAATCAATGAGCACAATATTTCCGCGCAGGGAAGAGAGAGCGATTTCTTTGCCTTCTGGACTCATGTATTTTAAATCAGGCGCAATGTTTCCTACCTGAAGCCCGACGGCTGGTTTTGCAGGGTCTGCCGCCAGTGTTTTTGCCTGCTGCGAAAAAGCGGTTGAATAAGAAATAAAAAGGAGAGTAATTAAAAAAAGGTTTTTTTTCATTTTAATTATTTGGATTGGGGCTTTCAGTTACAATTATCCTGCCAACGGGGCAAAGATAAGTATTATCCTGAGGGATTTACGCAGGTTCCATGCGTTTTATCTGGGCGCCGAGCTTATTGAGGCGTACATCTATTTGCTCGTAACCGCGGTCAATTTGTTCAATGTTGTTGATAATGCTTTTGCCTTTCGCCGATAATGCAGCAATAAGCAGGGCAACGCCTGCGCGAATGTCAGGCGATGACATCTGTATGCCACGGAGAGAAAATTTTCTATTCAAGCCGATTACGGTGGCGCGATGCGGATCGCAGAGAATGATTTGTGCACCCATTTCAATCAGCTTATCAACGAAGAATAGGCGGCTTTCAAACATTTTTTGATGGATAAGGACTGTGCCGTTTGCCTGCGTTGCGGTAACGAGCACAACGCTTAACAGGTCAGGAGTAAGCCCGGGCCAAATGGCATCGGCAATGGTGAGGATGGAACCATCAATGAAGGTATCTATTTCATAAGTGTCCTGTTTAGGAATATAAATGTCATCGCCGCGCAATTGCAGATGAATGCCGAGACGCTTGAAAACTTCGGGAATGATGCCGAGATTTTCATGGCTTACATTTTTGATCGTGAGTTCAGATTTCGTCATCGCTGCAAGACCGATAAAACTGCCAATCTCGATCATATCAGGCAACATGCGATGCGTAGTGCCTTTCAGTTCTTTTACTCCCTCGATGGTCAGTAAGTTGGAACCGACTCCTTCAATTCGTGCGCCCATGCGATTTAGCATTTTGCATAATTGCTGCAAGTACGGTTCGCAGGCGGCGTTGTATATGGTTGTTTTTCCTTTTGAAAAAACGGCAGCCATGATGATGTTAGCGGTTCCGGTTACGGAAGCTTCATCGAGAAGCATATAACAACCCGTCAGTTGTTTCGCTTCGACTTCATAAAAATTGGCATTGGAATCAAAGTCGAATTGTGCGCCGAGTTTTTGAAAGCCGAGGAAATGCGTATCCAATCTTCTTCTTCCGATTTTATCGCCACCGGGTCTTGGAATTTTCGCTTTGCCGAAACGGGCGAGAAGCGGACCGATAATCATAATGCTTCCGCGCATGGCTGATGCTTCTTTTTTAAAATCGGTTGTATTCATGTAATCAAGGTTGATGTTATCAGCCTTGAATTCAAATTCTCCCTTGGCGATTTTTTTTACCGACACACCCATGTGTTCGAGCATTTCAATCAGCTTATTTACATCGCGGATATCGGGAATATTGCTGATTGTAATCTTTTCGCCCGTAAGCAGGACGGCGCAGATAATCTGGAGTGCTTCGTTCTTTGCTCCTTGGGGAGTTATTTCTCCTTTTAATTCTGCTCCACCGGTAATTTCAAAACTATTCATTCAATTTTTTAGATGCTGATGATTTTTAAACCAGTCAAAAATGATTGAGTACGAAATAAGCGCAGGAATATGCTTTGCAGGAGCGACCAGCGAAAAGTTTTGAACAGAAAAAGTTGTAAATTGAAATTAAAGTAACAGAAAAAAGAAAGCCGAAATGAAAATCAGTTATTCCTTCTTTTCTTTTTATTTCTTCTGCCGCTGTTACTTTTCTTGTCGCGTTCGCGTTCTCTTTCCTTTTCTTTATTTAGAATGAGAAGTTCGTTTGTATGATTCAGCTTTGCGCTTTCGGAAAGCTTCATGCGTGAAGAAGAAAGAGTTTCGAGGTGCCCAAGTATTGTGCTGTCATCTACTGTATCTTTATTCCAGGTGAGATAGGACATCTTCATAAAGTTGGCAACGTTCTGCGTGATCTGATCTTTTTTCGGACCATCTTCCATTTCAGAAATCTTTTTGATCATTGCTTCCATTGTCTTTCCATAATACTTGTACTTAATATTCGCATTAGGATAAGGAACACGCTGCGGTTTCACCTTCATTGTTTCCCGCGAAGGAATCGGGTAGGGGGAATCTACATCAAGTTTGAAATCAGAAATAATAAATAAATGATCCCACAACTTGTGTTTGAAATCAACAACATTCTGAAGATAAGGATTGAGATACCCCATCACTGCAACAATAGACTTGGCAGCTTTGTTGCGTTCTTCCCTGTCTTTGATTTTGATTGCATACTCAATCATCCTCTGAATATTTCTGCCATATTCAGGAATGACGAGACGATTTCTACTTGTATTATATTCCATGAAGGAAATTAAAATGGTGAATTAAATTTTATCGGAATAGTCTTTCCACCGAAGGATAACTATGAATGCTTGTCAAATGCGAGTGCAAGGTAAGAATTATCAGGCAAATCAGTCAATTCAGGATTTTAAGACGGGCAAATTTCAGCAACAACTGCTTCTGCCCGATACCTTGAAAAAAGATCGTGGCTTTTCGATCAGCGCCGCTGCCTTCGAGCAACAACACTTTTCCCGTACCAAAACGCTGATGTTCCACTTCCATTCCAACCTGGATGTTACTTACATCATCGCCTACAAAATTCTTGACTTCCGATGAATTAATATTTTTTAAATGAGCAGGAGATTTTGAAAGTACACTTCCTTCCTTCGAAACAGGCTTAGAATTCCATCGCTCACCGGGACTGTCAAAAACAAAATCAAAATTTGGTTTTCTGTAGCCCGTCTCTTCAATATGTTGCATATCCAGTTCTTCAATGAAGCGGCTCGGTTCGCATGTAACAAGATTTCCCCAGCGGAAGCGGGAGTTGGCAAAAGAAAGAGTTAATTTTTTTTCCGCCCTTGTAATCGCCACATAAAACAATCTCCGCTCTTCTTCAAGGTCTTCCCGCGAATTGACAGACAATTGCGAAGGGAAAAGATTTTCCTCCAGCCCCACCACAAACACCGCCGGAAACTCCAATCCCTTCGCCATATGTATAGTCATCAGCGAAACCGAATCCGCGTCTTTATTTTCCTCGTCGGCATCGGTAAGCAACGAAATATCCTGCATAAACATCTCCAGCGTTCTTATTTCACCTGTATCCTGGTAAAAATCCTCATCGCCGCGCGGAGTGATTGATCTTCCCGTTTCAACAAACTCTTTAATTCCGTTCAGTAACTCCTGGATGTTTTCATAACGACTTAATCCTTCCGGTGTTTTATCCGAATACAATTCTTTAAGTAATCCGCTGGAAGTAGCAATATGGCTGGCAAGATCGTAAGCATTGTCCGTCCTCATCTTCAGCGAAAAACTTTTAATCATTGTCACAAACTCGTTGAGCTTTGTCAGAGTCCCGCTGTTAAATCCCCCTTCATTCAACTGCGGCTGGTCAATCACTTCCCAAATGCTTTTGTCTCTCTCCGCCGCCGTAACCGTCAACTTCTCAATCGTTGTTTTGCCAATTCCCCGCGCCGGTACATTGATAATTCTTTTCAGCGACTCTTCGTCGTTCGGATTAATCACCAGCCGGAAATAAGCCAGCAAATCTTTAATCTCTTTTCTTTTATAGAAAGACAAACCCCCGAAAATCCTATATGGAATATTCATTTTGCGGAGTGCTTCTTCAAACGAACGGCTTTGCGCATTCGTGCGATACAATATTGCAAAATCTTTGTTGTGCCATTGCCTGTTCACCTTCGTCTCGAAAATCGCCTGCGAGATCATTACGCCTTCCTCGTTATCGCTCAGCGCGCGCATCAGCATAATTTTCTCCCCCTGGTCATTATGCGTCCACACGTCTTTTTTTATCTGAAGCTTGTTGCGCGAAATCACACTGTTGGCCGTGTGCACAATCGTCTTGGTCGAGCGATAATTCTGCTCCAGTTTAAACACTTTCACATCAGGATAATCCTTTTCAAATGTCAGGATGTTCCGGATGTTAGCCCCGCGAAAAGCATAGATACTCTGCGCATCGTCGCCCACTACACATATATTCTCATACGTCGCAGCCAGTTTCTTCAAAATCATGTACTGCGCGTAATTTGTATCCTGAAACTCATCCACCAGCACATATTTAAACTTATGCTGGTATTTATGCAGCACTTCCGGCGATTTGCTCAACAACACATACATATTGTAAAGCAAATCGTCAAAGTCCATACCCGAAGCTTTAAAGCACCGCTTTACATATAATTCGAACAGCAAACCCATTTTCCCTTTGCCGCTCGTAATATCATCATTCACAAAATCCGGATTGTCCTGGTAATCTTTCCACGAGTACAGATTATTTTTTGCCGACGAAATCCGGTTCAATACCACGTTCGGCTTATATATCTTATCATCCAGCCCCTGCTCACGAATAATATCCCGCATAAGACTCTTTGTATCATCCGTGTCATAGATAGAAAAATTATTCGGATAGCCCAGCTTATCCGCCTCGATACGCAGAATTTTGGCAAACACCGCATGAAAAGTCCCCATCCACAAATTCTTCGCCTCGCCGCCCGAAATATTCTCGATACGTTCGCGCATCGAACGCGCCGCCTTGTTTGTAAACGTAAGCGCCAGGATATTAAACGCATCCACGCCCATCGTCAGCAGGTGCGCAATTCTATATGTAAGCACACGCGTTTTTCCCGATCCGGCGCCGGCAATGATCATCACCGGGCCTTCGGTGTGAACAACAGCCTGCCGCTGTGCATCATTCAGCTTATCTAAATACGATACGTCCATCTTTAAGAGCGGCAAAGGTACGGCAATATTGGCATGTGGGTTCTGGTTTCTTGTATACTCCTGACAGCATTCAGTTAAAAAATGAAGAAATAACTTAGGGGGCATTTCTTAAGTATAGTCTCGCTTGCATTGTCTGTGAGAAATGATACAGGTTTGTCCAAGGCATCGTATAAGGGTTCTTATTTTATACATCTTTAAACCGTTCACCAATTGAAAAACGCTGTTTGCCAAAAAATAAATGAAAATTTCTGAATTAGTACAGAGATTTTTTATCTTCGCAGCAATGAGAAAATTGTCAATTTCATTCGGAAATTGACAAAGTAAAAATCAATGAAAAAATTATTCATCCTGTCAATCGTATTTGTCGGGTTTTGTATATGCCCCGGTTCTTTTGTAAACGCCCAAGGTATTGGAATTAATTCTTCCGGTAATCCACCTGATCCTTCGGCAATATTTGATGCATCAGCTACTGACAAAGGAATATTAATTCCTCGCCTCACTACTACACAACGAAATGCAATTTCTTCTCCTACCGAAGGTTTGATGATATTTAATACTACCACAAAATGCTTTGAAGCATATGTGCTGAATGCGTGGAATACATCAACCTGTCCCGGTTGTGTGGTTCCGGCAGTTCCGGGTTCGGTCAGTGGTTCTTCATCTGTTTGCACTGATGCCAGTGGTGTAACATATTCTATAAGTGCCGTATCAGGAGCATCAACATATTCATGGTCTGTACCTTCGGGTGCAACAATCACAGCAGGACAGGGTACGACTTCCATATCAGTAACTTTCGGCTCTACTTCAGGAAATGTTAGTGTAACAGCAAGCAGTAGCTGCGGAACAAGTACGGCGAGTAATCTGTCCGTTACGGTCCATCCACCTCTGCCATCCACGCCCGGTTCAATTACAGGTAATACAAGTCCCTGCAGCAATTCATTAGGCAATGTGTACTCGATAAGTTCTGTAACCTATGCGTCAACTTATTCTTGGAGTGTTCCTGCTGGCTCTACGATTACTTCAGGGCAAGGCACTACTTCCATAACGGTAACTTTTGGTTCATCTTCCGGCAATATCAGCGTAACAGCCGTCAATGGTTGCGGAACAAGTGCTGCAAGCAGTTTAGCAGTCACTTTGGGCGGATCAGGCAGCGGATCTCAAACATTTTCCTATACCGGCTCTTTGCAAACTTTTACAATACCGACTTGCGTCAGCTCGATTATCATTACAGCAAAAGGCGCTGCCGGTGGTGATGGCGGATATTTAGCAGGACTAGGTGCAAGCATGACGGGAACCTTTGCAGTAACAACCGGTCATGTGTTGAATATTCTTGTCGGGCAGCAGGGGGGCAACGGAGGAAACTGTAACGGCGGCGGCGGCGGCGGATCCTTTGTAGTGAATAACACAACAAGTACATTATTGATTGCAGCAGGCGGCGGGGGCGGAGCGGGATTATATATAAATGATGCTCCCGCCGGTGTCAAGAATGGCACTACATCGCAAAATGGTAATACAGGCTGGTATGGAAATAATAATAACCAAACTGCCGGAACAGGTGGTGCGGGTGGTAATGGAGGAGGAACTCCGAGCCAGAATCCGAGCGGTGGCGGTGGCGGCGGCTATCTGACAAATGGTGCAAACGGAAACGGCGGCGGTGGTAAGTCTTATTTAAACGGAGGAGCCGGAGGTACCGCAGGTACTGGCGGAGTTGCTTATGGCGGTTATGGCGGTGGCGGAGGTGGCGAATGTAACTGGGACGGCGGCGGCGGCGGTGGTGGATATTCAGGTGGTGGTGGTGGATATTATTATGGTGCAGGTGGTGGCGGTGGTTCTTATAATACAGGAACAAGTCAATTCAATGTTTCAGGAACTCAAAGCGGCAATGGACAGGTTGTCATTAGCTGGTAAAAAAATACATATAATATAATAAATTTTAAAATGAAAAAATTATTCTTCTTATCAATTGTATTGATCGGGCTTTCCATCTGCCCTTCTTCTTTTGTAAATGCACAAGGTGTCGGAGTTAATCCTTCAGGAGCATCTCCTGACAATTCAGCAGGATTTGATGTGAATTTTACTAATAAAGGATTTTTGTTACCTCGCTTAACGGAGGCACAAAGAGATGCCATCGGCAATCCGGCATTAGGCTTGCAAATTTTCAACACCACTACAAATTGTTTGAATTTATGGATAGGATCTACCTGGAGACAAATTTGCGGAGATTGCGATTTCAATGCACCCACACCGTCAAATAATGGCGCACTGTGCGAAGGTGCCACGTTGAATTTATCAGCTACTTCTATTTCGGGTGCAACATATCAGTGGTCGGGGCCAGGAGGGTTTTCTTCCACACTTCAGAATCCAAGTGTTTCTAACGTTACTACTTCTGCAGGCGGTATATATAGTGTTGTCGCTACTAAAAATGGCTGCTCATCGGCTGCAACGACAACCACTGTTATTGTTAATGCAGCTCCGGCAACACCGGGGACTATTTCCGGAAATGCTTCCGTTTGTCCGAGTGCGATTAACCAGGTATATACAATTGCTGCTGTCAGCGCCGCAACTTCTTACAACTGGAACGTACCCGCAGGCGCCGTTATTACATCAAACACAGGTACATCAATAACTGTATCCTTTGACATAAATCCGGCGGGCAATATAACAGTGTCTTCAACAAACCTATGTGGAACCAGCGCACAAAGCTCGTTGACAATATCCCAGTCGGCAATTTGTTCTCCTATTACATTCGATTTTACAGGTGCCGCTCAATCATTCGCTATCCCCGCAGGAGTAGCTTCCATAACAGTTGAAGCGTGGGGCGCATCGGGTGGAGGAACAAGCACCGGCGGCTCCATGCAAGCCGGCAATGGCGGATATTCTAAAGGAACGCTTACCGTTACCGCAGGCGAAGTTTTCTCTATATATGTAGGAGGGCAAGGGCAATACCAGGGTAACAGTGGTCCCAATCCCGTAGCCTTAGGTGGGTGGAACGGCGGAGGTAATTCGGGTGCCTGCCAGGCAAGCTCTCAGCCGGCGGGCGCAGGAGGTGGAACAGATGTACGCTTTGGCGGAACAGCGCTAAGCGACAGAATAATGGTTGCTGGCGGCGGTGGCGGATGCTATGCAAATTATAGCGCTGCCAGAACAGGGGGTTCCGGCGGTGGGTTAAGCGGAGGCAATTGTCCCGATGGCAGCTCTGTTTGCGGCGGTGGTACGCAAACCGCAGGAGGACAAGGCGGAATACAAAGCGGTTCACTCGGTCAGGGTGGAAACGACGATATTGGAAACCATAGCTGCGGTGGTGGCGGTGGCGGCGGATATTATGGCGGCGGAGCCAATCAACATAGTGCAGGCGGCGGCGGTTCGGGATATATAAGCGGAAACTCGGGATGTGTTCCTCTTAACCATCCATCAGGTAAAGTATTTACAAGCACTTCCATGCAGCAGGGAGTCAATCATGGAAATGGCAAGGTAGTTATCACCTGGTAGAACATATATAGTCGAAATTTTAATATGAGAAAAATATTCTTCCTGCCAATCCTGTATATCGGGCTTTGTATATGCCCAACTTCTTTTATCAGCGCACAGGGCGTTGGAGTTAATCCTTTGGGCAATGCGCCGGACAGCAGCGCAATGATGGATATTTCGTCCTCGAGCAAAGGACTTCTGATTCCCCGCGTGGCGCTGCAAAGCACGACTGATGCCCTTACCGTTCCTTCGCCGGCTGTCAGCTTGTTGGTTTTTAATACAAATACAGGAATGACGGGCGGTTCGGTAGGTTACTGGTACTGGGACGGAACCGTTTGGACAAAACTCTCAACCGGCGGAGCAGCCATTGTGTCGTGCCCTTCGGGTTTTACATCGGTCAATGCATCGTATTGCATTGAAACGAACGAACGTACGGCTGCAACGTTTGTGACGGCTTACAACATCTGCGGCAATATTGCACCGGGTGCCCATATGTGTTCGTTAAGCGAATGGCATACGGCATGTTCTACTGCATCGGGTTTGTCGAATATGACGAACAATTTTGAATGGGTTGATGAAATGGACAGCGGACAAAACAACTTTTCATTTACCAGAGCCCTGGTGATAGGCAGCGGCGGATGCGGCGCCGGGAGCAATCAAATGAATATAAATAATGCAGCTATTGCCAATACCAATGTCTATCGTTGTTGTTTTTCAAAATAAGTACTTCTTATGACATCAGCACTCCTAATGCAGTGACTTTTGGGAGATGCCGGATTGAAATTTTTCTGACCAATTCCTCAGTGTTTATTTCAGAAATTAGGAAAGAAGCTATAGAAATAAAAATGGAGAGTTTACTCCAAGATCACCTTTGTCCGAATATCAATTGCCTCGCCTTTTAATGTGACAAAGTATAATCCGCGGGGAAATTCGTTCACATTGAATTCAACTAAATTGGATCCTTCAACCGCCTCTGCCGTTTTGGTTATCACTTCTCGCCCTGAAAGATCATAAATGGAGACCAGGCAAGATTGCGCAGCTCCTGCATTGAAAGAAACGTGCATCACATCATGTGCAGGATTTGGAAACAAGGTCATATTGGTTTGAAAATTCTGCATTTCATCCCCTTCGCGAGCTGTGATTACATATATAACTACGGGATCGGAGGTGGAATGACAATAGCCTGCATTATAATTCCGCACTGTATATACGCCTGCTTTCTTTATCGTAATTGATCTTGTTTGAGCGCCGGTTGACCATAGCCATCCTCCTGTAGGAGTAGCGCACGTAAGCGTTACCGATTGCCCGCTCAACAAGGTCGTCGGACCGCTTGCAATGATGACAGGAACAGGAGGAGGAACGCATCCGTTCGCACCCACAATGATGGCCGCCGAAGTAGCGCCACAACCGTTTGTTCCGAAAACCGTTACCCGGTAACTTCCCTGGTAACTGACAGTGATGGATTGGGTCGTTTCACGTGTTGACCATTTGTAGCTGTCTTCTGAGGTGGAAGTAAGGATTACGCTTTCTCCGGGCGACAGAAGCAAAGGACCATTTGCTGTAATGACCGGTGTTGCCGGAGCCACAAGCTCTGTTACATCCGTATTAGCTGATTTTGCAAAGCAATTCGGACTATTCGATGTTTTTACCCAATAACTTCCCTGGCTTGTCGCCACAATTGATCGGGTGGTTTCTCCGGTTGACCATTCATAGCTGTTTGCAGGCGATGAAGTGAGTATAACAGAAGAACCGGGGCATATAGATGTTGAGCCGCTTGCGGTAATAATTGGTGTAGATGCTGATGCACTGTCGGATACTGCTGTCAAAGCTGATACTGCGCTGCAGTTTCCCGAATAAATAATCACCGAATAATTGCCTGCAGAAATCACAGTAATTGACTGTGTCGTATCTCCCGTTGACCATAAATAGCTTGTTGCTGAACTCGAAGAAAGGGTAACACTGTCGCCCAGGCAAAAGCCTGTTTGACCAATGGCAGTAATAATTGGCGTCGGTGCTGATGCGGTATCAGATACACTTGTCACAGATGAGGCAGCGCTGCAGTTTCCTGAATAAACAATCACTGAGTAATTACCGGAAGCAGATACGGTAATTGATTGGGTCGTATCTCCTGTTGACCATACATAGCTTATTGCTGTACTGGAGGAAAGAGTAACACTGTCGCCGGGGCAAAAGCTTGTCGGACCGCTGGCAGTGATAATTGGTGTCGGTGCAGTTGCAGTATCGTTTACTGTTGTTAAAGCTGAGACGGCACTACAGTTTCCTGAATAAATAATTACGGAGTAATTACCTGCTGCAGATACTGTAATTGATTGTGTCGTATCTCCCGTTGACCATAAATAGCTTGTTGCTGAACTGGAAGAAAGCGTGACACTATCGCCGGCGCAAAGACTTGTCGTACCACTTGTAGTAATAATAGGTGTCGGTGCAGTTGCTGTATCAGTTACTGTTGTTAAAGCTGATACAGCACTACAGTTCCCCGAATAAACAATCACTGAGTAATTACCGGCGGCAGATACGGTGATTGATTGTGTAGTGTCTCCTGTTGACCATACATAGCTTGCTGATGGACTGGATGAAAGTGTGATACTGTCCCCCGGGCAAAGGTTTGTCTGACCACTGGCAGCAATTGTTGGTGTAGGTATTGTTACAGTATCGGTTACTGTTGTGATGGCTGATGCTGCATTACAGTTTCCTGAATAAACCATAACTGAATAGTTACCGGCAGAAGACGCAGTAATTGATTGCGTGGTCTCTCCCGTTGACCATAAATAGCTTGTTGCTGAACTGGAGGAAAGCGTGACGCTACCTCCGGGGCAAAAGTTCGTAGGACCACCGGCAATAATAATAGGTGTCGGCATGGTTGCAGTATCACTTACTGTTGTTACCGCTGATACTGCGCTACAGTTTCCTGAATAAACGGTTACTGAATAATCGCCAGCAGAAGACACAGTAATTGATTGTGTTGTTTCTCCTGTTGACCATAAATAGCTTGCTGCAGAACTTGAAGAAAGAGTAACACTTTCTCCTGGACAAAATTTCGTGGGACCGGCGGCGCTAATAATAGGAGTGGCAACAGCGAGCGAAACAGTTACATTAATGGGAGTGGAAGTTGCACTTCCTGATGAAGCCGTTATTCTGACGGCATAATTTCCGGTGTTGGTTGCATTGTAGCTGATGCCCGTGGCTCCATTGATATCAACAGAATTCTTAAGCCATTGATAAGTATAACCGCTTCCCTGGTTGGCAACAAGCGTCACGCTTCCGCCTGAGCAAAACGTAGTAGCGCCGCCGGCAGTAATGTTTGCAACAACTGAAGCCGTTTGGGGCATGTAAGCGCTCACGAACCATTGATACCCCTGCAAATTGATGTATTGCTTCCAGCTACCCGTTTCGGCTATATAAGCAGTAGAATAAGTAGCGTAAGGCTTTGTAATGGGATTCGATTTAAGCCACGCATTCATAAAATCAGGCTCGCTCGAAAAAATAGGCATCACTGTCATCGCCCTGTTCAATGAAGCGATATCCTGTAGCCTACTTTTTGAATATTGATAAACATCCACATCATTCGGACGGTATGCATGAATCAGCAAACGGTCGGCAAGGCTTGCCATCTTTTGCATCTGTCCCCGATTGGGCCATCCGAAATAAACTTCAGAGATCAGTCCGTTGACTGCACAGACGTTATCAATCTTCTGAAATTCACGGTAGGCAAAAGCAAATGCTCCGGCGGTATCATTACTGTACCCGTTTGGAATAAGATATCGCGGACCGTAATAGCTTGCAATGCCCGATGGAATCCAGAATTCAAATTCAAAATTGAGTACGTCCACTTTTTCTAACGGATTTGTTCTTCCGCTATTATAAGGAAGAACCGAACCGCTGAAGAAGGAATAAATTTCTCCTGCTACTCCAACCTGCGAAATTCCATACTGCGTTTTTGCCCTTTTTATGAAAGCAGCAAAATTCGTTTTTATGGTTGAATTAGATAGATCTATTGAAGCAACATTGTAAAGACAGATGTAATTAATTGAATTGTCCTGGCAATAATTTAACAGGTTATCCTCATTCGTCGCATTGCCGAGAACTCTGTTAAAACTTGACACATACAGTCCCCGGATATTGGTACTTTGTCCGGACACCTGAAGGCTAAAAACCAGCGCTAACAGAAGAGGGAACCTGAAAGTAAGGTTTAATTTCATAAAAATGGCAGCAATTAAATGGTTAAACAATTTATTTAATTCAATCTCATCTTTGAAATCCCTTCAGACACTCTAGGTGCCCAGGATTTCATTTTAGTTCTTTTGGAACATCATGCAATTTGCATGGCAAAACCTTTAAAGAATAAACAGTAATACTGAAGCCATGATAAGTATGGCAGTAAAAGCAAATTCTGATGATGATGATGATTGTTTCACACTGATCATATGAAGGAATTGATCGTCGTTTAGCTGGGTAGAAGGACTACTATTTCTCATTTCCATTCTTATAAAATTTAATGATGTAAAGAAACGCCGATAGCGAAAAGTGGAAAATAGTAGAAGTTATGTTTCTTTTGTCATACATCTTCTCCCTTTCGTGTCGTTGGTTCTACTATAAAAGAAGTAATTTAACACATTGTAAAAAAAAGCCGCTCAATAACGGGCGTTACGAGC
>JADMIO011347061.1_pt1 | contig 17417 bp, 9 predicted proteins | sample 8958161 | NCBI WGS metagenome assembly JADMIO01 (sample SAMN16585339, study PRJNA669376) | soil metagenome | isolation source: Crop rotation soil | place: USA: Cullars Rotation, Alabama | collected 2011
TTACCGCCATTGCCTCGATCATTTCCGCAGCTTGCTTGACTCCGTCATCGCAGACGATTTGAACTACGATCATCGCAAGCGTGGCACACTCGTCGAGAGCGATCGCTTCGCCGCGCTCAACGCCACGCGCTCACTCCGTGAAGCTTATGAAAAGCTTGACCCTGCCTGCCTGCTGCGTCCTTTATCAGTGACTTGCAGGACAAACTATGCGACGAACGGCTCTCAAGCTTCGCCTTCGACCGTCGGCCGTGAAATCATGTATTCAGTGACTCACGCCGTGCATCATTATGCGCTTATTAGAATCATGGGTGGTATCATGGGACTGAAAATGTCGCCGGGCTTCGGCGTCGCTCCATCCACATTGAAGCACCAAGCCGGAGTTGCCAAGGCCGCAGCCTGATTTTAATGACTGTGCCATTGTCACTCTCACCGACTGCCATTGCGGAATGGATCCCGTTCGTGAAGGGCGCCGGATTTTTTCTGGCCACGTTTGTATCGGAAGACGTCGCCGCAGTTGGCGCAGGGCTGCTGCTTGCCACCGGCGGAATCTCCTTGTCGGCCGCGTTCGCCGCATGTTTTCTCGGTATCTGGATGGGCGATGCCGGCCTTTATGCGTTGGCGCGTTACGCGGGACGCGGCTGGTTCGAGCGCTCACCGCTTCGCCGTTTTACCGCGAAAGTTGCCGATAGCGAATGCTGGTTTGCCGAACGTGGCACGCCCATTTTGGTATTCAGTCGCCTTGTCCCGGGTGCGAGACTGCCCACGTATCTGGCTGCCGGATTCCTACGCGTTCCGCTTCCTCGTTTCCTGTTCATCACGGGCGTGGCATCCTGTTTATGGACGATGCTAATCCTCTTTCTCGCGCAAACGTTCGGTGCGCGACTCACCAACTGGTTCGAGACCTATAAACACACCGGCTTGTTGTTGTTCGGCGTGGGTTTGGCTTCGTTTGCCTCGCTGCAACTGGTTCGCAGGGCATCCGTGGATTTCAATTGGAAGCGGTTTGTGACCTGGCTGGAACGCTGGCGGCATTGGGAATTTTGGCCTGCCTGGATGTTTTATCCGCCAGTTGCCATTTACAGCATCCGTCTCGCCTTGAAATACCGCAGTTTGACGGTGGTGACTGCCGCCAATCCTGGAATCTTCTCCGGCGGAATGGTCGGCGAATCAAAGATGGCGACGCTCAAGGACCTGTTCCTAACAAGCTCCGAGTTTACGGCGCAGGCAGAATTAATCAGTGGTAATACCGTGGACGAGCGTTTGCGTTCCTTTGATGAAATTCGCACCCGCCTGGGCTTTGATTTTCCTGTGATCCTAAAACCCGATGTTGGCCAGCGCGGTGCCGGCATCAAGTTGATTCGGTCGGTGGAACAGGCCGAAGCCTATTTACGTCAAACTCCCGCGGCGCTCGTGGTTCAACGGTACGCCCCGGGTCCCCGTGAAGCCGGGATTTTCTATTATCGTTTCCCGCAGGAAACACGTGGCCATATTTTCGCCATAACGGAGAAACTGTTTCCGGTTTTGATTGGCGATGGGAAATCCACCATAACGGAACTGGTCTGGAAGGACCCGCGCGCAAGGTTCATGGCGGACAAATACCTCCAGCGTTTTAATGGTCGAAAGAGTGAAGTGCCGGGCTTGGGCGAAGAATTGAAACTGGTCGAGGCTGGCAATCATGCCCAAGGCTGCATTTTCCGCGACGGCCTCGGCCTCGCCACCACAGAATTAGAGGCGAGGATTGACGATATTTCGCAAAAGCTCACGGGCTTTTTCATCGGACGCTACGACATTCGCTATGCAAACGGCGAGGATTTGCGTGCCGGAAAGGATTTTCAAATTATCGAACTAAATGGCGTGGCCTCCGAAGCCACCAGCATTTACGACTCGCGCAACTCAATCTTCACCGCTTATCGGATGTTATTTCGACAATGGGATCTAGCCTTCGCCATCGGCGCGGCAAACCGCGAGCGGGGCTGCGCGCCGACGAAGCTTGCACTCGTCTGGCTGAAGTGGCGGGAATATTCGCGGATGGCCGCGACTTATCCTGCAGCAGATTGAATGTCACGATGTGTACCGTCACGTTTATCGCGCGACAACGGGGCTATCGTCTCGGGATGAACCGTGACGAAAAACAGACACGCCCCGACGGTGTGCCGCCAAAAAGGATGCACGTATCAGACCGCATCATGCTTTCTCCATCTGAACCCGGCGGTGGCACCTGGATCGCCCTCAACAACCAAGGCGCGACGCATGCGCTTATCAACTGGTATTCCATCAGGTTAGAGGTTGGCGGCAACGCGGTCAGCCGGGGCGAAGTCGTAAAGGCCGTGAGCGTGGCCGGCTTGCCGGAATTTGCCAATACCATGCTCGCTGGGTTGTCGCTGAATCGAATTAATCCTTTCCGTCTGATCGGAGTCTATCCAATGACGGGAGAGATCGTTGAATGGCGCTGGAACTTGAAGAAGCTTGAACGAAAAAATCTTCCTTGGAAAACGCAGCAATGGATTTCATCGGGTTTTGCCGAGCGGACAGCGCAGCGTCTGCGCGGTGAAACTTTTCAAAAAGCGCAGCGTCAGCGCTCCGCCGGTGATCTGGATTGGCTGCGCCGGTTGCACCGCTCCCATTCCCCGCAAACCGGCCCATTCTCAACCTGCATGCATCGTGTCGGTGCCTCGACGGTGAGTTACACGGAAGTCACCGTTTCACCGAGCCGGGCGAAAATGGTCTACCACGCTGGACCACCTTGCAAAAATTCAGAGCGTCATTCGTTTATTATGACAATCTGAGCCTGGTTCAATCCCGGGCGGCAGCACCATTCTGCTCCAAGCAAATCCATGAAAACAAGGATCAAATCTGATACCGTTTTGACTTTTTAGGGCAAAAAGTAGCAAATTCCAGCAAAAGGTCGGCGCGAAAAAAACGGCGGCAAAAACTGAGGAATCATCAATAAAATCAACGATGATCTGCGATAGCTAAAGGCAGCAACAATTCTGAAAAAATCACTTGAACTGATTTAGGAGACGATTCCTCTGTCCATTTGAGCTACGGGGGCACGCCCCAAACAGGACGAGCGTAGATGGGATTCTGTCTCTTGCCAAGCGGCACGACAGAGCTTCTCAGGGCTCACGCATTTAAATTGATGCCCAAGATGTGAAGCAAATAGTGGTTATCCCATCCGGCTGCTTTCATCCTGCCTTTGAGGCTGCGCTTTTTCTTTTGTTCATCGTGTTTTACCAGATTCAGGGCCCAGCGCCGCAAGGTCGCCAGGTTCTCAGCCGCATACCCGCTGCTTGCCCGGCTCTGGTCTTCCCCAAAGTTCACATCCAAGACCCAGTGCAACTGGTTTTCTATGGCCCAGTGGCTGCGCACCGCATGCGCAAAGCGTTCCACCTCCACCGGCAGGCTGCTCAGATAACACCGCCGCTCCACCGCGCGCTGGCCGTTCTGCTCCCGCACCGCTTCCACCACCCCCACGCTTTGCAAGTCTTCCCATAGGCGCCGCTCCGCAAACCAGTCCAACTCTCCGCTCTGCCAGTAACGCCGGATCTCCAGCCGCCCATGCCCCTTTTCCACCGTTTCCTTGTAAAGTAGTTCCGGAGCCTGACGGGCAATCGCCTCATCCAGATAGCTTTTGCTCTCGGCATGGACCTGACCCTGGTTGCCCTTGAGCGCCAGCACGTGGTCGGCATCGGCTTCCTTGATTTCCCGGGCAATCTCCTTCTGGCAGCCCATGGCGTCTAGGGTCACGATGCAGCCGGCCAGTTCTAAAGCCCGCAACAGCATGGGCACCGCGGTGGTTTCATTGCTCTTGTCCGCCACTTTCAACTGACCCAGCGTCAGGCCGTTCTCCACCGCCCAGGCACTGACCACCACCCTGGCACATTCTCCCTGGTTGAGGGCCCGGCGCAGGGCCTTGCCATCCAGCGCCACGATCTCCTCCTGGACCGCGCCGCGCAGGCTTTGGGTCCAGCGCATAAAACAGTCCAGGAAGGCTTGCGGATCCAAGGCGGCGAACACCCGGTTGAAGGTGTCATGGCTGGGAATGCCGTGCGACAAATCCAAAAAGGTCTTGAACCAGTCCTGCTTGGCCTCGCCAAACACCTCCATGTCCTCAAAACTGTCAGCTCCACACAGCAGCGCGCAGATGGCGATGGTCAAAAGGTCGGACAGGCTGTGGAGCTTGCGCCGGTCAACTCTCGGATCCGGAACTTCTTTCATTGCGGTCATGAGTGTGATTTTCAGATGCTTTTGCATCCCTCCTCATGTACGCACAGTATTTACAATGTACAGACAAAAATCGCTCTTTCCTCAAATTTTTAATGCGTGAGCCCTGCGCGGGAGGCTGCCCGACCTTTACAACTTTCTTTGTGACTGCAACGCTGTCTGCCGAGTACTCCTGCAGTGACATGAGGAAGTTGAGCTCACCAATGCACTTGTCAGGAGTTAAAAATGAAAAAATATAATTCTTATCAGTTCACTCGCTCCTGCTCTGCGGCCGTTCCAGATACTCACCTTCAACTTTGCGTGCCGATTGGCGGCGAATTTAGTGCTTCGGGATGATGTTCGGATTGTTCGCGGCGGCTTTGTTGTCCTTTTGCACGCCCCGTGGGGAATCGTCCGTGCCGTACACGCGGACCCAGTCGACGTACATATCGCCCTTTCCATAACGCGAGAGATCGACCGGCCAGCCGCCGCCCGTCGCGAGGTTGATCAGGAAGAAGAAAGGATACTTCTGAGAGAACGGGAGAGTCTTATGATGGTTCAGCTCGATATTGTCGCAGTAGTAGGTCGTGACGTCTGGCATGATGCGGACGCCGTAGGTGTGAAACGTCTGATACCAAGTTGACGGGATTCCCTTCTTCTTCGGCGAAGTCGGATTACCCAAGCTTTTAAAATACTCACCGACCAGCTTCGTGCGCTCCTCGCCTTGGTTCCAAGCGTGCGGTGTGATCATGTAAAGATCCTTGGCGTTAGGGCTGCCAGGTCCCTCGCCGCCGTAAGCCTCGATGATGTCCAGTTCATCGCATTGCTCCTTCTTCGGATCCTTGCCGGCCGCCAGATCCGGCATGTAATCGCTGAGAAGCCACCAGGCGGGCCAGCTGCCGCGAAAGTTCGGAGCGATGAATCGGCACTCGAAATAACACGGGGCGCCAATTTTAAAGCCCTTGCCTTCGTCGTTTTCCGAGGAGATGAGGCCCGTGCTGCCTCTTTTCACGTCACAGCGAATGCGAAGATAGGTGTCGACCTGGAAGAACGGATTGTTGTCATCCGTGTAGCCACGGAATGGAATGCCGCTGAAGTCTTGGGTGCCATGCGGTGGTTTGTGGTCATAGTATCTTGAGCCCGATTCCTTGCTCGAGATGATCATATTGTTGAGAGGTGTCGAGAAATCATCCGAGTAGACGAGCTTCATCCCGTGAGCGCCGGGAGGATCTTGCTTCGGAATGCCCTCGTTCCATGGCTTGCCGCCCTTGTTATAGAGCTGCAGGTAGCAGTTGTCATCGGGGCAGGACAGCGTGAGCGTGATCGGCCCGTGCGGAAAGTGGTCCCCAGGAAATTTGATCGAGCCTTTGCCACTGTCATCAATTTGGATGGTCCCAACTTTTACCTCGAAGCCGTAGCCCTCACCCGCTTGCCAGCATTTCACGTCAACGTGCTTCTGGCCCGGAGCGTTGATGTCGATCTCGGTATCACCATGGATATCTGAGCAGTAGGCTGGAGAGGTGACCGAGATGATTGGGTGGACGTCGTTCGCGTGGATTTCGCACAAGCCAAGCAAAAACAAGGGGACGATGGGGGAGAGGAGATTTTTGAACATGGATAAAGACATTGACTTTGCTATAATGTAAACGCAAGGCTCAAGGGACAGAAGTCTGGTGAATCTTAAGCCGGTTCTCTACCTTTCCATTGTTGAAATGTGATGTTCCATTGCCCATTGCTTGCCCGGGAAGCGCCTTACACGTAAACGACTTTTGAATAAAAGCATGAAATCCTTCCAATTCTGGTGCGATGTGCCCTTCAGGAGAGCGCGACTTTTGCGCCTGCCCTCCCACGAATTGAAGCCATCAGCTTTCTTTGCCTATGACACGTTCTCGTCACGGTGAACAGAGATTTCGAGCATTTCAAGCGATCAGCGCCATGTGTGCCGCCTCGATCGCTCTTGTGTCATGCGTCCAGATTAGCAGCGTGAAAAGGCCGTCGCGGACGCAAACTGTGACCATTGATAATTCCCAGCCCCGGCGTGACATCGCTGGAAACATCGTTGATGCGCATGATGGTTGCCTTCAGTTTTTCGCGGGGCGCTATTATCTTTACGGCACGGCCTATGGACGCAGCTCCGGCTTCAGCATCAACAATCGATTTCGAGTCTACAGTTCTCCCGATCTGAAAAATTGGACATTGGAAGGTGAACTGCTGGAAAGCCCGCCGGACGGCGTGTATTACCGGCCTTACGTTGTATTCAACCCGCATAGCCGGAAGTATGTGCTGTTCTACAACTGGTATCCAAAGCTTTGGGACGGCAAAACGGGCGTGGCAGTGAGCGACACGCCGGAGGGACCATTTACAATTGCGAATCCCGATCTGGCCCTTTCCCAAAAGGCGTTCCAACCCGGTGACGGCAGTCCGTTTGTTGATGAAGATGGAACTGGTTATTTCATTTACACGGTTATCGGGCAAAGTCATTCTGTTCGTATCGAACAACTGACGCGTGATTATCAAGCCTCGACTGGAAAATGTACCGAGGTTCTGGCACGCGACTGCGAAGCGCCGGTCTTGTTTCGCCGCGGTAACTGGTATTACGCGTTAACGACCCAGTGCTGTTGTTTTTGTTCGGAAGGCACGGATGCCAAGGTGTTCACCGCGCCGAGCCCTCTCGGCCCGTATCAGGAGAGAGTTAATATCAATCGTCCTTCAATGAACAAACCGCCAACGATTGCTGCCCAGGAAACCTGGGTCGCGCAGTTGCCCGGTGAGAATGGCACGGCTTACATGTGGATGGCCGACCGTTGGAATTCAGCCGACGACGGGGTCAAAGGACACGATTCCCAATTCTGGAGCGCGCCTCTGCAGTTTGGGGAGGATGGCACCATCCTGCCGATCGAAAACCGCACAACGTGGGAAGCGGAACTAGGCGTCGGCAAGGATTCCGTTCGCCACAAGTCACCTTATTTCTGTCCAAAAAAGCATGACCCGAATCCTCTGGCCAAAGACCCGTGTTCCGGCAAGCCACTTGACCCGGCCCAGTTCGATGGACTGGAGTAGCGAATGCTGCGTTCTCCTCGGGGCACCATAAGGCCCCGATTCGCCACAACAAGCCACCATGGCCAAACCGGCATGCAACCTTTATCCGAAGAGCAGACGAATGAAACTGTCTCGTAACCAAACTGTGTGGGTGAAATTACTATTCACACTCGCAGCAACGATGTTTACAGCCGCCGCGTTCGGCGCTGATTCACCACGCGAACACCTTTTGCTCGACGCCAACTGGAGATTCCACCTTGGTGATGATTGGCCGGGTGCACTTCATCTGGACAAGGCGGGCGCCAGCACCGGTCCGGCTGCAGAGAAATTCAACGACCAATCGTGGCGCGTCCTCAATTTGCCGCATGATTGGGCCATAGAATTGCCTTTCGACAAAAATGCGGATGCCAGCCATGGCTTCAAGCCCCTCGGCCCCAGCTTTCACAAGAACAGCATCGGCTGGTATCGCCGTGGCTTTGAGCTGCCTGCGACCGATTCCGGGAAGCGCATCTGGCTCACATTTGATGGCGTGTTCCGCGACGCTACGGTCTGGGTCAATGGCTGGCTCATCAAGCGGCACGAAGGAGGCTATTATCCTTTCCGCGAAGATATCACTGATGTTGTGCATCTGGGCGGCAAGAACATCATCGCCGTGCGCGTCGATGCGAGCAAATTCGAGGGCTGGTTTTACGAAGGCGCCGGTATTTATCGCCACGTATGGCTGGATAAGACGGCGCCGGTGGCAATCGCGTCAGACGGGATTTTTGTTTCAACCCAGTTCGAAAAAGGCGGGTATTCAATGCCCGAAGGCATGGTGGCGGTGCTCGTGAAAACAACGGTAAAAAATTCCGGGACCGATTCCACCCAGGTGACTGCTTCGCAGGAACTCATCCGACCGGATGGCAAGACGGCCGCCCTCAATCAACAAATGACCACGGCACTCCAAGGCTTGGCTTCTTCGCCTGAAGAAGACGTTGACGCGAATTCAACCAAGGAAATCACCTCCGCATTTTTCTTTCCGGATGCTGGCAAGCCACCGGAAAAGCAATTTGAAAATGCAGGGGAATTCATTTCGGCGACGCTTGGGAGCCATTCCGGTGGGTCGAATGCAAAATTTAAAATCGTTAATGATCCCCCGGTCCTTTGGTCACCCGAAACTCCAAAACTTTACAAGCTCGTCACCACGGTTTCAGTCGGTGATAAAATCATTGACCAAAAGGAAACCGAATTTGGCATCCGCACTGTCGCCTTTGACCCGAACAACGGCTTTTTGCTGAACGGCAGGCATTATGAACTCCAAGGCACTTGCAATCACCAGGACATGGCAGGTGTCGGCGTAGCCTTGCCGGATGCACTCCAGACATTTCGGGTTTTGAAGCTGAAGGAATTCGGCTGCAATGCCATTCGTACCTCGCACAATCCGCCGACGCCGGAGTTGCTCGATGCCTGCGATCACCTCGGCATGTTGGTCATGGATGAAAGTCGCCTGCTCGGCAGTGATTCGGAAAACCTGCGCAAGTGGGATGACCAGATTTGTCGCGACCGCAATCATGCTTGCGTGGCCATCTGGAGCATCGGCAATGAGGAATTCTCCGTCCAATCCACCCCGCAAGGTGGCAACGTCGCCCGCACGATGCAGGATCACGTGCAACGCCTGGACCCAACCCGGCCGGTGACGTATGCCGCGCCGCAAGGCGATACGTTCGAGGGGATCAATGGCGTCATTCAAGTCCGCGGTTGGAATTATCACGTCGGCCAGGAGATGGATAGTTACCATGCCAAACATCCAGACCAACCGGAAGTCGGCACCGAACAGGCTAGCACGGTGAGCACGCGTGGGATTTACGCGAACGACATGGAGCGGGGTTACGTAAGCGCCTATGATGATAACGCCCCGAGTTGGGCCACCACTACCGAGCGGTGGTGGAGCTATTTCGCCGATCGCCGGTGGTTGAGTGGCGGCTTTGTTTGGACCGGCTTTGATTATCGCGGTGAGCCCACGCCCTATGCGTGGCCGTGTATCAACTCGCACTTTGGCATCCTCGACACCTGCGGTTTCTCCAAGGACAATTTTTACTACTATCAATCGTGGTGGACTACCAATGTAGTATTGCATCTGATGCCGCACTGGAATTGGCCGGGCAAGGAAGGCCAGGAAATCCGCGTCGACGCATTGAGCAACTGCAAACAAGTGGAACTCTTTCTCAACGGCCAGTCTCTCGGCAGGCAGGCCATGAAACCAAATTCCAAACTCTCATGGAAGGTCAAATATGCGCCAGGCACGTTGAGTGCAAAGGGTTTTGACGTCGGCGGCAGTGTCGTCAAAGAAACCAAGGTGGAAACGACTGGAGACGCCGTTGCCATACAATTGAAGCCGGACCGTTCCACGTTGAACGCCAATGACGAAGACGTGAGTGTCTTCACCGTTTCAGCGGTCGACGCACAGGGGCGCACCGTGCCTGTGGCGCAAAACAAAATCCATTTCACCATTGAAGGCCTCGGACGAATCCTCGGCGTGGGCAATGGCGATCCCAGTTGCCATGAGCCGGACACTTATATTCCGAATATTCCGGTCCATACCATTGCCGTTAATGATTGGCATTGGAAAATCGCCGAAGTGCCGAACCATCCGCAAATCCTCCCTGAGTATGCCAACGATTTCGACGATTCTTCCTGGAACACCATCAAGCCCAAGACCGATGGCGATACGGGTGACATGTTTCTCAAAGACGGCCAAGACGCCATTTATCGCGCCCATATGAGGATAACCGGGGAGGATTTGGCGAGCGAAAGCGCGCGGGTGTGCTTCAGTTGCATTGACGATCATGGCCGGGTTTACGTGAATAATCAGTTCGTGGGAAAGTCGGATGATTGGGCAGCGCAGCCGGCTTTTGATGTAAAGAAAGCTCTGCACGTGGGCGACAACATCATCGCCGTGGCTGTGCTGAATGATTCTGGGCCCGGCGGGCTCAATCCCGACGTAAACGTAGAACTGGTGGGCAAGCCCATCAGCACCGTCTGGTCGCGCAGCCTGTTCAATGGCTTCGCGCAAGTGATGGTGCAATCCTCCTTGGAACCCGGAGAAATCAAATTGACCGCCAGCGCTGACGGTCTGCAACCCGCAACCACCACCATCCAGACGGTAGCCGGCGGCGTGCGCCCAAGGATGCCTTAGAGTATCGAAATAGGTTCATGTACTCGTTGCCCAAGCTTAACGGCGGATTTCCATGGGCAATTGGCCGGTGCGCCGCTTCAGCAACCGGGAAAAATGAAAGGGATTTTTGAATCCACAACGATACGCAATCTCGCCGACGGTCCGTTTGGCCCGCGTTTGCTTAGCGACTCCGCGCGGGTTCGGCGCACACGCTGGCATCACTTCCGCCCCTTTAATGGCCATCACACCCAGATCTCCGTGAAGGCTCCCGGCGGAGAGCTTGCCCTGGCGATGGATGACTGGGTGAAATTCGCCGGTGAAATCATAGGTCTGCTTCGCGAAGGCCGACAGCCGGAGGTGTGGATCTGCCCCGAGATCGGGCCGATTTGTGGCGGCTACGGACTTTCCGCCAAGCTGGGAACAGGCGGTGGCCCTTCACACATTGATTAGAAAACTTTGGTTCAGCTTGTCAGCCAGTCCGCCCTCCTGAAGAGCTTTGGAGATGATGGGTACCGCATAACAAATGGCCTGCCTCCACGGTGAATTTTAAGCCGTTCTCCTACCTTTCCATTGCTGAAATGCGATGTTGCATTGCCCATCGCTTGACCCGGGAAGTCCCTTGCGTGCATATAGCATGCACACCCTTGGTTTCAACCGGCAGGATAGAGCGCCATCGGGTAGGATGCCCGATGAACCACTGGTGAAGGCGTCTGCGCTAATCCGAAGGTGAAATCCGGGTTAAATCGATGTAAAAATCAACCGAAAAAGCCAGGCATCAATGAAAAATCTAAAATACTATCTTATGGTGGCGGTGTTAGGGGTCTTTGGAACGTCGGTGGGAGCCAAAGCCGCCTCGATTGGCGTGCAGTTTTTAGACGCCACGGGTGTAGGTGTGGCCTTGCATCCCCCGCCGTCAACCAACGGCGGCACATTCAACATAAAGGCAGGCGTTGCTGCGGTTGCGCAGACTAACTGGAACTCTGTTACCGGACCTACTGACTCGAGGACGACCCCGATCACGTTCAGTGGCCTGATTGATAACACGGGTGCCCCAACCACAGCTGCGCTGAGCGCGACTGGGTATTTATATGGCGGTGGTGCCGGTTTCAATAGCTCTGACCCCGACGAAACTGGCGACAACGATCTCGCGGACAGTCAAATGCTGTCACTGAATGGGGTTGATGCGGTTGTTAGCGTAACCGACATACCGTATTCGCAGTATGACATCTACGTCTATCTTTCCTGTGACTCCTCTGGCCGATCCGGCACGGTCACCATCGGCTCCAGCAGCCAAAGCTACATCACAACCAATGCGACCATTGATCCCTCGCAATGGGTTACCACTACGGATGGGTCAACGGCCAACTACCTTCATTTTAGTGGCCTGACCGGCAGTTCGCAGGCGGTCCATGTGAACGTCACCGGCAATGGTGGGGTCAATGGGATCCAGATTGTTTCAAGCACAGGGGCCTCAATTGGTGTGCAGTTTTACGAGAACACCTCGCGTGGTCAGGCTGAGAAGCTGAACAGCCGGCCGCCGCCTCCGGTCAACATGAAGGCAGGCGTTGCTGCGGTTGCCCAGAATAATTGGAACAGCATTGTCGCGCCCACTGACACAAGGACGGCCCCGTTCACGACCAGCAACCTGGTTGACAGCACCGGCGTCACCACCACGGCTGCAGTGACCGAAAGTGGGTATATGTATGGTGCTAGCAGCGGCTTTGGTGCCACAGACCCCAACCAAGTCGGTGACAATGCATTGTCGTCCCAACAACTGCTGTCACTGTTTGGGACTGCCGCAGTCGTTGACGTAACCAACATTCCGTATTCGCAATATGACATCTACGTTTACCTTGCTGTTGACGGTGGTGCCGCCGGTCGATCGGGCACGGTCAGCATTGGCTCCAGCAGCCAGAGCTACCTCACAACAACGGTGAGCGATAGCGGTGACACCTCGCAGTGGATTACCACTGTAGATGGGGATTTTGCCGACTACCTGGTTTTCACCAACCTGACCGGCAACTCGCAGGAAATCCTTGTGAGTATCCCTGCGAATGGCGGCATCGACGGGTTCCAAATAGTGCAAACGGGGGGGAGTGTGGCGCCGAGCCCCATCCCGCTGAACGTAAGCTGTGCGAACGGCAGCGTCACCCTGACATGGTCCAACCCAGCCTTTAAGCTTCAGTCAGCTTCGAATGTCAGCGGACCCTACATCGACGTGGCAGGGGCTAGCAGTCCTTACACCGAGCCGTCCAGCGGAGCTCAGAAGTTCTATCGGCTCTATTGGAACGGTCAGTAATAATTCGGCATACGTCTCATCATTATGGCTGTAAAAGAAACATTGCACTGCGTCGGCGAAACTGGCGCCTTTATCATAGTGAGGGCGCCAGCCCAGCCAAAGCGCTTCACGGCCTTTACCCTGATTGAATTGCTGGTCGTTATAGCCATCATCGCAATCTTGGCGGGGTTGTTGCTGCCGGCGCTGTCAAAAGCTAAAGCCAAAGCCCGAGCTATTGAATGCATGAACAACGGGAGACAACTCATGTACGCCTGGCAGCAGTATGCGGCCGACAATGATGACAAACTGGCTCCTAATGGCACGGCAGGTGGCGGACCCCGCACCGCAACCACAGCAGCTTGGGTAGCGGGTTGGCTCGACTTCTCTGCGGTCAACAAGGATAATACGAATACTCTCTGGCTCGTTGAACACGATGAGAGTTCAGCACTTTATCAGTACTCGGGTTATCTGGGCAACTATCTTGGAAAAAATGTGGCAGTGTTTAAGTGCCCGGGTGATATGTCCACGGCTCCAAAGCTTGGACCCCGCTGCCGCAGTTATTCCATGAACAGTTATGTGGGTGCACTTGGAAACCCTATGGGGCCTTCCCATGCGAATGAGGCCAGTGCGGGTGCGGTCAAAATGAGTAATATCGTAAAGCCGTCGTTGACGTTTGTCACTCTGGATGAGCGGGCGGACAGCATCAACGACGGCTACTTTGCTTCAGACGCTTACACCCCTTTCTGGGTCCAGGACTATCCAGCGGACTACCATAACAACGCCAGCGGGTTTGCCTTTGCCGATGGGCACTCAGAGATTCATAAGTGGTTGCATAGTGGACCGGGCACCATAAACCCGCCATTCATAACGGGCGCTATTTTGCCGCATGGTGTGACGCTCCCGGGTGAAACCGATGTTCTCTGGCTTCAGCAGCATGCGCCTAGTGTTATCCCAATCAACTGACCGGCGTTATTCTCACCAGGCATGGCGCAAGGCATGCGCGTGTCAGTGGGAGGACGGTTTCGTAATGGTGGAGTGCAGTCACAGGCCATCGCGCAAGCCGTTCAGATTGTAAATCGGACGCAAAACTTTAAACCAGTTCTGTGTGGGTTTGATGGTTTTCAACCCTGCCCTGTGACAAGGGTAAGCGCTAAAACCAACGCATTTTTTCATCTACCGTGGAATGGCTGTGAACCAGAGTAACTCATCAACCCCCAACCAAAAATTAAATATGCTCCTCCCGAAAAATCCATAGCGATCATCGTTGGCACAACTGTGTCTCGCAAGCACAATGCCGAGCTTTGCTGGCCCGGCTTTTGCGAACCCGAGCTTCGAGATGCCGGAGTAGACAAACAATATCCACGGCAGTTCGTCATTGGTCGTGGACCGGGTTCGCGTATTTGAGCTACCCGTTATTACAGGCGACAACTACTAACTCTAAAAGTTTAGAAATACTTCTGAATGAAATTATGAATGCGAATAGCTTACCATCTCCGTTGCGAATTCTCATCGCTGTAGCCTGCAGGCCGTGTGTTCGAAAATTGGATGTCAAGACACGGTTGTTATTTCTGGCGATGTGCATCCTGACTTTGGGATTGTGGATGCCGCAGGCAAATGCCCAAGTGGGCGTTATTCTAGATCAGGACTTGTCGAGTGACCACGATGATGTCGGTGACCTGGCATGTTTGAATGCCTTGGCTAATTTGGGCGAATGCCGGATGCTCGCCGTGATGGCCGATTCCCAGAACTCGGCCACGCCGATGTGCCAGGATTGTATCAATACCTACTATGGTCACGGCAGTGTGCCCGTGGGATCCAGGCCTGATGCTACTGGCCCCGGAGGATACGCCGCGCAGATTGCCAACGAGTTCCCGCACACTCAGAGCAGCTACCCGGATTCGATGCTGTTGTATCGCCAAATTCTGGCTTCGCAGCCCGACAATAGCGTGGTTATCGTCACCACAGGCTATCTCAATAACTTACAACGTCTGCTGCAATCCGGACCGGACCAGTATAGTTCTTTGAACGGCATGCAACTCGTCCAACAGAAGGTCAAATACTTGTCCTGCGCAGGCGGTTGGTGGCCGAGCGGAGATGAATTTAATTTCCGGGTTGAACCTACGGCTGCGAGCTATGTGGTGAACAACTGGCCGGCCGGTGCGATGTACGTCGGCTTTGATATTGGTGGCTGTATCTATTCGGGCTACCGGCTGGCTCCGCAGGCGAACAATCCCGTACGCCGCGTCTATGTCGACATTTTCAACCAATATCCCTGGCCCACTTGGGGACAGGTCGCCGTTATTTACGCCGTTCGCGGGGCGACGGATGGCTTTTGGAACTATGTCAATATTGGTCATGCCAATGTCGACTCGACGGGTCACGATACATGGCTGACGGACTATGATCCGACGGGGCTGCAAGATCAGGCCTACATGCTGGAGCACACGCGCTACCCGGTGCAGGAGGCCATTGATACGCTGGTATGCGCTCTGCCGCCGAGTCTGGCGACCGTTCCCGCCCAGCCGAGTAATTTGCGGGCGACAATTGTGACCAGCAGCAGGATCGACCTGCAATGGGACGATAACTCCTTTAACGAGACCGGATTCAAGATCGAGCGCGGAATCAACGGCACTTGGACCCAGATCGGGACGGTGGGCGCAAATGTGAAGACTTTCTCCGACACGAGCTCTCCCACCACGGCCAACGTCGGTTATCGTGTGTGGGCCTACAATGCATCGGGCAATAGCGATAATCCCTCCAGCACCTGGGTATATAGCGGTTGGACAGAGCTCAATTGGGGCGACGGCACGCTGCCAATGTATACTTATTATCCCGATAGCCATGGCAGTGACTTGAACGGTATCAATCCGGTATCGGGTAACAACCATGTTGTTATCAACAACGATTCCACGCACGGGCAGACGCTGACAGTGGACGTGGATCAGGCCAGCAAGGGGGCACAGGCTAATTTCTACCTCTACTTCTTCTACCGGGACCCAAACAACTGGTATCGGGTCAATGTCAATAACAACTCGACGGCGATTGAGAAGATGACCACGGCCACAGGGGCGAATATTATCCAGGTGGGAGCCGCAGGCCCGGGAGTTGGTCAAGGTCCTGGCATCCCGCTCCATCACTGGCATTTGTCGGTCAATCCGGCGGGAGCAATCCAGTTTACCGACGTGGGAGTGAGTTCTGACGTGCGGGTTACGGACAACGTGACGTTGAATGTAACGGACACACTGAGCTTCACCAGTGGAAAGGTTGGTTTGGGGAGCTATGGCAACATCCCGGTGTGGTCGCACTTCAATTTCACCACTACTGGCGGCGGCGGTTCCGCTCCAGTTATTTCGAGCCCCACGACAGCTTCCGGTACGGTTGGCAGTGCCTTCAGCTATCAGGTCACGGCAAACAACAGCCCGACCAGTTACAACGCTACGGGACTTCCAGCTGGACTGTCAGTAAACACCAGCAGCGGCTTGATTTCTGGCACACCCACCACAGCCGGCACCAGCTCGGTGACGATCAGCGCCAGTAACGCCAGCGGTACGGGAACAGCCACATTGACGTTAACCGTGACCTCTGCCGGTAGCGCCCCGGTGATCACCAGTCCCACGACGGCTGCGGGGACGGTTGGGAGCGCGTTCAGCTACCAGATCACGGCGAGCGGCAGTCCGAGCAGCTACAATGCCACGGGCCTGCCCTCTGGTTTGTCGGTGAACACCAGCACGGGCCTGATCTCGGGCACGCCCACAGCCTCGGGCACGAGTTCGGTGACGATCAGTGCCAGCAATGCCAGCGGCACCGGAACCGCCACGCTCTCCTTAACTGTGAATCCAGCTGGTGGTGGTGGCAGTGGTGCCTCGATTGCCCTGCAGTTTGTGGGCAGCGGGACGGCGCTGGCATCGACTGATTCGGCGGGACTCTTGAGCGTGGCCCAGACGCATTGGAACGGGGTCACGGGGGCCAGCTTCAGCAACGTGGCGCTCAACGACAACAGCGGAGCTGCCACAGCCGCGAGACTCAATGGCAGCGCTTATGCCATCTATGGGGGCGGGGGTTCCACGGCCGCACCGGCGGGCAACGCCAAGCTAGGTTCAGGGGAACTGGTCAACTACTGGCCGGGTGCTCCGACCTTGAGTGTTTCGAGCATTCCCTATGCTCAGTATGACGTGTACGTGTATGCGGCCATCGATGCCTCCGGCCGGAATGAGACGGTCTCGTTGACGCCTGCGGGCGGTGCCGCCCAGTACTACAGCTTCGCCACGACGGGCGGGGGTTCGGCCTGGACCCAGGCCACCAGCACGTGGAACGGGAGCGGCACCGCCCCCTCGCTGCCCAGCGCCAATTACGTCAAGTTTACGGGCCTGACCGCCAGCAGCTTCACGCTCAACTGGGGAGCGCCCGGCAATGGCGGGATCAACGGCATCCAGATCGTCCAGACCAGCGGGGGAGGAGGATTGGCTCCGGTGATCACCAGCCCCACGACGGCATCGGGGACGGTTGGGAGCGCGTTCAGCTACCAGATCACGGCGAGCGGCAGTCCGAGCAGCTACAATGCCACGGGCCTGCCCTCTGGTTTGTCGGTGAACACCAGCACGGGCCTGATCTCGGGCACGCCCACAGCCTCGGGCACGAGTTCGGTGACGATCAGTGCCAGCAATGCCAGCGGCACCGGAACCGCCACGCTTTCCAGCACAGTGGGATCCGAAGCTTGGAATTCACGTGACTTGAAGTCGCGGC
>JADMIO010849035.1_pt1 | contig 17415 bp, 18 predicted proteins | sample 8958161 | NCBI WGS metagenome assembly JADMIO01 (sample SAMN16585339, study PRJNA669376) | soil metagenome | isolation source: Crop rotation soil | place: USA: Cullars Rotation, Alabama | collected 2011
CTTTCCCCCCGGGATCCGTCTGCGCGCCCACGCGGCTCAGCAGGTCGAGCGCGCCGCCCTCCGTCTCGCGATCGCGCAGGAGCAGGCGCTTGCGTTCGGGATCGATGATGCGGGCGCGGGTGTCGTTGTCGCGCACGATGACGCCGTCGTACTCGAACGACACCTCGACGGGGCGCAGATTGCCGCTCCGCCCCCAGCCCGGCCGCGGGGCGTGGAGGTTCAGGCGGGGACGCGGCGTGAGGCGCGTCTCGACGAGGTCCAGCTCGGCCGGAAGCTCGAGCCGCCTGGGCCGCGGCGCCTCGGCCAAGAGCTGCTGGAGCCGGGGCGCGTCGGAGCGCGGCACGACGATGCGATCGGCATCGCGCAGCGCCCTCAGCCACACCGCACCGTCGCCGATGTCGGCGGCGGCCACGGCGGAGTCGACGAACGCGAGCCCGGCGGTCACGAGGTGCGCGGACGCCAGCGCGCGGCGCTCGGCGTCGCGGACGAGGCTGCGATCGATGGTGTACGAGTCGCCGTCGCGCCGCACCTCGAGCGCCAGCTCCCACGGCGGGCCGTCGTCCCAGGCGAGGGGGCCGACGAGGGCCGCGTCGCCGTGGGTGTGATGGCGGCGCAGGTAGAGGCGCCCGGTGGCGCACAGCAGGGGGACCACGTGCCGCCCGAGCGGCCCTTGCAGCCGATAGTGGGTGAGGTCGGAAGTGGACCCGGACTGCCAGGGCGACGCCGACCCGCGGCTGCTCGCGAGCCAGGCGATCCTCTCGCGATCGGCCTCGCGGGCCAGGGCCAGCGCCTCGGCCTCCCGAAACGAGATCGGTTCGAGCTTCGACCAGCCGCCCGTCTTGCGCGGCCGGCGCTGCCCGATGAACACGGCCAGGGCGTCGTAGGTCCGGGTCGCCTGGGCGTCGACGACGTAGAGGAACTCGCTGGAGGGCAGGATGGCGAACGTGGGCTTGAGGCCCGCGATCTCCGACTCCAGCTTCAGCTGATGGAGGTTGCGCTCCCAGGCGGGCGGCTCCGTGGGCCGCGCGCGCTCGATCGGCTCACCGCCGACCTCGGCGCTCATCAGGTAGCCCTCTTCGTCGCACTCCAGGATCACGGCCCACAGGTGCTTGCAGTTCTGCCCCTCGGCGAAGAACTGGCACGTGCAGCTCAGGGCGAGGCGGCTGCCGATGCGTTCGATGACGACGGAGTAGGGCTGCGTCCCCTGCACCGTGGCCTGCACCAGGCGCGCGTCGCCGGAGGTGATGCGGACGCGGTCTTCGGCCCAGTACGCATCGCCGCGTTCGCGGATGTGGCGCGCGAACTGCGACGAGAGACGCTCGCTGGGGAAGGAGAACGCGCGGGGCACAGCCTGACATTATGAACGATGCGCGGGTCCTTCCGTCGATGCGATCAGGCTACGGCGCCAGCCAGCGCGGGCCGCCGTGCACGGCCGGCTCGGAGCCGTCGTTCACGCCGGCGTGCTCCGTGGGCAGCGCGTGAAGCTGCGAAGCCGTGGGGAGCAGCCACCCGTGCTCGGGCGAGAGCCGCTCCTCGCTGATATTCGCCCAACCGAAGTAGCGGCGGATCGCGGCGATGGCGTTGTGTATCGTCATATATAGCCTCCTATCGCCCCGACTCGCTGGCGCTCATGCCCATGAGGCGATCCAGATAGGCGCGGGAGACGCAGGTCGAAGCGGGAGTGTTGCGCCAGTCGCGATGGTACAGGCCTACGGCCGCCACCAGCGCCAGCGTCGCTCCCAGGAACAGCAGCTCGGGCATTCCGAACATGGGGCACCTCCTCGTCAAGCAGAGTAGGCCTTCCGGAGTCGCCGCGCTGAGCAACTCTGCTCACCCGCGCGCTTTTCTGCGGTGAGCAATCCGGACCATACGCCGGGGTGAAGAGCTGCTATTGAAGCGTCGGGAGGCTGTAACGCCTACAATTGCGGGGTGCCATCCAGGACGCGAAACACCTTTGACCCTCGAGAAGTCCTGCGCCGCGTCCCCGCGTCGAACGCGAAGCGTTATCGCGCGGGCGAGGTCGTCTTCGCGCAGGGCGACCCCGCCGAAGCGGTCTTCTATCTCGAGACCGGCCAGGTCAAGCTGACGGTCGTCTCCGCCCTCGGCAAGGAGGCGGTCATCGCCATCCTGGACGAAGGCTCTTTTTTCGGCGAAGGCTGCCTGGCCGGACAGCCCTCGCGCATCTCCACCGCCAGCGCCCTGAAGGCGGCCCACATCGTGCACATCGCGCGCAAGACGATGATCGGCTTGCTGCGCCGCGAACCGGACTTCGCCGAGCTTTTCACGTCGTATCTCCTGTCGCGCAACCTCCGCATCGAAGAAGACCTCGTCGACCAGCTCTTCAACTCCAGCGAGAAGCGCCTGGCGCGCCTGCTCCTGCTGCTGGCGCACTTCGGCAAGGACCAGAAGCAGGACCTCCTCATCTCGAAGATCAGCCAGGAGACGCTCGCGTCGATGATCGGCACCACGCGCTCGCGCACGAGCCACTTCCTGAACCGGTTCCGGAAGATGGGCTTCATCGACTACGACGGCGACGGGCTGAGGGTGCATCCGGCGCTGGTGACGATTGTCCTCACCGACTGATCCCGCGAAGGACGGCCGCGGCTGGGCGCCGCTCGGCTGCATGGGTCTCCTCGGCGGTGTTCTCCTGGCCTTGCGTTGGCCGCTCGCCGGAATTGCGCTCGGCCTTCTTTCGATCGCGTTGATCTGGTACGGGAGCCTGCGCGTCGCGGCCATGGCTAAGGTGCGCGACGAGAAGTGGCAGGCTCTCGGCGCCCCGGTCGGCGCCATCTGGCGCCGGCTGCTCGAGGCCGAGGGGCTCGGAGATCTGGTTGAGGTGGTGGCGCCCTACGTGCGCCCCGCCGTGCGGGTCTCGACGGAGCGCGTCGAGCGTGTGGATCGCGGTGCCTCGCGCATCGGCGGCCTTCCGGATCTGGCTCCCGGCGTGACGTGGCCTCGCGGGAAGGACAAGCCCATGGCCTTTCTGGCGCAGCTCGACCTCGAGGCGGTTGCGCGCGTCCTTCCCGACAGCACGCTCCCGCGCACGGGCCATCTCTGGTTCTTCTACGACGTGTCCCGCTGGTCGACGGGGGGCCGTCCCAAAGACGCGGATGACTGGGCGGTGCTGTATCAAGACGCCGGCGCGCCGTTCGAGCCGGCGGTGGCCCCGTCTGATCTCCCGGAGAGGGCGAGGTTTCCGTTGTGTCGCGTGACGCTCGAGAGGTTCGAGGATCTTCCGGAGCCGGAGGACGTTCCGTCGCTGGAGGAGACCTTCGACGAGGACGAGCTTCGGCAGGACACGTACTTCCGAGTCCGCGACTATCTCACCGCCGGACCGTCAGGGGACTCGCACAAGTTGCTGGGTTTCGCGAACAGCATCCAGGACCGGATGGAAGAGGGCTGCCAGCTGGTCACGAACGGGCTCACGTACGCCGAGGCCAGGAAGCAGGAGCCCAGCGCCGCCGAGCTCAAAGCGGGCGCCAAGGACTGGCGGCTCTTGTTGCAGGTCGAGTCCGACGACCGCGCGGGCATGATGTGGGGCGACGCCGGGCGCCTGTATTTCTGGATCCGAGAGCAGGACCTTCGAGCCGCACGATTCGAGAAGGTGTGGATGATGTATCAGTGCTACTAGCGCGCATTCCGTATTACGGAGGGGAAGCCGCGATGGGATACACGACAGGTTGATCGTTACGCGGGCCGGCGTTCGAGCGCGGACACGCGGGCCTCGAGTGGGACCACGCTCTCGACCGTCTTCTCGACGCCCTGCAGGCGAACATCGACGCGGTCGACCTTGGTCTCGACGAGTTGGAGTCGCACGTCGATCTTGTCGACCTTGACCTCGAGGTTGTCGACCTTTTGCTCGACGACCTGCAGCCGTGTGTCGATCCTGTCGACCTTCACCTCGAGGTTGTCCACCTTCGTCTCCACCACCTGAAGCCGCCCGTCGACCTTGTCGACCTTCGTCTCGAGGCTGCTCCGGACATCACGCAGAGCAGCGGTGAAGAGGATATTTTGCTGCTCGAGGCGCTGGAACCGCTCCTCGAACTTCTGATCGAGCGCCCGCGCCACAGTGTGAACGGCCTCGATGGTCAGGCGATTCTGGGCCTTGATGTCTTCGATGTGCATCAGGGCCGTCGAGTCGTCGGGCTGGTCGGGGGAGCGGCGTCGCTTCTTGCTCGGCATGGGAGGTTCAGTCTACCCGCGCCCGCGATCCGACTTCCACATGAATATTTCCCGTCAATGCGCGTTGACGCCCGCCATCGCGAGGCGCTCCATGGTGCGTCTGGCGCCGCAGCGATCCGCCAGCGCGCGGCCATCTTGTGGAGCCTGCCCACGTCGCCGCAATGCGTAGCGGTGGTTTGATCGCCGTCATTACGAGGCGCCCCACGTTCATCTGGCGCCGAAGCAATCTCCACTTCACCCTATATCCACGGACCTCCGCAGTGTGGCGCCGATGCTATAACCGCAGCCGGGGAAGCCATGGTCGAACGAGTGCTGCGGTTCCCGATGGACGTGGATGTGGGCTTCGTCGCCGCCTACCGGGGTGAACGGTGCGCCGCCGAGGCGGACGCGCGAGGCCACGTTCGAGTCCCCTCCGACACGCGCGTGATCCTCCATCCCGAGGCGCCGGTCCACGGCCTCTACGAGCTCGCGGCAGACGACATCTCGGGCATCGAGATCCACAAGAAGTCCGGCACCGACGCCGATCTCCTCCACATCGCGCACCTGACGGGCCTGCGCTCGCTCAACTGCTCGAAGTCGCGCGCCATCACCGACGCCGGCATCGCCCACATCGCCGGCCTGCGCGAGCTGCGAGACCTCGACCTCTACTGGACGTCGCTCACCGACGCATCGCTCGTGCACATCGGCCGCATGCATCAGCTCACGCATCTTCATTTAGGGCTGACGCAGGTGAAGGGCCCCCGGCGTGGTTCACCTGGCGCGGCTGCAGAAGCTGTGGCGGCTGAGCTTGGAGGATACGGAGGTGGGTGATTCCGTGGTGCCGATCCTGTCCACGCTCTCGTCGCTGCGGCGGCTGGCGTTGTGGGGGACGAGGATTACGGTGGACGGCCTCGCGCGGCTGCGTGCGGCGCTGCCGGAGTGCCGTGTGGAGTGTCCGGATCCGCTGCCGGCGCCGCGGAGCTATTTGTCGGCAAACAAGGTGCGCGCGATCCTGCTCGGCCGAGTGCAGGCGGCGCTCCGAGCGCAGGGGCACGAGGGGGTCGACGGCGAGTTGCTGCTTGAGTGCGCGATTGCTGAGTGGCGCGAGCCGGATGGCGCGATCAAGCTACCGCACACGCGCGGAGGATGGCGCGTGCCACAGGCCTTGGATGCGCTGGCGCGATTTAGGTCGGGGATGGATCTGCACGTTGTAGGCCCAACGGGGGTGGATGTTTGGGTGCCGTGGTTGCGGAGGGGGGGAAGAGAGACGGAAGGCGTCCCGGGAACTGGAAGCGAGGCGATAGGCACCGACGCCCTTCGGGGCAAAAGGGAAGACGCCTCGACAGCCGGCCTGCCAGGCGGGAGAATGCCGCCGAAACCAACCCATGGCCCTCAAGAAACGGGTGAGACGGAATCTCTTCTCGACCTGGTTCAGCAGATTGACGCGCGGCTGCGTGGGAGCGCCCCAGATGCGTGGCGCGGAGTCCTGCCCAAGGAGCAGGAGGTCAAGCGTCTGATCTACGAGGTCGTTCAGGACACGGATCTCGTCGAACTCCTGTTCCCCGTGGTCAAAGCACGCTCGGAGTACTGAGGAGCGCCGTGCTACTAGGAGGTATCCGCGTCGACGTTCTGCGCAAGAACATTAAGAACGTTCACTTGAGCGTGCATCCACCGGCCGGGCGCGTTCGCCTTGCTGCGCCGCGACACTTGAGCGACGACGCTATCCGTTCGTTTGCGATCAGGAAACTCGGATGGATTCGTCGTCAACAGGAGCGGCTCCAGGAGCAGGAACGTGAGACCCCTCGGGAGTTCATCGACCGCGAGAGCCATCTGGTCTGGGGACGTCGGCTGCTCCTCCGGGTCGTCGAAGAAGACGGTGCGCCACGCGTGGAGGTATCGCCGCGCCACCTGATCCTTCATGTCCGTCCGAAGACAACGGTGTCGAGGCGCGCCGAGATCCTGGACGAGTGGTACAGGGCGCAGATCCGGGCGGCGGTGCCCGCGCTCATCTCACGGTGGGCACCGATGGTTGGCGTGACGGCGCCTCGCGTGTTCGTGCAGCGCATGAGGACCAAGTGGGGAAGCTGTAATCGGTACACCGGTACAATCCGCCTCAACACGGACTTGGCTCGCAAGCCGACGCCGTGCCTGGAGTACCTGGTTGTTCACGAACTGGTGCATCTGCTTGAGCCCACGCATAACGCGCGCTTTGTGGCCATGATGGACCGCTTCCTGCCCGCCTGGCAGTCCGTGCGGCATGCGCTCAACGGACTCCCCGTGCGGCACGAGGACTGGGACTGCTGACGCGATAGCGTCTTGGTACGGCTTGATGCGCTTCTTTATCGGCGTCACCGACCTCGATTGGTTCCGCTTCCTGGAAGCCCAGCCCGGAATCGACGAGGTCAACTTCTGGCAGCCGAGCGGCGGAGGCACAGGATTCAAAGCGCTCCAGCCGGGCGAGCTCTTCCTCTTCAAGCTTCATAGCCCCGATAACTTCATCGTCGGAGGTGGGTTCTTTGCCCATTGGAGCCCGCTGCCGGTCAGCCTCGCGTGGCAGACCTTCGGAGTGAAGAACGGTGCGGCCTCACTTGAGGAAATCCGCATCCGCCTGGCGAAATACCGGCGCGTCGTCGATGACCGTCGCGTCGACTATCCCATCGGCTGCATTCTTCTGGAGCAGCCTTTCTTCCTGCCCGAGCGCGACTGGATTCCGGTCCCGGCAGACTGGAAGGCGAACATCGTCCAGGGCAAGGGCTACGACGGTAGCACCGCCGAAGGGCGGCTGGTACTCGAGCGGCTCGCTGCGGTCAGCACCCCTGTATCACTCGGAACGCCGCTGGCGCCCACTATCTCCGAGGCGCCGATCGCAGCCCGGCGCTTCGGCGCGCCGCAGATCACGTATCCGCGACTCGGGCAGGGCTCGTTCCGGGTTCTCGTCACGGACCTGTACGAACGCCGCTGCGCCGTGACGGGAGAGAAGACTCTTCCGGTTCTTCAGGCCTCTCACATCAAGCCGTATGCGCAGGACGGCCCTCACGATCCACGCAATGGCCTGCTGCTGCGGAGCGACGTGCACACGCTCTTCGATCTCGGGTACGTGACGGTCACTCCTGAGCGTCGCTTCGAAGTCAGCAAGCGGATCAAGGAAGAGTTCACGAATGGGCGCGACTACTACGCGCTCCAGGGGAAGGAGCTGCGCATGCCGCTGCGTCCGGAGGTGGCGCCGGCGCCGGAGTATCTCGATTGGCACGCGAGCCACGTCTTTCGGGGTTAGCATTCGAGCCACCATGCGTGCCCTCAGCGTCCGCCAACCCTACGCCGACCAGATCCTCCGTGACACGTAGAGAATCGAATACCGCTCACAGTCCACGCGCGTTCGTGGTCGCATCTACATTATCCGAGCCTGACCGCGATGACGCCAAAGGCAGAGTCTCTGCCGAGAGGAGTCATTGTCGGCACGGTGGGGATCGTCGGCTGCACGGGTCAAAAGGGCGACTATCGCTGGCTGCTGCGGAATCCGAAGCGCCTGGCTCGCCCGCGGAGTCCCGTACAGAAGCCGCAGCCCGTGTGGTTCAAGCCGTTCGGGTGACGACGTGCGCAGCTAGGACACGCTGAAGCATCACGGTTCTCTTGTGGGCCATGTCGCCTTCACAACCGTGCGATGCGGGGGCGCTCGTGGGATAGCCCCAGGCCCCCAGTACAATCCCTACGATGCTGCGGATCGACACGCGACCACTGACCGCATCCGAGGAGCAGCGAATCCTTGACGATAAGGCGCCGCTCTCCCTGGCGGGACTAGAGCTGGGCTGCTTTGGTCTGTTCGTGGTGGTCGTCACCTTCCTCGTGGCGGCAGGGGCAAGCAACATCGCGTTGCTGATGGGGCGCGATCAGGGACGCGCCGCGCTGATCGGCGTGATGGTCGGGCTGGTCGTGAGCGCCCTCTGGCTGCGGAGCGCTCGGGGTGACCGCGAGTGGTTTCGCGAGCACTACCGGCGCCGTCTTGCCGCGGGGCCCGTCGAGCACTGGGTCGTGGAGCCGGTGCGTGCCTGGAATGTCCGGTGCCCCTGGACGCGCGCGTTTCTATTCGAGCTCGACGGCGGACGGCGCATCTTCGTGGCGAGCGACTACCTCGCGAAGCTTCCGCCGGATCGGTATCCTCAGGCGCTCGAGATCGACGTATTGCCACAAGTCGAGAGGGTGCTGTCCCTGGTCATGTCCGACACCTTGCGGGAGGTGGAGGCGGCGACGCTCGAAGGGTCGGATTTCTACGGTGACGACAAGCCCGTTCGAAAACGTCGCTTCATGGAGCTGCTGCCGGAGGGGCCACAGGGAGATACGGGCGGGGCGGCCGTCGCGGGGGGCGGAGCAAAGGTGAGTCGCGTCGTCGGTTCGGGGGAGGCGTACCGGCTGCGGGGCAAGCTGACTGCGGCGGGTACGCGTGTGCGGGCCTGGCTCGTCATGGGCGTCGTGCCGGTGGCCGGCGGCGTTCTTGTTCACGCTTGCAGCCGTCGTGCGGACCCTCTGCCGGACGGCGTGGCGCCGTCGATCCTCGCGTTGCTTCTGATGGTCTGGGGTGGGCTCGGTTCTGCGGCGGGGCGAATCAAGAGGAGAGCATTGACGCGACTGCTCGCGGGGGATCTCGATTGCGCTCCCGCGGGATGGCGCTCGGCCGGGGAGCTCGTTCATGTGCACGGCCGCGCTCGTCGACGCGGAAGTCTGGTGTCGCCGTTCGGTGGGGAAGCGATCGCCTCGCGTCTCGGCTCTCCATGCAGCACTTGGCAAGCGGACGACTTTGCCGTGGACGTGGCAGACGGCGCCGAGTTTGTCGTCGACGCGGAGCACTCGTGGTTGGTCCAGTCGGACGATTGCGAGCGCGTGGTTCGCGTAGAGAGCCAGCAGTGTTCCGCAGTAAAGCCGGATGCCATCGCCGCGCGGAGGCGTTCCCGGTTCTGGTTTCCAACGGAACAACTCCTCCGCGACGGCGACACCGTACACGTGATCGGCCTCGCCGAACAGACGCCGTCGGGTCGGCGGATCCGCGGGACGGCCGAATGGCCCGTGCTGATCTGCCCACAGGGCGGCGGCACGCGTGACGCGCTCTGACGGATGTCATTCCCGCTGCACCACGATCGGCCATAGCCCGAGTCAATCTGAGTCGGGACCCGCCTCTCGCGTTGTGCCCGCCGAAATCCCGCTCGGCACTGAGTGCGCGCTTCAAGTATCCTGAGCGCCTACCCTGGTTCGCCGTTCCGCCTTCCACTGACAAGGAGAAGTCCATGAAGCTTCGATCGCTCTCGATCCTCGGGTTCCTGTTCGTCGTCGCGTTCTCGAGCGGCGCCTGGGCCGATAACACCACCTGCGCCGCGGCCACGCTCGTCGTGCCCGACGGCAGCACGCATGAAGGAGCCCTCAGCGCGGGTACGGTGCGCTGGTATCGGTTCGTCGCCAAGGCGGGGCGCTCGTATGCGCTGATGCTCGAGAATCTCAGCGCCGCCGACGAGCAGCCGTCGATCGGGATCACGGAGGTCGTGAGCGCGTGCGGAGGCGCGCCGATCGCGGCCAACGACTTCGCGGATGTCCAGGAGCCCGTGAGCATGGATCCCTCGTTCACGGTGGGCGCGTCGCGGCAGGCGCTGCAGGCCGCGAGCGACGGCGTGCTCTTCTTTCCCGTGCAGGATCTGAACACGAGCAACGCCGCGCGGTTTCGCGTTCGGGTGGAGGAGACGACGCTCTTTAATCCGCTCTGGAGCACCAGCGGTGTCGAGACGCGGTACCGGCTGTTCAATACGACGAACCGGCCGTGTCGCGTGACGCTCGATCTCCGCACGGACAGCAACGGCATCCCCAGCGGCGGGTCCAATACCGCCACGTTCTCGCTGGCCGCGAACAGCAGCGTGACGCGTCACACCGGCGCCGGCGATCTGAACCTGCAGAACGGGCAGGTCGGCCACGCAACGCTGGCCCACGACTGCACGCCCGGGGCGATCCTCGTCGACGCATTCTTGACGAGTCCGAGCCGCGAGATTCCCGTCACGTTCACGACCGCGCGGCAGCAGCGTTAGCGCGGCGGTTCAAATCAGCCGGGGCGGGGCTCCAGATCGGTCCTGCCCTGGCAAAACTCGGGACGAAGGTCAGCCGGTGAGTGACGAGTACGGGTGGTCGTCGCGCCGTCGGCGCAAATCCTGGCGACCGCACACCGTCCCTCGGAGTAGGATCCTCCCATGGCTGACGTGATGCCTCAGACGTCGGATGATTTCGGCCGCGTTCTCGTTCTGCTCGAGGATATTCGAGCCCAGAACAAGGCGACCCTCGAAGCGGTCGACGCCGGTCGGCGCGAAACCAGCCTCCAAATTCAACAACTGGAGGCGCGGCGCGTTAGCGCGCCGGTGGTCGCCGGACTGGCGCGCGCACGACGGCGCCCGGGAGCTGGTTTGATGAGAGACAAGACGCGTCATCTGAGTCTGCTGGCGCTCGCGCTGCTCTGCGGCTGCACGCGTGGGTGGCAGAAGGCTCGCTCCGACGACGGTGGGTATACCGTCGACTTTCCGGGAAGGCCGAAGCAGGAAGCGCGCGAGCTGGAGACCAGGGGCGGGACCGCGACGCTGCATCTCCTCACTCTCGATCACGGCGCGCGTGCCTATTTCGCCGGCTACTACGACATCCCCGGCGAGGCGGCCATCGACGTCAATGCCGTGCTGGATGCCGATCGAGACGACAGGATCAAGAGCTCGAGTTTCGTGCTGGTGAGCGAAACGCCGTTTCAGGCGGCGGGCCAGAGTGGGCGCGACCTCGTCGCCGATCATCCTTCGGGTAAACAGATTCGGTCGCGGAACTTCGTGGTCGGGCGGCGGGTCTACATGTTGGTGGTCACCGGCACCAAGGACGCCGACACGGAGGAGGCCGCGCGGCGATTCGTGGCGTCGTTCTCCATGCTTTCCGAAGGCATTCGGCCACCGGGCGCCGGTGCCGGCGCCGGCGAGAACGCCGCGAAAGAGGCCGAGCTCGCGCGCAGGGCCTGTGAGGGTGGCGAGGCGGCCGCCTGCAACAGGCTCGCCGTGATGTACGAGAGCGGGAAAGGCGTCGCGCGGAACTTCGAGACGGCCGCGGAGTTGTTCCGCAAGGCCTGCGATGGCGGCGTGCCGGTCGCCTGCACGAATCTCGCCGCGCTCTACGGCAACGGGCACGGCGTCCCGAAGAACGCCCAGACGTCCGCGGACCTCTATCAGCGTGCCTGCGACGGCGGCGAGCTCATCGGCTGCAGTCACCTCGGCCTGATGTACGCGCAGGGAACGTCCGTGGCGCGAAACGACCGCAAGGCTTTCGAGCTGTTCCAGAAGGCCTGCAACGGCGACGAGCCTCTCGGATGCCTGGGGCTCGGGCAGATCTATGAGGACGGCGCGGGGGTGGCGCAGAGCAGCGACACGGCCGCGCCGCTGTTTCGCAAGGCCTGCGACGGCGGTCAGTCCCCGGGTGTATCACGCTCGCGCTCCTGTACCGTTCTGGGCGGGGCGTCGAGAGGAATGACGCGAAGGCCGCGGCTCTGTACGGCAAAGCCTGCGCCGACGAGCCAATAGCCTGCATCGCCCTGGGCGAGTTGTTTGAACAGGGAGTCGGGGTTCCGAAGAATCCCCAGAAAGCCCTGGACCTCTACGGCCAGGCTTGCCAGAGCGGCGAGCAAAGCGGCTGCGAACGCGCGCGACCCCGAGCGCAATGAGCGTGGCGGCCGGCGAGGGAGCACTTCAGATCTTCTAGTTTCGGTTGTTCTCGACCTCAAGCCTGCTGCGCCACTCCAAGCCGCGCATTCACGTCGGCTGTATTCGATAGGCCCTCCGCGCTTCCTCCCGCCATCCTTCGCGCGTCTCCTCCCGTCCGGCTACCCTTGCTGAAGGGACTCGGAGGACGCACGCGTGGCGCGGTCGGCGATCGAATGGACGGAGGCCACCTGGAACCCCGTGACGGGCTGCGACAAGATCAGCCCCGGGTGCACGCACTGCTACGCCGAGACGATGTCGCGACGGCTGAAGGCGATGGGGCAGCCGAACTATCGCGACGGCTTCAAGGTGGCCCTGCAGCCGCACATGCTGGAGAGGCCGCTCTCCTGGCGGCGGCCGCAGCGAATCTTCGTCAACTCCATGTCGGATCTGTTTCATGCCGACGTGCCGCTCGAATACATCGCGCAAGTTTTCGCGACAATGGAGCGCGCGCACTGGCACACGTACCAGATCCTCACGAAGCGCGCGGAGCGGCTCGAGGCGCTGGCCCCGCGGCTGCCGTGGCCCGCGCACGTGTGGATGGGTGTGAGCGTCGAGCGTGAGGACTACACCTTCCGCATCGATCACCTGCGGCGCACGCCGGCGCGGACGCGCTTCCTGTCGATCGAGCCGCTGCTCGGGCCGCTGCCGGCGCTCGACCTCTCCGGCATCCACTGGGTGATCGTGGGCGGGGAATCGGGGCCCGGCGCGCGGCCGATGGCGGAGGAGTGGGTGGTCGACATTCAGGCGCAGTGTCAGCGCCGCGGCGTGCCGTTTTTCTTCAAGCAGTGGGGCGGGCACAACAAGAAGCGCGCGGGGCGCGTGCTGCAAGGGCGGACGTGGGACGAGATGCCGGGCGTAGGAAGATACCGGGACTGAAGGAGGATGCATGATCGCGCGTGCCTTGACTGCGGCCCTGCTGCTGTCGGCCGTCGTGCGCGCGGAGGAGAGCGCGCCGCCGGTGTCCGCGTTTCCCGGCCAGTACGCGCCGTCGACGCCGGGATTCCCGGTCTGGCCCTCGGGCTGTGAGGCGCGCGAGGCGAGCGAGAAGGCCGCGTGTCTCGAGTCGATCGCGTTCGACTTCGGCGACCTGCGGCGGTACGAGGCCGCCAACGCCGCGCTGGGCGCTCCCGAGCGCGGAAAGCCGCGCGTGGTCTTCATCGGGGACTCCATCACGGACGGCTGGTCGAATCCCGCGTTCGGCGGCTTCTTCCCCGGGAAGGCGTACGTGAACCGCGGGATCGGTGGGCAGACGACCGCGCAGATGCTGCTGCGCTTTCGAGCCGACGTCATCGACAACGATCCCGCGGCGGTCGTAATCCTGGCCGGGACCAACGACGTGGCCGGGAACGCCGGGCCGGCCACCGCGAGCAACATCAAGGACAACCTGGCCAGCATGGCGGATCTGGCGAAGGCGCACGGCATCCGCGTCGTGCTGTCGTCGGTGCTGCCGGTCTGCGACTGCAAGAAGGATGCGGACGGCGTGCTGCGCGTGCAGACCGCAGCGCGTCCTCCGGCGATGCTGCGGGCGCTGAACAAGTGGCTGGCAGGCTATGCCGCCGAGAACGGCCATGTCTTCCTCGCCTACGAGAAGGCCATGGCGGACGGCGACGGAATGCTCAAGCCGAGCTGACCGACGACGGGGTGCATCCGAACCGGGCCGGCTACGCGGTCATGGGTCCGCTGGCGGAGAAGGCGATCGCTCAGGCGCTGGGGCGCCGGTGACGCTCGCGGTCCCAGGCTGGCAAGAGTGGACTTGAAAATCCGCTGCGAGTGAGGAGCACGGGTGGTCGCGCGCGCTCGGCGCAAATCCCGGTGACCGTGCCCTGTCGCTCGGAGTAGGATGATGTCCATGCCTGGCAAGAAGCGGGTGGAACCCTCGGACGATCTCGGCCAGATTCGCACCATGCTCGAGCAGATGCGTTCGGAGAGTCGGCTCACGGCAGAGGCGGTCGGGGATCTGGGCCGTCAGCACAGCCTGGAGCTGCGCGAGCTCGAGTCGCGCGTGAATGGCCGCTTCGACATACTCGAGGCCGTCGCGCACAGCCACGCTGCGGAGCTGCGGGGTCTCAAGCGGGACGTGACTGGCCTCAAAGCTGATTTTGCGACGATCAAGGGCGACACCACGTCCATCAAGCCGAACTGACGTCCGTCGAGGCTGACGTCAAGAGTGCGCATCACCGATCTCGAACCCCGCTGGCGCTTCGCCGCCTTTGCCCGCAACCCCGCCGAGGATGCCGCGCGCGAGCGCGTGCGCGAGCGGATCGACGCCTGGTGGGCCGAGTTCTCGGGCAAGCGCGAGGACCTCGACCTCCACTTCCGTCAGAAGAAGCAGTGGGACCTGCCGCTCTGGATGGCGACGCACCTGCGCGCCATCCATCCGAAGCTCGCGTGGGAGTTCGGCCCCGGGTCGTCGGGCGGGCATCGGCTGGTCATCTCTCCAGAGAGCCTGCACCACCTGCGGCCCATGGTCGACGAGATCCTGAGCCGCGCGCCGCAGTTTCCGGGATGGGAGTTCCATGCCTATCGCCAGGTCGAGGCGATGGACCGGGCCCTGGCCGCGGTGAAGGCGCGCACCGGCGGCGACGTGGCCGGCGGCTGCTTCAAGGCGGCGATCGGCGAGGGGCATCGCATCGACATCACGTTCGGCTATGCGCGGTCCGGGTGGAAAGCGCTGACCGGGCGCCGGTCGGCGCCGGCCGAGGAGGATCTCGGGCCCTTCTTCGTTGCCACGGAGTGCCTGCTCGGCGAAGAGATGCTCGACGAGTGGGTGGGCGGCCTGCAGGTGTCTTCGAAGGATGCGCAGGGCGGCGCGCCGCTGTCCGAGCTGCGGCCCACGATGATCCGGCTCATCGAGCAGATCCGGTCGGGGCTGCGTGGCCAGCCGTGGACGGCGCCTCTGGACAGCGACGCGTGGAGCGTCATCGAGAGGACGAAGCACGAGCTCCCCGACTGCGCCGGGCGCGCGGACATGTACGTCGCGACGTCGCCCAACGTCGAGATGTGGAAGGCGTCGGTCGCGGAGTGGTACTTCGCGTCGTCGCGCTTCTCGCGCTTCGGCGAGACGTTCTGCTACGTGAAGATCGACGGGAGCGAAGGCGGCCTCCGAGGCTCGGATTTCAAGGACAAGGGCGACATCGAGGACGCGCTCGGCGCGGCCCTCCGCGCCGAGAACGTCGGCGGGGTCGTGGGTGGCGGCACCGGCTGGCGCTACAGCTACGTCGATCTGGCGGTGGCCGACGTCGATCGCGCCATCGAGGTCGTGCGGCGCGTGCTGCAGGCGGGGAAGCTCAAGAAGCGCGCGTGGATCCTGTTCCTCGACACCGAATGGGAGCGCGAGTGGGTCGGCGTCTACGACGACTCGCCGCCGCCGTCGATGCGGGAGCGGGACGACTAGCTCGACCGCTTGTTCACGATCTCCCGCGTGGCGTGGAAGTAGAACGGGATCGCATCGGCCGGGCCGTCCTTCAGGCGCTTCTCGACCTTCCCGAGCGGGAAGACCTGCGCGCCCTGCACCTCCAGGCGCAGGACCGCGCCCTGCGTCCCCACGGGCGTGTTGATCCACCGGCCGCCGAGGTGCCGGCGCATGACCTCGCCGACGTAGGCGCCCCAGCTGAGCGTCGCGCGGCGGAGGGTCTCGGGCGGCACCGCGGTGCCGGCGCGCATCGCCTCGTGGAGCTGGCCCAGGATCTCTTCGACGCCTTTGAGACTGTCGGGAGACAGGTCGAGGAACACGCCCCAGCGCATCGCCGCCGTCATGATCGCCGCCTCCGTCTGCACCAGGAGGAACTCCGCGAGGTCTCCGTCCGCGGACATCGCCTGCTTGACCGTCGCGTCGGGGGCGCCCGCCAGCAGCACGCCGTCCAGCCACTCGCGCTGCTTCTGGATCACGGCCTCGAGATACGCCGCGGCGCTGGACACCGTGTGCCCGCCGACGTCGACGCGCTTGCCGTCGAGGAGCTGGCGCAGGACCGGCACCGTGATCGCGTAGTCCCGGCCCAGGCACACCATCGGCATCCCCGCCGGCATCCCGGGCTCGTCCTTCACCCAGGCGCCGCCGCGATGGCGGCACAGGACCTCGCCGACGTAGGCGCCCAGCTTCACCGCCGCCATGTTGCGCGCCTGCGAGTCCGTGGCGTTGGTCGCGAGCGCCGGGATCACGTTGTCGAGCAGCGCGACGCTGGCCTCGGAGAAGCTCAGCTTGTCGCCGACGATCGGCGCGAGGTCGCGGGCGAGCGTCTCCGCCAGCGAGCGCATGATGTCGGCCACGCTGGGCGTCGGAGTCGTCATGAGTGGTCGTTGTGGCGGGGCGCGGGCATTCGCGCCGTCAAGCTTAGCCGAGATGGCGGCGGTGGGGATCCGGCGTTGCCTCAAGTACTTACGAGCGGTCCTCCGCTGGCGAAGAACGGGGACAAGATGGGGCATGTCGAGCCGCCCCACGCAGCTCCTCCTGTATCGCGAGGACGACGAGACCGGCGCGCGGGTTGAGAGCGCGCAGCCGGCGGCGCGCACCTTCTACGCCAAGGACCTGACGGGTTTCCTGGCCTGCCGCCATCTCACGACGCTGGAGCGCCTGGCCGCGCGCGGTCTCGTGAAGCGCCCGCACTTCGAGGATCCGATGCTGGAGATCCTGCAGGAGCGCGGCCTCGCGCACGAGCGCGCGTACGTCGAGCATCTCGCCGCGCAGGGCAAGCGCGTGGTCGAGATCGCGAAGAATCCCGCCACCGCGTTCGGCGACACGCGCGCAGCGATGCGCGGCGGCGCGGACGTGATCGTGCAGGCGCGCGTGGAGCACGGGAGCTGGGCGGGCTGGGCCGACGTGCTGCTGCGCGTGCCGGGGGAGAGCGCGTTCGGCGGCTGGCGCTACGAGCCGGTCGAGACCAAGCTCGCGGTGGAGACGAAGGCGGCGACGCTCGTGCAGCTCTGCCTGTACGCGGCGCTGCTCACGGAGATGCAGGGAACGGCGCCGGAGCTCCTCCGGGTGGTCGCGCCCGACGCGGGTTTCGAGCCGCAGTCTTTCCGCTTCGACGAGCTGGCCGCGTACTTCCGGCTCGTGCGGCGGATGTTCGAGGCGGAGATGGACGCGCCGCTCGCGGCGTCGTTGGATGCCGCGCGGCCGTATCCCGAGCCGGTCGCGCACTGCGACGTCTGCAACTGGTCGTCCGTCTGTCAGGCGCGGTGGACGAAGGACGATCACGTCTCGCTGGTGGCCGGCATCCACAAGACGCAGCGCAAGGAGCTCAAGGCCTGGGGCGTCGAGACCCTGGCCGGGCTCGCGGGCGTGCCCCTCCCGCTGCCGCGAAAGCCCAGCCGCGGCAGCGCGGCCGCGATCGAGCGCGTGCGCGAGCAGGCGCGCGTGCAGCTTCTGGCGCGGCGCAGCGGGAAGGCGGTGTACGAGCTGCTGCCGCTCGACGAGGCGCACGGGCTCGCGGCGCTGCCGGAGCCGTCGCCCCTCGACGTGTTCCTCGATCTCGAAGGCGATCGCCTGGCCGAGCACGGCGGG
>JADMIO010941445.1_pt1 | contig 17415 bp, 11 predicted proteins | sample 8958161 | NCBI WGS metagenome assembly JADMIO01 (sample SAMN16585339, study PRJNA669376) | soil metagenome | isolation source: Crop rotation soil | place: USA: Cullars Rotation, Alabama | collected 2011
GCCGCGACTTCAAGTCACGTGAATTCCAAGCTTCGGATCCCACTGTGCTGGAAAGGCTCCCACGTCGAGACACTCGTCAGGCAGCCGGCTCTTTCGTCATGAATGCGTGGCGGGGCACCTCCTGGTGGGTCATCGCGCTGGGCGCGTGGGTAGCGGTTTCATTTGGCCTGCTGGCGTGGCTTGCGTACGGCGCTTGGTCGGTGCGCCGAATCGTTCTCGGGGCAGAGCCACTCACCAGCTCGGAGTGGACTGACGCATTGTACGAGGCGGCTGACCGCCTGGATCTCGAGAAGACACCGCGGCTGCTCTCGAGCCCTCGCATCGAGATGCCATTCGCCTGCGGACTGCTCCGTCCGACGATCGTGTTGCCCGCGAGCGCTTCGACGTGGAGTGATGACCTTCGCCGGACCGTGCTCTTTCACGAGCTCGCGCACGTTCGACGTCGCGATCTCGTGGGTCATACGGTTGGCCGATTTGCCTGTGCGCTCTACTGGTTCCATCCACTCGTGTGGACGGCGGCGAAGCGACTGCGCGCCGAGAGCGAGCGGGCCTGCGACGACCTCGTGTTGTCGTGCGGCGCCAGGGCGAGTGATTATGCGGAGCATTTGCTTCACATGGTGATCGGTGTGCGACAGCATGGCGCGCCCGCTCTCGCGCTGCCCATGGCGCGCCGCAAGGAGTTCGAGGGTCGCGTGGTGGCGATTCTCGATCCGGCGATTCGTCGTCAGGCGCCGGATCGCTGGCAGGCGGCGGGCCTCGTGGGCGTGCTCGCGGTGTTGTGCCTGACGATTGGCGCGGTGTCGCCGGCCGCGCGTCGAGTCTCGGAACAGCAGCGTGCGATCGTGTCGTCGACAGACACGACGATGGCGGAGGGGAAGTCGCACGATATCGCGAAGGAAGTGGAATTGCCGCGTCCGGCTGCGAGTGCGAACGTCTCTTCCAGAGCTCCGTCGGTTGCAAACCCGCAGTCCTCTGCGAACACGCACTCAGAGACGAACGTACAGAGCCAGACTCACACGCAGACCGACACGCGAGTGAACACGCGCATCTCGGCAGCGGTTTCAACGGCGATTCCCGAAGTCGGCAAGGACGTCGTTTCACGACTGTTCTCGTCGAAGGGACTGCTGACGCAGCGAGGCGACACCGATCCGGCACGCATGTCATCGACAGACCGTGTCGGGCTGCTCATTCGACTGGCGCGCACCGACGACGACGCGTCGGTTCGCAAAACCGCGGTGTGGGCGCTCGCCGATGCGCGAGATGGGCGAAGACGTGGGTCCGACGACAGCAACGACGTTACGACGACCCTCGTCAACGTGCTGCGCGAGGATGACGACGACGATGTGCGCGAGATGGCCGCCTGGGCGCTCGAGCAATTCCGCGGGCGAGATGTGTCCGCGGCGTTGACAACCGCTGCGCGTCGAGACAAGAGCGAAAACGTTCGTGAGACGGCGCTGTGGGCCCTCGCGAGCAGCGACGCGGCGAGCTCGATCGACGTGTTCGAGGGTGCGATGTCGGACGAATCGCACGAGGTCCGCGCGACGGCGATCTGGGCGATCGGAACGGTCGAGCCGAAGCGTGCCCCACCGTCGCTCGTCCGCGCGCTCGACGACGAAGACGGCGAGGTGCGACTCCGTGCCGCCTGGGCGTTAGGCCAGATCGTGGATCCGTCCACGGGTGACGCTCTCGTCGCGGCCTTCAAGCGCGAGCAGAAGAGCGAAGTGCGCACCGCCGAACTGCGAGCGATTGCCTTCCTCGGCGATCAATCGAAGAGCGTGCTCGATGCGGCATTGTCGTCGAACGACGCCGATCTTCGTGCGCGAGCGGTGCAAATCCTCGCGGGGCGTGGCCCTGGTGTGTGGCCGTGGCCCTGGCCGCAACCCAGGCCAAGACCGTTCCCGTAAGGCCTAACGAACAAGATGATCACGTGGACGGCGCCGTGCGCCCGGAAGTGCTGAAGAATCAACAGTGCTGAAAATTCAGCGAATCAACAGGAGGACGCTCATGTACCGCAGGTTTCGTAAGCTGCTCGCTGCTCTCGTGATCACCGGCGCCTACGGCAGTGCGACACCGGAGCTCGCACCCGCGTCGAGTCTCATGATGCGCGAGACACATAACGAGTCGTGGAGCGGCGCGATCAGCGTCTCGAGTCGCGTGTCGTCCACCACTGAACCGGTCGCCAGCGCCGTCGACATCCGCGAGATTCTCGAGGGCGCTCGCGGCGTGTCACCGGCGCTGTGCGTCCTCGCCACCGATGGGGCCCTCACAATGGGTCGCTGGGGTGGCGGCTGGGGGGGTGACGTGCCCGCGGCACCTATCGCGGCCGACGTGCGCGCGGGCGTGCGAAAAGTTCTCCGGTCGGAGCTCAGCACGAGCGAAACGCGGGCGTTGCTCGATGGCCTCGGGGCGGAGGATGCCTGCGTGCGTTTTCTGGCGGCAGCGCTCATCGGCCGTGACAATGACCAGTCGGTCATCGATGATCTCGTAGACAAGTTGCGCGGCAGCTCATCGACGGCGCGGCAAGGTGCCGCGCTCGCGCTCGGACTGATCGGGTCCAAACGCGCGACCGATCCACTCGTTCGCGCATTGCGCGACGCGTCAATGGAAGTACGCGCCAACGCCGCGTGGGCGCTCGGACGCGCTGGTGCGAAGAGTGCCGGAAGCGCGCTGCTCCCTCTCGTCAAGGACAACGCCGAGGCGGTGCGCGTGGCGGCGATCGTGGCGTTAGGCCACATTCACGAGCAGCCCAGTGTCGAGGAGTTGCTTCGCATCCTGAGGGATGATCCCAGCCCCGAAGTACGTCGGGTCGCTGCGTGGGCGTTGGGTCAGCTCGGCTCGCGCACTGCGGTGAACGGGCTTGGCGCGGCGCTTCGGCAGGACAAGAGCAGCGACGTGCGTGAGATGTGCGCATGGGCGCTCGGTGAGCTTGGATCGCGCGATTCCATCGATCCGCTGTTGACGACGCTGCGCTCAGAGGAAAGTGCGGAGGTCCGCGAGACGTCGGCGTGGGCGCTCGGCGTCCTCGACGCGAACGACGCGCTCGATGCACTCGCCGAAGTAGCGGGCAGCGACCGCAACGCGGACGTGCGGGCAACCGCGGCGTGGGCGGTGGGAACGATCCATCCGCGAAAGGCGCCTCGCTCGCTCGTCAAGGTGCTGAACGACTCGAATGACGACGTGCGTCTCAAGGCCGCGTGGGCGCTCAGCCAGATTGCGGATCCGGACGCGGTGCCGGCAGTGACCGCAGCGCTCAAATCGGAACAGCGTGACAACGTTCGTCAGGCGCTAGTGCGCGCGCTGCTCGAGTCTGGTGAGCGCTCAGAGGACGCACTGAAGGACATGTTGCGCTCGGACGACGCCGATACTCGAGAGATGGCAGTGAAGGCGCTAGCGGGCCGTCGTGGTCCGTGGCCGTGGCCGTGGCCTTGGCCGAGACCGCGGCCATTTCCGTGATGGTTGGACGCTCGGCGAATGAACCGATCTCAGTGGTTCAGTGCTCGCCTTCAGTCGCAAAAGAGACCGGCCAATGGCCGGTCTCTTTGCGTTCAATGCTCGGCCACGACACGACAGGCGCTACCCACCCATCACGAGACTGTACAGCAGTAGTGCCAAGACGACGGCGGTAATCAGGACGTACAGGCGATCGCGCTGCATGATGAAGGCAACGAGCGTGAGCGCGACGCGCGCGATCGGCGTGAGAATCAGCAGCACGAGTCCGAGTTGAATGATCGCCGCGCTGTGAAGGGCGAGCACGCCGCGAACGATGCCGCTCACGCCGCGCAGCTCGTTGGCACCGGGACGAAACTGCTCGTAGCTGACGCTCGCGCGTCCATGTTGCGCAAGGAAGAGCGTCGCACCGATGACGACGATCGCGGCGGCGACGAACACACCGATCTGCAGCAGCCGACCGATCACGAGATCGACTCGGCGATCTGCTTCGTTCTGTGCGGTGACGGCGAGCCCCGTTGGCTCAGGTGTTCTCGAGGGCGTACTCATACCGTGCCCCGAAGCCCCTTGTACAACATCTCGCTCGCGAGAATCACGACGACCGTCGCGAACAGCAATCGGAGCGCGCGCGTCGGAGCGGCGGTGAGAATGCGCGCGCCGAGTAGCGCGCCGCCGAGAACGCCGAGCATCACGGGGAAGGCGAGCGCGGGTTCGATGTATCCGCGGTGAAGATAGATACCGGAGCTCGCGGCTGCTGTCACGCCGATCATGAAGTTGCTCGTGGTGGTGGAGACCTTGAAGGGCAACTTCATCAGTCGATCCATGGCCAGCACTTTTACAACGCCGGATCCGATGCCGAGGAGTGCGGAGAGCACACCGGCGAGGAACATGAGCGCGAAGCCGCCCGGCACGCCCTCTACCGAGTACGCTTGGATTCCGCGCGCTGTAGGATAGGTCGAGCTCAATCGCAGCCGCGTGGCCCACGGATGTGGGGGCGCGGCCGTCGTGTGGTCCTCGTGCGGCTGGAAAGAGCGCCACGCGGAATAGAGGAGAACGATTCCGAAGAGCACGGCGAGCGCGCTGGTGGGAATCAATCCGCTGACGGCGGCGCCGACGAGCGCGCCGATCGTCGTCCCAACCTCGAGAAAGACACCGACTCTGACGTTCGTGAACCCCTCACGCACGTATGCGGCAGCGGCGCCTGACGACGTTGCGATCACGGATACCAGCGATGCGCCGATGGCGTATCGCAGATCGACGTGAAAGAGGATCGTGAGCATCGGGACGACCACGATGCCGCCACCCAAGCCGGTGAGGGCGCCGAGCAGTCCGGCGAAGAACGATCCGAGTCCTATGAGGGCCGCGAGAAGGAGGATCGACACGCACGGAAATCTGGCGTGGTCGGACCGCTCAACGAAGGGCGATCAGCCACACAACCGATTTCTTGCGGCCAGCATCGTGGTTCAACCAATCTGACCCTTTGAAATCCTTTGAAATCGCGTTACAGCTCGCGGCACTCCAGGATCTTGATGGCGACGCAGCCGAGGACCTCGGGGGTGTCGTACGCGCCGCTCAGCATCCGTTGGCGGATGGCGTCCAGCCGATCGGGCCTCCGCTTCCCGTGGCGAAGGTCGGACCGATCATCCGGGTCGTCATACGACAGCATGTCCCTTTCGACGATGCGCATTTCCGTCCCTCCGCGCTCTACCTCAAGGTATCGTCCAGCGCCGCTCGAACTTGAGCCAGGGCGAGCCTAACGTGGTTGCGGACGACCGAGCAGAAGCGTCTACGCCTTGGGTATCGGCCATTCCTGCCGCCTCCTTGAGCGCCGCCAGGCCGAACTTTCCTCTCACGAGCTTCATGGCGACCATTCTTTGTGTCGACGACGAGCAGTCCGTCGGCTTGATTCTTCAGGACACTCTCGAGCACGCGGGGCACCGACCGCTCGTGGCCCGAAATGTCGCCGAAGCACTGCAGGTGCTGGCCAGCGATAGCGTTGACCTGATCATCTCCGATTATCGGATGCCGGGACTGAGCGGCCTGGAGCTGCTCTCGCTGCTTCGTGAGGAGGGGCACCAGATGCCGCTGATCATGCTCACCGGCTATGGGAGCATCGAGCACGCGGTTGCGGCGATCAAAGCGGGCGCCATCGACTACATCACGAAGCCGGTACGCGCCGAGCAGATCGAGCTCGCCGTGGATCAGGCGCTCGAAGTGATTCGTCTCCGACGCGAAAACGAAGCGTTGCGCCGCGAGGTGATGGGGTTCAGGAACGAGCGACAGATCGTGGGAGACTCTCCGGTGATCCGTCGCATTCTTCAAACTGTCGCGATGGCGGCGCCAACGCGGGCTGCCGTGCTGCTTCAGGGTGAGAGCGGAACAGGGAAGGAGCTCTTCGCGCGCGCCATTCACGATCAGTCCGACCGGCGCGACAAGCCATTCATTCAGCTCAACTGCGCCGCGTTACCGGAAGGGTTGGTCGAGAGCGCGCTCTTTGGCCACGAAAAGGGCGCGTTCACCGGCGCGATCAAGCGAGTGGAAGGTGCCTTCGAGCGCGCGAACGGCGGGACACTCCTCCTCGACGAAATTTCGGAGATGCGCCTCGACCTCCAGGCCAAGCTGCTGCGCGTCCTTCAGGAGCAGGAGTTCGAGCGCGTGGGTGGCACGCAGATGCTCAAGGTCGACGTCCGCATCATTGCGACGACGAACCGTGATCTCGCGGGGGAGGTCGAGGCGGGGCGGTTCCGGCAGGATCTCTTCTATCGGCTCTCGGTCCTTCCGGTCTTCCTCCCGCCGCTGCGTGATCGTGCGGACGACATTTCGCTGCTCGCCTATCGTTTCGCGATGCGAACGGCGCAGGACATCGGGAAGGAGATCACGGGAATCTCGCCCGAGGCGGTCTCGCTGCTGCAGCGGTACGAGTGGCCGGGGAACGTACGGGAGCTACAGCATGCGGTGGAGCGCGCGGTCATCCTCAGCACGGGGCCGGTGCTCGAGCCGCACGTCTTCGATCAGTTGCGCGGCGGGCGTGTATTTTCCGCGACGCGTGGCAGCGGGCCCTTTGCCGATCTCATTGCCGCGGGAACTCGCGCCGCCGCGTCGGCGGAGACGTTACCAGAGGCAGATCAGGGGGTTCGCCTGCCCACGCTCAACATGGACGAGGCGGAGCGGCTGCTCATTCGCGAGGCGCTCGAGCGTACGAACAACAACCGCACGCGCGCCGCGAAGCTGCTCGGGATGAGCGTGCGGACGCTCCGCAGCAAGCTCAATGGGCCTAACGCAAGCGTGCTTGCTGGGGACGCGGCCGCCGACGACTAAACCCGGCTCGCGATTTCAAGGGGTCAGCGTCGTTGAAAAATGATGCATCATTTTTCAACGACGCTGACCCCTTGCTCTGACTGAGGAGCGATCATGTCCAAGACCCGCCTCGAAGCATTCAGCGATGGAGTCATCGCGATCCTCATCACGATCATGGTGCTGGAGCTGCACGCGCCGCACGAAGCGGACCTCGCGGCGTTGCGCGCGATCGTGCCGTCGCTGCTGTTCTATCTTCTCAGCTTCGTGCTGGTGGGGATCTACTGGAGCAATCATCATCACCTGCTGCACGCCACTGATCGGGTGAATGGCGGAATCCTCTGGGCGAATCTGCATCTGCTGTTCTGGTTGTCACTGGTGCCGTTCACCACGAGTTGGCTGGGAGAGAATCACGGAGCGCCACTGCCCACTGCCATGTATGGGGTTGTGCTCCTCGCCGCCGCTATCGCATACACCATCCTCGCGCGACGCATCATCGCTCTCCAGGGAAAGCATTCCCTTCTCGCGACCGCGGTTGGCCGTGATCGCAAGGGCTACATTTCCCTCGCGCTCTACGCGAGTGCGATCCCACTCTCCTTCCTACGTCCCTGGATTGCCGACGCGTTGTATGCGACCGTTGCGCTGATCTGGCTCGCACCCGATCGCCGAATCGAGCGCACGCTCGCGCGGGAACGCTGAACCGCCCCGCGCCGGCCGGTCGCCTCAGGCTTCCGGTTGCGGGAACCAGCCACACAACTCTCGGCTACCGATCCCGATGGCTGGCGTGACGCACGCGTCAATCTCCGCTGCGAAGCGCGATCATCGGATCCACGCGCGTTGCCCGACGGGCTGGCAGGAGACACGCGAGCACCGATGCGGCCGCGAGGACGGCCACTGTGGCGATGAGCACGCGCGGTTCGGTCGGACGCACCTCATACAACGACGCCCGCAGAAGGCGCGTCGCACCTAACGACACCATGAGGCCGACCACCAATCCAATGGCCGGGAACGCCATGCCTTGTCGCAGAATGAGCGCGACCACCGCACCCACCCGTGCGCCGAGTGCCATGCGAATGCCGATCTCGCGCGTGCGCTGCTCGACTGCATAGGCAACCACGGCGAAGATCCCGCTCGCGGCGAGCAATAGCGCGGCCACGCCGAATCCACCGAAGAGGAACGCGTCGAATCGGTGTCGCGCCCACGACTCTTCCATGAGCCGCGAGAGAGGCTGAATGTCCGTGAGGGGGACCTCGGGCGCGACGCGCAGCACTGCCTGACGAATCGCCGGTACGAGCGACATCGGGTCGACCGAAGTTCGGGCGAAGACGACGCGCCATCCGTACGTGAACTGCGCGTATGGCGTGTAGAAGCTCGCGCGGTTGGGTCGTCGATCCAGGGGCTGATACATCACATCGGCGACGATGCCCACGATCTCGGCGCTCGAATCAGGACGGTCGAAGCTGCTCCCGCCGCCGAACCACACGCGCTGCCCGATCGGATTCTGATTCGGCCAGAACTGGCGTGCCGCCGACTCGCTGATGATGGTGACGCGGGGCTGCCCCGCGACATCCGATGCCGTGAACGTGCGGCCGCGCAGCAGTGGAATGCCAAGCACGCGGAAGTGGTCGGGGCCGACGTAATGGCGAAGGATCGGCGGTGCATCGTCAGGCGCTGGCTGCGGCCGTCCCACGATGTAAAGCACACTGCTCGCTGACCCGCTGAGAGGCGCTCCACCATCGACCGTTGCCACCTGCACTCCGGGTACGCTCGTGACGGCGTCGAGGACGCTCCGCACGAAAGCCGGAGCGGCGGCGGGGGGCACGCGCGCTTCCGCAGGCCTCACCTGGAACGTGAGCACCCGCTCGGTGTTCACGCCGATGTTCGTGCTGCGCATCCGTTGAAAGGAGTCGATGAGCAAGCCGGCACTCGTAATCAGGAGCACCGCGAGTGCGGCCTCGAATGCGACGATCACACCACGAGTGGACAGACGGCGCGTTGACAACCCCGCCGCCGAGCCGCGCGCACCTTCCTTGAGCGAGGAGGCGATGTTGACCTGCAGGGCACTCACCGCGGGCGGAATGGCGACGACGATCGCGGTGACCACCGTGAGCAACACGCCGAAGATCGCGACGCGAGCGTCGAATGTGGGCGTGTCGAACCGGCCGATACTGCCGTAGAAATTCCGCGCTCCCCAGGCGTTGAGGGGCAGGGTGACCCAAACGCTCGCGTACCACGCGAGCCACAGCCCGATGGCGCCAGCGGCGCCGACCAGCGCCGCCCCTTCGGCGAAGTAGTGGCTGAACAGATCACGCGCACTGCTGCCGAGCGCGATGCGCACTGCCGTCTCGCGCCGCCGCGACAGTGCTCGACCGAGGAGGAGGCTTATCACGTTCGCGCATGCCAGCACGTGAAGCAGCGCGACGGCCGCCAGCAGCACGAGCAATGAGGTTCGCGAGCGAGCATCGATGCGCGTCTCGTTGAAGGTGACGGCCGTCGCACTCACGCGCTCACCTGCCGTCGAATCGGCCGGCGGAAGCGTCTTGTTGATCGACGCGCCTAACGCGTCCAGCTCCGCCCGTGCGGTGGCAAGGCTCGTTCCGGCGCGCAGTCGCCCAACGACACTGATGAAATTCTGATTGGTTATCAGGTATCCTGGATACGTGACCCGCGGTGCGAGCCGCACGGGAATCCAGAGCTGCGCTATGCCGGAGAGTCCGCGTACGCCTGGCGGAAGCACACCGACGACGGTGAGCGGCGTCGAATTCACGCGAATCGTCCGGCCGATCAACGTGGGATCGCCGGCATATCGCCGCGCCCACAGATCGTGACCGAGCACCACGAACTGGTTCGTCTCACCAGGGGAGTTGTCCGCTTCGGTGAGCGTCCGCCCACGCTCCGCCGCGAGACGCAACACCGAGAAGTACGACGGAGACACGATCTCACCGCTCACCGACTCTGCCGCATCGTCGCCAGTGAGTGCTACAGTCGTCGGCGAGAAGGTCGCAACGCGCTCGAAGCTCCTCACGCTTCGCGCCAGCAGCTCGCTGCGGGGATACGACCATCGCTCGTTGTACGGCTCACCGCCCAGCGGGTGCCTGACGTTGAAGAGGATCGCGAGCCGCGACGCGTCGTCGAAGGGCGGTTGTCTGATCATCGCTGCGTCGACGACTGCATACGTCAGCGTCAACACGGCGATGCCAACGCCAAGCGACAGCACAACGCCTACGGAGAGGACGCGAGCGCGCGAGAGCGCGCGAAAGGCCAACGGTAGCCGCACGAGGACCGCCCCTTTGTGGTGGCGGTAATAGGATGCCGGCGAGATTGTCGATGTTTAGCGTAGTGCCAAATACATGACGCCGTGAGTGCGAGGCACTCACGGCGTCATCAGTCCTTCCTGGGCCCTAGCCCTGGGCCTGCCTCAACGAGCCAGGTCTCTCACCGTCTGCGCGAGCGTGCGCACCTTCGCGGCATCGCTCGATCCATTCGCGTCGCTATCGAGCTGCGACGCCACCTGCGTCAGCGCCGACGAGCGCGCGGCTCCGGAGGCCTTCTCGGCGTTGTCGAGCGTCTGTCGCACACTGGCGATCCGGCTGCTCGAGAGGCCCTTCGAACGCTCGAGCTGATCGACGTAGGCGCGAGCGAGCACGAACGTCGTCGGCCACGTGAAGTGCGGCTGCCCCTGCGTGTTCAGGTAATCCAGGTGCACCGTCTTCGCCGCGTCGATCTCGTTCTTCGACAGGAACTGACTCGGCTGGAGCTCGAAGATGTCGAGCCCGCGCGCGATCTCGGAGCTGACGATCACGCCGTTGTAGTAGTACACCGACCACGATCCGCCCATCTGCATCCGCGTCGAATCGACCGGGCCGCGATCGAAGAACGCGATCTCCTTCGGATGCGAGGCGTCGGTCCAGTCGAACACCGAGATGCCGCCCTGATACCAGCCCTGCACCATCACATCGCGTCCGGGAATCGGAATGAGCGACCCGTTGTGCGCGACGCAATTCTCCTGAGGCGTCTGCGGGGCGGGGAGCTTGTAGTAGCTCTTGAACACCATCTTGCCGTTCTCGAGCGCGAAGATCGCGTCAGCGCCCCATTCCTTCTTGTCGGTCGCGCGGCACTTCGGCGCGCCACCGCCACCCCACTCATCGGAGAAGAGGATCTTCGTTCCGTCGTTATTGAAGGTGGCCGAGTGCCAGTACGAGAAGTTCGAGTCGGCGACGGCACCGATGCGGACCGGCTGCGCTGGGTTCCGGATGTCGAGCAGCAGGCCGTAGCCGCCGCACGCGCCACCAGCCAGGCCGATCGCCGGGTACACGGTGATGTCGTGGCACTGCGTCGGGCCGGTCGGCGGGCCGCTCGCGCCCACCATCTTCGCGATCATGTCGGGCAGGGCGGCGCGAAGCGTGGCGCTATCGGCACCCGTGGCCGCGCCCATGCCATTGCGTGCCTTCACCACGCTATCGAGCATGGGCTTCACCATGTTGTCAGGCAGGACGAAGGTGTTGCCCTGGAACTCGACGACGAACTTGCCCTGGGCACGCGCGTCGGCTGCTGCCTTCTTCCCAGCCTCGATGTCTTCCGGCGACTCGCCGTGACGCGCTGGCGCCGCGAGATCGTTGAAGATTCGTGGGCTGCTCACGATTGCCGCCTGCTCGGGATGGGCGAGCGGGACCTTGATGACCTCGATGCGGAACTTCGCCGAATTCGGATCGTTGGCTGCACCGAGATCCTGACAGCCCGGAAGCTCTTCTGCCGATCGCACGCCGGCCGAACCGGAGATGTACACGTAGACGTTCTCCGGATCCTTCGGATCGGCGAGGACGGTGTGCGTGTGCGAGCCGCGGCACGTCTGCACGTTGCCGATGTACTTCGGATTCGTGAGATCGCTGATGTCGAAGATGCGGATGCCACGGATGCGATCATGGCTCACCGCCTCCTTCACACCTTCAGCGCCGCAATCGAGACGCGCCGACGGCGCCTCTGCCGAGACGAAAAGGAGGTTGCGGTACACCGAGACGTCACTCTGCGACGCGGGGCAGTAGAACGCCACCTTCAGCGTCGGGCTCGCCGGATTGGCGATGTCCCAGACCTGATATCCGTTGTAGCTCCCCTGGATGACTTCGTTCCCGCGGAACGCCAAGTCGGACATCGTGGAGCCAAGGAACTTCTCGCTCGGCCTGGTAGTGGAAACGAGCCTGATGTTCCATGCCGCCTGAGCGGCGTCGAACAATCCCGCCTTGAGACCCACGCGCGGATCACGCTGCGGGTCCATGCCGGACATCGTCACGTTCGGCGACGGCGCGGTCGATGTCATGCCGGACTGCGCACACGCTGCGGCGGTACACAGCGCGAGCACGAGGGACAACGATCTGTGGGAAGCGATTGCCATGAGGATTCCTCTGCTGGGGCGATTGGGAGTCGTACGATCTGCCGTGCTTGCCCGGACTACGGGGCGCTTCCCCCGAAAGTGAGCTGGGCGAGCATCTTCTGCATCCGCGCGATCTCGGTGGACTGATCGGCGTACACGTCGGACGTCAGCTTGAACGTCATCTCGTCCTGACCGGCGCCATTGGTGCTCTGCACGTCATTCACCATCTGCAGCGCGCCCTGGTGGTGCTGGATCATGTACTTGAGGAAGAGCTTGTCGAAGTCGGGCCCTCGCGCGGCATCGAGCTCCTTCATCTGCTCTTCGCTGAGCATCCCCGGCATGAGCATCGTGTGTTGCATGCCGTTCATGTTCATCGCCATGGTGGGGACGGACGGATCGGGAATCGGCTGGTTCCGGTCGCGCAGCCAGTTCGACATGAGGGTGATCTCGTCGGTCTGCGCGTTGATGATGCGTTCGCAGAGCCGCCGGATCTCGGGGCTGGCGCCGTGCGTGGGTGCCATCCTGGCCATCGCGAGGGCCTGGCCATGGTGATGGATCATCCCCGACATGAAGTGGATGTCAGCCTCGGTGTACGGGAGGCGTGTGCTGTCCGCACGGGCTTTCGCCATGTACTTCGCTTCATTCGGACCGCTGCCCGCCGGTGTGACCGACGTCTGCATCGACGCCTTGTTGCCGCTGCACGCCGCAGCGACGATCATGACGAGCATCGCTCCGACCGAGCGTCGCATATGCCTGGGGTTCATTCGAGTACCTCTCGAGGTGGATCTCTCGACTAGAACACTGATAGTACTACCTGGACCGTAAGAGAGGAGGGGGCTTACAGATGGTATACATCGGAGGGCTCGAGGTGCCAGACGGCGCGAGTTGGCTTCCAAACTTCCCGCCCTTGGGAGCTTCGCCTCATTGAATTGGCCAGAGCCATGCTGCCCCCCGAACCCCACTCGAGTCCCCGTGCATGTTCCGGATGACTCTGGTCTGGACGGAGTCGGAGAACACGTACCGGGGGAGAATCGCCGTCGTCGCCTCGGCGAGGCCGGTCATGTTCGACATGCCGCCGCCGAGCACGATGACGTCGGGGTCGAGGAGGTTCATGACCGACGCGAGGGCACGGGCGAGGCGGTCGTGGTAGACCTTGACCGCTGCGGCGGCATCCGCGTCGCCGGTGCGGGCGGCGGCGAGAATCTCGGGGCTCGTCATGGCGCGACCGGTGAGCTCCTCGAACTCACGCTGAAACGCCGGGCCCGAGAGAAAGGCTTCGATGCAGCCGCGCTTTCCGCAGTAACAGTCCGGGCCAGGATACTCGTCAGGCAGCATCCAGGGTAGCGGGCTGTGTCCCCACTCTCCGGCGATGAGGTTCACGCCGTCGAGCACGCGTCCGTGAACGACGATGCCTCCGCCGACGCCCGTACCGAGAATCACGCCGAACACCACGTCGGCTCCTGCCGCGGCACCGTCGGCGGCCTCGGACAGCGCGAAACAGTTCGCATCGTTCGTTAGGCGCACCGGTCGATCCAGCCGGGCCTCCAGGTCGCGGCCGAGCGGCTGCCCGTTGAGCCACACCGAGTTGGCGTTCTTCACGAGCCCCGTCTCGGGGACGATGGCGCCGGGAATTCCGATGCCGACACTCCCTCGCGCGCCGGCGATGCGCTCGACGTCATGCACGAGCGCGGTGATCGCCTCGAGGGATTCTTCGTACCCACGCGGCGTCGGGACGCGGATGCGTGCGAGCTCGCGTCCGTCGTCTCCCAACGCCAGCGCCTCGATCTTGGTCCCTCCGAGATCAACGCCGACGCGCATTCGCCGCACGTGACGAGGGGGCGGCTGTGCATGACAGCCGGTCTGATCCATCGGACGCGAAACGAGAGCTACTGTTCCGATCCGGTACGAACGCTGGGCGAACCGGCAGGATTCCTTGACTTGACGGCATCAATTCTCTGAGCGAAAGTAGCCGCGCGGATTCCCAAATTACGCATTGCTCAATTACTGCGTATCGTTGCGGCGTCCGAAGATGCACGCGCTCACGGCGTCGTCGCCGCCGAGCGTTTTGTTGTTCAGCCCATCCAGTCGATCTCTCCCTGAAGTGTTTCGCGCACTCGCGCTCCCCAAGGCGATGCGCTGGCGGGTCCGAGGTTCTTCCACTCCGGAGGCATGAACGATGAGGATGAGGCATCCACGCCTCGTCACCGCCGTGTATACCGCGGCGCTGCTGACGATGGCCGCCGCCCTCGCTGCGGCACAAGGCACACTGACCGGGACGGTGACGTCTCAGGGTACAGGCGAGCCACTCCTCGAATCACGAGTGATCGTCGTCGGCACGAGCCTCTTCACCACGACGGGTAGCGACGGGAAGTACATCATAAGAAGGGTCCCCGTGGGGACGGCCGAGGTGCGTGTGATTCGCGTCGGCTACACCGAGCAGAAGAAGTCCGTGGCGATCCTCGACGGTCAGACGGCGACGCTCAACTTCGCCATGAACCAGACCGTCGTGCAACTGCAGGAAGTCGTCACCACGGCGACGGGTGACCAGCGTCGCGCCGAGGTGGGGAATGCGGTCGAGAACATCTCGGTGTCGAAGATCGCGGAGGCGGCGCCCATTCGCAGTGTCGCCGACGTGCTCAACTCGCGCGTCCCGGGCGTCGCGGTGCTGAGCGGCACACAGACCGGTACCGGCGCGCGCGTGCGAGTTCGTGGCATCTCGAGCCTCGCGCTCTCGAACGACCCGATCTACGTGATCGACGGCATTCGCATGAGTGCCAACAACAGCTCGATCGGCTACAGCACGCTCGGGAACAATCCGAGCCGGCTGGGCGACATCAGCCCCGAGGAGATCGAGAACATCGAGATCGTGAAGGGGCCATCGGCGGCGACGCTGTACGGCACCGACGCGGCGAACGGTGTGGTCCTCATCACGACGAAGAAGGGGCGCGCCGGTGCGGCCAAGTGGACGGCGTTCGCCGAAGGGGGGATCCTCGACGATCGTCACCATTACTCGGACAACTATACGCTCGCCGGTCACACCCCTGGGGCGACGCCCAGTCCGCTCATCAACTCCGGGCAGTGCACGCTGCCGATGGTATCGGCGGGCACGTGCATCAAGGACAGCGTTCGAATTTTCAATCCGATCGAGAATTCGGAGACGACGCCGATCGGTCTCGGGAATCGGCAGGAATACGGCCTGCAGCTCTCGGCGGGAACGGACGCGGTGCGCTACTTCGTCTCCGCGACGCGCGACGATGAAGTGGGCGTTTTCAAGCTGCCCGAGTTCGAGCAGCGTCGATACGACTCGCTGGGAATCACGCCGCATGCGTGGACGTCGCGGCCAAACGCGTCGCTCAAACACAACATTCGCGCGAACGTCACCTCGCAGGTGAATCCGACGCTCGACCTGGGTGTGAACTTTGGCTACACGAACGTCGATCAACGCTACTCGATCGAGTCGAACGGCACCGCGGGCATCGGGTCGCAGGCGTTTGGCGGACCGGGATACATCAAGAACGGCACCGTATCGGGCACGAACACACCGCTCTGGGGTTATCGCGCGTGGACGCCGGCGTACTCGTGGGAGGAGAAGACGGGCCAGCGCGTGAACCGCGTGATTCTGGCGACGAATCTCAACTGGCGGCCGTTCAGTTGGCTACAAGGGCGCGCGAACATCGGCACCGATCTGACAGACCGCGTCGACGACGATCTTCGCATGACCGGCGAGGCGCCGCCGCTCACCGCCGACTATCGATCGGGATTTGCCGGGAACAACCGCACCGATCTCCGCAACAAGACAGCCGACGCCAGCATCACCGCGAACTACACGCCCAGCCGTTGGCGTTGGATGAATTACAAGACGACGCTCGGCACACAGTACAACGACTACAAGCTCGACCAGAGCTTCGCCGAAGGTACGCTGTTGCCACCCGGTGCGCAGACACCCAACTCCGCCGGTCAGCCAAATGCGCAGACGTTCACGACGTTGCAGAAGACATTCGGCGTCTACGTCGAAGAACTGCTCGGCTTGCGCGATCGCCTGTTCCTGACCGGCGCAGTGCGGTCCGATCAGAACAGCGCGTTCGGCACGAACTTTCAGCGCGTCTTCTATCCCAAGGCGAGCATGTCGTGGGTGCTGTCGGACGAGGACTTCTTTCCCAAGCTGCGCATTCTGAGCAGCCTTCGTCTTCGTGCGGCCTACGGCGCGTCGGGGGTGCAGCCAGGCCCTAACGACGCTCTCCGCTCGTTCAGCGCGACATCGGCGAACCTGCGCGGTACGGACCAGCCCGTGGAGCAGTACAACCAGCTCGGGAACAAGGAGCTCAAGCCCGAGCGCTCGGCGGAATTCGAGGGCGGGTTCGAGTCGCAGCTGTTCAGCAACCGTGTGCGCTTCGAGATGAGCTATTACTCACGCACCACGCACGACGCGTTGATCAATCAGATCATCGCCCCGTCGGTGGGCACTGGTGCGACGAACCAGCGTGCGAATCTCGGATCGATCAAGAATGCCGGCGTCGAGCTCACCCTCGGCGGACAGCTCGTGGACTTCCCGATGTTCGCGATGGACATGCAGCTCACGGCATCGGATAACGAGAACAAAGTCGTGAGTCTTGGCCACACCCCGCGACAGATCGGCACGTCGAACTGGATCGTGGAAGGCTATCCGATCCGTGGTCTGTGGGCACGCCCGATCACGGGATGGGAAGACAAGAATCACGACGGCATTCTCACCGATAGCCCCAATGCGGCGCTCGACGAGGTGTTCGTCAGCAACGACACGATCTTCCGCGGCTATGCGCAACCGCGGTACATGTCGTCGCTCAGCACGGGGATCGATCTCTTCAAGCGACGCGTACGCATTCAGAACCTCTTCGACTATCGTGGCGGTCATCTCTGGTACAACAACACCGAGCGTATTCGGTGCGTGAGCCGTCAGAACTGCAATGGTCTCATGAATCCGGCATCGTCGTTCGAGGAGCAGGCGATGGTGCAGGCGACGCTCACCGATCCGTCGAAGACGCTCGATGGGTTCTTCCAGCGCGGTGGGTTCGTGCGCTGGCGTGAGTTCTCGGCCACGGCGAATGTTCCCGATCGCTGGTTGTCGCGCACGCGCGCGCACAACGCGAGCGTCGTGTTCTCGATTCGTAACGTCGGACTTCTCACGAAATACCGCGGCACGGATCCGGAGAGCGATTTCACGGCGAGCGAGGGAGGCGATTCCCCATCCGAGTTCCAGACCTTCGCCGCACCAACGTACTTCATCCTCCGCATCAACTTTGGTTTCTGATCATCGACCCCACACTCCC
>JADMIO012871340.1_pt1 | contig 17415 bp, 17 predicted proteins | sample 8958161 | NCBI WGS metagenome assembly JADMIO01 (sample SAMN16585339, study PRJNA669376) | soil metagenome | isolation source: Crop rotation soil | place: USA: Cullars Rotation, Alabama | collected 2011
AGGGCGGGCCTTTCAGGTGCGCGTGTAGGGCGGGCCTTTCAGGCCCGCCGAAGCGGAGAGAGACGGGTGTAGGGCGGGCCTTTCAGGTGCAGTTGTAGGGCGGGCCTTTCAGGCCCGCCGAGGCGAGAGATTGTGATTTCCGAATGCTTTCGCGAATCAGACGTTGTCGACGCCGTTCGATCCGGCGAGTGGCCCGGCCGCTGCGAACAAGGCCTTCGCGATCATGTCGCGGCGTGCGAGGTGTGCAGCGATGTGGCGCTCGTGGCGGCCGCGGTACACGCACATCGAATCGCAGACTCGACCGAGATTCGCGTGCCGACGTCCGCGCATATCTGGTGGCGCGCGCAGATCCGCGCCCGCCGCGAGGCATTGGAGCTCGCCGGACGTCCGCTGACGATCGTGCACGGCGTGGCCGGGGCGAGCGCCGCGGGCCTCGCGGTGGCGGCGATCGTCCTGGGATGGGGTGAGATTTCGTCTGCGTGGCAGGCGGTCGCGTCCGCGGCCAGCACCGCGGCGCCCGCGGTCATGCTGACCTGCGCGGCGGCTGCCGCCGCCGTCATCGCGATGCCGATCGCGATCTATTTCGCCCTTTCTGAAAAATAAAGGCCGGTCTAAAGACCGGCCCTACGTAGCCGACGCCCCGAAGCCTGGGGACTAAGTCTTCCCGTTGCTCATCGACGACAGGAACTCCGAGTTCGTCTTCGTCTTCGCCATCCGCGCGAGCAGGAGCTCCATCGCCTCGACAGGGGAGAGCGGCGTCAGCACCTTCCGCAGCACCCATACCCGATTGAGATCTTCTTTCGGCAACAGCAGCTCTTCTTTCCGCGTGCCGCTCTTCTGAATGTCGATCGACGGGAACACGCGGCGATCCGTGAGCTTCCGATCGAGGTGAATTTCGAGGTTGCCCGTGCCTTTGAACTCCTCGAAGATGACCTCGTCCATCCGCGATCCGGTATCGACGAGCGCGGTCGAGATGATTGTCAGCGATCCGCCTTCTTCGATATTCCGCGCCGCGCCGAAGAAGCGCTTCGGCCGCTGCAAGGCGTTGCTGTCGACGCCTCCTGAGAGCACCTTTCCCGACGGCGGCACAATGGTGTTGTAGGCGCGCGCCAGACGCGTAATCGAGTCGAGCAGAATCACGACGTCCTTCTTGTGCTCGACGAGGCGCTTCGCTTTTTCGATCACCATCTCGGCCACCTGGACGTGGCGCTGTGCCGGCTCGTCGAACGTGGACGAAATCACCTCGCCGCGGACCGAGCGCTGCATGTCGGTGACTTCTTCCGGCCGTTCGTCGATGAGGAGCACGATGAGGTACACCTCGGGATGATTCTTCGTGATGCTGTTCGCGATGTTCTGCAGCAGCATCGTCTTTCCCGTGCGCGGCGGAGCCACAATCAACCCGCGCTGCCCCTTGCCGATCGGCACCATGAGATCCAGGACGCGCGCCGACAGATTTTCCCCCTCGGTTTCGAGCGAGATGCGGTTTTGCGGATAGAGCGGCGTCAGGTTCTCGAAGAAGACCTTCTCGCGCGCCCGTTCGGGCGGCTCGAAGTTGACCGCTTCGACTTTGATGAGCGCGAAGTAGCGCTCGCCGTCCTTCGGCGGCCGGATCTGACCGGACACGGTGTCGCCCGTATGGAGATCGAACTTGCGGATCTGCGACGGCGAGACGTAGATGTCGTCCGGCCCCGGGAGGTAGTTGTAGTCGGGCGCGCGGAGGAATCCGAAGCCGTCCGGCAGCGTCTCGAGCACTCCCTCGGAGAAGATCAACCCGCTCTTCTCCGCGCGCGCCTTCAAGATCTCGAAGATGAGCTCCTGCTTGCGCATGCCGGTGGCGCCCGGCACGTCGAGCTGCTTCGCGACTTTCGTAAGGGCGCCGACGCTCATGTCCTTCAGCGTCGCGAGATCGATCCGTTCGATTTTTTCCGGGGGCGCGGCAGGTTTCTCCGGTCCCCCCGCCGCCTTGTCGGGAGCGGGTCCCGCCGAGGCCGGTTTTTCGGCGGCTACGGCCTTGTCCGCCGGCGCGGCGCCGTTTCCTTTGGCGTGCTGCCGCGGCGGCTGCCCTCCCCCGCTTTGCGGCTGTTCACCAGGCTGTCGATCAGTTTCCACAGTTCATCCAATCCTTCGCCCGTCGCCGCCGACACCGGCAGCACGGGATGTTCAAATACGGATTCGGCGGACCTCATCGCGCGGATCCGTTCGCCGCGCGCGAGTTTGTCGATCTTGGTCGCGACGATCACGCTCGCCGGGCCGGCGTCCTTCAGCCACCGCCAGGCCTCGATGTCGTTTTCGAGCCCGGGATGGCGGCTGTCGATGAGCAGCAGCGCGCCGACTCGCTCGAATGGGTCTGGTCGATCGGGGATTACCCGACCCACCCGACCAAAGTACGCGCGTGTCAGCTCTTCGAACTCCCGCGCCGCCCCACGCCGCCGCTCCTCGGCGTCGCCCGGCCCACCCCGAGCATGTCGAGGGGCCCGCGCGTAACCGTATCCCGGCAGGTCGACCAGATAAAACGGTGATGTACCGTCGACCCGGTATATGTTCGCCAGCCGCGTCTTGCCCGGCGCTCCGCTCGTCCGGGCGATCTTCAGCCGCACGAGCGCGTTGATCAGACTCGACTTGCCGACATTCGATCGGCCGACGAGCGCGATTTCCGGCAGCCCGTCCGCTGGAAAATCGTCTGCGCCCGCAGCGCTCCGAACGAAGGTGGCTTCGACTTTCACGGTCAGGTGGACCTGATAGGGCAGGTAAGCCAGGTGGGCAAGCGCTCTTACCGACCCGGCCAACCTGGCCTGTCCGACCTACCTGCCCTTAATGGGTGATGGTGTCGTCGACGATCGCGGTGTCGACCGGCTCCGCCTGCGCCTCGGCCGGCAGTCGGCCCGCCAGCGGTTCCGCCAACGCGATCTTCAGAACCTCGTCCATCGTCTGGACCATGAAGATGTTCAACGAGTCCAGCACGTTCTTTGGAATGTCCGCCAAGTCTTTCTCGTTGTCTTTCGGAAGGATGATGTTCTTGATGCCGGCGCGGTGCGCGGCCAGAACTTTTTCCTTCACACCGCCGATCGGAAGAACCTTGCCGCGAAGCGTGATTTCGCCCGTCATCGCGACGTCCTTGCGAACGGGCACCCGCGCGAGCGCGGAAACGAGCGCCGTCGCGAGCGTGATGCCTGCCGACGGACCATCCTTCGGAATGGCACCCTCGGGCACGTGGACGTGGACGTCGGCCTTCCTGTTGAAGTCCTTGGCGATGCCGAACTCTTCGGCCTTGGTCCGCACGTAGCTCATCGCAGCCTGCGCCGACTCCTGCATGACGTCGCCCAGCTTGCCGGTGAGCGTCAGGTGGCCTTTGCCAGGCATCAGCGTCGCTTCGGTCACGAGGATCTCGCCGCCGACTTCGGTCCAGGCCAGACCGGTGGCGATGCCGATTTCGTTCGACTCCTCGGCCATCGTGTTCCGGAAGCGCGGGACGCCGAGGTACTGCGTCACCTTTTCCGGCGTGATCTCCTCGGTGAATCCCTTGCCTTCGACGACGACCTTGCGCGCGACTTTGCGGCAGATCGACGAAATCTCGCGCTCGAGATTCCGAACGCCCGCTTCGCGCGTGTAGCGCTGGATGATCGTCTGGAAGGCTTCGTCGCCGAATGCGATGTTGTCCGCCGTCAGTCCGGTGCCCTCGATCGCCTTCGGCGCGAGGAACCGCCTGGCGATCTCGACTTTCTCGAGCTCGGTGTAGCCGGCGAGCTGCAGCACTTCCATCCGATCGCGCAGCGCCTGCGGGATCGTGTGGAGGATGTTCGCCGTGCAGATGAACATCACGTGCGAGAGGTCGTACTCGACGTCGAGGTAGTGATCGAGGAACGTGTTGTTCTGCTCCGGATCGAGCACCTCGAGGAGCGCCGCCGACGGGTCGCCGCGGAAGTCCATCGACATCTTGTCGACTTCGTCGAGCAGGAAGACCGGGTTCATCGTGCCGGCCTTCTTCATCATCTGGATGATCTGGCCCGGGAACGCGCCGATGTAGGTCCGGCGATGGCCGCGGATTTCCGCCTCGTCCCGGACGCCGCCGAGCGACAGCCGCACGAACTTGCGGTTCATCGCGCGGGCGATCGACTTGGCGAGCGAGGTCTTGCCGACGCCCGGAGGTCCGGAGAAGGTGAGGATCGTCGCTTTCGGCTTCTTCACGAGCGCCCGCACGGCGAGGAACTCGAGGATGCGCTCCTTGATCTTCTCGAGCCCGTAGTGATCTTCGTGAAGGATCTCCTCGGCGCGCTTCAAGTCGCGGCTCTCCCGCGTTTTCTTGTGCCAGGGAACCGCGATCAGCCAGTCGAGATAGTTCCGTGAAACGGTCGCCTCGGCGGACATCGGCGGCATCGCTTCCAGGCGCTTCAGCTCCTGGATCGCCTTCTCCTCGACGTCCTTCGGCATCTTGGCCGTTTCGATCTTCTTCTTCAGCTCGTCGACTTCGTTGCCCTTCTCGTCCTTGCGGCCCAGTTCCTTCTGGATCGCCTTCATCTTCTCGTTGAGGTAGTACTCCTTCTGCGCCTTCTCCATCTGTTTCTTCACGCGAGACTGGATGCGGCGATCGACCTGGAGCTTGTCGACTTCGATTTCGAGGATGCCGGCGATGCGGTTCAGGCGCTCGATCGCTGAAATGATCTCGAGCAGGTTCTGCTTCTCGTCGACGCCGACGAGCAGGTGCGCCGAGATCGTATCGGCGAGCTTGCCGGGATCGTCGACGCGGACGGCGGCAATCATCGCGTCGTAGTGCAGGTTGTTCGAGAGCTTCACGTACTGCTCGAAGAGCGACACGACGCGGCTCATCGTGCTCTCGGCATCCGCGCTCGTCTCGCGCGCCTTCGGCAGCACCTTGACGACGACGCGGTAGAAGCCTTTGTCCTCTTTCCACTCGACGGCGCGCGCGCGGTCCACGCCCTCGACGAGCACCTTGATGTTCCCGTCGGGCAGCTTCAGGCTCTGCACGACGTTGGCGACGCAGCCCATCGTGTAGATGTCTTCCGGCCGCGGATCGTCGATTGACGCATCGTGCTGCGCCGCGAGGAAGATCCGTTTGTCCTTCATCAGCGCATGCTCGAGCGCGCGCGTGCTGCTCGGCCGTCCGATGACGAACGGCATCATCATGTGCGGAAAGACCACCACGTCGCGGAGCGGAACGATTGGGAGTGTTTCGTAGACTTCGAGGGATGAGTCCATAGGGGAAGAAACTAGCCAGCTTTCTCGATGAGCGCGATGGGCTTGTCCTTCGCCAGCACCACATCGCGCGTGATCGTCACCTCGCGCAGTTTTTTCTGGTTCGGCACCTGATACATCAGGTCGAGCATCAGATCTTCGATGATCATGCGCAGGCCGCGGGCGCCGATCTTCCGCTCGAGCGCCGATTCGGCGATCGCTTCGAGGGCATCGTCGCTGAACCGCAGCTTGACGTTCTCGTACTCGAACAGCTTCATGTACTGGCGCGTGATCGCGTTTCGCGGCTGCGTCAGGATCTGGATGAGCGCCTGTTTGTCGAGCTCGTGCAGCGTCCCGACGACGGGGAGGCGGCCGACGAATTCGGGGATGAGGCCGTACTTGATCAGATCCTGCGGCTCGAGCTGTTCGAGCGTCGCGCCGATGTCGCGCGAGCGGATCGACTTCACGTCTGCCTTGAATCCCAGCGTCTTCTTGCCGACGCGCCGCTCGATCTGCTTGTCGAGGCCCACAAACGCCCCGCCGCAGATGAAGAGGATGTTCGTGGTGTCGACCTGGAAGAACTCCTGATGCGGGTGCTTCCGGCCGCCCTGCGGCGGAACGTTCGCGATCGTGCCTTCCAGAATCTTGAGCAGCGCCTGCTGGACGCCTTCCCCGGACACGTCGCGCGTAATCGACGGGTTCTCGTCCTTGCGGCAGATCTTGTCGACTTCGTCGATATAGATGATGCCCTGCTGGCACTTCTCGATGTCGCCCCCGGCCGCCTGCAGCAGCTTCAGGATGATGTTCTCGACGTCCTCGCCGACGTAGCCGGCCTCGGTGAGGGTCGTCGCGTCGACGATCGTGAAGGGAACCGACAGGAGCTTGGCGAGCGTCTGCGCGAGGAGCGTCTTGCCGGTGCCGGTCGGACCGATCAGCAGGATGTTCGACTTGGTCAGCTCGATGTCGTTGCGGCTGCGCGGCTGCTTCTGGATCTCGATCCGCTTGTAGTGGTTGTAGACCGCGACGGCGAGCTTCTTCTTGGTCCGCTCCTGGCCGATGACGTACTCATCCAGGAACTTCTTGATTTCGGACGGCGTCGGCAGCGACGAGCGGGTTCCCCGGTTTTCGAAGCGGTTGTCGTCGGCGATGATGTCGTTGCATACCTCGACGCATTCATCGCAGATGAACACGGTGGGGCCGGCGATCAATTTGCGAACGTCGTTCTGATCCTTGTTGCAGAACGAGCACCGCAGGATGTCGTTTTCCCCGCTCTTCGGTTTCACCATGGGGTTCCTGACTGAGTGTCTACCGTTACAGGGCCTGGGCCGCGTTATGCCCGTTTCCTGATGACATCGTCAATAATACCGTATTCCTTCCCCTGGTCGGCCGACATGATGTAGTCCCGCTCGGTATCGTCCTGGATACGTTTGAGCGGCTGTCCCGTGTGATACACGAGGATCTCGTTGATCCGCTCCCGCATGCGCAGGATTTCCCTCGCTGCAATATCAATATCGGTCGCTTGGCCCGCGAGGCCAGACATCAGGGGCTGGTGGATGACGATCCGTGAATTCGGCAGGGAGAAGCGCTTGCCCTTGGCGCCGGCCGCCAGCAGCACCGCCGCCATGGAGGCCGCCTGCCCGATGCAGACGGTCTGCACGTCCGGCTTGATGAACTGCATGGTGTCGTAAATGGCCATCCCTGCAGTAATCGACCCACCCGGACTATTGATGTAGAGCAGCACATCCTTGTCCGGGTCTTCCGCTTCCAGGAAGAGCATCTGGGCGATCGCGAGATTGGCAATCTGATCGTCGATCGGCGTGCCAATAAAGATGATGCTGTCTTTCAGCAGGCGCGAAAAGATGTCATAGGCGCGCTCGCCGCGGTTCGTCTGTTCGACAACCATGGGGACGAGCTGCAGCCGCGGGTCGTTGGACATATTCGGGATTTGTGTGCAGGAATGGCGAGAGCAGGCGATCCTTACTCTTCGGAAATCTTAGCATGCGACATGACGAAGTCAATTGACTTCTCCCGGCGCAGGCCGGACGAGACCCGGGCGAGCCCCCCCTCTTTTTCGAGCGCCGCGCGGACGGCGGCGGGTGTGCGTCCGCTTCGCTCCGCGTAGCGCGCGATCTCGCCCTCGAGGTCGGACGGGGCCACCTCGAGATGCTCGCGCCGCGCGATCTCGTCGAGGACGACCGCGCCGGCCACCGCTTCGCGCGCCGCCTCGCGCTGGCTCTCGCGGAATGCGGTCCAATCGATGCGCGCGTCGCGCGGGTCGATGTTCTGGTCCATCATCCGCCGGACGAACTCCTCCAGCCGCCGATCGATTTCGCGCTCGACGAGCGACGCCGGAATCTCGAACGGTACTCGTGCCGCGAGCTGCTTCATCAGATCGGTGCGGAGATCGCGCTCTGACGCGTGGCGCGCGTCGTGCTCCAGATTCTCGCGGACGCGGCCGCGGAGCGCCGCGAGCGTGTCGAACTCTCCGAGGTCCTTCGCAAATTCGTCGTCCAGTTCCGGGAGCACGCGCCGCTTGATTGCCTTGACCGTCACCCGGTAGTGGACTTCCGAGCCGGCCATCTCGGCGACGGCGTAGTCGGACGGGTAGGTAATCGTGAAACTCTTCGTCGCGCCCGGCTCGAGGCTGAGCAGCTGCTCGTCGAATCCCGGAGGATTGGCCGCGGACCCGAGCTCGACGGCGACGTCGTTGTGCGCCGACGGCGGCTCGGAGCCTGTCGACCGTTCGAGATCGAGCGTCACGGTGTCGCCGTCGATGACGCCGCGTCCTTCCACGGGCTCGTACTTCGCGGCGCGGTCGCGCAGTTCCTGCACGGCGCGCTCGACGGCGTCGTCGGCGATCGCGCTCGATTTCCGTCGGAGCGCAATCGTCGAGAGATCGCCCGGTTCGAAAGCCGGCAGCGTGTCGAACGAGGCGGTGAAGACGAGCGCCTGCCCCTCCTCGACGGTGACGTCACGAATGTCGGGCGTATCGAGGGCTTCCACGCCGCGCTCGCGCAGCGCATCGTCGACGGCGCGCGGAATCAGATCGTGCGCGACATCGTGAAGGATTTGATCCTTGAAACGCTGTTTGATGACGCGCGCGGGCGCCTTACCCGGACGGAAGCCGGGAATGCGCGCCCGCTTCGAGTAATCGCGTGTCACGCGGTCGATTTCGGCGTCGACCACTTCGGGCGGAATTTCGACCCGAAGGTTCTTGCGCGTGTCGTTGACGTCGACGAGGTCTGTTTTCATCCGCCTTCACGCCTCCGGCACTACGGCGTGACAAGTCTTCTGTCAGCCGCTGAAATGGAACCAGCACCTATCTGGCGGAAGCCGCCCGCCTTCGCGCTTGCAGCGCCGAAGCCCGAAGGATGCGCGCGACGACGCAGTCTCGCCGGAGTCGCGCGGTCTTTCGCCCCGCGCGACGAAGCGCGGATGCGAAAGGGGGGAGTCGAACCCCCAAAGCCTTTCGGCTACCGGATCCTAAGTCCGGCGCGTCTGCCAGTTCCGCCACTTTCGCAAACTGAACGAGAGTAGCACGCCCGCGGGTGTAGACTTCCGCCTCGATGGGCGAACGGGTCACACCTGGCGTCGAGGTCCACGACCCCGCAGCAGCCGCTGGCGCCTGGACGAAGGCGATCGATTTCTTCCGTCGCGAGCCCTCGTGAGATTCTGGCGGCTTGGGCTGATTGCGCTCGCGATCGGCCTGGCGCTGGCGCCGCTGCCCGCCCGCCTCGTCGAACGCTGGTTTTCGAACGGCATGTTTCCTCTCGAACAATCGTTCCTGACGCGGATCTCGAATCTCGTTCCCTTTGCGCTCTTCGACGGATTCCTTGTCGTCGTAAGCCTCTGGATCGTCGGGCGTCTGATCCGCGCGGTGTCGGTCAGGGGAGCGCCGCTGAATGCGCTCGCATCCCTTGTCTTTTTTCTGCTGACGCTCGGCGCCATCATCTATCTGATATTTCTCGGAGCATGGGGCCTCAACTACCGCCGCGTTGCGCTGCGCGACAAGCTGTCGTTCGACCGCGCGAGAATTTCACCAGAAACGGCCCGCACGCTTGCGATGACAACGGTCGACGGCGTGAATGCGTTGTTCGATGCCGCCCATGCCGGACCAAATCCAGGCGACGCGGCTCTCCTGAGCGAACCGTTCGCCAGAGCACAGCGTGCAATCGGCCTGACTGGCTCGACCGTCCCCGGCCGTCCGAAGTTCACGCTCCTCAATCCGTACTTCCGCGCCGCCGGTGTCGACGGGATGACGGACCCGTTCTTTCTGGAAACGTTGATCGTGTCGGATCTGCTGCCGATCGAGCGGCCGGTCATCGTCGCTCACGAATGGAGCCATCTGGCCGGTCTGGCCGACGAAAGCGAAGCCAGCTTTCTGGGATGGCTCGCGTGTGTGCATGGACCGCCGCTGGCGCAGTACAGCGCCTGGCTGTATCTCTACAATGAAGCCGCAAACGGCCTGCGGCGGACCGACCGGATCATGGTGAGCGCGCGCCTCGCGCCTGGCCCGCGCGAGGACTTGCGGGCGATCGCCGCGCGCGCCGAGCGCCATCTCAATCCGACCATCGCGACCGCCGGCTGGCGTGTGTACGATCGATATCTCAAGGCGAATCGCGTGGAAGCGGGCACGGCCAGCTACGCCGAAGTCGTGCAGCTCATTCTCGGCTCGCGGTTCGCCGACGGGTGGACGCCCGTGCTGCGGTAGTAAAATTACGATTCTATGACACCTCAATTTCCGCTCCGTGTCCTCGCGGCTTCCGTGCTGGCGGTTTCGCTCGCGCTTCCTGCGGCCGCGCAGAGCATCGTCGGCAAAGGCAAAACCGGCCCGGTGCCGAACCCGGTGAATCTCGATATCACGGGACTGTTCCAGGCGAAGTTCGTGAGCGTGGGCGACGACATGTTCATCGGCGGCCAGCCGACCGAGCGTGCGCTCCGCGAGCTCCGGGCCAAGGGGGTCACGACCGTCGTGAACCTGAGGATGCCGCAGGAGATGGAGCGCGTGGGATTCGACGAAGCGGCGCTCGTGAAGGAGCTCGGGATGAAGTATGTTCACATCCCCATGACCGGCACGCCGGAGAATCCTTACGGGCCGAAAGAGCTCGATACGTTCGCGGCGGCGATGACAGCCGCCGACGGTAAAGTGCTTCTCCACTGCACGATTGCCTGGCGCGCGAGCCATCTCTGGGCTGCGTACCTGATTCGCGAGCGCAAGATGCCGGTGCAGACGGTGCTCGCGCAAACGCGGTCGATCAATCTGATGGACGACATGCGGATGGGAGGGGGTCAGCAGCCGCTCGAAGGCTTTCTCGGCCACCCGGTTCCAGAGATGGCGCACCCGCAACGATAAGCGGCTCATCAGAACCTCGCGGCGTGAAAATCGTCATCTACCAGAAGCCCACCTGCACGACGTGTCGGCAGGTCTACGCCGCATTGAAGGAAAGCGGCGTCGACTTCAGCGCCATCGACTACTACGTCGATCCGATTCCGAAAGAGAAGCTGGTCGAACTTCTCCGGAAGATGAAGATGCGGCCGCGCGACCTTCTCCGGAAAAACGAGGACATCTACAAGAAACTCGACCTCGCGAATCGCGATCTGACGGACGCGCAGCTCGTCGAGTTGATGGTGGAGCACCCGGATCTCATTCAGCGGCCGATCGTCGAAAAAGGGACGCGCGCGATCCTGGCGCGCCCTGCGGAGCGGCTCAAAGAGATTTTGTAGGCAGCGGCGTTGCAGGACGCAGCTCGGTCTGTCTGGCGTCTCCGTCGTAGTAGACGCGCTCGAGGAAGAGTCCGGACGCCGGCGCGGTGAGCCGCGCTGGTATCGCCGAGGATGATCCGGCGAGCAAGTCGGCGATTGTGGAAGGTTCGAGCTCGCCGCGTCCGATTTCAACCAGCACGCCGACGATCCGGCGGACCATCTTCCACAGGAAGTGCGATCCCTCGATCGCCACGAGCACGAGGGCGCCGCTTTCCGCGACGTCGATCCGTTCGACGAGGACCAACTTTCGTTCGGCTGGATCCGCGTCCGCGTCGGATTCGGCGAACGCGCGGAAGTTCCGCATCCCGACGAGTCCACTCGCCGCCGCCTGCATGCGATCGAGATCGATCTCGTCCTTCACCCACCAGACGAAAGGCTTCGCGAACGCCGTCCTCCTTCGTGCGATCTGGTAGAGATATCGGCGGCCGACCGCGCTGTGGCGCGCGTGGAACCGGCGGGAGGTCACGGCCACGTTCAGGATGTTGATGTCCGCAGGCAGCTCATCGTTGAGCCGGCTGCGCATCGACTGTGCAGGGAGGCTGGTGCTCACGTCGAGGTGCGCCACCTGAGCGACCGCGTGAACGCCTGCGTCCGTCCGGCCCGACCCGTACAGCTCGAAGTCCTGCCGCTTCGTCACGGCGCGAACCGCCCGGTCGATCTCACCCTGTATCGTTCGCGCGTTCTTCTGGATCTGCCAGCCGCTGTAGCGCGTGCCGGCATATTCGATTGTCAGCTTGAATCGCGGCACACTCTGTGCTTTCTGATCAGGTCGGCATGCGACGCCAGCTCGTCACGAGATCGGCCGTCGTTCTTTGCTGCGCGCTCGTGCTTGCTCCTCGCCTCGCCTCGAATGCGCGCGCGTATTCGGTTCTCACCCATCAGGCCGCCGTCGACGCCGAGTGGGAGCACGGCATCAAGCCTCTGCTCCTCCGCCGCTTTCCGCGCTCGTCGGCCGACGACCTGCTGACGGCGCGGTCGTACGCGTACGGCGGTTCGGTCATTCAGGACCTTGGCTATTATCCGTTCGGCAATCGGTTCTTCGGGAATCTCCTGCACTACACGCGGAGCGGCGATTTCGTCGAGCGGCTGATCCGCGACGCCAGCGGCGTCAACGAATACGCGTTCGCGCTCGGCGCGCTTGCGCACTACGCGACCGACAACACCGGACATCCGGAGGCCGTCAATCGCGCCGTGCCCGAAGCATACCCGAAGCTTCGCGCCAAGTTCGGCGATCGCGTCACCTACGCCGACGCGCCGAAGGAGCACGTCATCGTCGAATTCTCGTTCGACATCGTTCAGGCGGCTGGCGGCGTCTATTTGCCGCAGTCGTACCAAGCGCTCATCGGATTCCGTGTCGCCGTGCCGCTGCTCGAGCGTGCGTTCCGCGAAACGTACGGTCTCGAAATGAACGACGTGCTCGGCGACGAGGAGCGCGCCATCGAGACCTATCGTTACGCGGTCAGCCAGCTCGTGCCGGCGATGACCAAGGCCGCGTGGCACGACAAGCACGATGAGATAGAGAAGCTGCGAGCTGGAATCTCAGAGCGGGATTTCATCTTCCAGTACGGGCGCGCCGAATTCGAACGGCAATACGGCAGGAACTACCAGCGTCCGGCGTGGTTCGCGCGGTTCCTCGGATTTCTCTACAGGTTTTTTCCGAAGGTCGGTCCGCTGCGGCCGCTCTCGTTCAAATCGCCGACGCCCGACGTCGAGAAGATGTTCGCGAGCAGCTTCCGCGATGCCGTGGCGCGCTACCACCGCGCGCTCGCCGATGTGAGCGACGGGCGATTCACTCTGACCAATACGAACTTCGACACCGGCACGATCGCGGTCCATGGTGATTACAAGCTCGCCGACGAGACGTACGCGATGCTCCTCGATCGACTGGATGAAAAACATTTCTTCGCCATGCCGCCCGGCCTTGAAGAGAACATCATCGCGTTCTACGGGCCGCATCCGACGCCCTCGCTCGTGAGCAAGGACGAGCGAAAGGAGTGGCCTCGAATCCGCGCTGCCCTGGCAACCGTCGCGTTCGTGCAAGCGCCGCGGCGCGAACCGCCCGTCGCGAGACCTCAGCCACCAGCCCCTGGCCTCCAGCCTCGAAATTGACTTCGACCGCCCAAGTATGTTGTTCTAAGGGCTCGCCGATGACCGCTGCGCGAATTTTCACCTTGCCGACGACCCTGCTCCTTACGGGCGGCAGCCTGCCGCTGCCGACGTGGACAATCTCGAGGTGATGTAGCCAGCGAACAAGCCAACGCGATTCGACAAAGGCCATCACCCCAGACAAGGTGATGGCCTTTTTTATTTGCGGCCGGTCTGAAGACCGGCCCTACATCTGACATGTGCGCAACGTAGGCCCCGTCTTTAAACCGGGCGAAGAACGTGAGTACGTAGGCCCGGTCTTTAGACCGGGCGAGGAGAAATGCAATGTGGACCGGGCAAGACGAACCGACACGCCGCGCGGAGGACCCTTCGCCGCGCCGCTTCGACGAGCTGGACGCGGACGAGCGGGACGCGGACCGCGAACGCGTCGAAGAGGTTGACGTTGACGACACGCTCGAGGAGGAGGGTTACGGCCACGGCGTTTGAAGACGTGATAGCCTTCACGTCCGGGCCTTTCACCGCACATTTCATGAGCAATCGACAGACCGCCGGTTCGCCGGCACGGGTGGCGCTTGTCGGCTTCGGCACCGTCGGACAGGCGGTCGCCCGCATCCTGTGCAGCGGCGAAATGCCGCAGGTGCAGCTGACGCACATCTTCAACCGCCAGGTCGCGCGGAAGCGCGTCGACTGGGTGCCTTCGTCGGTGTGCTGGACCGAATCGATCGACGATGTCCTGAGGTCCGATGCCGACATCGTCGTCGAAGTCGTCGGCGGCCTTCGTCCGGCGTACGAGTGGGTGCATGGTGCGCTGGCCGCGGGAAAGTCGGTCGTCACCGCCAACAAACAGTTGATGGCGCATTACGGCGCCGAGCTTCGCGATCTCGCGCGCGCGAACGGCTGCGAGATCCGCTTCGAGGCCTCGGTCGCGGGCGGCATTCCGGTCCTCCGCGCGCTTCAAGAGGGGCTCGCCGGCGATCGGCTTGTCGAGGTGCGCGGCATTCTGAACGGCACGTGCAATTACGTCCTGAGCCGCATGCAGGCGGAGCCGGTCTCGTTCGCGGATGCGCTCACAGAGGCGCAGAAGGCCGGATACGCCGAAGCCGATCCGAGCGAGGACCTCGACGGGGCGGACGCGGCCGCCAAGCTCGCCATCATCGCGGCCGTCGGCCTGCGGCGCCCGATTCGCGTTGGGGATATCGCCACGCGCTCCATCCGGCCGATCGAGTCGGTCGACTTCGAATACGCGCGCGAGCTCGGGTGCACGATCCGTCAGATCGCGCGAGCGTCAGCGGAAGACACCGGCGCGGTCTTCGCGGCGGTCCGCCCGGCGCTCGTGCCCCTCTCTTCGAATTTCGGACGGACCGAAGGCAGCCAGAATCTCGTCACCGTTCGCGGCGTCTTCGGCGGCGAGACGTCGTTTTCGGGATTCGGCGCCGGCGGATCGCCCACGGCGGTTGCTGTCGTGTCCGACGTGCTGTCGGTGTCCGACCGCGGACGGCGGAGCCGCGATACGGCCGACGTCGACGCGCCGGCAAACGGCGCGGCGATCCACGACGTCAGCGGCGATTTTGTCGCGCCGCACTACGTGAGATTCACCGTCTCCGACAAGCCGGGCATCCTCGCGCAGATTACGGCGGCATACGCCAAGTTCGGCATCAACATCGAAGGCGTGCTGCAGCTGCCTCGGTTCCGCAAGGATCGCCTGCCCTTCGTGACGACGGTGGAGGAGTGTCCGGAGTCGGTCCTGGATCGCGCGCTCGCCGAGGTGTCGCAGAGCGACTATCACGTCGTTCCGCCGCTGTCGCTTCCAATTTTCGCCTGACATGGCCGCCGACAATTTCGCAATCGGCGCGACCGCGACCGACGGCGGCGCGGCTTCCGAGGTAATCGAAGCCGAAGGCCACCTGATCGACTCGCAGATCCTGAACAACGTCTTCGACACCGTCGTCAAGCGGAACGCGTCGTTCGACGTCCTGAAATTCAGCATCGGGCGGAGCAACGATGAGCCGTCGCGCATTTCGATGCGCATCTCCGCGCCAAGCGAGTCGGAGCTGACCGAAGTGCTCGAGGAGCTGGTATCGCTCGGCTGCCGGGTCGCCGACACCCACGACGCGGTGCTCCGCGAAGCGGAGCAGGACGGCTGCGTTCCAGACGATTTCTACTCGACGACCAACCATCGGACGATGGTGCGCCACAAGCGCAAGTGGATGGAAGTCTCGCATCAGCGCATGGACGCGGTGATCGTCATCGAGGACGGCGCTGCGACGTGCCGCAAGCTGCGAAACGTCAAGAAGGGCGACCGCGTCGTCTGCGGCGTGTCAGGCATCCGCGTGATTCCGGAGTTCGTCGATCGCGATCGTCAGGGCTTCGCGTTTATGACGAACGAGATCTCGTCCGAGCGCCGCGTGGAAGTCGGCGTCTCGCGGATCGCGTCGATGATGCGCGAGGCGAAGGACGCCGGCGGGAAAATCGCGGTCGTCGCCGGGCCCGTGGTCGTTCATACCGGCGGATCGGTTCACTTCCAGGAGCTCATTCGATCCGGCTACGTCAACGTGCTTCTGGCCGGGAATGCGCTTGCGGTTCACGACGTCGAACAGGCGCTCTTCGGCACCTCGCTCGGCGTGGACCTCGATACCGGGAGGGCGATCGAAGGCGGCCATCGCAACCACATGCGCGCGATCAATACGATCTGCCGGGCGGGCGGACTGCGTCAGGCGGTCGAGCAGGAAGTCCTCACGTCCGGCGTGATGTACGAATGCATCAACCACGGCGTCGACTACGTCCTGGCCGGCAGCATTCGCGACGATGGCCCGCTGCCGGACACGATCATGGATCTTGTCGCCGCGCAGGATCGCTACGCCGAGGCGCTCGAAGGCGTCCGTCTCGTGCTCGCGTTGTCGACGATGCTGCACGGGATTGGAGTGGGGAACATGCTGCCGTCGTCGGTGAAGATGGTGTGCGTCGACATCAATCCCGCGGTCGTGACCAAGCTGGCCGACCGCGGATCGTCACAGACGCTCGGCGTCGTCACCGACGTCGGGCTATTTCTGCATCGCCTCGCGCAGCGCCTGCGAGCGTAATCACTGGAAAAATCGTACGTAGGGCCGGTCTTCAGACCGGCCGGTACGTAGGGCCGGTCTTTAGACCGGCCGGTACGTAGGGCCGGTCTTTCAGACCGGCCGCGCCAGTACGTAGGGCCGGTCTTTTAGACCGGCCGCGCTCAGATTTCGAGACGCTCGTTCTCGTGCAGGTGTGTGAGCAGGTCGGTATCCCCGCTCGCGAGACGCCAGCGGCGGAGGCGCGCATGAGCGACGAGCAGGCGATCGAATGGATCGTGCGTCCAGCCGATGTTCCACGCGCTCTCGAACCACGCGGCCGCCGGCGGGTCGTCCAGCAACCAGTCCCGATCTTCTGCGAGAACAGAAAGATCGTCGAGCAGGCGAATGCGCCCGCGTTCCTGCAGGAACTGCAGCTCGAGGAGCGTCGCCGGCGAGATGTAGAGCGATTTCGTGGTTCGACGGAGCGCGCGGGTTCGCGGGTGCGATCGTTCCAGCCAGATGACCGCGTTCGTATCCAGCAGGATCATCGTTTGCGGCGGCGGGTTCGGGGCGAGCTGAACGCGACGTGTCCGCCGGCCCAGTCCCAGCGCCACTGACCGGCTGCAACCGCGGGATCGATGACCTCGATCGCCGCCGGGTGGGTACGAGAACGCTTTGCCGGGCGTCTAACCGTGATCACGTACTGCACGTTCCCACGCTCGATGACGGCGGCGCCCGCACGCTCGACTTCGTCCAGCATGTCGGCCATCCGCTCGCGAGCCATGCTGACCGGATAGCGCTTCATCGTTTGTACATTGTACGACCACACGGTCCCTTGGAGGACCGCTCACCACGCCCAACCCGCATTTTTCCGTGCAAACAAAAAGGGCGGGTCCGTGAGGACCCGCCCTGAACCGCTACTTGTCGGGCGGGCCTGTAGGCCCGCCGAGGCGACCCTGAAAGGGTCGCCCTACAAATGTGCGTCTAGTTCCCGCTGACCGACTGCGGCAGCGCGAAGGCGAGATACTCGCCGGTGTAGTTGCCGCCGCTGACCGCGACGATGATGTACTGCCGGCCGTCGACGACGTAGCTCATCGGCGAACCGCTCTGACCCGCCGGCATCAGCACCGAGCCGACGAGTTTGCCGGTCTGCTTGTCGAACGCCTGGAGCATCGCGCCGCGCGGATGACCCGCATTCGCCGTCACGTTGCCCTCGCCGACGACGACGAGCGTCTTCGTGATCAGGATGCCGCGGCTGCCGCCTTGGCCGGCGCGCTCGGGATAGTTGATGCCCATCTGCTGCAGCGTCTGCCGCACG
>JADMIO010826467.1_pt1 | contig 17413 bp, 18 predicted proteins | sample 8958161 | NCBI WGS metagenome assembly JADMIO01 (sample SAMN16585339, study PRJNA669376) | soil metagenome | isolation source: Crop rotation soil | place: USA: Cullars Rotation, Alabama | collected 2011
CTTTCCCGCTGGGATTGGCGGCGGTCGCCGGCGCGGCCCGATCCGCGCGGATATCCGCCGCCGGCCCACGGCAACGCGGCGCTCGGTTTTGCGGAGGCCGCGCAAGCCGCCTTCGATGTCGGCAGCCCCGCCGCCGACGCGCGGGTCGAGGTGCACGAAATGGCGGCCGATCTCCTCGACCGGCCGCTCGGCGCCGCGCGCGCGCAGGTGCACGAGACCTATATCGTGGCGCAGACGCGCGAAGGCATTGTCATCGTCGATCAGCACGCCGCGCACGAGCGCATCGTCTACGAGCGGCTCAAGGCGGCGCTCGGCAAGACCGGCGTGCCGCGTCAGATCCTGCTCATTCCGGAAATCGTCGAGCTCGACGAGGCCGATGTCGAGCGGCTCACCGTGCGAGCCGGCGAGCTCGCCCGCTATGGACTGACGATCGAGCCGTTCGGCCCCGGCGCGGTCGCGGTGCGGGAGACCCCCTCGCTGCTTGGCGAGATCGACGCACAGGCCATGGTCCGCGATCTCGCCGAGCACCTGGCCGAATGGGACGAGGCGCTGCCGCTTGAGCGGCGGTTGATGCATGTCGCCGCGACCATGGCCTGCCATGGCTCGGTTCGCGCCGGGCGCCGGCTCAAACCGGAAGAGATGAACGCGCTGCTGCGCGAAATGGAGGCGACACCCAATTCCGGCCAGTGCAACCATGGCCGTCCGACCTATGTGGAGCTGAAACTCACCGACATCGAGCGGTTGTTCGGCAGGCGGTGATAAAAAAGGGCATGGACGCGAGCGTGCCGCCCATGCACCATCGGCGGCAAAACTCGCCAGGGAGGTTAGGATGATCGATGGCATCACGCTCAGCGCGGCGATGGTCCCGGTGGTCGCGGTCGGCGCCTTGCTGGGAATCTGGGTCATCGTGCTTTACGGCTCGAGCTTCTTCGGCCCGAGATAGAGGCGGTCCGCCGCGCGGGGGCCTTTGTCCGCTAACTTCGGTGCCCTGATCCCTCCCGCAGGGCAGGGTAATCGCATATGGCAAATTTGACGAACGGCTGTCGTTGCCGCCCTCTCCCCTTGCGGGAGAGGGCAGCCGCAGCGGTGCAAAGAAGGAAATGGGTGAGGGGTATTTGTCCGCGAATCATACCCCTCACCCATTCCGTCGTGCAGCAACACCGCGTTGCCCTTTCCCGCAAGCGGAGAGGGCGCAATCACGCGCACCGCACCCGCGGTCATACGCGATGCCCCTGCCCCTGCGAGGGAAGGATCAGCGCTGCGATTTGCAAAGCTGATTTTCGCGTCGCCATGCCTTCTACGGTTTTCGAAACGCGGCAGATAGGCCCCTTGAGGAACTGCTGACGCAGGGCTATCGATCAGCGCGACAACAGGAAACCGTTATGGGCATCAGGGTCATCGCCGCCGCCGCCGCGCTTCTCGCCGCGACCGCAACCGCCGCCGCGCAGGACTGGCCGACCCGGCCGGTCACCATGGTGGTGCCGTTCGCCGCCGGCGGCGCCTTCGACGTGATGGGCCGCGTGATAACGCCGCGGCTGAGCGAGGTGCTGCATCAGCAGGTGATCGTCGAGAACGTCGGCGCCGCTGCAGGCATCGTCGGCACCAGCCGCCTCGCCAAGGCGACGCCCGACGGTTACCAGTTCCTGCTCGGAACGGTGGGCACGCACGCCTACAACGCCACGCTCTATAAGAAGCTGCCGTACAATCCGGTGACCGATTTCACGCCGGTCGCGCTGTTTGCCGAGCAGCCGATGGTGCTCCTCACTCGCCCCGACTTTCCGGCCAATACGCTGCAGGAGTTCATCGCCTATACCAAGGCGAACGCGGCCAAGCTGCAATACGGCTCGGCCGGCGTTGGCTCGACCACGCATCTCGCCTGCGCGCTGATCAATTCGGCCGCTGGAATGACCGTGACCCACGTGCCGTACCGCGGCGGCGGGCCGGCGATGCAGGACGTGATCGCCGGCCAGCTTCACTATATTTGCCTGAACAGCCCTGGCGCGGTGCCGCAGATCAACGGCGGCACGCTCAAGGGCATCGCCATGCTGTCGCGAGAGCGGTTCGCTCCGCTGCCGAATCTTGCGACCGCGCATGAGCAGGGCCTGACTGATTTCGAGGCGGTGAGCTGGAGCGGCTTCTTCATGCCGAAGAACACGCCCGCCGCGATCGTCAAGAAGCTCAACGACGCGGTCGCGGACGCCATGGACAACCCCGCCGTGAAGGCGCGCATGCATGAGTTGGGCGTGACCCTGGTTGCGCCAGAACGGCGCACGCCCGAATACCTGCAGAAATTCGTCGCCAGCGAGGTCGAAAAATGGGCCGGCCCCATCAAGGCCGCCGGCATCAGCCTGGATTGAGGCATTTGATGAGAGGCATTGAGTTTTCACGAGCCGAGAGGGCGGAAGCCACTTAGGTACCCGCACCTTCAAGCGGGATGCCAACCTCTATTTTGCGCTGGGCGCAACTTGTCGTCCGTGGCGTTTCGGTTGCGGCGGCGGCATCGTGCCGAAAGTGTTCCGGCCGTCACGCCGCGGCTTCGAACCGTCGAACAGCTCCCGCTGGCCCACCATTTCCGCCAGCATGTGTTCGCGAAACAGCCGCACACGCTTGGTGCGGCGGAGATTGGGATGGTAGAGCAGCCAGAGGCCGAGATCATGATGCGGCTCCGGGGCGAGATAACGGAGCAGCCGGGCGTCATTGTCACCCATGAAGCACGGCAGATAGGCGAGGCCCATTCCCTCCTGCAGCGCCGCCAGGGTCAACAAAGTATCGTCGACAAAAAAGTTGTGGTCGCGGTTGGGGCACGCGGCATTTGTCCAAGACTGGTGGTCGGCGCAGCATTCCACGCCCACCCATTTCGGCGTCGCGCCGGAGCGCAATGACACCACATAATCGCGCTCGCCATAGACGGCGGAGGCGACCTTGCAGAGCAGGGTGCCGACCAATGTCTCGTGCGGCGTGTTGGTCTGGCGGATCGCGACATCGGCCTGACGCTCGGCCAAGCTGACATACTTGTTCGAGACCTGCACGTGCAGCTCGATCTCTGGATATTTTGCGCTGAAGCGCGCGAATATCGGCATCAGCACCGACGAGGCCATGTTGTTGATCGCAGAGACGCGGAGTACGCCGGTTGGACGATCTTCTTCGCCGCCGAGCGCGCCTTCGACCTCCAGCACCTCGACTTCCATCTTGCTGGCAGCGAGCTTCAGCTCCTCGCCCGCGCTGGTGAGCTCGTAGCCCGACGCCTTGCGCTCGATCAGGCGCGTGCCGAGCTCCTGTTCCAGCACCTTGATGCGGCGCGAGACCGTCGAATGCTGCACGTTGATCCGCTTCGCCGCGCCGCTGATCGATCCGTCACGCGCGACAGCGAGGAAAATTCGCAAGTCGTCCCATTGCATAACGCCCTCCACCCTCAACCCCGTCCAGCCAGAGCAAAAATGCACAACTGGCGTCGAGATTTGGCGAATACAGCCTAGGCCGAGGCACCGCTATCGTCGAGGTGCAATCATCCAGTGACCCGAGCAGAGAGGAGAAAACATCGTGCGCAATACAATCACCACAGTGGTGCAATTCCGCCTACCCCAGCCGATCGGCCTCGAGGAGGCGACGCGTCGTTTCGAGTCGAGCGCGCCGAACTACCGCAAGGTGCCGGGATTGATCCGGAAATATTACCTGCGGGCGGAGGATGGGCGGACGGCCGGCGGCGTCTATCTGTGGGAATCGCGTGCCGCGGCCGAGGCGACCTACAGCGCGGAATGGCGCGAGCACGTCGCGAAGCTCTTTGGCAGCACGCCTGAGATCACCTGGTTCGATACGCCGGTGATCGTCGACAACGCAGCGCCGGCCAGCAAGGCGGCGTAGCCGACAGACGTCGTCAGGATTGGCGCGGGCCGTGCCGTATCGGCGGCCCGTCCCCCGGCCGCGCTGATGCGCGGCAGGGGCGCCTGCGGGGCTCGAACCAGGCAAGGCGCTCGATCATGGGCGGCGCGTAGCGTGTACGCGCCAAAAAATAACGAGCGGCTTGCAGGGCGGCCATTGATGATGCCCTGAGCAATATGCTCTCACCGACTGTTTCGAAAAAGGCGGTCTCATTATCGAATGTGCGACCCGAGACATAGGTGACAGAACGTACCGGACACATGGGTAACACTTTTCGCCATTTGGCGGGAGGTGTTGATGCCGTGGGAGGAGTGTTCGGTGATGGAGGAACGGCTGCGCTTTGTCGCCCGCCTTCTCGATGGCGACGGGATGAGCGAGGTGTGCCGGGATTTCGGCATTTCGCGCAAGACCGGCTACAAGATCTTCGGCCGCTACCGGGACCAGGGCTCGATGCGCTGTGCGATCGTTCGCGCCGGCCGGTGCGCTATGCCAACCAGCTGCCGGACCAGGTGGAGCGGCTGATCGTCGATCTCAAGCGGGACAAGCCGCATTGGGGCGCGCGCAAAATCCGCGAACTGCTGGTCCGCAGGCTTGCCGGCGACGTGCGCCTGCCGGCCAAGAGTACCGTGCATGCGGTGCTCGACCGCCACGGCCTGGTCAAGCGCGCCCGGACGCGGCGCAACCGCGCCCTCGGCACGCCGCTGTCAGCGGGTGCCAACCCCAACGACCTGTGGTGCGCCGACTTCAAGGGCGAGTTCAGGCTCGGCAATGGCCGCTACTGTTACCCCCTGACGGTCTCCGACCAGGCTTCGCGCTATCTGCTGCTGTGCGAGGCCTTCGAATCGACCCGCGAAGTCCCGGTCATCGAAGCTTTCCAGCGGCTGTTCGGCGACCGCGGCCTGCCGCTCGCCATCCGCAGCGACAATGGCCTTCCCTTCGCCAGTCCCAACGGCCTCTACAATCTCTCTCGCCTCTCGGTCTGGTGGCTGCGGCTCGGCATCGCGATCGAGCGCATCAAGCCCGGCCATCCGCAGCAGAACGGCCGCCATGAGCGCATGCACCTGACCTTGAAGAAAGAGGCCACCCGCCCGCCCGGCCTCAACAGCCTGCAGCAGCAAGCCAGGTTCGATGCCTTCGTGTGCGAGTTTAACGCCGAACGCCCGCACGAGGCGCTCGCCATGAGACCCCCGGCCGAGTTCTATACCGCTTCACCGCGACCCTATCGGGGGCTGCCGGAGCTCCAATACCCCTGGCACGACCGCAACATCCTCGTCACCGCCTGCGGCCGTATCTGCATGCACAGGAAAAAGATCAATATCTCCACCGTGCTCGCCGGTCAGAAACTCGGCATCAAGGAAGTCGATGACGGTATCTGGCTCGTCAGCTTCATGCACTATGATCTCGGCTACATCGACCTGGAGCAGAGGACCTTGCAGACTATCGACAATCCGTTCGGCACGAGATTGTCACCCATGTCTTAGGTACAATCTGTCACCCATGTCTCCGGGCCGGACGGAAAGAAATGGCTCCCCGGGAATGGATTCGAACCATCGACCGGACGGGAAACAACCGTCTGCTCTGCCGCTGAGCTACCGGGGAACGATTCCCCCATGGATGACCGAGATTTCTAACGAACTCATTAAGGTCCATGCGCCACGTCGGCAATCCATTGCGGATTGTGCCGGCGCCATGGCAGGCGGCGGTCGCCGCCCCTCGCCGTCAGAGGCTCGCGGCTTGGCGCTCGATCGGCCGCGATGACAGCCGCTCGCGGGTGTGTTGCACCGTGCCGAGCCCAAGCTGCCCCAGGAACCGGGTCCAGCGGCGTGCCTGCCACGCGAAGCCGGGATCGATCGACAACGAGCGCAAAAAATACGCCTTGGCCTGGGATTGCGCATCGCAGGCTCGCTTGACCGGATCGTCGTAGAACGCGGCGATCTTGTCCGTGCGCATGCCCGGCGTGGCCAGCCAGTTCGGAATGTGTACGTTGCACAGCCGCTCGACGTCGGTGAACACCTTGCTGGTGCCGGTGCCGGCCGCCGGACACGAGGTGGCGAACGCGTCGCCGACCAGCACCACTCCCGCCTGCACGTGGCCGCTGCTGACATAGAGGTCGACCGGGCGCGTCTTGACGTGGTCGGTGACTTCGACGTCGCCGACCAGGCGGCGCAGCCCCGGCATGACCTCGAACAACGCCGTCTCCGGCGCCTTGCGCATGCGCGCGAGCCACGGGTCGTCCATGTCCCGATAGCAGAAAAGATTGGCGCGCATCGCCTCTCCGATCGGAAACAGCGTCAGCAGCGCGATCCGGTCGCTCGCCCGTTCGGCATAATAGGTCAAAGCCGGAAAGTCGAAGTTGCTGCGGTCGCGCGGCTTGATGTTGAAGCCGATGCTGACCGAATGGCAGGGACTGATGACGTCGCGCTCGATGCCGAGGGTGTGGCGCAGGCCGACATTGAGGCCGTTGGCCATCACCACCAGCCGCGCGGCGATCTCCTCGCCGTTCGATACCGTGACGCGCTGGCGGTCCGAACCGGTGGCGACGGCGTTCACCTTGGCGGAGATCAATTCAACCCCCGGCGGGATCTCGGCGCGGATCGCGTTCACCAGGGCATCGTAGAAAATACCCTGCTGGTCGCTCGGCCGCGTTTGTACCAGGCGGCCGAACCGCGCAATGCAGACATGCTGATCGTGAGTGGCCGCCCGCAGCACCGCACCGGCAAGCCCAGTCTTCTCCAGGATCGCGACCTGCGGCCCATCCAGCTTCTCGCAACGGAAATCGGGTGGATAAACCGGATGCGGATCGATGACGACGGCGTCGATACCGGCGCGACCAAGCATAGCGGCGGCGGTCGATCCAGCGAGGCCGCCGCCCACGATCGCAATGTCGGTGTTTCGCATCAATGGCCTCAGACGCAAGAACCCTGCAGCCAAATAGCTGAATGGAATTTGAAGATCACGCGCTACTTGATCGTTACCTTAATCGGGATGATGAATCGTTCGCACGCCTGCGCGGTCCATCGTTAGGGTAAATCTTTCCTTCCGGCGATCAGAGGCTTGTCGCTTTGTTGCGCATGAGCCGCTTCATCGCCGGCGCGAGCTGCGAATTCTTGGCGAATGCGCGCAACTCGCGATAGCTCTGCTGCAGGCGAGCCAGCAGCCGGAATGCCACGGAGCCGCCACGCTGCGTGTCGATCCACATGTCGGCGATCGGCTGGCGCTCGGACCAGACGGCCATGAAACTCGACTCGTCGTGGGTGCAGGAATCCACCACCGCGATGCTGCGGTCCGCCAGCAACGCGGCGGTATAGTCCTCAAACAGCAGCATGCCCGGCGAGAAATCCCGGAACGCTTCATCGTAGGCGGTCTTCCAGGTGAAGGCGGCGGGGCCGGACCGCACGATGATCTGCACGCTGATCGGCCGGCCGTCGAGCTCGAGCGATTGCGCCCACGCGGCGCCGCGCGCCGCCAACGCACCGACCGCACCGCGCATGAATGCCGCATGGGCCGGTCGGCAAAGCACCGCGGTGCCGTGGCGTCCCTTCCACCCTGCCGCTTCGATGGTGAGGAAACTTTCGAGTGCGCGGCTGACCGCCTCAGGCTCGGAGATGATGCGGCTGGTGAGCGTACCCTGCTCCGCCAACCGCCGCCGGTGCTGCCGGAGCTTCTTGCGGCTTGAACCGGACAACGCGCGCTCAAGATAGTGCTTGCCGTCGAGCTCTGAGACGAGCATCGATCGCTGGAAGCGGTCGAACACGCAGGGGGCGCTGCCGCGCGCCGCCAGCACGCGGGTCAGCGCCTCCATGATCGGGCATTCGACCGGCATGGCATCGAGCGCTGCGATCTTCGGTAAGGTGCGGTCGGCGTCGAGCGTGTCCAGCATGGCGTCGAGCACATCGTCGAGACATGTGCGATCGATCACCGGGGACGCCAGATAGCTGTTCGGACACGGTGGCGCCATCAGCACGTTGATCGGCAGCGCTGACTTCGGCGCACGATCAATCGCGAAAGCCCAGGTGCCGACGAGCTGACGCCGGGTGGCGAGCGGCCGCCAGGCGAGCAAGGTAACGATGCGGCGGTCAGGATTGGCTTGCGCGGCGGCCTGCAGCAACACCGGGTCCATAAATACGTTGGCGATGGCGGCGCGGTCGAGCAGGTCGGCCCAGGATGATTGAGCGATCTCTGCCAGGCGTGCGGAACTGGCAACCTCGACGACGATAGGCTGCGCCGCGCGCTCGACGGCGGCGCTGGCGCTCGCGTCTCGGATGCCGTCCATGATGCGTCAGCCCGTCCGGCCCAAATGCGGTTTGGCTGCGGCCCGCACTGCGCCTTACCACCGGCCCCCGGTGACCCTCATAGGCCATACGGTTTGACAAGCCGTTAAGGTGATCGTCCAGGACGGCGTTGGTCGCAAAAAATTAACGTTGATCGTCGTTGCCATTTGCGGCTTTACCCTCCCATTACAGCCTTGGCCGAGACTGCCGACCATGCCACAGGCCACGCCCGTCATGCTGGATGCGGCGGTCAGCACGGGTCGTCACGCCCGCGCGATCGCCGTCCGCCCTTGCATCGCCGCCGACATTCGTTTGTCGGTGCACAAGGAACTCGCCGCAATCGAGCAGGACTGGCGTGCCTTCGAGCAACACGCCGACTGCACCGTCTTTCAAACCTTCGACTGGCTCGCGGCCTGGCTGGAGCACATTGGCGCGCGCCATGGCGTGGTTCCAGCGATCGTCACCGGGCGCACCGCTGCCGGCGAGCTTCTGTTCCTGCTGCCGCTGGCGGTCGAGGCCTGCCACGGCGTGCGACGGCTGACCTGGCTCGGATCGGACCTCTGCGACTATAACGGCCCCCTGCTCGCGCCGGACTTTTCGCAGCGCGTGGGGGCGGACCAGTTCGGTCCGTTGTGGCGGGAGATCAATCGGCGGCTGCGCGACGATGCCGGCTTGCGCTACGACCTCATCGACATGGAAAAGATGCCCGAGGCGATCGGGATGCAGCCCAACCCATTCCTGGCGCTCGACGTCGGCCTGCATCCAAGCGGCGCGTATCTGACCCATCTCGGCGCCGAGTGGGAGGCATTCTATACCGCCAAGCGCTCCTCGGCGACGCGGCGTCGCGATCGCACCAAGCTCAAGCGGCTCACCGATTTTGGCGAGGTTCGCTTCGTCACCATGGCGACCGCCGAAGACGCCACGCGCGCGCTCGACACGCTCATGGCCCAGAAGGCGAGGTCGTTCGCCGCGATGGGCGTCGCCAACATCTTCGCCCGCGAGGGTTATGCGAAATTCTTCCACAGCCTCGCTGCCACGCCGGCAGGCCGAGAACTCGTGCACGTCAGCCGGCTTGACGTCGGTACCTGCCCGGCTGCCCTCAATTTCGGCCTCACCTTCCGCGGCCGCTACTATCACGTGCTCGCCAGCTACGACGACGGCGAGGTATCCCGCTTCGGACCCGGCCGCGCGCACCTGCACGAACTGCTGCGCTACGCGATCGAGCACGATATGCGGCAATTCGATTTCACCGTCGGCGACGAGGCTTATAAGCGCGAATGGTCCGACACCGAGATCAAGCTCTATGACTACGTGGCGCCGGTGACGCTGCGCGGCGCCATCGTCGCGAGCATCACGGGCGGATTGCGCAGAGCGAAGCGCTTCATCAAGCAGACACCCGCGCTCTGGAGCCTGTTCAGCAAGGCACGGTCGCTCGCCGGCAAGATCGGCAAGCGCTGATCTGACGCGGCGGCGGTCGAACCAGATTCCGTGCTAGCATCGCGGCCTGCAAGGGAGACCGCGGATGCGCGAGAAGATTGCCGGCTGCTTCATCGCTGCGCTGCTGGCATCAGCGGCGCCCGCGTCGGCGCAGGACTGGCCGACCCGCACCGTCACCATGGTGGTGCCGTTCCCGGCCGGCGGACCGATCGACGTGGCGGCACGCATCATGGCGCCGCCGATGTCGGAACGGCTCGGGCAGCAGATCATCATCGAGAACGTCAGCGGCGCCGGCGGCATGACCGGGGCGCTGCGCGTCGTCAAGGCGACGCCGGACGGCTACCAGTTCCTCTACGGCAATGCCGGCACGCATACGTTCAGCCAGCTGCTCACCAAGAACCCGCCCTACAACGCGGTCACCGATTTCGCGCCGGTCGCGGTGATGCTCGAAAATTCCAAGGTGCTGGTGATGCGCAACGATTTTCCGGCGCAGACCTTGCCCGAGTTCATCACCTACGCGAAGGCAAACCAGAAGACGATGCAATATGGATCGGCCGGCGCCGGCTCGGCCACCCACATGGCCTGCGTGCTGCTCAACGCGGCGATCGGCATCGATATCACCCACGTCCCCTACCGCGGCACCGGACCGGCGATGCAGGACCTGATGGGCTCGCGCATCGACTACGTCTGCGATGTGATCTCGACCGCGCTGCCGCTGATCCGCAGCAAATCGATCAAGCCGATCGCCCTGCTGTCGCCGCAGCGCGCGGCGGTGCTGCCCGATCTGCCGACCGCACAGGAGCAAGGCCTTCCCGGCTTTGACGCCGACGCCTGGAACGCCTTCTTCCTGCCGCGCGGCACGCCCGATGCGGTGGTTCGTCGCCTCGCCAAGGTCACCAGCGATGTGCTGGATATGCCGTGGGTGCGCGAGCGCATCGAGGGACTCGGATTGAACGTGCCGGCTGCCGAGCGTCGCACGCCGGACTACCTCGCCAGGCTGGTGCCGAGGGAGATCGAGAAATGGGCCGGCCCAGTCAAGGCGAGCGGCGTATCGGCCAACTGAGCGCAGGAGTGCAAATGGTCAGGGCGGCATTCACCGGCGTCTGCATCGCTATGCTGACATTGAGCGCCGCCGGGCAGGCGCAGGAGTGGCCGGCACGCCCGATCACGCTGGTGGTGCCGTTCAACGCCGGCGGCGGCATCGACGTCTCCGCGCGCATCCAGGCGCAGCACATGAGCGAACTGCTCGGCCAATCGATCATCGTCGAAAACGTCGGCGCGGCAGCCGGCATGGCCGGCGGCCAGCGCGTCGCCAAGGCGGCGCCGGACGGTTATACGATGCTGATCGGCAATACCGGCACCCACGCCTATAACCAGAGCCTTTACAAGAAGCCCCTCTACAATGCCTCGGGCGACTTCCAGCCGGTCGGACTGATGACCGAATCGCCGCGCATCATGATGGCGCGCAAGGATTTGCCGGCGGACAACCTGCAGGGGCTGATCGCCTACCTGAAGGCCAACGAGAGCAAGGCGCAGTTCGGCTCGGCCGGCGTCGGTTCGGGCACGCACTTGCCATGCGTCCTGTTCAATCTGGCGATCAAGGCCAACATCACGCACATCCCCTATCGCGGCGAAGGACCGGCGACCCAGGACCTGATCGCCGGCCGCATCGATTACATGTGCGCCACGATCCAGACCGGTGCCGCGCAGGTGCGGCAAGGAAACGTGAAAGGGATCGCCATCATGGACGACAAGCGCGCGCCCATTGCACCGGACCTGCCGACAACCGGGGAGCAGGGCCTCGCGGGCGTTGAAGCCAGCGTCTGGAATGCGTTCTTCCTGCCAAAAGGAACGCCGGAGCCGATTGTGCGCAAGCTCAACAAGGCGATGAGCGACACGATCGACGATCCGGCGATCCGCAAGCGTCTGGAAGAGCTGGGATTGACGGTGGTGGCGCCCGAGCGCCGCACGCCGGACTACCTCGCCCGCTACGTGCCGCAGGAAATCGAGCGCTGGCGCAAAGTCGTGGAAGCCGCCGGCATCAGCGCCGATTGATCGGCGTCAGGTCTTCGCGCTGGTCCATTTTCCGCTGCATCCGTCGTTGCGCATCCAGGAACCGCTGCCGCCGTTCGGCGATGCGTGGCCTTTGAACACCATTCGCAGGTGGAGCACGCTGACCACGCCGTTGACCCCGCCGCCCGGCGAAATCTGCCCGGTCACACCAGGGCCGGTCATGACGCCGTTCGAGACCGAGACGTTCAGCGAATCCTTATAACCGCAGCTGCCGATGCTGGTGACCACCCACATCCCGTCGTAGCTCGACAGCGAGTGACCGGAGCGGCCTTCGCCGCTCTGCGCCCTTGCGTGCGCTTTCGCCGGCTGCTTGGCCGGCCGGCTGCGCTGGACGGAGCGCGCACCGCTGTCGGAACTTCCTCCCACAGTCTTGGACGTGACGCCGATGGTGCCGCCGGTGCTGCCGGCCTGCGCCACGACGATAGACCCGGGTTCGGCGGCCCGCGCCGGCCACGCTGTCCAGGCGGCTAGCGCGACGACCAGCGTGGCGTTTGCGGCATGAAGAGCGGTCGGCGATCGGCGGCGGGGTGCGGCGGTTGTCATCGTCTTCTCCGGGGCGGGATCGATGGACCGTCAAGACTATCCATCCGGCGTCGCGTCCCGCAAGGTGATGTAGGTCACTGATCGGCGGCTTTTGCCCGCTTTGCAAAGCTGCGGAGCAGGTATACTGCGATCCGTCGCCGCGCGGAGAGCGGGCTTTCGATCGATTGAAGCCCATCAAAATGGGAGCAGCGCGATGAGAAAAACGATGCTTCTGACCGGCATACTTGTCGCGCTCTTGCAAAGTCCGGGCGCCGTGCAGGCGCAGGACTGGCCAGCCCGGCCGGTGACGCTGGTGGTGCCCTACGCCGCCGGCGGCCCGGTCGACACCGTCGCGCGCATCCTGACGGCGCGGATGTCCGAGCTGCTCGGCCAGCAGATCGTCGTCGAGAACATGGGCGGCGCCGGCGGCATGACCGGCACCGCTCGCGTGGCGAAGTCGGCGCCCGACGGCTACACGCTGCTGCTGTCAGGCAGCGCCACGCTCGCGCAGGTGCCCAATCTCTACAAACGGCCGCTCTACAATCCGATCACCGACTTCGCGCACGCCGTCATCCACTCGGATTCCGCGCGCATCCTGATCGTCCGCAAGGACTTGCCTGCCAACACGCTTGCCGAGTTCGTCGCCTACGCCAAGGCGCATCAGACGAGCATGCAATTCGGCTCGGCGGGGGCCGGCTCCGGCCTGCATATCTGCGCGGTGCTTCTCAACGGCGCCATGGGGACCGACATCACACATGTGCCTTACCGCGGCTCGGCACTGGCGGTGCAGGATATGATCGCCGGCCGCATCGACTTCATGACCGACCAGATCTCCACGGCGCTGCCGCAGATCCGCGGACGGTCCGTGAAGGCGATCGCCGCCATGGGGCTTGAGCGGGCACCGGGGCTCGAAGAGCTTGCGACCGCCGACGAGCAAGGCATCAAGGGCCTGGATTGCGGCTCGTGGGGCTCGTTCTCGTTTCCGAAGGGAACGCCGGATGCGATCGTGCGCCGGCTCGCCAAAGCGTCGAATGACGCGCTCGAATCGGCGGTCGTGCGCGATCGTTTCAACGCCATCGGCGTGAGCATTCCGCCGCCGGAGCGCCGCACCGTTGAATATCTGGCGAAATTCCTACCGGCGGAAATCGAGCGCTGGGCGGCGCCGATCAAGGCGAGCGGTGTGAGTGCGGACTAAATCGACTCGCGCGACCGCCTATCCGGTGGTCCGCGGGTGATGGTCGTGCAAAAACTTCGCCAGCCGTTCGCGTAAGGCGTCATCGCTTTTGCCTTCGCCGCCGAACGCCAGCGCGTGCTCGAACACCCGTTCTTGAATGGGCTGCGACAGGTCGCCCCAGACTTCGATCAACGCCCGGCCCAGCAGCCGGGCGAAGCGCTCGTGATCGGAATCGCCCTCCACCGCGCTCGCCTTGATGGTGTAGTCGATCGCGCCGTCACGGCCGGTCATGTCTGACCGCTCCCGCACCGCACTCATCGTTTCCTGGGATTGCTTCATCGCCCTGCCCTCCTTGCGACGTCCCGCCCCGTGGGACCAACGTTGCAGACGGATCGGAGTTCCGCTCTCGGCAGCAGCGCCGCCGGGCCTAAGGCCGCCTCCGGGCGTCAGGCCGATCGGAGGAAGACCAGCTCGCTGGTGTCGTTAGGCCGCCGCTCCAGCTCGTTGAAGCCTTCCGGCTGGACAAATCTGGACGCCACCGCCTCCTCGACCACGATCAGGGCGTCGGCGGCGAGCCAGCCGCCGGTACGGGCGGACACCAGCGCCTGCTCGGCAAGCCCCCGCCCGTAGGGTGGGTCGAGAAACACCAGCGAGAACGGATCCAGCGGATGTGCCTCGCCAAGCCTCGTGGCATCGCGCCGGAAAATCCGGGTGACGCCGCCGACGCCGAGCGCCGCCACGTTCTCCCGCAGCAGCGCGCGCGCCTCCGCGCCGTTGTCGACGAACAGCGCGAATTCGGCGCCCCGTGAAATCGCCTCGAGCCCTAGCGCACCGGTGCCTGCGAACAGGTCGAGCACCCGCGCGCCGGTGACCGGGTCGCCATAGGCGTGGACCAGCACATTGAACAGGGTTTCACGCAGGCGGTCGGCGGTCGGGCGGATCGCTTGCGTCTTCGGCGCCGCGAGTGCGCGCGAGCGCAGCCGCCCGCCGACGATGCGCATCAGCGCCTCTTGCCGCGGAACTTGCGCGCGCGACGCTTCTCGCGGCGCGCCGCTTCGGGTCCACCGATGCGGTCTGGGTCGATCTGGCGCGCTTTTTTGGTCCGCCTTGGTGGCGACTTCTGAGCCCTCCCCCGCAAGGGGAGGGTGGGCGCCGAAGGCGACCGGGCGGGGAGTTCTTCCGCAGCAGAACGTTTGCGGAGTGCACGCCGGTCACCCCACCCGGCCGCTGCGCGGCCACCTTCTCCCTGCGGGGGAGGGATCGGAACGAACGGAGTCATCGGCCCGGAAAAATCCGCGCCGGCCTGCGCCGCCACGCGCTCGCCGAGCTGCTCGCGCAACACGCGGGTGCGCACCTCCTCGATTGCGCCCTCGGGAAGCTCGGCGAGCTGGAACGGCCCGAACGATACGCGGATCAGCCGGTTCACCTTGAGCCCGAGGTGGGCCAGCACGTTCTTCACCTCGCGGTTCTTGCCCTCCCGGATCGCAAAGGTCAGCCAGACGTTGCTGCCCTGCTCGCGGTCAATTGTGGCGTCGATCGCACCATAATGGATGCCGTCGATGGTGATGCCGCCGCGCAGCGCCGAAAGATCGGCCTGCGCCACCTTGCCGTGGGCGCGCACGCGATAGCGGCGCAACCAGCCGGTCGACGGCAGTTCGAGCGTGCGCGCCAGCCCGCCGTCGTTGGTGAGCAGAAGCAGCCCCTCGGTATTGAGGTCGAGCCGGCCGACGCTCACCAGCCGCGGCAACCCGGCCGGCAGGCTGGCGAAGATCGTCGGCCGCCCGGCCGGATCGCCGTGCGAGGTCACCAGCCCCGCCGGCTTGTGATAGAGGAACAGCCGCGTGCGCTCGCGCGTGGGCAGTGGCGCGCCGTCGACCGCGATTTGATCTTTAGCGGTGACGTTGAGCGCCGGCGAGGCGATGACCGCGCCATTGACCGCCACCCGGCCGGCCGCAATCCACGCTTCGGCGTCGCGGCGCGAGCACAATCCAGCCCGCGCCATCACCTTGGCGATACGCTCGCCGGGGGTTGATTGATCGTTTTGTTCGCGCATTGCCTTATCGTTAGCCTCGCCGCTCGGATGGCGGCGTGATAGCAAAGTTACGGACGTGTGTCCGGGGTCTTATCCTTCCCGGCGAAACGGGGGGACAAGAAGGAAAGCGCCGCCGACCTAATGCCGACGCATACCTTCATGGACCTCGCGCTCGACGAGGCGCACGCCGCCGGATCGGTCGGTGAGGTGCCGATCGGCTGCGTAATCGTGCACGAGGGCGACATGATCGCTCAGGCCGGCAATCGCACGCTGGCCGATCGTGACCCGACCGCCCACGCCGAGATGCTGGCGATCCGCCAGGCGGCGGCGGTGATCGGCAGCGAGCGGCTGACCGACTGCGATCTCTATGTGACGCTCGAGCCCTGCACCATGTGCGCGGCGGCGATCTCGTTCGCCCGCATCCGGCGGCTCTATTATGGCGCCGCCGATCCCAAGGGCGGCGCAGTGGACAACGGCGTGCGGTTTTTCAGTTCGCCCACCTGCCATCATCGGCCGGAGGTCTACGGCGGCATCGGCGAGACCGAATCGGCCGCATTGCTGAAGGATTTTTTCCAGGCGCGGCGGTGACGCCGCGGCCGATCCTCAATTATGATTCGCCGAAACTGATTCGGGAACGAGGAGGAGCCGGTGAAGACAATTTGGGTGCTCGCTGCCGCGCTGGTTGCCGTCGCCGGCGTGGGCCGTGCCGACGCGCAGGAGCAGCAATCGCTCAAGACCGTCCTCGGCAAGGGCTATGAGATCAAGGGCGTGACGTTTGCCAAGGGCGAGACCACCGAGAACCGCGAGGTCTTTCTGATCACGCTGCAGAAGGACAAGTCGATCGCGGTGTGCTATTTCGCCGCCGCGAGCTGGATCAGCCTCAGCCCGCAGGCGCTCGACGACGGCAAGCGCTGCGACGTGCGTTGACGATATTGCACTGACCAAACGCTGCGCGCGCCATGCGCTCGGTACGTTCCCTCTCCCGCTTGCGGGAGAGGGTTAGGGAGAGGGCAGGCAAGAGAACCCGAGCAAGCTCCCCCCCTCCCCACCCCTCCCCCGCAAGCGGGGGAGGGAGCACACCAGGCAAGCGGCGCGCTCCGAGGTTGAACACACGCCTTTACGCTATTTCTCCAACAGCACCCCCAGCCGTTGCTTCACCTCGGCCTTGACCGGCTCGGACGCGCGCAGGATCGCGCTTGCTTGCAGGAAGTCGAGGGTGCGGAAAATGCCGACCTTCGGCCGCACGATGAGGTCGGGTGCGCCATGCTTGACCTGTTCGGCGGTGATGGCATTGCCCATCACCAGCACCGTGGTGGCGAGGCATTCCCAGGGCGTCGGGAGGTCGCGCCGCTCGTCGGAGGGATCGCCTGAAATGTCGACGGCGACGATCACGTCGGCTTTGCCGCGCAGCTCGCTGAACGGCAGCGGGTTTGTGGCTCCGCCGTCGACCAGCACCTGGTCGCCGATCACCACCGGCCGCATCACCGCCGGCAGCGCGATCGAGGCGGCAAGCGGCGCTTTCAGCGCACCGGACGTGAACACCGCCTGCTTGCGCCGATAGAGATCGGACGCAATCACCGTCAACGGAATCTTGAGCAAGCCGAAATCGTCCGGCACCGCCTCGGGCATGAACTGCGCGCAGAATATCTCCGCATCGACCAGAGTAGCGCTGCCGAAACCGATGTTGAACAGATTGGCGAAGGTGCCGGCGCGGGCGACGAACAGCCGCCGGACGATGTCGGTGCGGTTGTGCGCCAGCGCGATGACGTGGCGGCGGATTTCCCTGCCGGACATGCCGGCCGCATAGGCCGCGCCGATCAGCGCGCCGATTGACGTCCCGGCGATGGCGGCCGGCTGCACGCCCATCTCGTCGAGCGCCTCGAGCACCGCGATGTGACCGATGCCGCGTGCGCCGCCGCCGCCGAGCGCGAGGGCGAAGCTCTTGCTCATCGCAACACGCAGTGCGGTGGCGCCGCTCCCCTCCCCCCGCAAAGCGGCGGGGAGGGGTCGGGGGTGGGGGGAAAG
>JADMIO010972858.1_pt1 | contig 17409 bp, 9 predicted proteins | sample 8958161 | NCBI WGS metagenome assembly JADMIO01 (sample SAMN16585339, study PRJNA669376) | soil metagenome | isolation source: Crop rotation soil | place: USA: Cullars Rotation, Alabama | collected 2011
GTGAGCCAGTGTGATTACATTTGCGGCCTAACTGTGGCCAGTCCAGTTACGCTGGAGTCACTAGTATTTAGGTGACACTATAGAAGCGGCCGCGACAACTTGTCCACGTGGAATTCTAAGCTTAGGATCCCAATGTGCTGGAAAGGCTTCACATGAATTTATGGTGCTGACGGATGCGGGCGAAGATGTGGTCGCGGTGAGCGAAGATGGCAGCTACGCAGCCAATATCGAGCGTGCGACGCGCACGATACCACCATTAGCAGCTGATCCAAGTGCGAACGAAATGCAAGCGCTGGAGAAAGTACACACGCCGAATTGCGCGAGCATTGAGGATGTGTGTGCGTTTTTGAAAGTACAACCTTCGCAGATGGTTAAGACGTTGGTCTATCAAGTGGGCGATGAGAAAAAGCCATCCTATGTGATTGCGTGCGTGCGTGGCGATCACGAGGTGAATGAGAACAAGCTTCGGCGACTATGCCGGGAACGCGGGTTGGGCGAGCCGCGGATGGCCCAGGCCAATTTGGCGACGGAATTTTCGATAGGTTACGTGGGGCCTCATGCTGCGAATGGGTTGAAATATCCGCTCATCATCGATTCCGATGTGCGCGCGATTCGGAATGCCGTAACGGGTGCTAATGAGCCCGGCTATCACGTGAAGGGATTTAATTGGGCGCGGGATCTCAAAACGGAGGTGCTGCAGGGCGCGATTGTGGCGGATGTTCGAAATGTTGTTGAAGGCGATATCGCCCCAAATGACGGAGCGAAGTTGAGTTTTCGGAAAGCGATTGAGATTGGGCATGTGTTCAAGCTGGGTACGAAGTATTCGGATTCGATGGGGGCGACTTTTCTCGATGAGCAGGGCAAGCCGAAGTCGCTGATCATGGGGTGTTATGGGATCGGTGTTAATCGCATCCTGGCGGCAGCGATTGAGGCGCACCATGATGCGGACGGGATCCGCTGGCCGGTGAACATTCCGCCGTTTCAGGTGCTGATTGTTGCGTTGGATATTAATGATGAGACGGTAATGTCAACCGCGCGCGGGCTGCATGATTCGCTGGAGGCGAAGGGGTTAGATGTTTTGCTCGACGATCGCGATCAGCGGGCGGGGTTCAAATTTAAGGATGCGGATTTGATTGGAATACCGGTGCGCATCACGGTGGGGAAGAAGACGCTGGCGGAAGGTTTGGTGGAGTTGAAGATGCGGGGTGATGCGGCGGTTGAGAAGGTTTCGCCTGAGGCGGCAATTGCCGAAGCGATCGGGCGTACAACCGGATAATGTTAGAGCACCCGGTTACTTATACGTGTACATTCAAATGCACCGACAAAAACCCCCAGGCAGGCCTGCCTGGGGCTTTACACTGTATTCTATAGATATCAATACAATGGGGATTCCGACTATTCCAAATACCCCAATTCAGATAGGCGTTGGGTGAGGGCTTCTTTTTCGGAGTCGCTGTAGACTTCTTCGTGTTCGGCGAATTGGACGGTTTGTGGGGGTTCGAATTCGATGCTGGGGCTGATGTCGAACAATTCGGCGATGGCTTTGCCTTCCATATCGATCGGAATACGCAGGCCCATGCTGGCGAGGATGGTGGGGGTGACGTCGGCGATGTTGGCGCGGACGGTTCCCGCAGTGCGGACGTGGGGGCCGTTGGCGATGAGGATGCCTTCGACGCGGTGCGTGCCTTCCATGCGATGGGGCGGGCTCCAGCGGACGGCGTTGGAGCCGCGAATTTTGCGAACGACGGCGAGGCCTGGATGGGGCACGAGCAACAGATCGGGCAACCAAGGCTGTTCTTCGCGCGGGCAGTTGTAGAGCTCTTCGGTGCGATGTACTTCGGGGAATACCTGAATGGTTTCACCCTCTGGACTCGTACAGGTCACGCGCGAGAAGCGGGCTTTCAAATCGTTGCGCACTTTTTCGTAATCACTGGGGTCGATCAAACCGCCGGGCTGGCGGCCTTTGAGGCTGACGTAGAGAAAACCGTAGATGCCGGCGTGCATGACGCAGGCGCGGGTCTTTGACCAATCCAAATCCAGTTCGTGCTCAATGCCCAAGTTGGCTTCGAAACGGCTGGATTTCTTGCCGCGCAAACGATCCAACATGCGGCGAGCGCGGCGGCGCGTCTGAGTAAGGCGGCTTTTAATTTTCAGGTAGCCCCATTGCTCGAGCAGCATGTTGGGTTGAGCTTTGCCGTCGAGGCTGCCGTGGCCGTGGTCGGACATGATGATGATCAGGGCGTTGTTCTTGCGAGCCAAAACGGTGAGATCGCCGATCGATTTATCCAATTCTTCGAAGCACTTGGCGGCCATTTCGGCACGTTCGGGATATTGGCCTGAGGTTTTGGGATCGAGATATTTCCAGGCCTTGTGTTGAAGGTTGTCGACGAGTTTGTAGAGCACCATCATCACGTCCCAGCCGTAATGCTGGCCGCAGTAGTCGGCGAGTTGGTAACCTTGGCCGAAGCTGCGTTCGATGTAGGTGAGATTGCGCTGGAAAATATCGTCGCCGCCGAAGGTTTTTCTCGCCCAGTTGGAGCGATAGTTGTAATCAGGCCAGCGGCGGAGGATTTCGTCTTTGAGCTCGCGAGGATAGGTGAAATCTTTTTCGATGCTGGGCGTTTCGAAGCCGGAGATCATGAAGCCGTTTACTTTTCGCGGCGGATAGGTCATGGGGACGTTGATGGACCCGACGCGGAAGCCTTTTTCGCTGAGAATTTCCCAGATGGTTTTTTCGCGTATTTCGTAGGTGCTGTTAAAGGAGAGCTGATTGGTGCGGACGTCGTATTTTTCGAAATCGACGATGCCGTGGCGGCCGGGGCCTTTGCCGGTCATGAAGGTGGTCCAGGCGGCGGGGGTGATCGGCGGTTTGGTGGAGTCGAGGATGCCGCGGGTGCCGGTTTCGACGAGATGTCGCAGGTTGGGCATTCGGCCGCTGGCCATCATGGGGTCGAGGACGTCGAAAGTGGCGCCATCCAGACCGATGATGAGCACGCGCTCGGCGAGAGCGGGCAATTCGCGGGATGGGGGCGGAGAATTTCCGGCGGCGGGGGTCTGTTTCTTGCCGTCGGCCGAGGGAAAACTGGTTGTGGTTTCAGCGGTATTCATTCTTGCTTATCGACCCATCCCTTTGGTCAGGGTTGAAAAATTAGCTGGTCCTAATCATATCGGAAATGGAACGAGTTGCCAGTGGACTGGATATGTTACCGCAGACGGCAATATAGTGCATGTAATGACGTTTAATACGAAGTGGCGCGCGTCTTTCTGTCGTGGGGCGAATTATGAATAGATTCATGACTTTTCTCGCATCGGGAAGCTTTTTTATCGTTTCAAGCGGATTATTGGCTCAGTCGCCCGGGCCTGACCGGCAGCGCGGGGGTGATGGCCAACGCGGTGGTGGACGTGGCGAATGGTTCGGGCGATTCAGTGCGGAGGATCAAGGGGAACTGTACAACCGCATGGTCGATCGGTATGCGGAACAGTTCACGCGTCAATATGAACTGAATGAAACGCAGCAATTGCAAGTCAAGGGGCGATTGCAGGCACTCAAAGTTCAGCAGGAAGGTTATTCCGCACCGTTCCGAGATGAAATGCGCAAGTTGGGTGAAGAGGCCCGAGAAATCCGTCGAGCGCGGGAGTCGGGGCAGCCGGTGGATGACGCGCGTTCCCGGCAGATCTGGCAGCGGTTTTCGGAGATTCGGCGAGGCTCGCCACTGATGGATTTTTCGAAGGTGACCAGTGAAGTTGAATCAATGTTGCCGGCTGAGCAAGTCGAGAAGGGGCGGGCACGTGCCCAGAACGAAGGGCGGGGCTTTCAGCGGCGTGGCGGGCAGGATGCGTGGCGGCGATATTTGGAGCGTTTCGCCGATCGGTTCAAGTTGGATGCGGCGCAGCGGGCGACGGCAGAGTCGGTATTCCGGACTCAGAACGAGCAGCGTGAGCGGTATCGACAGGCGCACAAGGCGGAATTCGCCGCGCTTGATCAGATCCAGGAACGCGATGAGCGATTTAAAAAGCAACAGGAGCTGAATCAGCCGGTCCAGACCCTATTTGCGGAATTGCGATCGAAATTGGATCAGATTCCGACTGCGGCACAGAAGGCGGCGGCTCCTCCAGAACCGGAGCGGAGACGTTCGCGAGCGCAAACACAGCCGGCGGTAAATGGGTAATTCCACTGCTTGAGAGCAGTGGCACACGGGTCAATATCATTTCCCAGAAGTCCCGTCGCACGCGACGGGGCTAAACAGTCTTCTACCAGGCAGGCAGTTCGCCGAAGATTTCCTCGACTACATCCTTCAAGGTGACGATCCCGATGAATTCGTTGCGGGGGTCGGTTACCAAAGCCATTGGGTTTCCGCCCTGTTGCAGGCGGACCAAAGCGTTGGCGGCGGAGGCGTGCATGTTCAGCTTCAGCGGCGGCTGAAGATGTTTTTGGAGGTTAAAGCCGTCATCATCGGCGAGAACTTCGGCCACATTGACCACGCCGGCGATGGTGCGCTGGTCGGGGGTGATGACGGGCATGCGCGAGAAGTTGTGGCCGCGAACGATGGATTCAAAGTGATGACGAGTGGCGTTCGCGGGGATGACGACGACGCGGCGGCGGGGGATCATGATTGAGCGGACTTGAACGTGCGAGAGATTCAAAACACGTTCGACAATTTGGGTTTGCTCTTCGCTGAGCAGGCCTTGGGCGGCACCTTCGCGAAGAAGCCCGAGAACTTCGCCGCGCGAGCCGAGCCAATCTTTCTGCTCGTCTTCGCCGACCCAGCGGGCGCTGATGCGGGCGAGTTGCTGGAGGGCCCAGACTATTCCGGTGAAGCGCAGCAGCAGTACACTAACGCGAAGAAATTTCGCGCAGCCATACATGAGCCGATCGGCTTGCATCTGAAACCAATTTTTGGGCACCACATCAAAAACGAAAATGACGGGGGTGAGAATCACGGCGGTGTAAAACTCGGCGGATCCCTCGCCGACACCGGCGATTTCCGCCAGCCACCACGAGGTAGCCACGGTCAATAAGTAACCGCACAGATTTTGCCACAAGAGCACGGCGAGCACGGTTTCCTGCTGATTGTTGGCCAAATGCAACAGAACCCGCGCGTTGGCCTGGTTTTGCGTGCGAGGTCTGGAAGGATCATCCGGCAGCGTTTCTCCATCAGCGAGGAGGCGCAGCCGGACGCGATTGAGACAGAATATGCCCAATTCGCAACCGCTGAACAAACCACTGCCCAGCAGAAAAAGCAAGGCTACGGCACCAACTGCGACCTCGATCATACTGACTCCTCCGATGAGGCGGGGGCGGCGTTGTGTCGACGCTGGCCGTCAGCAAGTTCGAGAAGAACCCATTCGACGCGCCGGCCTCGGAGTGATTCGACGGTCATCAACAGATTGCCGATTTTGATTCGATCGCCGATTTCGGCGGGCCGGCCGAGGCGAGTCACAATCAAGCCGCCCAATGTGGTCACACGTTGATCCCAGTTGGGCACGCCGAATTCTTCGGCCCACTCACGAACATTCACACTACCCGAGACGCGGTAGTGATAGTCGTCCAGCTTCTGCCATTGCGGCTTTTCCGATTCGTCTTCCGGGGCCAGTTCGCCGACGATTTGCCGCGCGACGTCTTCAATGGTCGCGAGCCCGACGACGCCGCCGTATTCGTCGACGACGATGGTCAACTGGGTGCGCGTTTTTCTGAAGTGATTGAGCAGTTGGGTGAGGCTGATCAACTCTGGAATGAATTTGACCGGTCGAACCAATTGCTGCAATGGGCGGTCGGGGTTGAGGAAAAAATCTTTGGCGTATATCAGACCGATGATCTTATCGATTTTTTCTTCGTAAACGGGAATTTTGGCGAAGCCGTTTTCGCGGAGGAGTCGGCGCAGCTCGTCGGGATCGTCATGAATTTCAAACGCGATCATATCGACGCGATGGACCATGATTTCGCGGACTTTGATTTTGCCGAGCAGGACGGCTTCGCTCAACATGGCATTTTCATCAGAGTCGATGATGCGATGGCGTTCGGACATTTCCAGCAATTTTTGCAGCTCTTCGACGGTGACGTATTCGCCGGGTTGTTTCCCGCCGGCGAGCAAACGGGTGAGCGGCTCGACCAAACCGGACAGAAGGAGACTGAAAGGTGTGAGAACAATTTGGACGGTGCGGATGACGGGCGCGGCGCGGAGGGCCATTTTCTTGCCCATTAGAATGGCAATGCCTTTGGGCATGATGTCGCCCATGAACGTGAGCAGCACGGGTGAGATTAAGCCCAGGATAGCAGCAAGATAAGCCAACCGGCCCGAGAGTCTTTGGAACAGGGCCAGGCTGGTGGCGAAAATGAACATGTTCAGCGTGACGTTGCCGATCATGAGTGTGAGCAGGAGTTTGCGGGGATGTTCCAATAAATGTGCAACGAGGCGGTGTGACGGCTGCTTATCGTGACGGAATTGGCTGATTTCGTAGCGGGTGAGTGAAAAAAGCGCGGTTTCGGAGCCGCTGAAGAAGGCGGTAGCGGCGAGTAAGACCAAGAGCAGTAAGAATAAAAAGATCACGTCAGGAGTTTATCGGGTTGCATGGTAATGACAAGCGCCGGAATGCTAAACGCGGAGACGCGGAGGGACGAGCAATAACAAATAATCCCTCGCTGGCGCTTCGGGCTCCGAATTGTTATTCTGCGCAGAAAGGGTGTGCACTTTAGGATCAGGGGCGCGCGGCTTGTTCATTGGTTGGGTTGGAGGCGTAGAGGAACATGCGTTCGTAGATGCCGTTGGCGCCGAAGACTTCGAAGTTGCACAAAACGCGTAATGTAATGCGATTGGTTTGACCGGGTTTGAGGCAGGGGCCGACTTCAAGGTCCATGGCTTGGGGGCGGAACCAAGGCATCATGTAGGGACGGTGGCCGGCGTATTTTCCGTTGACCCAAAGCCAGGCTTCGTTGACGACGGCGGGGGCGCAGAGGAATACTTTTCCGGCGGGAATATCGTTCGGTAGTTTCATGTCGTATTGATACCAGGCGATGCCCTTGTAGGGGCGGCCGTCTTTCTGTACTAATCCCTGGGCGTCCCAACCGTCGGTAGTGGCCATTGGCTTCCATTCAGAGGTATTGATGGACAATTCGCCCCAGCGCTCGAATCGGCCGTCGTCGGTGGGGTCGGTGCGGAACTGGGCTTTCTCGGGGAGCACGGCGACCAGGCGGCCGGTAGTGCCGTCGGTTTTAGCGGCCATTGCCTTCATGCGATCTTTTTCCCATTCGATGCCGTAGCAGGGGTAAGGGACCCAGCCGAAGAAGCTGCTGTATGCATTCATCTTATCGCGGAGCTCGAAGGTGTGCTCGAGGTGTTTCACCGCTTCGGCGAATTTACATTCACGTTTGGCCTGTTCGGTGGCGACGTAGGAGCGGATTTTGTCATACATGAGCCGCTCGATTTGCACGTGAGCCTTTTCGCTTTCGGAGAGCGAAGCGGCCTCGGCGTTGCGCATTGAGCGGTCGAGGGAGGCCATGAGCGGCGGGGTGTATATCGCCTTCAGAATGATATCTTCGTGGCCATGCTGCGCGGTTTTGTCGAAAGCATCTTCGAGGGCCTTGTAATAGGCTTTCATCGGGGCAGCGGCGCGGCCGAACCAACGGGTGTAGAAGTCGTCGAGGATGGCGTCGACGTCGGCGTGAACATCCCATTCAAGGCGGGCGCGGATGAGTTTTGTCTGAATGCCGGTTAAGGCCCATTCGGCTTCGTCCTGATCCATGAAGCCGATGCAGCCCCATTCTTTCAGCAGGGGGATGTTGCGGCGAATGCGGTGGACCATCGGAGTGAGGGTGCCTTTGGTGACGCACATGGTGTAGTTGTAATTGTAGATCCACACTTTGTCGGAGAGCTTGCACCACTGTTGGAGCATCTGGCCTTGCCGCTTCATCTGCCAGCAGTGAGGATCGTCGTAAGCGTGGAGCGTGCAGGCGCCGATGTTGGCGAACATGACGCTGAGATTTTGGTTGGGATTAAACGGCACGTTCGGCGGCATTTCCGGCGGGATGTCGCGATTGGCGTAGCCGTTGGTCCCGATGCTGAAATCGGGATATTCCTTGTTCACTTCGTTCAGGATGCGGTTCACAAAGTAAAACCATTCGTTGGTGGCGGATAATTCGGGAACGGGATCGCGTTCGTTGGCGCCGTAACCATCGAAGCCGTTGCCGATTTTGGCGCACTCGGCGCACCAACAGCGCGGATTGCCGTCGTCGGGGGCGAAGGCGCTTATCTTGCGGCCCGCGGCGGCATCTTTTTTGATGCGCTCCGCGAAATAATTGATCATGCCTTCGCTGGTCATACAGGGATGGCCGATGCTGCGCGTGCCATCGGGAAGGAGTGCGAACCACTCGGGATGGGCTTTGAATTGATCCTTAGGAAGATAACCGGAGACGGAGCTGTCGCCGGGGACGCCGAAGTGACTTTCGGCTTCGGGATTCATCAGGTTGTGGATTTTCCATTCACGGCGATCGGCATCCATGTTGTCGCGGGCGTGATCCCAATAATTGCGAAGGCGGAAATCGGGGTGCTGCGTGATATTCATCGCGGGTACGGAGAGGGAGGTCATGCTGGGGAGGACTTCGCCGATGGGGCCGGGCATGAACCAGCGGACGCCGATGCGATGCAGGAGCTGGGCGACGGCGTAACGGGTGCCGTAATAGGGCGGGGTATCATTTCCGGCGAGGACCAGGCGGTTGCCTTCGGTGCGAATGACGAAGCCTTCTTCCAGGAGGTTTTTGGTTATACCGTCGGGAATCGATAGGCCGGCGATCTGATCGGTCAGGCGGCTTTTGCCGATGAGGATGCAGGGGCCGGCGGGTGCGTCGGCATCAGTTTTGAGGGCGAGGGTCGCGCCGGTGATGCGGCGGATGTAGGTTTGCAATTCGATGGCGGCGGCGCGGGCGTTTTTCGTTGGGGATTCAGCGATGACTATGGTTGCGATGGGTTTGCCTTCATCAACGAGAACGAATTGGGAGCCGCGGAATGTTTGTGAAACTTCTTTGGGAGGAAGTAAAGCACTACATGCGCCGCAAAAAAAGCATAAGGCGACGGTGAACAAGGCGGTGATGGTGCGGGACATTTTGCGCCTCCGAAAGAAGAGCGCGGTTTTTCAAACCGCGACTAAACAACGTTTTGCACTTTTTTAAGTGCGTCACTACTGGGCGGGTTTAAATTCAGGAAACGCCCAGAATCGAGGTTCGTCGCTCCATAGGGACCAGGGTTTGAGATCGCGTTCCAGGCGAACTTTGACCTGCGGGTCTTTGGTTTTTTCGATCAATCCTTTTAGAAAAGTAATTTGGCCGGGACGTTGTTGTTGGAGGTAAAGGCCAGCTTTGGGCATGTCGGGCCACTTTTCGATTTCTGCACGGGCGCCGTCGGACTGGTAACCGTTTTTGCCGAAGATGCCGGTTTCGAGACGGAGTTGATTGGCGGCCATCTCTTCGCCGACGTCGCCGTAGAAACGCAAGCAAAACTCGCGGAGCGATTCCTTCCACGAAGTGCCGGGGTTCCAGAGTGCGCGGGCGGCGACGTACATGTTGATGGGTGAATAGCCGAACATGTCGGAGGAGGAGCCTTGGAATTTCAGTTGCTGAAATGTCTCGATGTCTTTGGCGATGACATGTGCTCCGGGATAGATGTAGGGGCCTATCCAGCAGTTGTAGTATTCGTAGACGAATGAATGTTTGGCCTTGGCGAACCAAGTGAGATCTTCGCCGAGAAAACGCATATTGATGGGCGACTTGGGTTCGCCAACCATTGTGCGGTAGCTATCGCGATAAAAGTGAGCCAGGCCGAGTAAGACGTTGTCCGCTAAACGCGGAGCCCCGTCCGGCATGGCGCGATCGGTTTGGCTGTAGATGAGTGGGCCGATCATGACTTTCGGATGGCTTTTGCCAATGGCTTCGGCCACGCGATTGACGAACTCGACGTAACTGATGGTGAAAGAGACCAGCACTGCATCACCCATGGGAGATGTCGGCGCCGAGGTCGTCGGTTTTTCTTTCGTGCCATCGGGCAGCACGCCGCGTGTGCACTTTGAGCAATGGCAAAATTCACTATTGTCGGTGTTCCAGAGATCGATGACGTCAATTTCGGGGCAGCGATCCAGGCAGAGTCGCATGTTCTTGATACATTCCTGCGTCATCTCCAGGTTGCTGATGCAGAGGGTGGGTGGCTTGCGTTCGGTGCCGTCATGAAAGAACCAGTCGGGATGTGCGGCGAAATTCGACTCGGGCACCCAGGTGTGCGTGGTGTGGCCGCCGAGGATCAGGTGCAATCCGCGTTTTTTCAATTCGGGTACGACACGCTCGCGACGATCGTACCAAGTCTTTGGCTCGCCGTGGGCGTTGGGGCAGGGGTGAACCCAATTCATGCGATTTTTCGCGATCCAGTCAACAATGGCGATGCTTTGCTCGGTGGTCAGGAGCGGGAAGTCGAGCATCATGCGATATTCGAAGGCGGGGCGGGTATCGACTTCGAGCGCGGCGAGTTCGAGCGTGTCGTCTTTGGGAATGGCATCGTCGCCGGGCACGCACCAGCCGCAGCCTAATCGTTCCAGGACGTCATAGGCGCCGAAGAGCACGGCTCGCGGAGTTGCGCCTTCGATTTGTAATTTTTTAGCGTCGATGGTCAGGCGATAGTGATCTTCTTCGCGCGGGTCATGTGATTCTTCCTTTTCAAGCGGTTTGTTAATCAGAACGATAGCGGGTTTTTTGGAGGTGGAATGGACCAGTGGTAACTCCGCGCCGCTGATCATTTTCACATATCGTTGCAGTTCCTCGGCGGCGAACGCGACGGACGGTTCCGCGTTTTCCGGTACGACGATTTCGGCCTTTGGTTGGCCTTTGGATGCGATGCTGAATTTGGCCGCGCCGAATGACGGCGAGCAGAGGCACAATACCAATATGAGATCAATTTTTTTTGCTGTCATCATTTCGTGTCCTTAAATTCGGGGAATGCCCACCAGCGGGGATCTTCGTTCCATAGTACCCAGGGTTTTAGTTGACGTTCCAAGCGCACTTTGACTTGCGCGTCTTTGGTTTTTTCGATGAGGCTTTTTATGAGCGCGATTTGTCCGGGGCGCTGCTTTTCCAGGAATGCTCCGGCGGGGGCGCGATATTTCCCTGCTTCAGGGGGCATGGCATCACCGGATAAGTAGCCAGGTAAGCCGTAGATCCCCGTTTCGAGGCGGATCTGAGCCTCGCCCATTTCCTTGCCGACGTCGCCATAAAAACGATTGGCGAAATCACGAAGGGCATCTTTCCAATCGATGCTCGGCGACCACATGGCCCGCGCGCCAACATACATGTTTTCGGGTGAGTAGCCGTATAGGTCGGAAGAGCTGCCCTGCACGCCCAGCTCTCGCATGATTTGCAAGTCGCGGACGATGACTTGCGATCCGGGATAAATATAAGGCGGATACCAATCGTTATAGTATTCATAGATATAGGAATGTTTTGATTTGGCGATCCAGGAGAAGTCGATCCCGAGGTAGCGCTCATTGACTTGCGATCTGGGCTCACCGGCTATGGGCATGAAGCTGTCGCGGCAGATTTGAGCCAGCCCGACGATGACGTTGTCGGCAAAGGCGGGGCAGTCGTCGGGGAGGGAGAGACTGGTCGGGTTGTACATGAGGGCGCTAAGCAGCACCTTCGGATGGCTCTTGGCGATGGCTTCGGCGACACGGTTGATCAGCTCGACATAACTAATGATGTAGGAATTCGGCACGGCGTTGGCGGTCATGCCTTCGGGTGTTTTTCCTTTGGCGCTTTCGGGGACTAATCCGCGCGTACATACGGGACAGTGGCAGGATACGCCCGCATCAGGGTGCCACAGGTCGACGATTTCCACCTCCGGACAGCGATCCAGAAATGCGCGCATGTTCTTGACCAGTTCGGCGGTCATCTCCAGGTTGCTGACGCAGAGCGTGGGGCCTTTTCGCTGGCCGTCGTTCAAGGCGAACCACTCGGGATGTGCGTCGAAGTAGGTGAGGGGCACCCATGTGTGCATGGTGTGGCCGCCGAGATTGATGTGGAGTCCGCGTTTTTGATATTCGGGCAAAACGCGGTCGCGGCGGTCTAGGTAAAGCTTGGGTTCGCCCATGGCATTGGGGGCGGGGTGAATCCAGTTCATCCGGTTCTTCGCCAGCCAGTCGGCGAGTGCCATGCTTTGCGCGACGCTTTCCATGGGAAATTCGACGAGCTTGCGGTATTGAAACGCGGGGCGCGTATCGATGTCTAATGCGGGCAGTTGAAGCGTGTCACTTTTGGGCACTGAGTCATCGCCCGGGACGCACCAACCGCAGCCCAATCGTTCGAGGAGGTCGTACACGCCGAAGAGCACGGCGCGGGAAGTTGCGCCGGTGATCTGTATTTTCTTCTTATCCACGTTCAGCCGGTAGTGATCTTCTTCGCACGGGTCTTCAGCGGTTTTCTGCAAGGAACGTGTTTCCAAAATGATGGCGGATTTGCCGGATGATGCATGCACGATGGGTAACTCAGCGCCGCTCATCTTTTTTACATAGCGCTGGAGTTCTTCGGCGGCGAAAGTCAGCGGCAGTTCGGGATGCTCATTCGCAACCACAATCTCCGCTTTGGGTTTACCGCTCGATGTCAGTGTGAATTTGGCGGACGTATCCGCCAGTGCGGCGGATGAGAAGATCGCGATCAGGGTCAGAAGTCTTAACACGTGACAGCCCCTTTCCAAAATTAGGGTAGGTAATCAGGGGAATGATAACGGACTGAGCGTGGGTGGCAAGAATGTCACGAGTGGGACACGGATATTCCTGTCGCACGCGATGGGGCTAAACAGTTGAGAGATACCTTGATGAATCCGCGTGGGTGAGGGATGATTTCGCGCATGGCAATTCGGTTAACGCATATCTTGGATGAAGATACGGCGGAGGACGGCGTTCGGCTGCTATCGATTTTGTTGCGGTTGATGGCGGCGGGGCAGGTCCAGCAGCGATTGATCGTGATTGGGCGGATGCCGGCGGGGCTGCGTGTTCCTGCGGAGATTGAGGTGAGCCGGATCGGGCGGCGGTTTGGGTTGCCGATTGCGGCGGTCTATGAATTGAGGGGTGTGCTGGCGCGGCAGCAGCCGGACGTGATACACGCGTTCAGCACGGCGGCAGCGGCTGCAGTGGGGGCGGTGCGCAGTGTGTTCGGGGGAGCGCCGATTGTGACGACCATTTCCGATCCGGCGGATGCGGACCGAACCAGCCGCTGGTGGCGGAGTATCTCCAGCGGGGCGGTCGATGTTTTGTGCCTGTCGAAAATCATTCAACGCAAGCTGATCGAGTCGGGCATTCCGATGGATGCGACGGCGGTGATTCGGCCGGCGGTGGATTTTGGCGAGCTGCGCGAGGCCAAGGAACGCATGCGGCGTGCGGATCTTGGTTTGCCGCCGAAGGGGCCTGTATTTCTGACGGCTTCACCCCCTTCTCGTGCTGGCGGACAGTTCTATGCGATCTGGGCGGTGGCCATGTTGCATCAGATCTGGCCGGATTTGCGGCTGATGATTCCGGGTGTCTCGCGCGAACAGCAGCGGCTGCGGCGGTTGAGCGAGCGGATTTATTGCCCGGAGGTGTGCATTCTGGTCGAGGATCGCTACACGCCGGCGGAATTGTTGGCGGTGAGCGATGCGCTGATTGTGCCGGCGGTTGGAGAAACAACGACGAGTTGGCTGGCATGGGCGATGGCGGCATCGGTACCGATCATCGGTTCGGCAGTGCCGTCGATCGCGGAGTTTATCGCGGATCGGCAGAACGGGTTTTTGTGCAAGCCGGGTGAGCCGCACACGCTGGCCATGCGGATTCGGACAGCGCTGGAGTCGCCGGATGTGGTCCGGCAATGTACCGAGCAGGCCCGCGGGCAGGCCTATGACGTGTTTCGGGCTCAGCGGTGCGTGGAGGAGTATTCGAAGGTTTTTCGCAATCTGGCGGCCGGTGAGCGGGCGATTGCGAATGTGCGGGACGCGGCGATTGATGCGTAGTATCACAAGGAAGGCGAGCTATCGATTTCTGAGAATAGACCCCAGGCAAGCTTGCCTGGGGCTTTGAAGGTGTTGTTGCTCGGTGAGAGAGGGCTGCGGTACAATGGGGTCATCGGGCGTTTAGCTCAGTTGGTAGAGCGTACGGATCACACCCGTGAGGTCACAGGTTCGAGTCCTGTAACGCCCATCGAGCGGTTTCGGCAGTAGTTGCCATGACATGCCCTTGATCGACATCTTCAATTGTTATCAACATGTTCTGAAAAGTCGGGTGTTTCGCTCGCCGGCTAAGCGCTCTTCCGAGTTAACTCTAACCCATCCGCGCCTCAGAACAGCACGTGGTGAGCAGTTTTCGCGATGCTGGCCACTTGACCCTGTTTCTAGCCATCATGTGTGAAGATAATCGACTGGCGCTTCGCCATGTACCCCTTACGCAGCTCAAATGTTCGTTGCTGAGATCGGCTCGGCTACATCTTTCACTTTCGGCCGGTAAGCGTGCAACGGACATTCGGTGGCAGGACAGAGCGCGACTTCTTTTGCATTCCATCCGGCACACATCAGACATTCGCATGGCATCGCTGCTCGCCGGCTCTTGCCGGACCTCGCCTTCTCGTAAAGCCGTTGATACTTGGTGGCACATCATAAGAACGCATGATTCACCTCTCTCTGCGCTCGCGCGCGTTGAGTTCGTTGATGAGGCAATAAACCGGGGCGGTACGCCAAAGTAACGCCCGGTCAGATCAAGGCGATAACCGGAATGGTCACCGATGGCATGAAGATAGCCAAAGTGGCACGGATCACTCGGCTATCGTGCCCGACGATTTATCGCGTACTGGAGAATCAGGTGCAGATCTCAGGTAAAACTTCATCTAATGACCGCCATACCGGTCCAACCGAAAAGCCCAAAAATAGCGATCCGTTGAGTTCGGTGCCTTAGCGCGCACGCTGGGCGGCAGGAAGCTAAACTCCGCAACAGTAATTTGGCTGCTTCTTGACAGCCATTGGAAGCAAAAAAAAGCCAGAAATGAGTAGCGCAACTGACGGAGTGACAATGTACAATGGTCCGATGTAACTGGCGTTCTAATTGGGCCAACTATCTGGGGGAATTTCGGACTATGAAGATCGGGAAGCTCCTCCTTATATGGCTCGTTGCGTGCTGGGCTGGCATGCAGACCTGCTGGGCAGGCAGCACTATCTTCGTTAACGCTACTGCTGCAAGTGGCGGCGATGGCCAGAGCTGGATCACTGCCTATCGATATCTCCAGGATGCGCTCGCCGCGGCAGGCAACTCGGGTGGGGCGATTACTGAAATCTGGGTCGCCGCGGGCATTTACAAGCCCAACCAAGGTGCGGTCCAGAACAATCGTTTGGTCACATTTCAGTTACTCAATGGCGTCGCTCTTCGCGGAGGTTTCACTGGAAACGAAGATCCGAACGTGTTCAATCCGGCCTCCCGAGATTTTCATTCGAACCAATCCATTTTAAGTGGCGATCGGAATGGCAACGATGGTCTAAATTTTGTGAATTATGCTGAGAACAGTTACCACATCGTAACGGGCAGTGGGACGGGATCCACAGCCATTATCGATGGTTTTACCCTCTCTGGAGGCAGGGCCGACGGTTCATCACCCAACAACGGGGGTGGCGGGATGTACAACGTCAGCGGCAGCCCGACTGTCATGAACTGCACCTTCTACGCGAATTCCGCTCCTGTTCAATTTAGCGGCGGAGGCGGGATGATGAACAAATCCTCCAGCAATCCCACACTCATCAACTGCACTTTTAGTGGTAACTCGGGCTACGACGGCAGCGGAATGTACAACTCATCTAGCAACCCGATCTTGATAAACTGCGCATTCACCAGAAACACCACTGTGGATAAGAGCAACAGCAGAGGAGGTGGAATTTACAACAGTGCCAGTAGTCCGACGATGATCAACTGTACTTTTAACGGTAATATCGCTTCCACGATTTTTGGAAATGGTGGGGCGGTCTACAGCACATCAAACAGCAATCCCACACTTACCAACTGTATCCTGTGGGGCAATACCAACGCTCAGATCGCCGGAACGGCTTCAGTCACGTACAGTTGCATTCAAGGCGGTTTTTCTGGTCAAGGTAACATCAGTGCGGACCCTCATTTCTTTTCCGGACCTAACCCTCGTCTGAACCGGGGCTCTCCGTGTATTGATGCGGGGGACAACACCGCATTTCCATCGGGAGTAATGCAAGACTTAGCGGGCAATCTCCGGTTCGTGGATGATCCGAACACTCCGGACACTGGTGTCTCGGGCAATCCACCACAGGCCGTCGTGGATATGGGCGCTTATGAGTTCCAATACCACGCCAGCGCTCAGCAACGCCTGTATGTAAACGGCAGTGCGACTCCCGGAGGGGATGGATTGGGCTGGGCAACCGCGTTTCGTTACTTGCAAGACGCTCTTTGGACTGCTCAGACTTATTCAGGAGTCAATGAAATCTGGGTAGCATCCGGAGTGTATCGTTCAGACCGCGATGCAACACAACCGACCGGTACCTTTGATCGCTCAACGACATTTCAGTTGGTCAACGGCATCGCGATCCGCGGTGGTTTTGCCGGGAACGAGGATCCCGCCACATTTATCTTGTCGAACCGAAATTTACAGATTAACAAGACAATTCTCAGCGCTGATCTGGTAGGCAACGACGGCACCTTCTTTGACAGCGGCTCAGAGAACACGCCAATCGTCGTTTCCGGCAACGGTACGGGAGCCACCGCCATCCTGGACGGGTTCGCTGTTTCGGGAGCAAACGGAGGCAACTTTACAGGAGGAATGGTTAACGTCAATGGCAGTCCGACCGTGAGCAATTGTACATTCACCGGCAATTCCGGCGCCGGAGGTGGAATGTACAACTCCTCCGGCAGTCCGACACTGAAGAATTGTACGTTCAACGGGAACTCGGGAGGCGGAATTTTGGACGACGGAGCAAATTCGACATTATTTGATTGCATCTTCGTCGCTAATTCCGGTTGGGGGTTGCTCAGTTACGGCAACGCAATCGTCATCAACTGCACGTTCACCGCAAACTCCAGCGGCGGACTCAGTTCAAATGTAAACGCGGCCGTTACGAATTCCATTTTCTGGGGCAACAGTGGTTCACAGATTTCGGGTTCGGCCACCGTGACGTACAGTTGTGTGCAGAACGGCTGGACAGGCCAAGGCAACATCAGCACCGACCCGATGCTGTTATCGGTTGCCGACGGAAATCTGCATCTGCGTCACGGATCACCCTGTATTGATGCCGGGAACAGTGCCGCGATTCCAGCGGGTACTACATTTGATCTCGACGGTCAGCCACGCTTCGTGAACGATCCGGATACTCCGGACACCGGCAATCCTCCTGTGCCTGTTGTGGATATGGG
>JADMIO011418054.1_pt1 | contig 17406 bp, 15 predicted proteins | sample 8958161 | NCBI WGS metagenome assembly JADMIO01 (sample SAMN16585339, study PRJNA669376) | soil metagenome | isolation source: Crop rotation soil | place: USA: Cullars Rotation, Alabama | collected 2011
GAGTACATGTAGTCACCCGCCACGGAAAGTCCCTTCACGACCTTCACGGACACCCGCGCCGCCGCCGAAGTCTCCGCGCGCTGGATGTTCCCGCCGCCGTCGCCGTCGCCTTCGAAAACGCCCGCCGCGTATTCCGCGCGGCCGACTTCACCGCTGATCGCGGCGCCCCAGTCACGGTCCGGCGCGATGTTCGTCAGCATCGCGCGTTCGACGAAATCGGTCTTCGCGGCGGAGGTCAGGAATTCCTGGCTGATGGGCGGCTTGAAGTGCCCCACGAGCAGGTTGAAACTCTTCGAGAACTGGTAGCCGAGGGTCGCGTCCTTGAGGTGCGATCCCTCCTCGGCTTCACGCGGATCGTAGGCGACCTCGAAGGACACTTTCCCGAACTCTCCCTGGAGCCCGAACCGCGACCGGCGGATCTCCCGTCCTTCGGAGCGCTCCTCGGAGAGTTCGTCGCCCTGAACTTCCCAATCGAAATCGCGGAAATCCGCCTGCGCGTAGCCGGTGAGCTCGATGCGATTCTTGCCCTTCCTCAGCGAGAAGCCGTCGCGATGCCAGCCCTCGGGCGCCTTGTCGTCCTTGTCCTTCTTGTCCTTTTCGTCTTTCCCCTTCTTCGACTTGTCGCCGTGCTCGGTGAGCTGCGGCGCTTCGTCGGGCGCGGAGGTCGAGGCGGCCCGGCCTTCGTCGGCTCCGGCGATGAGGGGAAGGCTCGCCAGCACGACGAGCGGCCACATCCGCACGCGGTTTGCAAAGACATTGATCACTTCTGTCGATCTCCTGGTTCCTGGGACGGCTTCGATGCGGATGCGTCGTCTTTCGCGGGGTCCTGCTCCGCGGCTTTCATCTCGTTGGCGATTTTCGGCCGGGCCGCGCTGAACATGAGCAGACCCGCGCGATCGTCCGCGATCCAGAGGTTGCCGGCGGCGTCGAACGCGATGCCTTCCTGCTGGACGCCCGGCAGGACGATCTCCGCTTCCTCGACGAGACCCGGGTTGAGCAACGCGACCCGATCCTTCGTATCGGAGATCACGAACATGCGGTCGAGGCCGCCGTCATACGTGATCGCGGTGAGATCCTCGCGACTCGCGATTCTCATTCTCTGGATGACCGACTCGGCGCCGACGCGTCCGGACGGAGCGAGAGGATCGAACGTGAAGGCGACGATCAGCGCCGGCGTGCGCTGGTGCGAGAGATAGAACACTCCGCCCCCGGGTTTCGACGGATCGGGACGGAACGCGAGTCCTTCGAAGCCCTGGTTGCGATCGCCGGGCGTCTCGCCGAGCACCGCTTCGCTGTCGAGCTTGAACTTGCCCGTCGTCTGACCCGTCTCCGGATCCACGACGAGGAGCTGTCCCTTCTTCTCGGAAAGAAGGACGAGCCGTCCCGAAGGCGTGTGCACGGCGACGTCCTCGAGATTGCCCGCGATGGGAATCGACTTGACCGGCTTGCCGGTGGAATCGAACTCCACGAGAGACCCCTCGTCTCCCACGACGAAGAGCGTCCCGCGCGCGGGCGAGAACGCGATCCCCGAGGGCTCCTTGACCCCGGTCGCATCGAAACGCGCGGGTTCCCCGAGGATCGCCCAGCCACCCTTCTTGGGCTTGCCCGCCTTGATCTTGATCGGACCGTCGGCCGCTTCCTCCGCGACGATCGGAGCGCTCACGCGGTGCTCCACCCACGCGGCCACGCCCAGCGCCACGAGAAGCCCGGCGGTGAGGACCGTAATCGCCTGGAGGCCGAGGTAGAGCTTGGCGACGGCGTTGTACTTCGCGTGATTGATGCGGGCGAGAGCGTGGAGCTGCGTGGCGAGTTCCGTATTCAGCTGGGAAACGCGGACCTGCTGCCAGGCTGAGAGATAGGTCGGCAGGTCGTATCGCAGCGCGTCCACGAAGAAGCGGAGCCCGAGGTTGTCGGCCTTGTCCGGCACGCCGCCGTGCGGGGTCAGGTTCGGAATGGGTCGGGGCCGCAACGACTCGATCGCCTGAACCAGGAAATAGATCGCGATCACCGTGTAGACCGCGAAATACGCGTAGAGCCAGAGCTTCAGATTCTGGGGAAGCGTCGAGAAGATGTCGGAGCGCGTCGAGAGAATGATGATCGCCGCGTTGAGGGCGCCCATGATGATCAGCGCGAACCGCGCCTTGTGGTCGGCGAGGTCGACGAGGTCCTGGGATTCCTTGAGCGAATCGTGGAGCGCCTTGTAGCGCTGCCACGGGTCGGCCTTCTTGAACTCCTTTTCCTTCTTCTTCTCTTTCTTCTCTTTCTTCTTGTCCTTCTCGCGGGACTTTTCCTTGTCCTTTTCCTTCTCCCGATCCTTTTCCTTCTCGCGCTCCTTCTCCTTGTCCTTCTCTTTCCTGAGCAGGTCCTTGATCAGGATGGGCTCGGGCTTGACGTCGGGAGCGGCAGGAGCGGGGTCCCCCGATGGACCGGGGGCCTCGAAGGGAGGAATCAGCGGCGGATCACCCGAGTCGGGCAGCTTCGATTCGGGATTGGAATCTAGGGGGTTCATTCACGCCTGTAAGACCATAGGATACGGCAAATGAAGAGTTTCAGCCCGCCGGTGGTCGCTCTCGCGTGGGTCTCCGCCCTCGTGGCGCCCACGGTTTCCCGCGCCCAAACCGTTTCCCTCACGCCCGCCGCCCTCGCCGCGGAGCACGAAAGTCACAGATTCGTCATGACGCCGGCGCCGTGCCTGACCCCGGATGCCGTGGCGAAGGAAATCGGTCGTCTCGCGGCGAAGCGCCCGGATCAGGTCAAGGTCGAGGTCATCGGCCGGTCGTTCCACGACCGCGAAATCCGAATGATCACGATGGGCCGCGGACCGAAGACGATCCTTCTGTGGTCGCAGATGCACGGCGACGAACCGTCGGCGACGCCGGCCCTCCTGGACCTCGCGGACTTCCTCGCGGGCAACGCGACGGCGCCCGACGTCGCGCGCATCCTGGATGCGTTCACCCTGCGGATGATCCCGATGCTCAACCCCGACGGCGCCGCGCAATACGAACGGCGCAACGCCCAGGGCATCGACATCAACCGTGACGCGCTGATGCTCACGACTCCCGAGGGGATTCTGCTGAAGTCGATCCGTGATCGGTATCAGCCGTTTCTCGGTTTCAACCTGCACGATCAGAACCGTCGGGTGACGGTGGGTGCGAGCGGCGTCCTGTCGTCCATCTCCTTGCTCGCGGTCTCCGGAGACGAAAGAGGAACGATCACTCCCGGACGCCTTCGCGCGAAGCGGGTCGCCGGCCGCGTCGTGAAGTCCCTCTCCTCGTTCATCCCCGGAGGCATCGCGCGCTACGACGAAGACTGGAACCCGCGCGCGTTCGGCGACAACATCACGGCGTGGGGGACGCCCGTGGTCCTGATCGAGAGCGGCGGCTTTCCGAAGGACGGCGCGTTCCCGGAACTGACGCGGCTCAACTTCGTCGCTCTGCTCTCCGTGTTCGACGGTCTCGCGCGAAACGATCTTTCGGACGTGCCAACCGGCCTCTACGACGACCTCCATCGCAATCTCGCGGACGCCTACTCCGACTTCGCGATCGTCGGGGCGACGCTCCTCGAACCCCGGAGCGGCAAGTGGTTCACCGCGGACATCGCGTTCGACGCGCTCGCATCGGATCAGACGATCTCCGGCTGTTCCGCGACTCCGCGGACGGCGAGCCGCATGGTCGAGGTCGGCGACAGCCGGGTCGTGAAGCCCGCGCGGAGCATCAGCGGCCGCGGCCTCCTCCTCGCGCCCCTCTCCAAAGACCGCGGTCTGAAACCTGGGCCCATCTCACGTGAACTGCTCGAAGCGATGTGGCCGGCGGGGTCGACCGCCGAGCCCACGACGCCGGATCCGAAGGCCTTCCTCGCGGGCCTGCGCCTCTCCGAAGGCGGGTTCACCCGCGGCGCCGGCGCGAGCTTCATCGCGTATCTGCCCGCGGCCGGGGACGCGCCGACCGGGCGCTACGTCGTGGTGATCGACGGAGTCGGCCTCCCTCCTTCTCTCCGGTAGAAGGTCCGCCGCTCTTGACAGGAAATAACGCGATGCGTTATTGTCTGTCTCGTACTCAATGCAGCGCGTCATCACCCGTCACTCGAACCGGAAGCTCTACGACTCCACCGCGAAGCGCTATGTCGCGCTTTCCGACATCGTGGACCTCGTGGTCGCGGGCGATTCGGTGCGGATCGTCGAGCATCCGAGCGGCGGCGACGCGACCGCGCGGATCCTGGCGCAGGCCCTCGTCGACCTGATCAAGCGCCGCGCGGAGTCGATTCCCGCGGGTCTGCTCGAAACCCTCGTCCGGCTCGCGGGCGGCGCTCGCCTTCCCGTGGCGCCGGTGAAGGCGCCGATCAAGGATCTCGCGGCCCGCGCGCGACAGGAGGCCGAGGCGATCGCCACCGGCCTCGTCTCCCGAGGCCGTCTCGGCATCGAAGAGGCCCTGAATCTCCGCAAGGAAGTCGAAGACGCGATCCACAGCGGCGTCGAGGCGGCGGAAGCCGCGACGCGCCGTCAGATGGCGGCGCTCGGTCCCGGCCGGTCCGTGCGGACGCTCGAGGGGCTCACGCGCGAACTCAAGGCGCTCGAGGCGATCGTCGAGCCCGCGGCGACGGTCGCGGCGCCCCACAAGAAGACTCATTCGTCCCGTACCCGCTCGTCATCCAAATCCAGGAGTTGATCACCATGCCCCGCAAGACCAGCCGCAAATCCGCCCGCAAGGCCGACGGTCCCGTCACGCTCCGTCAGCGCGCCGACCAGGCCGTGGACGTTCTGAAGCAGGCGCCGAAAGCCGCGGAATCCCGCGTGCAGGCGTTCATCGAAAGCGGCAAGCCCGCGATGGAACGCGCGCAGACGTTCGCGAGCGAAGCCTCGAAGAGCCTGACGAAACGCGCCAAGGCCCTGCGCAAGGACCTGGCCGACCGCGCGTCGGGCCTCACCTCCCGTGTCGGCGAGGAGCGCAAGAACCTGGGCCGTCGCGTCGACGGCGCGGTGAAGGCGACGCTCGCGTCGCTCAACATCCCCACGCGCTCCGAGATCAACCTTCTGACGAAGCGCGTCGAAGAGCTCTCGAAGAAGATCGACGGTCTGAAGAAGAAGAAGTAGGCCCGGCCCGGCGGTTTGCGCATAGGCTTGCGCGCGCGAATGAAGCGGCCCGCGAGGAAGGTGCGCCGGAAGTCGAAGATCGCGCTCGTCTGCGCGGGCGGAGGCGTCACGGGCGCGCTCTACGAGGTTGGTTGCCTGAAGGCGATCGAGGAGACACTCGATCTCGACCTGACGGCCCTCGACTCCTATGTCGGTGTCAGCGGAGGCGCCTTCGTGGCTTCGCTGCTCGCCTCCGGATTCGGTCCGTCCGAGATCTATCGCGAGATCACCACCGGCGGGTCGTCGCCCTTCGGCGTGCCCGCCGCGCCGATCTTCCGCCTGGGCGTCGCCGAGTACGCGAAACGCGCGCTCCGCCTTCCCTCCGCGACGCTCAAGGCCGCGAAGGCTCTCTTCTCGGGCGACGCGTCGTCGCCGCGCGACGTGCTCTACCCGTTCCTCGAGGTCGTGCCGCCGGGGCTTCTGGACAACTCGGGCGTCAACGAATTCCTGAGCGCGCTGTTCGAGCGCTACGCGAAACCGAACGACTTCCGGCGTCTCGGCCGGCCGCTTCGGATCGTCGCGGTCGACCTCGATCGCGGTGAAACCGTGGCCTTCGGCGACACGAAGCATCGCGCGATTCCGATCTCCGACGCGGTGCAGGCTTCGACCGCTCTTCCCGGTCTCTATCGTCCGGTGCACATCAAGGGCCGCGACTACGTCGACGGCGGCGTCACGAAGACCGCGCACATCAATCTCGCGATCCGCGAGGGCGCCGACCTCGTCATCTGCATCAACCCGCTCGTCCCGATCCTCAACGGCGAGCGCGGCAGTTCGCTCGGTCCGCTCGCGAGCCATGGAGTCGACACCGTCCTCGGCCAGGTGCTGCGCATCCTGCTGCATGGCCGCTTCGAGTACGGCCTCGATCGGTATCGCACCGAGCACCCGGAGGTCGACATCCTCCTGATCCAGCCGACCCGCGACGACCTCACGATGTTCCGTTACGACATCATGCGCTACAGCGCGCGGAAAGCTCTGGCGCATCACGGTCGCGCCTCGGCGCTCGAAACCCTGCGGGAAAAGAAGGCGTCGCTCGCGAAGACGCTCGCGCGCCACGGGGTCCGATTCCGCGAGGGGGCGAGGAAGAAGGTCCCGGGCCACGATGCAAGCGGCCACCATTCCCGCAGCGCTCAGACTCTGTCGCGCGCCCTCGACATCCTCGAAAACGACCTCGCCGACGCGGGCTAGGCGAAAGCGTCAGCGCGACGCGGTCATCGTCGCGCAGAGAGCGTAGAGCTTCTCCTCCTGCGCCTCGTCGACGAAGCGGCAGCGCTTCTCTTTCCGATCCTGGAAGAATCGGCCGGTCACGCCTTCGACTTCGTCCGCGGTCGCGAGCCACCACGCCGTGTCGGCGCCCTGGGTCGGCGTGCGGCCGATGAACGACGCGACCTTCCCCGCCACTCTCGCGAGGAGGCCGCCGCCTTTTTCGAAGAGCCCGGTGGCGACGCCGCCCGGATGAAGAGAGTTCGCGGTGACCTTCGTGCCCGCGAGACGACGCGCGAGGGCGCGGGTCCACATGCGGTTCGCCTGCTTGCTCTGCGCATACGACGCGACGCCGCTGTAGGGACGCGTCTTGAAGTTGACATCGGCGAGATCGAGGTCGCGCGCGAGTTCGGAAGCGACGGTCACGACCCTCGCCTTCGGTGCGTTCTTCAACAGCGGAAGAAGGAGTTCGGTGGTGGTGAAATAACCGAGCTGGTTCGTGGCCCACACGAGTTCGATCCCGTCCGGAGTCTCCTGCCGTTTCGTGGACCACGTTCCCGCGTTGTTCACGAGCACGTCGAGCTGATCGACCTGTCGCGCGAGCGTGCGCGCCATCTCCCGGATGCTGCCCGTCGACGAATAGTCCGCGACGAGCACTTCGGGGGCCCTCGATCCGACGCTCTGCGCGATGTCCCACGCGGCGTCCTGTCCGCGCTTCTGGTCGCGGACGCCGAGGATCGTCCGGTATCCCGATCGGACCAGACCGCGCGCGATCTCGAGGCCGATGCCCGCTCCACCGCCGCTCACGAACGCCGTTCTCCCGCCCATTGGAGACCTCCCTGCGAACCCCGACTCACCCGAACCAGATCGAACGACGGCGCGCGAGTCGGCCGTCGATGATGGTCTGGATCTGATGCCGCACCTGTTCTGACAGCCTGTTGACCAGAATCGGATCGTCGGCCGCGGATTTCGGGTATCGCGAAAGATCGAGCGGCTCGCCGAAATCGATCGACCACTTCGTCGGCAGCGGAATCACGCCGAGAAGACCCAGCCACGGGAACGTCGGAGTCAGGGGGAAATACGGAAGCCCGAACGGACGACCGAGGAAATTCGCCTGGGCGAGGTTCGGATGGATCTCCTCGGCGCCGACGACCGCGGTCGGAATGATGGTGGCGCCCGTCTTGAGCGCGATCCGCACGAAACCGCCGCGTCCGAAACGCGCGAGCTTGTAGCGGTTCTTGAAGGGTTTCCCGACTCCCTTCACGCCTTCGGGAAACACTCCAACGAGTTCCCCGCGCTCCAGCACGCGGATCGCGTTCTCCGGATTCGCGCGGATCGCGCCGCTCTTCGCGAGCAGCGGAGCGAGAAACGGGAGGAGCGCGAACATGTCGAGCGCGAGCATGCGACAGTGACGGCGCGCGGGATGCTCGTGCCGCAACGCCACGTTGATCATCGGCCCGTCCCACGGAAGAACGCCGGAATGATTCGCGACCACGAGCGTCGGACCGCTGGACGGCACGCGCTCGATCCCGGTCGTTTCGACCCGCCACCAGACGGAGTACAGGAACTCCATGAACGGCCGGATGGTTTCCGTGAACTTCGGGTCGTATCCGAATTCATCGGTTTCGTCGGAATGCCACGCGAAGTGGGCGGACGCGAGAAGGCGCGCCACGCGATCCCACGACAAGCCGCGAAGCCCCTGAGAAAGGAAGCGCGTCAGCTCGACGACCAGACCCTCGGGAAGGTCGGTTCGTCCCTCGGCCTTCCGGAGCTTCGCTTCGAGTTCGTGAACGCGCTTCTTCAGTTCGTCCGCCTCGGACGATCTCGCCGCGCGCGCCTTCCGCGTCTTCGCGGCGCGCGTGGCCTTCGTTTCGAATGGCAGGACTTCCGCGCGCGCGCGATCCTTCACCCGCGAACCTCCACGGAAGCGTCATCGCCGACTTCATCCGCCGCGGCGGCGCGATGGTCCACGTCGGACTCTTCAGCGCGAGGATGCCGGTACGCGACGTAGCTGTCCAGGGATTCCCGCGTCGAATGCCGCGCGGTGAAATCGAGCACCTGGGATGCCTTCCCGCCGTCGGCGACGCACGGATAGCGCACGTAGTCGATGAATCCGCCGGGTGCTTCCGAAAGGCCGGTCGCGTACAGCAGGTCGGCCGCGGCGTACGCGATGGGGTGCGCGACAGGTGCTGCGACCTTGCCCGAGAGATGGATCGCGGTGGAGAGCGGCAGAACGCCGCGAGGCACGATGTTGAAGGCGCCGCGCGCAAGCGAGTGGGTCGCCTGGACCAGCGCCTCTTCAGCGTCATCGGGATGAAGGAGCTGAAGGAGCGGGTCATAGCCAAGGAGCGTCGGAACGAGGCGACGATCGAAGATCCGGCTGTAGAAGGTCCGCACGTTGGGTCCGAGAAGGGGCGCGAAGCGAAGGACGCGCACCGCCATTTCGGGATAGCGCTTCGCGAACGACGCCGCGTGTTCTTCAGCCTCGACCTTGTCGCGCAACCAACCGAGCGGAGCGCGCGAGGGCAGCGCCGTCTCCTCGCGGATGAGCGCGGGATTCTGTCCGCGCGCGCCATAGACGAAGGTGAAGGACCGCATCACGACGTTCTTCACTCCCGCGGCCGCCGCGGCCGCGAAGACCGCCAGTGTCCCGATCGATTCCAGTTCGTGCGCGTTCGTGGTGTCGCGGCGCGGATTGGTGAGGAACGCGAGGTGGATGAGCGTCTCGATTTCATCCGCCTTCAACTGGTCGAGCATGGCCTGATCGGCCGCCGGTTCCGTGAGATCGATGCGCCGGAAATGGACCATTCCTTCCGAGACGGACGGCTCCGCGATGTCGACGACGACGAGGTCGTCTCCGTGGCCGTCCCGGATGAGGCGGCGAAGCAATCGTTCGCCGAGGAACGACGATGCGCCTGTGATCGCGATGCGGCCCATGGTGTGCGCGTCTGGTCAGGCCCTGCGCGTCGCCTTCCGCGCGCGCGACGTGGGCTTCGGCTTCGCGGAGAGTCTCTCGACCGCTTCCCGCAACTCCGTCACCTGACTTTCGAGGTTTTCGACCCGCGCCTTGAGACCGCGGAACTCGGAACGGGTCTGCACGTTCATCCGCTTGAAGGCCATCGCGACGCCTTCGTCGACCTTGCTCTTGCCGACCATCGCGGCCTCGAGGGCCTTGGCGACGGCGGGCTTCTCGAGGAGCTTCCCGGAAACGTTCTGGAAGATCTCCTCGCCCTTCTTCATCATGCTGTCGAGAACGGGTTGCGCCATGTTGTCCTCCGGAACCTCTATCCCGCCTTGCGGACGGCCGTCCTGCGTCTCGGCGTAGCGGACCGCTTCGGCGCCGCCAGGGGCTGTCGCAGCGTGAATGACTCGAGATCGAGCTCCTCGGTGAGCCGCTCGCGGAACTCGCGGGGACGGAGCGCGCCCGCCTGGTGTCCCGTCCGCGTCTCGATGCGAGCGAGCGCTTTCTCCCAGGCGGCCTCGCGTCGCGCGATCTCGTCCGCGTCGCGCACACGCCCGTACTGCTGGACGAACCGATTGTGACGGCAGAGCATGCGGAACGCGTTCTCGGTGTCCGGTCTGCGGATCGGCAGACCGAGCAGGCGCACGTCGTTCCCGACGGAATGAATCGGTTGACCCCATTCCGCATACCCGCCGAAGATCGCGCCGAGTTTTTCGAGCGCGTTCGCGAGCTTGTCTTCGCCGAGCCGGGTGAGCACGCCTTTCACGAGCGGAAGGGTGACGTTGCGATAGATCGTCGGATCGGAGAGGCGCACGTTCACGCCGAGCTCTTCCCGGACCGTACGGACGACATCGTCCGAACGGATGCGATTGTCGGTCGCAAGGTGGATACGCGTGCCGATCGCGTCGGGCACCGTGAGGGCCGCGAGAATCCCCTGCACCACGCGGTCGACGGGAACGAAGTTCAGTTCCGCGCTGGGGTCGCCCGGGAACTGACCACCCGCCCACTGCAGCAGCATCTGCCGCGGCTTTCCGGTGAGGTCCGCTTCCAGCTTGTCGGCGATCTCCTTCGCGCGCCCGAACGCGTTCACGGGGGCGTTCACGACTTTGGTATCGCCGCGGTTGTTCCCGCTCTCGGAATGCCCGATGACGATCGACGGCAGGAGCTGTGCGACGCGAAGCCCTTTTTCGATGAGATAGCTGTCGGTTTCCATCGACGCCATCGCCTTCGTCAGCTCGTAGAAATTGTTGTAGAAGTGCCGCGGAAAGACGAGCGCTTCTTCCTGGGCCATCGCGTTGCGCTTGCGGCCATGGATGTACGAGGTCTCGATGGCCACGTGCTCGACGAACGGCGCGCCGCGGCGGCTCTGCAGCGACAACGAGAACTCGAGCGCGTTGATCGATCCGAGGACGTTCGATCGGAACGACGCTTCGTACGGATCGTCGAACGAAACGGAGGCCGCGCAGTGGATGACGTGAGTCACGCTCGTGGCCAGCGCGTCGCGATCGGCGGTCGAGAGACCAAACGCCGGCTCTTCGATGTCGCCCTGAACGAAGTCGAACTTCTTCGCCGCCTCGCCGTCGATGCCGAGACGACGCAGCAGGAGCGCCCCGCGCTCGGGCGCGTCGACCACGCGCAGCACTTCCCCGGTCTTGCGGTCGGTGATCTTCTCGGACCGGATGATCGAGGTGAGGCGCGCGATCCGAGGATCGGACGCGGCCTGGAAGACGATCTCCTTCCCGACGAAACCCGTGGCGCCCGTCAGCAGAACATGCAGCTCGGGATGGCGTCCGCGCGCGGCGAGCCTTCTCGCCGCATCCTGTCGCGCTTTCGACAGGCGTCGTTCGATCTGCGCGGGCGACAGGTGCTTCGGTTCGCGGAAGCGGTAGGAATAGTCGCGCGACACCACACCGAGAAAATCCTTCGCCTTCCGCTCGAACGCGCGGCCGCCGACGAAGAGACTCGCGAGTTCCGCGCCGCGGCCCGCCATCTCGTTGATCGCCTTGAGGCCGCGCTCGACCGCGCGTTCGCGGCCCGTCGAACGGATGAAGCCGGACGCGATGACCTGGGCCGCGACTTCGAGGGGATGCTGATCTCGGTGCGCGTGAACGAGAAGGTCGTCGGGATCGATGGGCCCGCGGATCTCCTGCCCGGTGACCCGATTCACCTTCTCGATGTATCGATTCGGAGAGAGATCGACGCTCTTCGCTTGCGCCCGCGGCATCAGGCCGCAAGCATACAGACGAGACGGCCTAACGGGCCGGGAGGTTGAACGCCGGGCAGATACTGGGAGCCGTGAACGGCGTCGGGCGCGCCGAATTGCCCTGAATCGGCAGTTCGAAGCGCGATCCGGTCGGACAGGGCAGGAAGACCTCGTCTCCGTGAACGGACCGCAGCGCGTCGCGAGCCTTGTCCACGAATCGTTCCGTCTCGGTCGTTCCGATGAGCTGACGAACGTCGAAGTGCGAATTGGGAATCGCGTGGACTTTCCGCGCGCTCTTCTTCGGTTCATCACACGGCGCGCGCTGCGTCCGGAAGATGTCCTCCCAATGCCCGAGGACGACGTAACGCGGCTTCGCGTTCTCGATGATCGCCTGCGGATGTCGATGGAGTCGCTCCGTATCTCCGCCCGCGCAGATGAGGACCACGTCGACCTTCTTCGTTCCCGCCTTTTCCCACGGGATCATTCCCCGCGGCGCGTTCGAACCGGAGTCCTGGTAGTAGACGCGGAAGATCGGCTCGTTGTTCGCATCGAGGAAGTCGATGAGGTAGGCGAGCACGGTCCCTTCAGCCCAATCGCTCGCGGTGCGAGGGAGCGTCTCCCGCGGCCCTTCCTGATCGCCGCGGAACATGTGGATGGGCCACTTCGCGATACCGAACGGAAGACTGAGCGTCAACTGATCGGAGTGCTCGGACAGGATCGGCAGGATCCGGATTCCCGCCGGCGTGAGGTTCGGCGGCAGGAAGTCGCCGGCGTATGTGTCGAGGCCGATGACACGCTGGCCGGTGGAGAGAGCCGGCAGGATCGGGTGAAGGAGGTTCACCATCGTCGCGTTGCCGTAGATGTCCGCGTGCTTCGCGCGCCTAAGGGCGACATACGGAACGTCGAGCAGGTGGTCGTAGTGCGAGTGCCCCGTGAGGATCGCGACGGCGTCGTTCGCTTCAGGCGGCAGCAGGGGTTCGAGAAGCGCCGGGTCGGTGCGGATCGCGTGATCGAAAGCCACTTCGCCGATGGAAGGATTGGAGAAGTGCGGCCCGAGCAGGATGGACTTCCCATCGACCGTCACGAGATACCCGCCGGTGCCGAGGTACTGAACCACCGCTTTCCGACCGGACGTGACGCGGGTCGCAGGACACCGATCGAGCGCGAGCTTGAAGTGGCCGCAGCCGATCGACGCGAGCGCGAGAAGGGTCAGGAGAATCGCTCGACCTTTCATTTCTTTCCTCCCGTCTTCTCGAACGGATGCCCTCCGTCCGACCCGAGATTGCCGAGCCGAACGTGCAGCGTCAGCCGAAATTCGACGCCGTGCGTCCGCTGATCCGCGACGAGCGCTTCGTTGCGCGCTTCGACTTCGGTCGACTGGGCCCGGCCCCAGATCAGCGGTCCCGCGACCCCGAGACGCGCCTGGATCGGCCGCTTCTCGAGGAACTTCTTGAGTCCTTCCCATTTCGCAGGGATGGCCTGGTCCCACGGCACGGAGAACGAGTAGCCCGCTTCCAGGAACAGGTTCCGCGGGATCCGAATGCGTTGCACGTAGTCGATTCCCTGCGACTCGTCGGACGAGCCACGCGGAAACAGCTTGGCGCGCTGATACGTGAGGTCCGAGGCGCGGAACGAGAGCCCTCCGTACATCCCCTGATAGCTCGTGCTGAAGTTGTTGAAGTACGCCGCCACTTCGATGGGCCGACCCTTGGGAATCCCGAGCAGGCGCGCATTCGCGTCCGCGGTGGGATTCGCGCCCACGATGCTGGGGAAAAGTCGATCGAACCAGAGATGCGTTTCGAGACTTCGATCCGGCCATGCGACCCATCGGAAATAGCCGCCCCACCGCGCATTGCCGTTCGCGAGCGTGTACGAGGGGCCGACCGAGAAGCGCCGGAAGAGATAGGCCTTGAAGTCGTTCTCGTACTCCCCGAAATCGCTGTGCTTCCACACGTCGGGACGCGGCGCCGAGGACTTTCCTGACGCGGCAATCCTCGTCATCAACTTCACGAATTCCGGGCTCAGGGCGACATTCGGATCGACCGGCCGGAAGGCCGGAAAGATCGTCTTCCAGTTCTCGACGATGCGTGAGCGCAGGCCGCCATCCGGCCGAAGGAGTTTTCCGAACTCGGCGCCGTCGAGCAGCTTGTACTTCATCCAGGTCTGCGGTTCGGTCGTTCTCTCCGTCTCGCGTTTCCCGGGATCCAACTGCACCGCGGTTCGGAACTGACCGCGTTCCGTCTCGGGGTCGTCCGGGCGCGCCAGGATCTCGTCGAGCAGATCGCGCCCGAGGGAATGGGTATGACAGGCGCGGCGATATTCCTCGCGCCGCGTCGCGCTCGTCGCGTCCTCTTCGAGAAGGAGCGTGCCACCCGCGCGATCGAACGAGAACCCGGCGTCGTACTCGCCCCAATGACCCTGGCGGGCGCCGTAGTTGATGTCACGCGTGCCCCACGCTCCGGTCGGAAGGAAGTTCGCGTCCTGGCCCACATCGAAACGCCCGTTGCAGTTCCAGTCCGGAGCGCTCGCGTGCTTCCCCATCTCGACGAGAACCATGGGGTGCTGCGGAAGCTCGATCGGGTAGCGCAGATCGTCCCACCGCACCCGATCGGTCATGGACAGGGAACTCATGTCGAGGCCGCCGTTGAACGCCGCGAGGACGTTGTTCGCGGTCGAAGGAAGATGGCCCGCTCCGACGATCGCCTGCACGTCCGCGCTATCCGTGAACACCGACACGTGCTCCCCGTCGTGAAGATGCCCGTCGTCCCACGGGTAATACATCCAGTACTGGGTCGCGCGCAGAGTCGGCTCGTCGAAGCGAAGACTCTTCGCCCCGAGTTGCTTCGCGTCGGCGGGTTTCGTGGAGAAGAAGACCGCGGGCTGCGGGCCGCACTCGACCTTCCTGGATCCGTCCGGTTCCGTCACTTTCTCGCACAGCCGGAATCGAGCCAGCGGCAACCCCGTACCCAGCCTGCAATCTTTCTTCTCCGAAGGCTCGCGCTCAACGAGAAGACCCTGGTCTCTCGTGAGTTGTTCCCAGTCGAGACTCGAGGGCGCGCCGCGGATGAGCAGAAGCTTGACCAGCAGCCCCTTCACCGCGAGCTGAATGCCCTTCTTGTCCAGTCCGCCCTCGACCGGTTCGAGGGCCATGACTTCGTCCGGATCCTCGACGTCGTAGCAGCCGTCTTCGTCGTTGTCGATGCCGTCGAACGCGAATGGAAACGGACGCATCGGATACGCGGGCTCGTCGTGGACGAGCCAGATCATCGGAGCGGTCTCCCGCGGCTCCGCGCGGGCCGCGCTGATCGCCTGCGACGCAGCGGGCGCGGTCAGCCCCGAGAGTCCGACCGATGCCAGGGCAACGAACGTGAGCCGCCATCTCATCGCGTATCCCTCCTGGATAAGAGACGGACACGCTAACGCGATTTCGCGGCGTTCGCTCGAACGCGCTCCTCTACCCGCCGCTGACGGGCGGAATGAACACGACTTCGTCGCCGTCCGCGAGCGCGGCGTCGAACTTCGCGTAGCGCCGATTGATCGCGGCCGCGAGGTTGGTCCGACGACCGGCGAGCGCGTTCCTCGTGTCGAACTCGAGGAGCGCCTTCCACGCGTCTTCCGGCGTCGCGCCTTCAGGCAACGTCAGCGCGATCGACTCCTGGCCGAGCGCTTCGCGGATCGCCGCGAACAGCCGGACGTTGACCTTCATGTCCGCGGACGCGGGAACGGGATCAAGCCTCGACGAGGTCCTGGCCGATGCGACCCATCGCGCGGAACTTGTCGTACCGCTCGTCGATGAGCTTCTGCGACGCGAGGCCGCTGAGATCGGCGAGTTGACGTCGCAGGGTGAGACGGACCGCTTCGAACGTCGCGTCGTGATCGGAGTGCGCGCCGCCCGGCGGCTCTTGAATGACCTCATCGATGAGGCCAAGATTCTTGAGATCCGCAGACGCGACCTTCATCGCGTGCGCCGCTTCTGGCGCCTTCTTCGCGTCGCGCCAGAGGATCGAGGCGCAGCCTTCCGGCGTGATGACGGAATAGACCGAGTTCTCGAGCATGTTCACGCGGTTGCCCACCGCGATCGCGAGCGCGCCGCCGCTTCCGCCTTCACCGACGACGGTCACGATGACGGGGACCGTGAGCTTCGCCATCTCGCGGAGGTTGAAGGCGATCGCTTCCGCCTGTCCACGCTCCTCGGCATCCAGGCCAGGGTAAGCGCCGGGCGTATCGACGAACGTGAGGATCGGACGTCCGAACTTCTCGGCCATGCGCATGATCCGCATCGCCTTGCGATAGCCCTCGGGCTTCGGCATTCCGAAGTTGCGGAAGATCTTCTGCTTGGTGTCGCGGCCCTTCTGATGGCCGATGACGCAGACGGCGCGTCCCTCGAAAAGACCGAAGCCGCAGACGATCGCGGGGTCGTCCCCGAAGCGACGATCGCCCGCCACCTCCACGAAATCGGTGAACAGGGCCCCCACGTAGTCGAGGGTGTAGGGGCGGTTCGCATGGCGCGCCACGAGGGTCCGCTGCCACGAGGAAAGACCGGCGTAGACGTCACGCAAGTCCTTGTCCAGCTGAACCTTGAGCGCCGCGGCCTCGCGTTCCTTTCCCGGATCTCCGCGATACGCGCGGAGTTCCTGGAGACGCTTCAGCCCTTCGGCGAAGGGAGCTTCGAAATCGAGTTCGGCCATATTCGGGCCTTCCAGTCTTTCAGACTCGAGGGCTTCGAGGCAAGGCGGCAGCGCCGCCTCGCCCCGTCGCTATCTCGCGGGAGGAGCCGCGGGCGGCGCCGCCGGAGCGGCGGGAGCCGGTCCCATCATCTTCTTGAAGTTTTCCTTGTCGATGGCTTTCTCCATCGCGGCTTCGGCCGTGATGCGGCCTTCCTTGACGTACTTCGCGAGAGCCTGATCCATGGTCTGCATCCCGAGCGCGCCACCGGTCTGGATCATGGAATTGATCATCGAGATCTTGCCTTCGCGGATCAGGTTCGACAGCGCCGAGGTCGAGACGAGAACCTCGTTCGCCGCGCAACGGCCCTTTCCGTCCGCGGTCTTGAGGAGCTGCTGCGCCACGACCGCCTTGAGCGAGTCGGCGAGCATGACGCGCACCTGAGGCTGTTCGTCGGACGGGAACGCGTCGATGATGCGGTCGATCGTCTTCGAAGCGGAGTTCGTGTGCAGCGTTCCGAAGACCAGGATACCGAGTTCGGCCGCCGCGAGTGCCAGCCGGATCGTTTCCAGATCGCGCATTTCACCGACGAGGACGATGTCCGGATCCTCGCGCGCCGCCATCTTCAGCGCCGCCGAGAAGGACTTCGTGTGCGACTTCACTTCGCGCTGCGAGAGCAGGCATCTCTTGTTCGGATGGACGAACTCGAGCGGATCCTCGATCGTGATGATGTGCGCCTCACGCGTCTCGTTGATGTGGTCGATGATCGCGGCGAGCGTCGTCGACTTTCCGGACCCCGTGGGCCCGGTCACGAGCACCATCCCGCGACGCATCTCCGCGATCTGCCGAACGCCCGGCGGAAGCCCGAGCTGATCCATGGTGAGGATCTTGGTCGGAATGATGCGGAGAACGGCGCCCATCCCGCGGTGCTGCCAGAGCACGTTGGCGCGGAAACGCGCGGAGCCGTCGGAGAGTTCGTACGCGAAGTCGAGATCGAGGTTCTCGTAGATCCGGTCTTTCTGACCGGGGGCGAGGATGCTCGTGATGATCGCTTCCGAACTCTCGCGCGTGAGCACGGGCTCGTCCATCGGAACGAGTTCGCCGCGCGTGCGAAGCAGCGGCGGGCGGCCGACGACCATGTGAAGGTCGGAGGCGCCGGCGGCCATCATCTTGCGAAGGAGGGCGTCCATGGGAGCGGTCATGGCTTACTTCACCTCCGGTTTGCCGGCGGGGGGACGAACCGCGCCG
>JADMIO011575647.1_pt1 | contig 17405 bp, 13 predicted proteins | sample 8958161 | NCBI WGS metagenome assembly JADMIO01 (sample SAMN16585339, study PRJNA669376) | soil metagenome | isolation source: Crop rotation soil | place: USA: Cullars Rotation, Alabama | collected 2011
CCCGCGCCCGCGCCCCCCGCGCCCGCGCCCGCGCCCGCGCCGAAGGTCGAGCCCGAGCAGGAGCCGAAGCCCGAGACCCCGCCCGCCAAGGCCGCGCCGCCCGCGAAGGCCCCGCCCGCGAAGGCGAAGGCCAGGCCCGCGAAGAAGAAGGCCGAGGACGAGGACTACGAGGTCTTCGAGCCCGAGGACGAGCCCCCGCCCCCGGCAGACGCGTTGCCGCCATGACCGAGCCTGTCATCATCGTCGGCGCGGGTCTCGCGGGGTGCGAGGCCGCGCTCCAGCTCGCCTCGCGCGGCATCCGCGTGCGCCTCTTCGAGATGAAGCCGGCGAAGCGGACGCCCGCGCAGGTCAGCGACGGCTACGCGGAGCTGGTGTGCTCGAACTCCTTCCGCTCGGCCTCCCTCGAGAACGCGGTGGGGGTGATCAAGGAGGAGATGCGCATCGCCGGCGGGTTCCTCATCCGCTGGGCGGACGCGCACAAGGTCCCCGCGGGAGACGCGCTCGCCGTGGATCGGGAGCGCTTCAGCGCCGCGGTCTCCGCCGCCGTCCGCGCGCACCCCGGCATCGAGGTGGTCGAGCGCGAGATCACCCGCCTGCCGGGCCCGGACGAGGCGCGCGAGGTGATCGTCGCGACCGGCCCGCTCACCGCCGAGCCGCTCGCGCAGGACATCGCCGCGGCCTCTGGCGACGCGAGCCGCATGTACTTCTACGACGCGATCGCCCCGATCGTCAGCGCGGACTCGATCGACGACACCATCACCTACAACCTCTCGCGGTACGGGAAGGGCGACAGCGACGACTACGTGAACTGCCCTCTCGACAAGGCGCAGTACGAGGCCTTCATCGCCGCGATCCTGGCCGCGGAGAAGGTGGCGCCCCACGACTTCGAGGAGGCGCGCTACTTCGAGGGCTGCCTGCCGATCGAGGTGATGGCCGAGCGCGGCGCCGACACGTTGCGCTTCGGCCCGATGAAGCCCGTGGGCCTCGAGGACCCGCGCACGGGGAAGCGTCCCTGGGCCGTGGTGCAGCTCCGCGCGGAGAACGTGGACCGGAGCGCGTACAACATCGTCGGCTTCCAGACCCGCATGAAGTGGGGCGAGCAGTCGCGCATCTTCAAGATGATCCCCGGCCTCGCGAACGCCGAGTTCCTGCGCATGGGCCAGGTCCACCGCAACACGTACCTCGACAGCCCGGTCCTCCTCGACGAGGGCCTGCGCCTCAAGTCGCGCCCGCACCTGCGCTTCGCCGGCCAGATCACCGGCGTCGAGGGCTACGTCGAGTCCACCGCCTGCGGTCTCCTGGTGGGCCTGATGGTCGCCGCGGATCGCCTCGGCAAGCCCTTCACGCTCCCGCCCCCCACCACCGCCCTCGGCGCCCTTCACGGCCACATCCTCGGCACGCGGCGGCCGATCGGGGTCGAGGTCGAGAACCACCTCCCGTCCAACATCCACTGGGGCCTGGTCCCGGCGCTCGAGCGGGAGGGGAAGAAGATCGGCAAGCGGGACAGGAAGCGGCTGTACGGGGAGCGGGCGTTGAAAGACTTCCGCGCCTGGTCGACCGCTGTTTTGATCTATTAGGAAGCCAGGAAGCCAGGAAGGAGCCGTGCTGCCTGCCCTCTTCTTCCTGGCTTCCTGGCTTCCTGATTAGCCAAGCGGCCGCGGACGAAAGGAAGCGCGCGCATCGAGCACGGCGTAGGATCCGGAGACAGTGCTCGAGCGGGTGAAGGGGAAGGCGAGGTCTCGCAAGGCCGCGGCGCCGCAGAGATCCACCGAGGCGGCGAAGAGCATGGGGGCGGCGATCCTCGAGTTCACCACCTACCTCGAGCACGAGCGGAGGGCTTCGAAGGAGACGCTCCGGGCGTATCGATCGGACCTGGGGCAGATGGCGGCGTTCTTCGCGGAGCATGGGTTCAGCGGGGCGCCGGACGACCTGGATCCGCTGCTGGTGCGGCGGTGGTTCGCGACCATCCACGCGGAGACGCAGGCGCGGACGCGGGCGCGGAAGCTCTCGGCGCTCCGGTCGTTCTACAAGTTCCTGGTGCGGCGGGGGCTGGCGAAGAAGAACGTGGGGGAGGCGCTCTCGGCGCCGAAGCTGCCGGCGCCGCTGCCCCGCGCGCTCCTGGTGGACGAGGTCTTCCGCCTCCTCGACGGCGAGCACGCGGAGGGGCCGCTCGCGCACCGGGATCGGGCGATGCTCGAGCTCCTCTACGGGGCGGGGCTGCGCGCGGCGGAGCTGGTCAGCCTCGACCTCCAGGGCGTCGACATGGATCGGCAGACCGTCCGGGTGATCGGCAAGGGATCGAAGGAGCGCATCGTGCCCTTCGGGAGCAAGGCCCGGGCGGCGCTCGAGGCCTGGCTACAGAGGCGGCAAGACGTCTTGCGAGGCGCCGCGCCCACCGAGGCGGTGTTCCTCAATAAGTCCGGCACGCGCCTGACCACGCGGAGCCTCGCGCGGCGGCTCTCCGCGCAGGCGCTCTCCGTCGCGCTCGGGCGCCGCGTCACCCCGCACATGCTCCGCCACAGCTTCGCCACGCACCTCCTCGACGGCGGCGCCGACCTGCGCGCGATCCAGTCGATGCTCGGACACGCGAGCCTCGGCACCACGCAGCGCTACACCAGCGCCTCGATCGAGCACCTGAAGCGCGTGTACGACGCGAGCCACCCCCTCGGCGCTCAGACCGGGCGGACGGCGCGGACGAAGAGCTGACGGATCCCGTTCACCTCCACGTCCTCCTCAGCGATCCCCTCGAACGCGCGCAGCCACTCCCGGAGCGACGCCCGCGTGAGGTGCGTCTCGCTGACGTGGCCTTCCGAGATGCCCTGCTCCTTGTCGGAGAAGAAGCGGACCGGCCCCTGAGCGATCAGGCCCAGCGGATCCCTCCGCGCGCGCCCCAGCCTGCGCCGGAGCGTCGAGACCAGCGGGACCTCGGGCTCGAGGTCGGTGGTGGTCACCATCAGCCAGATCTTGCCGCCCGGCTTCAGCACCCGCCGCGCCTCGTCGATCACCAGGTCCGGCTCCGCGACGTGGTCGAGCACGCCCTGGATGATCACGAAGTCGAAGGCCTGCGTGCGCAGCGGGAGCAGCTCGCCCACGCCCTGGATGAACGGGAAGTCCTCGTCCCAGCAGCGGTACATCTTGCCCATGAACTTGGGCAGCGGATCCAGCGCCCACGAGGACTCCGGGTCCACCGACCAGATCCGCGCCGACGGGTTCCACTCGCGGTTGATGCTCCGCCCGCCGCCGATGTCCACGCCCGTGCCGGAGCTGGTCTCCGCGAAGCGCCAGAAGCGCTCGAACAGCGGCTTGGTGTTGCGCGCTCCGTCCTCCGTCCACCGGGTCTCGTGCCACGCGCGGTAGTTCCGGTGCGCCCGCGCCCAGTCCTCCCACGCCGACGGCCGCTTCTCGCCGAGGTCGTCCGCCCAGGGCGCGAAGAACGGCACGCCCGAGCGCACGGCGGTCTCGCGCCCGCAGTCCGGACACACCAGGGTCCCCTCGACGAGCTTCCCGTCCTCGACGCGCGCGAGCTCGGTGTCGAGAGGGGTGCTCTTGCAGTGTGGACAGGCGAGGAGCTGGATCTCGTCGGCGCGTACGGCCACGCGCCCCGGTAGCACCCTACCTCCGGTTGAACAAGAGAGACGGAGCGCCGTCCCCGAGCCAGGCGATCGGGCACTCCGGGCGGGGGCTCGGCTTGCAAGCCAGCTTGCCGCTCGCCTCCGCCGGAGCGAGGTCGAGGGAGAGGCCGCCGGAGCCGTACCTGCCTCCGGCCTCGATGCGCGCGGCGGGGATCTCGGCGTAGAGGAGCTCCGCCGTGCTGCCGGTGACCCGCGAGGCGAGGACGGCCACGCGGACGCCCTCCCGGGCCTGGATGAGGCCCGCGTCCTCGAGCCTGAGGCGCCCGCCGAAGTCGGCGAAGGGGGCGATGCCCGGCCCCGTCCCGTAGTCCCCGAGCGCGAGCAGCCGCACCTCGGAGGTGTCGCCGCGGAGACGCGACTCGTACGCGACGACGAAGCCCTTGCCGGGGACGTCGAGCACCACCGCGCCTCCGCGCATCGGCGGGCGCGGCGAGGCGGGGAGCTCCGCGAAGGCCTGCGCGCCGCCCCCGTCGCCGCGGCCGGTCATCAGCACCAGCTCGCCGTCCGCCTCGTCGCCCTCCCGATAGGCCAGCACGAGCTGGGAGGTGTCGGGCGCGGCCGGGTTCCGCCGGCGGCGGAGGCTGATCGAGGAGCAGGGGCGCGTGCTGGTGTTGACCACCGCGAAGCCCCCGAAGGTCCCGGTGCGCAGGTCCGCGACGGTGGTGGTGCGCACGCGCCCGTCGAGGGAGAAGGCGAGCAGCGCGGGGAGCCTCCCGCCGCGGGGCTCGAGGAGCTCGAGCGCGATGCTGTCCGCGCCGCCGAAGGGGATCACGGCGGGGATCAGCTCGGCGTCCGCGGTGGCGGTGCTGCTGTAGACCAGCGCGGCGCTCATCGGCTCGTCGAGCGCGCGGCACCACACGAAGGCGAAGCGCCCCGCCTCGCGGGACCAGGCGCCGCCCGCGGCGGAGATGCGCTCCTCTCCCGACTCCGGGGCGAGCATCATCCCCTCCGCGCGCTCCCCGAAGAAGCGCACCGCGGAGACCTGCGCCCCCTGGCCCTCGCGCATCTGCGAGAGCAGGACCGAGGCGCGGCGATCCGGGATCCCCAGGAAGGCGATCGGCGGAGGGCCGGGCTCGAGGGGGCGTGGGGTGCGCGCCACCACCACCAGCTCGAGGCCCGCGCGAGCCCCGTCGGCGCGGCGGAGGACCATGCCGCCGGTCCTCGCGTCGAGCGGGATCACCGCGCGCACGCGCCGATCGCTCCACGAGGTCACCGCGAGGCGGCGCGTGAAGGAGGAGGTGGCCGTCGAGGCGGTGAGGGACACGGCGCCGGTGCGCTCGCCGAACCCGGTCCCCTCGATCTCGATCTCTCCCCCCGCGAGGCCGATCTCCGGCACCAGCCGGGTGAGCGAGGGGAGGCGCGGCGTCGGCTCGCGCGCCTCCGCGTAGGCCACGTCGCCGGTGTTGCCGGAGGCGTCCACCGCGCGCACGCCGACGTAGAAGCGGCCAGTGAAGCCGAGCGCGCTCCGCCTCGCGGTGGTGCGGACCAGGACGCCGGGGAGCGCGGGGAGCGGGGGCTCGATGAAGGCGCGCGTCGCGAACCGCCCGGCGTCGAGGAGGTCCGCCGTGGAGGTGGAGGCCCGCACCTCGAAGCGCGCGGCCATGCCCTCGTCCGCGTCCTCTCCGGGCGCGGCGAACTCCACCTGGATCACGTCGCCGCCGGTGCTGGTCACCGTCAGGGCCTGCGCGATCGAGGGCGGGACGGTGTCGTCGGGGACGGCGAGCGCCTCCGTGGCGACGCTGTAGTTGAGCGGGAGGTTGGCGACATCGGCGTCGAAGGCATAGACCAGGACGCGCGTCGGCGTCCGATCGCTCAGGCCGGTGATCACCGTCTCGAGCATGTCGGGGCCCAGGATCGCGGCGATCGGCAGCCCGGGGACGATCTCGCTCCGCCCGGTGAGGTCCGCGCCGCGCGCGATCGTGGCGGTGAGGACGGGCTCGGTGGTGTACGCCACCAGGTGGCCCGCGAGGTCCGCGTCCGGCGGGCGCGGGAAGCGGACGATCAACGCCTCGCCGCTCGGGACCACCTCGAGGGTGACCGGCCCCGGAGGGATCGGCGCCTCCGTGTCGAGGGCCGGGATGCGGACGGTGCGCACGCGCTGGAGGACGAGGGCGCCCGCGTCCGTGACCTGGGAGGCGCGGACCTCGATGCCGGTCAGCTCCCCCTCGAACACCAGCGCCCGGTCGTCCGCGGGGCGTCCGATCACCCCCAGGAAGGCGCGCGCGCGCAGCATCCGCTCCTTCCCCGCCTTCACCCGCTCGATGCGCCACTTGCCCCCCGCGGGGTCGAGGGGGAGCTCGCCGAAGGTGGTGTCGGGCGTCCTGGACAGGGAGGTGACCCCGAGGACCGTCCCGTCCTTCGCCAGGGCCTCGATCACCAGCTTCTCCACCTCGAGGGGGAGGGCCGCGGCGCGCAGGCCTTTCCTGGTCCCGAGGCCGTCGTCGAAGACCAGGCGCGCGGTGATCCCCCCGGTCTCCGAGGTCCCGCAGGCGGCGAGCGCCACCGCCAGGGACGCTATGACCTTGAAGCGCACCGAGGCCCGGACTATCAACTGACTCGCTCGCCATGCCAACCGCGCAGAAGATCCACGGAACCACGATCGTGCTGGCGCGGAGGGGGCCAGCGGTGGCGCTCGCTGGAGACGGTCAGGTCACCTTCGGCAACACGGTGCTCAAGTCCTCGGCCAGGAAGGTGCGGCGCCTCCACGAGGGGAAGCTCGTCGCCGGGTTCGCGGGGAGCACCGCGGACGCCTTCACCCTCTTCGAGCGCTTCGAGGCGAAGCTCAAAGAGTATGGGGGGCAGCTCCTCCGCGCCTCGGTCGAGCTGGCCAAGGAGTGGAGGACGGATCGCTACCTGAGGAGGCTCGAGGCGATGCTCCTCGTCGCCAGCAGCGAGAAGACGCTGGTCCTCACGGGCAACGGCGACGTGCTCGAGCCCGACGAGGGCGTGGCCGCGATCGGCAGCGGCGGCCCCATGGCCCTCGCCGCGGCCAAGGCCCTGCTCGATCACACCCAGATGGGCCCGCGGGCGATCGTGGAGAAGAGCCTCCAGATCGCCGCCGGCATCTGCATCTACACCAACACGGAGATCACGGTGGAGGAGCTCGGCCATGAATGAGCGCGAGGACCGCTACGCCTTCACCCCGCGGGAGACCGTGGGCGAGCTCGACCGCTACATCGTCGGGCAGGACGACGCGAAGCGCGCGGTGGCCATCGCGCTCCGGAACCGCTGGCGCCGCCAGAAGGTGGGCGACGAGCTGCGCGACGAGATCGTGCCCAAGAACATCCTGATGATCGGCCCCACCGGCGTGGGGAAGACCGAGATCGCGCGCCGCCTCGCCAAGATGATCCAGGCGCCCTTCGTGAAGGTGGAGGCCAGCAAGTTCACCGAGGTCGGGTACGTGGGCCGCGACGTCGAGTCGATGGTGCGCGACCTGGTCGAGGAGTCGGTGAACCTGGTGAAGGACCTCGCCAAGAAGCGCGTCCAGGGCAAGGCCGTGCACGCCGCGGAGGAGCGCCTCCTCGACCTGCTCCTCCCTCCGCCGCCCAAGGCCAGCGGGTTCGGGCAGGAGAACACGCCTCCAGAGGAGCTGAGCAAGACCCGCGAGACCTTCCGGCGGATGCTGCGCGACGGGAAGCTCGACGATCGCATGGTCGAGGTCGAGGTCTCCGCGAAGCCGGCGATGTCCACGATCCAGAACTTCAGCCCCGAGGGCGTCCAGGACATGGTGTTCCAGATCCAGGACCTGATGGGCATGGGCGGCGGCGGGGGAGGGCGAGGGGGCCCGTCGAAGCGGCGGAAGGTCACGGTGAAGGAGGCGCGGGAGATCCTCGAGCAGGAGGAGGCGAACCGCCTGCTGGACGGGGACCAGATCAACCGCGAGGCGCTCGCGAAGGTGGAGGAGAGCGGGATCATCTTCGTCGACGAGATCGACAAGATCGTGGGGAGCGGCTCGGGCCCGAAGGGCGGGCCCGACGTCTCGAGAGAGGGCGTTCAGCGCGACCTGCTCCCGATCGTCGAGGGATCGACGGTCACCACCAAGTACGGGCGCGTCCGGACGGATCACGTGCTCTTCATCGCCGCGGGCGCCTTCCACGGGGCGAAGGTCTCGGACCTGATCCCCGAGCTCCAGGGCCGCTTCCCGATCAGGGTGGAGCTGAAGGCGCTGACCAACGCCGACTTCGTGAGGATCCTCCGCGAGCCCAGGAACTCCCTGATCAAGCAGTACGTCGCGCTCCTCGCCACCGAGGGCCTCGAGGTGGTCTTCGAGGACGAGGCGATCGAGGAGATCGCGCGCGTGGCGGCCCAGGCCAACGCGCAGATGGAGAACATCGGCGCCCGCCGCCTCCACACGGTGCTGGAGACGGTGCTCGACGAGATCTCCTTCGACGCCCCGGAGAGAAAGGACAAGAAGGTGGTGATCGACCGCCCCTACGTGCAGCGCCGCCTCGCGCGGGTGCTGGAGAGCGAGGACCTCTCGAGGTTCGTGCTATGACGCAGCCGATGACGCAGCCGACCGAGCCCACCACGGACAAGAACGCCGGGTTCGCGGAGCGCGCGAAGAAGGTCTTCGTCCCCAACTACAAGCCCGCGCCCCTGGTCCTCGACCGCGGGATGGGCTGTTACGTGTGGGACGTCGAGGGCAAGCGGTACCTCGACATGGTGGCGGGGATCGCGGTCAGCGCGCTCGGCCACGGGCACCCCAAGCTGGTCGAGGCGATCCGCGACCAGGCCGGGAAGATCATCCACACCTCGAACCTGTACCTGAACCAGCCCTCGATCGAGCTGGCCGAGCGCCTGGTCGCCTCGAGCTTCGCGGACGCGGTGTTCTTCTCCAACTCCGGCGCGGAGGCGAACGAGGCGGCCATCAAGCTCGCGCGCCGCGTGGCCTACGACAGGGGCGAGAACGAGCGGAAGGAGATCGTCTGCTTCGAGCACTCCTTCCACGGGCGCACCATGGGATCGCTCGCCGCCACCGGGCAGCCCAAGTACCACGAGGGGTTCGGACCGCTCCCCGGCGGCTTCCGCCACATCCCCTACGGCGACGAGGGCGCGGTGGCCGCCGCCGTGGGCCCCGCCACCGCGGCGCTGATGCTCGAGCCGATCCAGGGCGAGAGCGGCGTCCGCGTCCCGCCGAGCGGCTTCCTCCGCGCCTGCCGCGAGGCATGCGATCGGGCGGGCGCGCTCCTGATCTACGACGAGGTGCAGGTCGGCCTCGGCCGCACCGGCAAGCTCTTCTGCCACGAGCACGAGGGGGTCCCGCCGGACATCCTCACCCTCGCGAAGGGGATCGGCGGCGGGCTCCCGCTCGGCGCGATGCTCACCACCACGAAGTGGGCGCACGCCCTCGGGTACGGCACGCACGCCACCACCTTCGGGGGCAACCCCGTGGCGACCGCCGCCGGGCGGGTGGTCCTCGACGCGCTGGGCGAGGACGGCTTCCTCGATCACGTGACCCAGATGGGCCTGCGCCTCTCGGCGGGGCTCCGCCGCGTGGGGGAGGGCCTCTTCTCCGAGGTGCGCGGGAAGGGCCTCTTGATCGGGGCCGAGCTTGCGCCGGGGACGAAGTTCGACGCGATGGAGGTGGTCACGGCCTGCCGCGCCCGCTCTTTGCTCGTCCACGTCGCCGGCCCGAGGGTGGTCCGGCTGGCCCCACCGCTGATCATCGAGGCCCCGCAGGTGGACGAGGCCCTCGAATCCCTCTCCGCGGCGCTGTCGGGGCTACGGACGTCTTGACCTGATCGCCTGGCGATGGAACCCTTGGGTCCTTCTCCCCAGTGGTCTCGACCGTGAACGACAAGCGCAAAGACCCGCCCATCCCGAGCGCACGCCCGGGGGTCAACCTCAACGCCGTGTCCCTCTCTCCGGAGGAAGGCTTCATCTTCTCCCGCGTCGACGGCCGCACGAAGGTCGCCGAGATCGCGACCCTCACCGGAAAGTCCGCGGCGCAGACCGAGCAGATCCTCACGCGCCTCGCCAAGATCGGGGTGATCGCGTTCGGCGACATCCAGCCCGAGACCGCCGCGAACCCTCCGCCGCGCCCGAGCATGACGCCGCAGGGGTCGAACGGCGAGATCGACTACGGCGGCTACATCTTCCCCCCGGGCCTGATGCACGAGGCCGGGAGCCTGGACGAGACCTCGCGGAAGCGGATCATCTGGATCCACGAGCACCTCGCGACCTGGAACTACTACCAGCTCCTCCAGGTCTCCCGGAAGGACGAGGACAAGACGATCAAGAAGGCCTACCACCTCCGCAGCAGGGAGTGGCACCCCGACGCCTTCCGCCAGAAGGACCTGGGCTCGTTCAAGAAGATGATCGAGACGGTCTACAAGCAGATCAACGCCGCGTATTCGGTGCTGCTCGATCCCGCGAAGCGCGTCGAATACGACAAGACCGTCATCTTCGAGCCCGAGCCCGAGGAGCTCGAGGCGATGGCCCGCGAGAAGGCGCGGGTCGAGCGCGACAAGGCCCGCGACGAGGAGCACCGGAAGAAGCGCTTCGAGAACAACCCCATCCGGAAGCGGATGGAGAAGGCCCGCCAGTTCTACGACGAGGCCCTCAAGCTGGAGTCGCTGGGCAAGCACATGGACGCCCTCAGGCAGGCCCAGCTCGCGGTGACCTATGACGACAAGCCTGACGAGTTCAAGGTCCTGATCGAGCGCCTGAACGACGCCGCGGGCGAGAGCCGGATCGGCAAGTTCATGAAGCACGGGCACCAGCTCGAGTCGATGCTGCGCTGGGACGAGGCGATCCAGATGTTCGAGGAGGCGGTCCGCATCGCCCCCAAGGCCCCGAAGCCCCACCTGCGGCTCGCGTACTGCTTGCTCCAGACCGGGAGGGAGGAGCAGGATGCCCTCTCCCACGCCCAGAAAGCCGCCGCGGGGCTCCCGGAGGACCCGGAGGCGCAGTATGTCCTCGGCCGCTACTACGAGATGGCCGGGATGGAGAAGCTCGCCAAGCGCGCGTACCAGCAGGCGCTGACCCTCAAGCCCAACTACGGCGAGGTGAAGAAGCGCCTGACCAAGCTGAAGTGGGGCTTCTGAGCCGGTCCCTAGCGCCGGGGTTCTGTTTGTCGTAAGCACCTGAGGAACGGCATGTCTTCTGAACCTATCATCGGGATCGATCTCGGCACGACGAACTCATGCGTCGCCATCGTCGAGAATGGCGTGCCCAAGGTCATCCCCAACAGAGGCGGATACCGCACCACGCCGTCGATGGTCGCCATCGCGGAGAACGGGCGGCGGCTGATCGGGCACATCGCGAAGCGGCAGGCGATCATCAACGCCGAGAACACCGTCTACGCGGCGAAGCGCCTGATCGGGCGGCGCTTCGACTCCAAGGAAGTGCAGGAGGCGATCGAGAACTGCACGTACAAGATCGTCGAGGGCCCGCACAACGACGTGCGCATCGAGCTGCGGGGGAAGATCTACAGCCTCCCCGAGATCTCCTCGATGATCCTCTCGGAGATGAAGCTCATCGCCGAGCAGTCCCTCGGCCGCGAGGTGGCGAAGGCGGTGATCACCGTCCCCGCGTACTTCAACGACGGCCAGCGCCAGGCCACGCGAGACGCGGGCCGCATCGCGGGCCTCGACGTGGTGCGCATCATCAACGAGCCCACCGCCGCCGCGCTGGCGTACGGCTACGGCAAGTCGCTCGAGCGCCGCGTCGCCGTGTTCGACCTGGGCGGCGGCACCTTCGACATCTCGATCCTGGAGATCAACAACGGCGTCTTCGAGGTCATCGCGACCTCGGGCGACACGCTGCTCGGCGGCGAGGACTTCGACTACCGCATCATCGAGTGGCTCGTGTTCGGCTTCGCCAAGGAGCAGAACATCGACCTCCGGAAGGACCGCATGGCCTTCCAGCGCTTGAAGGACGCTGCAGAGCGCGGCAAGTGCGAGCTCTCCTCCGCGCCGCAGACGGAGCTGAACCTCCCCTTCATCATCTCCACAGGCAAGAACGATGCGCTCCACCTCCAGCGCACGCTGACCCGCGAGACCTTCGACGACCTGGTGATCGACCTGTGCGAGCGCTGCATCCAGATCTGCGAGCGCACCCTGGCGAGCGCGGGCATCTCGAAGAAGGACATCGACGACGTGATCCTGGTCGGCGGCCAGACGCGCACGCCGAAGGTCCAGGAGATGGTGAAGAGCTTCTTCGGCATCACGCCCAGCAAGAGCGTGAACCCGGACGAGGTGGTGGCGCTCGGCGCCTCGATCCAGGGCGCGTCCCTGATGGACGAGAAGACGGACGTCCTCCTCCTCGACGTCACGCCGCACAACCTCGGCATCATGATCGTCGGCGGCTACTTCCAGACGATCATCGAGAAGAACACCACGGTGCCGACCAGCGCGGCGCACATCTTCACCACCGTGCGGGACAAGCAGACCAGCGTCCGCATCATGGTGTTCCAGGGCGACTCGCTCCGCGCGGAGGAGAACGAGCTCCTCGGCGAGTTCATCCTCTCCGGCCTGCGCGAGGCCCCCCGAGGCGAGGTCGAGGTCGAGGTGACCTTCGAGATCTCCGCGGACGGTATCGTGTCGGTGTCCGCGAAGGACCTCGAGACGGGCGTCGGCCAGAGCATCACCGTCACCGCCACCAGCGGCCTCACCGAGGAAGAGATCTCCCGCATGGCCGCGGAGGCCTCGGACTACGCGGTCGGCGTGAAGACCACCGACGCGTTCGAGGGCGCGCGGGCGGAGGTCGAGGCGGTCATCAGGGACATCGACGCGATCCTCCCGAAGGTCCGCGGCATCATCGCAGGCAGCGAGTTCGGCGAGGACGCGCTCAAGAAGGTCGACACCGCCGTCACCCGCGCGCGGCAGGCGATCGAGAGCCGCTCCGTGGACGCGCTCAAGGCCTCGAAGGAGCCTCTCGAGCGCACGCTCAAGATGCTGAAGGGCGTGGCGACCAAGCTCGGGGGTCCGTGAACAAGGAGCTCCCCTCGCTCGAGGACTGCGTCGACGCCGGCCGCTACTACTTCGGCGTGGGCGACTTCGAAGCGGCCCGAACCTGGTGGCAGAAGGCGCTGGGCCTCGACCCCGCGAACCACAAGATCCGCGAGTACCTGGCGCTGCTCGAGAGGAACTCGATGCCGCCCTCGAAGCCGCTGCCGGCGGTGCCGCTGCCCGAGGCCAGTCATCAGCTCGCGCCGCCCGAAGCGTGGGGCGACAGCAGCAAGCCCTCGGAGCCCTCGGCGCCGCGCCCCGCGGTCACGGATCCCCTCGACTTCGCGATGGACAGCGGACCGCCCCAGAACGTCGCGGTGGACTACGCCTCGTTCGACGCGTGGGACTTCGGGCCCGCCGAGATCTCGAGCGTGACCCTCGAGCCGATCAAGGACGCGGTCGACGCCGTCGCGGAGCCCGCGCCGCTGCCGAGGCTCGACAGGGAGCCCGTCTTCCAGGTCGCGCAGCCGTCGCGGCCGATCCTGGGCACCGCGAGCTCGGCCACGCACGAGCCCGTCGGCGCGCACGCCCGCAGCGCGGATCCCACCGAGGAGGTGCTGACGCGCGCGCGTCACCGCTTCCGCCTGAGCGACTTCGAGGGCGCCCTCGAGCTCCTCGAGCACCTCGAGCTGGGGCCGGGGCACCCGGACTTCGACGAGACGCGGCGCCTCCTGGTCGAGACCAGGAACCACCTCGAGCGCAGCTTCGCCGCCAAGCTGGGCGACCTCGATCGCGTCCCCCGCGTGGTCCTGCCGGAGGATCAGCTGATCTGGCTGAGCCTCAACCACCGCGCGTCGTTCATCCTCTCGCAGATCGACGGGAGCGTGAGCTACGAGGACCTGATGGCGCTGAGCGGCATGCCGCGCCTCGACACGCTCCGCATCCTGGCCGCCCTCGTCCAGGAAGGCGTGATCAGTCCCTGATTCTCGCGGGCGCGGCTATCGGGTCGTGCCGGGTCGCGTCACACCGTGTGTCAGCGCGGCCGAGCGCGTGTACGGTTCGCGCGGGAGGGACCCATGAAGAATTTGATGAAGATGATCTCGGGCGCGCTCGTGTTCGTGCCGTCCCTGGCGATGGCCGCAGGGAATGGTGCCGCCAACGGCAACAGCTCGCGCGCGGGTGGAATCGGAGCCTGCGAGGCGAGCGTCGCGCAGCTCCAGGCCCAGGTCGCCGCGCTGACCCAGGCGCTCGCCGCGTCGGAGGCCGCGCGGGCCACCTGCGACGGCGCGCTCGCGGACTGCCAGCGGGCGCTCGACGAGAACAGCTGCACGCCCACCACGTACCCGCGGTCGTGCAGAGCGATCCTCGAGGCGGGGAACAGCCACGGCACCGGCACCTACGCCATCGATCCCTCGGGCGCCGGCTTCCCGGTGCAGGTGGTCTGCGAGATGGAGATCGACGGCGGCGGCTGGACCCGCCTGGTCCCTGCTGTCGCGAACGCGCTCGGCGGCGGGGAGAAGAAGTATCTCTACGTGTATGGCTCGAGCTACTACGAGTCTTCCAGCACCACGCTGTCGTGGAGCTGGGACTACTACCAGGAGCTCCTCGGCCTCTACCTGTACTTCGACGGATCGAACACCGGCGTCCTCGACTGCACGGGCGGCGAGGGCGGTGACTTCGGCGTCGGCTGCAGCAGCGGCGGCGGCGGCACCGAGAAGGTGCTGACCATCTACGGCCGCGACCCCAGCAACGGCACCGGCACCGTCTGCCAGGACCTCCCCGACGCCTTCCACGTCGGCGCCTGCGCGGACCCCGTCGCGTTCTACGTGTACGAGTACTAGTACTCCGCGCCGGAAGTCGCTTCCGGGTCCCCGATCGTCCTGTTCTCCCTTCCACACGTACGAGGCACGGCCCCATCCAGCGCCTGCCTCGTCGCCGACCTGCGAGCCTCCGCCCTGCCCCACGCTCGTGGTGCCACGTCCGAGTGATGGGGAGGCGAGACGAGATGGCCGATAGCTCGGAGAAGGGGGCGGAAGGGACTTCCGGCGCAGTGCACTAGCTCTTCTTCCGCCATCCCTCGAGGCGCGCGGCGATCGCGGCCTCCTCGCCGTTCTGCGTGGGGACGTAATAGCGGCGGCCGATCAGCTCGTCGGGGAGGTAGGTCTCGCCGGGCGCGAGGCCGCCGGTGTCGTGCGGGTAGCGGTAGCCCTCGCCGTGGCCGAGCTTCTTCATCAGGCCGGTGGGCGCGTTGAGCAGCTTCTTGGGGACGGGGAGCGGGCCCAGGTCGCGCACGTCGCGGCGGGCGGCGCCGTAGGTGCTGAGCGCGGTGTTCGACTTGGGGGCGGACGCCAGGTACGTCACCGCCTGCGTCAGCGGCAGCACGCCCTCCGGCATCCCCACCAGCTCGAAGGCGTGGAGCGCGGCGACGGCGACGCTCAGGGCGCGCGGGTCCGCGTTCCCGACGTCCTCGGAGGCGAAGATCACCAGCCTCCTCAGGATGAAGCGGGGCTCCTCGCCGCTCTCCAGCATCCGCACCAGGTAGTACGCGGCGGCGTCGGGATCGGAGCCGCGCATCGACTTGATGAAGGCGGAGATGACGCCGTAGTGCGCGTCGCCGGCCTTGTCGTAGAGGAGGGCCTTGTGCTGGAGCGCCTCCTCCGCCATCTGCGCGGTGATCCTCGCGGGCGTGCCCAGAAGAATGGCGTCGCGCGCGGCGAGCTCGAGCGCGCCCAGCGCCCGCCTCGCGTCGCCGAAGGAGCCCCTCGCGAGCACCATCAGGGCGTCGTCGTCCGCGCTCACCTGATCGGCGCCGAGGCCGCGCTCGGGATCCTCGAGCGCGCGCTTCATCAAGGCGATCAGGTCCAGGTCCTCGATCGCTTCGAGCACGAAGACGCGGCAGCGGGAGAGGAGGGCGGAGTTCAGCTCGAACGACGGGTTCTCCGTCGTGGCGCCGATCAGGGTGACGAGGCCTCTCTCCACGGCGGGGAGCAAGGCGTCTTGCTGGGCCTTCGACCAGCGATGGATCTCGTCGACGAAGAGGATGGTGTGGCGGCCCTGCTCGCCGCGCAACTTTCCTGCACTCGCGAGCGCCGCGCGCAGATCCGCGACGCCGGACATCACCGCGGAGAGCGAGACCAGCTCGGCGTTTGCGCGCCTCGCGATGAGACGCGCGAGGGTGGTCTTGCCGGATCCAGGAGGACCCCACAGCACCAGCGACGGCACGCGGTCCGCCTCGATCAGGCGGCGCAGCAAGCGGCCTGGGCCGAGGATCTTCTCCTGCCCCACCACCTCGTCGAGGTCTCGAGGCCTCATGCGATCGGCGATCGGATCGCGGGGAAGCGACCGATCCGCCGCGGCCTGAAAGAGATCGGGCTCCTTGCGTTCGACGCGCCTTGCCATCGCGATGTCACATTGGAACACCCGATGTCGCGTGTTGGCGATCCGAGAACGAGTGTGAGAGAAACTTACGCCAATGACTCAGGCGGGCAGCTTCGAAGAACGCTTCCGGACGCTGGAGACGCTGGAGACCGACGCAGAGAGCGCCGTCCTGCTGGTGCGGGACGGACAGGACGGGAAGACCACGCTGGTCCGCCGCCTGAACGACCTGGTGAAGAAGGACGAGAAGGCGAAGGGCCGTCTCGCCGCGGAGGCCGAGTACACCGACAAGCTCGAGTGCAAGCGCTGCCCGCGCGCCGAGCTGATCACCTTCGGCGACGGTGAGCAGGTCCTCCGCTATGTCCACGGCAACGGGGTGACCCTCGCGCGCCTGCTCGACGCCTTCGAGAACACCGGCAGGATGCTCTCGCCCGCCGCCGCCACGGTGATCGTCTCCGAGATCCTCCACGCCGCGAAGGCCATCCAGCGCGCCCGCCCGCCCGCCGCCGTCGGGGTCTCGAGCTGGGGCCACGGCGAGATCGACACCACCGGGATCGTGGTGGGCGAGGACGGCCTCGCGCGCCTCTACGACACGCGCCTCGCCTGCTCCGGCTTCCGCGCCGAAGGCAAGCCCGAGGATCGCGCCTGCCGCGCGCCCGAGCTCTCGGAGACCGCGCGCACCGGCACGCCCACGGGCGACGTCTTCGCCGCCGGCGGGCTCCTCGCCCTGTGCACCCTCGGCACCGACACCCTCGCCCCGCACACCGCGGAGGAGCTGCGCGACGCCGTCGAGCGGAAGATCTCCACCATCGGCCCCGCGTACGACGACGGCTTCGGCTTCGTGGTGATGACCGCGCTCGCCCCCATCGCCCGCGAGCGCTTCGAGAACGCGAGCGTCATGCGCATCGCGCTCCGCCAGTGCGCGTACGTGGACGAGGACAAGTGGGCCGGCCTCAAGCGGTCGCTCGGGGACGTGGTGAAGGCCCTCTCCGACGCGTCGGACCTCGACCAGGTGCCGGCGTGGATCCTCGACGCCAACCCCGGCCTCACCCTCCCGCCCTTCTCCGGGGACTCCACCGCCAACGAGACCCGGGCGCTCGACGAGCCCCCGAAGACGGTGACCAACGCGCAGGCCGTGACCGCGCCGCAGGTGAGCCCCAGCCCGAGCACGAGCAGCAGCGAGGAGAACACCGCGGTCCAGTTCCGGAACCCGTTCATCGACGCCGAGCGCGACATGATCAGCCTGCCGGGCAGGGACTCGGTGCCGGACACGGAGCTGGGGACGCTCGACCCGAAGGCGGCGGAGGCCAACACGCAGTCCCTCACGCCCGCGAAGGACGACACGATCCTCAGCATGGGCGCGCAGGACGTCCTGAAGGAGATCAGCGAGCGGAAGCTGTCTCCGGTCTGGGGTGACAAGTCGATCCCGCCGGTCGAGCAGCGCAGGGAGCCCTTTCCAGCACAGTGGGATCCGAAGCTTGGAATTCACGTGACTTGAAGTCGCGGC
>JADMIO011227309.1_pt1 | contig 17404 bp, 17 predicted proteins | sample 8958161 | NCBI WGS metagenome assembly JADMIO01 (sample SAMN16585339, study PRJNA669376) | soil metagenome | isolation source: Crop rotation soil | place: USA: Cullars Rotation, Alabama | collected 2011
CGAAAGCGGGATGATCCTCGACCCGATCACCCTTGGACCCGATCGTCCCCTCCGTGATGCGCAGCAGCTGATGCGGCGCTTCCGCATTTCCGGCGTGCCGATCGTCGATGAGACCGGTCACCTGATCGGCATCATCACCAATCGAGACCTGCAGTTCGAATCCGACATGGGGCAGCGCATCGACCGCGCGATGACTCGCGAAGGACTCGTGACCGCGCCGGTAGGAACCACGCTTGCGGAGGCCGAACAGATCCTCTCGCGCCATCGCATCGAAAAGCTGCCAGTGGTTGACGGTGACGGCATGCTCCGTGGACTCATCACGGTGAAGGACATCTTCAAGCGCCGCGATCACCCGGATGCAAACAAGGATCGCCATGGTCGCCTGCGTGTCGCCGCCGCGGTGGGTGGCGGTTCGGAAGCGAAGGTGCGTGCCACCGAGCTCGTGGCCTCCGGCGTCGACGTGATCGTGGTCGATTCCGCGCACGGGCATTCGGCTGGCGTGCTCGAGGTCGTGGCTGAATTACGCGAAGCCTTCCCGGATATCCAGCTCATCGGCGGCAATGTTGCCACCACGGAAGGTGCGCGCGCACTGGTCGAGCGCGGCGTCGATGCAGTGAAGGTCGGCATCGGGCCAGGCTCGATCTGCACCACCCGCGTGGTCACCGGAGTTGGTGTGCCGCAGGTGACTGCCATCATCGATGCCGTGAATGGGGCCGGTGATGTCCCGATCATTGCCGACGGTGGCATCAAGTATTCAGGCGACATGGTGAAGGCGATTGCGGCAGGGGCATCGTCAGTGATGATGGGTTCGATGCTCGCCGGTACGGAAGAGAGTCCCGGCGAAAGCATTCTCGCCGAAGGCCGTCGCTTCAAGCTCATCCGTGGCATGGGTTCGATGAGTGCGATGCAGGACGGCTCCGCCGATCGCTATTTCCAGGATGGCGAAGTCTCACCCACCAAGCTCGTCCCTGAAGGCATTGAAGGCCGCGTGCCGTACAAGGGCGCCGTGGCGGACGTGATCTTCCAGATGGTCGGCGGCCTTCGCAGCGGGATGGGCTACTGCGGCGTCGGTGATATCCCCGGCCTGCAGCGTGACACGCAATTCGTGCAGATCACCTCAGCGGGCCTGCGGGAGAGTCATCCGCATGATGTGACGATTACGAGGGAAGCGCCCAATTACAGTGTGTGATCGAGATCCCAAGCGGAAAGGATGATAGGATCGCAGGATGACAGGATGATAGAAAAAACTTCGCCCCCACGGTATGAGCTACTGTGGGGGCGAAACTTATCTACCATCCTATCAACCTGCGATCTACCATCTCACTCTGCCCCTTAAGGGGCAGAGTTAAGCTTGCTGTGCTTCTGGCTGTACCCGAAGTAGATCACCAGGCCGATGATGAGCCACACGATCAGTCGGAGCCAGTTCTCCTTGCCGAGGCCGTAGATCATGGCGGTGCAGGTGACGACGCCGAGCGTGGCCACGAGCGGCAGGGCAGGAACGGTGAAGCCGCGCGAGATGTCAGGGCGGCGCGCACGCATCATCCAGACGCCGATGCAGACGAGGATGAAGGCGAACAGGGTTCCGATGCTGGTCATGTCGCCGACGACGGTGTCGGGAATGAATGCGGCGAACAGTGACGTGAACACGAAGAACAGCCAGTTCGACTTGTACGGCGTGCGGTGCACCGGATGCACTTCCGAGAACACCTTCGGGACCAGGCCGTCGCGGCTCATCGAGTAGAACACGCGCGACTGGCCGAGGAGCATCACGAGGATGACTGACGAGAAGCCCGCCAGGATGGCGATCGTGACGAACTTCGACAGCCATTCGTAGCCGGCCATGTAGTGGCTGATCGCTTCGGCGACCGATGCTTCCTTGCCCGTGGTGCGGAAGAACTCGACCGGCGCGACGCCGCTCAGTACGTGGGCGAAGAGGATATACAGCACGGTGCAGATGACCAGCGAGCCGAGGATGCCGATCGGCATGTCGCGCTTCGGGTTCTTGGCTTCCTGCGCTGCGGTCGAGACCGCGTCGAAGCCGATGAAGGCGAAGAACACCACGCCGGCAGCGCCGAGGATGCCCATGATGCCGCCAAACTTGTGCGTGATGCCTGCGGCGTCCACGTAGTCGGTTTCGGGCGGGATGTACGGCGAATGATTCGCCGGATCGATGTATCCCCAGCCGATCGCGATCACGGCGAGCACGATGGTCACCTTGGTGATGACGATGAGGCCGTTGACGAAGGCGGATTCCTTGGTGCCGCGGACGAGCAGCGCGGTGAGGATCAGGAGGATGAAGACTGCCGGAATGTTGACGATGCCGGTGACACCCTCAGGCGATGTCTCGAATGGTGAGTGATACCATTGATATGGTATGCTCATCCCCACGAAGGCGAGCGCCTTGTTGAAGTACTGGCTCCAGGCGATCGCGACCGTGGCCGCGCCGACGGCGTACTCAAGGACAAGGTCCCAGCCGATGATCCAGGCCATCAGCTCACCCATCGTGGCGTACGAATAGGTGTAGGCGGAGCCGGCGATCGGGATCATTGACGCGAACTCGGCGTAGCAGAGTCCGGCGAAGGCGCAGCCGAGACCGGCGACCATGAAGGCCAGGGTGACGGAGGGGCCGGCACGATCGGCGATGGCGGCGGCTGTCCGCACAAACAGACCGGCGCCGATGATGGCGCCGATTCCGAGTGCGATCAGTGCCCACGGGCCGAGCGTGCGCTTGAGCGCTGCCTCACCCTCCCCGCCATCCGCCATGAGGCGGTCAATAGACTTTGTCCTGAACAGTGAGTCAGCCACGAATAGTCCTCTCGATTCTCAGTGGGTTTGCTACGGGGCACTTCTCCGTGCCGGGGCGGAAGATGGTCGGACAACCCATGAAAGGCGGTCCAGGAATACCGGTCTTTCCGCATGGCGACGTATCCAAGGAATGTGCGCCATGGAGCAACGGGTGTCAAGATTGTTGGAGCCCGTATCCCCAGACCTGCCAGCGGGTTGGCTCGATTAGATTGCCCGGATGACTTCCGCAGGAATGCTTACGCTGGGTGCTGCCGCCGAAGAAATTGCCGCACTGCTCCGACCGGGTCTCCGGGTCTGCCTCACCACCCACGTCAATCCCGATGGCGATGGTCTTGGAAGCGAAGTCGCCCTGGTGCACATCCTCAGGGGCCTGGGCATCAAGGCCGTCATCACCAATCCGACCACCACGCCGGCCCGTTTCTCCTTCCTGTTCGACGACATCCGCGAGGTGGACCAGAGCGGGCACGCCGTGCGGGAGCTTCGCAAGGCCGACCTGATCCTCGTCCTCGACATCGCGGACCTCTCCCGGCTGGGCATGCTGGGTGGGACGGTGAAGGACGCAGGGGTGCCGGTGGTCTGCATCGATCATCACAGCTCGCTGGGTGACCTGCCGCCGGGGCCGAGGTACGTGGATCCCACGGCGGCGGCGACGGGCGAGCTCATCTATCGGATGGCGGAACAGCTCGGATGGGAGATCCCGCCGCTGGCGGCTCGTGCGCTGTACGTGGCGCTGGTCACGGACACGGGCGGGTTCAGATTCTCGAATACCTCACCGGGCACCTTGCGAGCGGCGGCTGGATTGCTGGAGCGCGGCGTGAGCACCGAATCGGTGTACCTCGACCTGTATGCGAGTGGCCCGGCAGGACGGGTGAGACTGCTCGCTGAAGTACTGCAGACGCTGGTCATCGAGGAAGAGATCGGACTCGCGTGGGTCACGGTGCCGCCCGATGCGCTCGAACGTCACGGGGTCGATCCCGATGATCTCGATGGTGTGGTCGAGCATGCGCGATCGATTCGCAGGATCCGCCTGGCGCTGCTGTTCCGGGACATGTCCGGTGGTCGCGTGAAGGTGTCGCTGCGCAGTGTCGGCAATGTCGATGTGGCGGAGCTGGCGCGACAATTCGGTGGCGGCGGGCACAACAAGGCCGCGGGTGCCGCGATCACCGGCACGATGGATGAAGTACAGACGCTGATGCTGACTGCAGCGCGCAAATATCTCGCGACGGTGCCGCTCACGTGAGTGAGATGCACGGTGACGAGTTGATCGAACAGATCGATCATGCGCTCGAAGGGATCCGGCCGTATATCGCCTCGCATCGTGGCACGGTCGAAGTGGTCGATTTCGACGAGGGCTCCGGCGTTGTGTACGTGCGACTGGGTGGCACCTGCCAGGGATGCTCGGCGTCGACAGTAACACTCAAGCACGGCATCGAGCAGCGACTGAAGCAGGCCATTCCTGCCGTCACGGCAGTCGAGGCCATCTAGTTCCTACCATGGGTTGCCTGCAATGAGTTCTTCCGATTTCAATACCGCCATTCGCAACGCACTCGATGCCGTCATCAATCCGCGCACCAGCAAGGGATTGATTGCATCGGAGATGGTGCGCGAGCTCGAGGTCAATGACGCGGGCGAGAGCAGCTTCGTATTCGTGCTGCGCAAGGATGATCCCGCGACGCTGGTGAGGCAGGCGCGGCAGGCCATTGGCGCACTGAATGTTCCGCAGCCGAAGATCCGGGTGATCGATCCCGATGCGGGGAGTGCGCCGTCGCATCCCCCCCCGCAGAGCGCTGCTGCAGGAGTGCCTGCGCCGACACCAATGGCGATCCCCGGACTCGAGAAGATCATTGCGGTGTCATCGGGAAAGGGTGGCGTCGGCAAGTCCACGGTCTCGGTGAACATTGCGATTGCGCTGGCGCAGCGCGGCTTCCGGGTTGGCATCATGGACGCCGATTTCTACGGGCCCAACCTGCCGCGCATGGTCGGCGTGTACGAGAAGCCCGCGATGGTGAACGGTCGCATCATGCCACTCGAGGCGTACGGGTTGAAGTTGATGTCGATCGGCTTCCTCATCGACCGCGATGCACCGGCGATCTGGCGGGGACCGATCATTACAAAACTCATACATCAGTTCCTGCATGATGTGGAGTGGGGCGAGCTGGACTACCTGTTTGTCGACATGCCGCCCGGTACCGGCGACGCCCAGTTGTCGCTGGTGCAGCAGGTGATGGTGAGTGGTGCGGTGATTGTCACCACGCCGCAGGAAGTTGCAGTGGGTGATGCGTTGCGGGGCGCGAAGATGTTCGAGCGCGTCAACGTCCCCGTGCTTGGCGTGGTCGAGAACATGAGTGGGTTCATCGATCCGATGACCGGCATGCGCCACGACATCTTCGGCAGCGGTGGCGGTCAGCGACTGGCCGATGAACTCGATGTGCCTTTGCTCGGGCAGATTCCACTGCAGCCGGGGCTCACCGATTCAGCGGATCAGGGCGTGCCGGTCGTGATCGCGGCGCCGAACACTGCGGCTGCGGTGATGCTCGGCGAGGCGGCGGAGCGGATCCGGGAGGGTGTGGATGCAGTGGGGACACAACTCCCCATCCTCGAATAGAACTTCCCGACCCCGAGCGAAGCAACGGGGAGGGAACTCGTGGATCCGGCTGCCGACAAACCTCAGCACTGAACGTCATTGCGAGCCGCGCAGCGGCGAAGAAATCTCGGCGCCTGGGCAGGGGCTGAAGCCCGGGCTCGGCTGCCCTTCGCTCCGTTCAGGACACGTTCTGGTAAACCGGCGTCGAATGTGTGTAAGCGCACATCTTCATTTCGGTGAGTGATCGTCACGAACGAAAATCCTGACCTGCAATGATGTGAAGTCGCTTTAGCGACATCAGCCGAGCCCGGGCTTCAGCCCGTGGGTCGTAATAGAGTGCCAGGTTCGCTCGCACCTGACTCTGGGAATTTCGTGTGACCATTCCTCCCCAGGCAGAGTATGGTTTAGTCGGCACGCATTCCCGACGACCCAATCGAAGCGTTGTGACCTCCTCCTGAGAGCAATCACTGTCGCCCTCCATCCACGTGCGGATGGGAATGGGTCCTTGCAGGGGGCCAGTGCGTAGATGCCTGTACCGCGAACCTGCAGGGATGCGATGGGCTTAGTGGCTTCGACTATCTCAACGGTGGCCTGCTTTGCACCTACGTCGACGTTTGGTCGGGGTAGTCCTTCTTAAGCGAATGATCAAAACGCCCGCGCCGGTGACAATTCCCCCCATCGATGTCACTGAACTCACCATGAGCGACCTCGTGCTCGGCTACGAAGGCAACGGCATCACGTGGCCATCAGGCACGCAGCCTGTTCCGCTGAACCCTTACAGCGAGTGGTCCACGGACGCGTCGATGTCGCTGTATGCTCAACTGAGCGGTCTCCATGTCGACGAAGCGTACCGCGTGACGGTTGACGTTCGCACGCTGGACGAAAAGCGAAAGGATGATGCCAAGGGTAGCGTAACGGTCACGTTCACAGAGACCGCCCGCGCCCCCCGGGCGGAGTGGATGAAGAGCCTGTCGATGAGGGACCTCAAGCCTGGGCGCTATCGGGTCAGCGTCACCGTCACGCAGGGCGAGAAGTCGCTGACGCGAAGCGAGGAGATGGTGGTGGTGGAGAAGCGGTAGGCGGCGATCCGAATCCGTACGCCGTTCAACGTTCAACGTTCAACGTTCAACGTCCTAATTCCACCGGATCTCGATCCCCGCCATCGCCGTCTTCAACTGCACCTGCAGCACCTTCTCGGCCTTGTCAAAACCCGGCGTGATCCAGCTGTTGCCCGACTTCGTGAATCCGTCCGAATCCATCGGCGAGAGGAAACGCTGGCCATCGATGCGCACGCCCGTACCCTTCGGAATCACAAGCGTGAGCTTGCCCATGGCGAGCTCAACAACGAGTTCCGTGTTGCCGCGCCAGGTGCCATTCATGTCGACCAGGACGGAGCCAACACCGCCCTCGATCTTCACGCGGCGACAGCCCGACTGCGCCAGCTTTCGAATGTCGAGATCCGTGGCGCCCACGCTGAACACCGCGCTGCTGCAGCTGCCCTTGGTGGGCTTGCTGAAGGAGACGACGGTGCTCGATGCGCCACTGTTCACCGTGACATCTCGAAGCGTCATGCCGCCGAGCTCAATCATGGCCTGGCTGGCACCGACATTCGCGGTGAGTGAGAGCGGAACCTCCGGCGAGAACTCGAAGAGTCCCGTCTGTGCCAGCTGTGCTCGCGAAGTGACCTTGATGCCCGTGCCGCCAACGGAAGCGAGGCCCAGACGCACCGCAGGCTTCGCCGATTCGAACTGCTGCACCGGCGCGAAGCGATCGGCATCGTAACGCAACTTCGACATGTAGAGCTGGCCGTTCTGCGACGGCTCGATGACAAGACTCCCCGCACCAAACTCCACGCTGGCCGTGAAGACCTTCTCCGCGCCGATCGGTCGCGTGGCGGAGTACGTCCGCATGGTCTGCGCGCTGAGCACTCCCGGAATGAACACGGCAAGCGTGAACATGACGCGGCGCATCACGACTTCTCCTTCGGGGGGCGCTTCACGATCGGAACGCCCATGCGCGGCGTGGCCCAGAGATGTTCGTCGGTCATCATGATGGGCGCGAGCAGGCGACCCGCGAAATGTTCGCGCACGCCGCCGCGCGACAGCAGCGCCGCACCGAAGCCAATCGTTCCGACAACCCAGGTACTCAGCATCGCGACCGCGAGCATCAGCGGTCCCGCAACCGGGACCCAGCCGAATACCACCCACGCAAGCCACACCGTGCCCAATCCCGCGAGTCCGGTGAGCACATAACGATACGCATTGGGTGACACGAAGATGCCGCGCGCCATGCGCCGCCGTGTGATCGTTTCACCCATGTTGTACGCGACGGCAAGGATCCCGCTCAACAGCGCGGCAATGATCAACAGTGAGAACACCGCCAGCGCAAAAGGCACCAGCACAGTGCCGATCAGGGTGATTGCCAGGCCGACCACGATCAATCCGATGGAAGGCAGCACCAGCATTTCGCCGAGCAGTCCTGCGGTAAAAGATCTTCCCAGTGAGTGACTGACCGTGTCGGATACGATTTCGAGGTTGGGTCTCGCAAACGTCACCATTGCAAAGCCGAGGACGACCATGGTGAAGAAGAGGCCGAGGAGGCCGGCGCTGCGTCGTGCGATGAGGCCCGGAATGCTCCCTGCCTGGATCACCAGTTCTGGACTCGGTTCCAGCGTGGTGATTGCACCCGTGATGCTGCCTTCATTCAGGTCAACATTGCCGCCGATGGAGAGGGCGTCGCCCACGATCTGTGCACCCTTCGAGAGGACAATGTCACCGTCGAGTGCAATGACATTCCCTTCGACCTTGCCGTGCACCTCTGCATTGCCTTTCAGCACGACAAGATGACCGTGCACCACTTCATCAGCCTTGACCACGGAAGTGCCGACATGTGCCGTCCCGTTGGTGACGGTGAGGTGCACGTTGTCGGACTTGTCGCGCATGGCATTGCGGAGGGTGCGTTCGAGGCGAACAGGCTCTTCCAGGTGCGATGGATCGACCACCGTCCCCTGCGTGCCCGCGGGCACGACCACCTGGGGCGGATTCTGCTGCAGGAAGGGAAGCAGGTCCGTGATGCGCAGTCCTTTTCCGGATCCGCCATTCTTTGGACCCGCAGCATGCAGATACTGGCATGGCACCAGGCACGCGATCAGCAGCCCCAGCCAGGCGGCGCGTGATCGACTCAACTGGCGCAGGAGTGTCTCAGAGCCCCGCATCGGTCGCCGGCTCAGTGAGGATCTGGCGGAAGCCGATCAGGCCGGCGACGTAGATCGCACCGACCGCAGCTGCCGTGAGCAGAACCCGTGAGGGCGTCGCGAACGCCGACGAGACCGTGGAGAACCACGGCTGCTCGGAAGCGTTCGCGGAAACCGTTTGGAGGGAGATCCAGAGCGACTGGCCGAAGGAGCGGAGGCCGGGAGTCACCCAGGCGAGTGCTTCAGTCTGGTTGGCCGCAGCCCAGGCGAATCCGGCTGTCACCATGCCACCGCCCAGAAGCGACCCCGCGAAGAGGCGCCGACGGGCGGCCACCTCGCGCGGTGTGCGAGTGGCGACGACCTGGGGGGCACGCGACGAAACGATCACCTGGCGCATCACCCGATCAGCAAATCCCTCGCTGGGCTCGAGCATGGGCAGGCGCGCAAGCGACCCGACGACCTCCCGATCGAGCCGGGACATCGTGCGGCAGCTATCGCACGTTTCAATATGAAGCGTTGCGCGTGGAGCCGGCGTTCCGACGAGCAGAAGATCGAGCTCATCGGCGGTGAGGTGCTGCGTATCGGGCATCAACATATCCAGGCCTTCTTACGGGGAGAATGTAAGGTCGGTTTCATGATTCGCGCACCTCGGCCAGCATCAGCCGGAGCTCGTGCCGGGCGCGGTGGATGTACGTCTTGACAGTACCGAGCGGGAGATCGAGCATCTCCGCGATCTCTTCGTAGGCCCTTCCCTCGACATGCCGGAGCAGGATGCAGCTGCGGTATTCCGGCCGGAGTTTTCCCATCGCGACCGCGATCTGCTGGCCCAGTTCGCGCGAGGTGACTTCGTCAAGTTGCGTTTCGCGACCATCGCCGATCTGCAGCGTCGTCGCCTCGACCGCCTCGCTGGACTCGGCATGGGGCGAGCCATCCAGCGACAAGGTGTCGAGCTGACGACGCCGCAGGTGATCGATGGCGGCGTTGTTGGCGATCTTGAAGATCCACGATGAGAACTTGTATTCAGGGCGGTAACTGTCGATCGCATTCAGGACCTTGACGAAGGTCTCCTGCGTGAGATCCTCGGCGAGTTCGCGATCGCGCACCATGCGGAAGATCAGCGAAAACACCGGGCGCTGATATCGTGAGATCAGCTCACGATATGCGGCCTCGCGACCCACCAGCGCGTGCTGCACGACCTCCTGGTCGGTGAGGCCACGCCAGTCGGGCGCTGCGAGCTCAGCCATCAGCGCAATACCCCGCAACTGCTGGCCCCGGCTGAGGGAGCCCGGTACCTTTGGGGCCAATGCCAGGCACGGATCTGCAGCTACCGATCACCGGAGGCGATGCAAAGCGGGAGTACGTGCGCGGCATCTTCGCCGGGATCGCACCGAAATACGACCTGCTCAATCACGTCCTCTCCCTGAACGCCGACCGCGGCTGGCGTCGCGCAGCCATCGATGCCCTGGAATGGGAAGCGGTACCCAATGGACGCTATCTCGACTTCTGCGCCGGCACGCTGGACCTCGCCGCCGAACTCGGCAACCGCCGTGGCTTCACTGGTACGGTGATTGGTGCGGACTTCGTGGGCGAGATGTTGCAACGCGGTGCGGGGAAGTCGGAACGCGTGCGGCCCGCGGTTGCGGACACGCTCTGCCTCCCGTTCGCCAATCAGACCTTCGACGGCGCGACGGTGGGATTCGGGGTACGCAATCTCATGGATCTGGATACTGGACTCCGGGAGGTCGCGCGCGTGATCAAGCCTGGTGGTCGACTGGTGATCCTTGAATTCACTGTGCCACGTTGGCAGCCACTGCGCGGACTCTACCTGGCATACTTCCGCCACATCCTCCCGCGCGTGGGCCGAGTGTTCTCCAAACATAGGAGTGCCTACGACTGGCTACCAGCGTCCGTGCTCGCGTTCCCGTCACCGCCTGCACTGGCGGAGCGCATGACCAACGCTGGCTTCGCCCAGACGACCTGGCGCACACTGTGGGGCGGCATCGTGGCCATCCATACCGGTATCCGGAGATCGCATGAGTCTTGATTCGCTGCCCGAGTTCATCGCAGCGCTCGACAAGCGGGGCGAACTGGTCCGCATTCGCCAGCCGGTTCGTACCCATCTTGAAATGGCAGAGATCGCCGACCGCGCCATGAAATCGCCTTGCGGCGGCCCGGCACTCCTCTTTGAACGCCCGGTGCTTCCCGATGGCACTGAGAGCACCATCCCCGTCGGCATCAACCTCTTCGGTTCCATGTCGCGCATCTGCCTGGCGCTCGGTGTCGAGCGCCTCGAAGAGATCAGCGATCGCATTTCGGAACTGGTGAAGATGCAGGTGCCGCAGGGTCTGATGGGCAAGCTGTCGATGCTGCCGAAGCTCGCCGAGATGGCGAAGTATCCGCCGAGAGAGAAGGGCGGGAGGGCGGCGTGCCAGGAAGTGGTGCTGAAGGGGAGTGACATCGACCTGCATGCGCTGCCGATCCTGCAGACGTGGCCGCAGGATGGTGGCAAGTACCTCACGCTGCCGATGGTGATCACGCGCGATCCGGGAACGGGCACGCGAAACGTCGGGATGTATCGCGTACAGCTGCTTGGGAAGAATGACCTCGCGATGCACTGGCAGCGACACAAGAGTGGTGCCGCGCATTGGCGGGAGATGGCATCACGCGGCGAGAAGATGCCGGTGGTGATCGCGCTGGGCGGTGATCCGGCGAGCATTTACGCGGGATCTGCGCCGCTGCCGCCTGGTATCGATGAGTTCCTGTTTTCCGGATTCATCAGGAAACAGCCAGTCGAGCTCGTCCAGGCACTGACGTGTGACCTGCAGGTGCCGGCGGAAGCGGAGATCGTGATCGAAGGGTATATCGATCCATCGGAAGAGCTGGTAATGGAGGGTCCCTTCGGTGATCACACCGGGTTCTACTCACTCGCTGACCTGTACCCGCGCATGCATGTGACCGCAGTCACCATGAAGAAGAATCCAGTGTACTGCGCCACGCTTGTGGGCCGGCCGCCGATGGAGGACTACTACCTCGGTCACGCGACCGAGCGACTCTTTCTGCCGCTCCTGCAATTGACGGTGCCCGAGATTGTCGACTATCACATGCCCGCTGCGGGCATCTTCCACAATCTGGTGTTCGTCAGCATCAGGAAGCAGTATCCCGGGCAGGCCTACAAGGTGATGCATGCCATGTGGGGCCAGGGGCTGATGGCGCTGTCGAAGATCATCGTCGTGGTCGATCACGACGTGAACGTGCAGGACGCAGAGGAAGTGTGGTGGATCGCGCTCAACAACATCGACCCGAAGCGTGATACGGAGTTTGCGCGCGGGCCGGTTGATGTGCTCGATCACTCCTCGCCGACATTCACGTTCGGCAGCAAGATGGGGATCGACGCCACGCGCAAATGGCCGGAAGAGGGCTTCACTCGCGAATGGCCCGCGCTGATCGAGATGGACAAGGCCACGAAGGAGAAGGTCGACGGACTGTGGAAGGACCTCGGCATCGCGAACTGGAAAGCGAAATGACAGCCGAAGGGCAGACGTTCCGGGGGCAGTCCGGCGTGGTGCGCTGGATCAACTTCGTCAAGCTGCCGCACACGGTGTTTGCGCTGCCCTTTGCCTTGCTCGGCGTGCTCGCCGCCTCACGCGTCACGCCAGTCACCGCGCGTACGGTGATCCTTGTGATTGTGGCGTTCACTTCGGCGCGCTTCGCGGCGATGGGGTTCAACCGGATCGCGGACCGCGTGTTCGACGCGCGCAATCCGCGGACGTCATCGCGCGAAATTCCCACTGGCCAGATTTCGGTGGCACAGGCCTCCTTCGCCGTCGGCGCCGCATCGATTGTATTCCTGGTCGCGGCCGGAATGCTGAACCCGCTCTGCCTGATGCTGGCACCGGTCGCGCTCTGCTGGATTCTCTGCTATTCCTACACCAAGCGCTTCACCAATTGGCCGCAACTCTGGCTTGGCCTTTCGCTCGCGATCGCACCGGTCGGTGGCTGGCTCGCGGTGACCGGCGTGTGGAGCACGCCATGGTGGCTGCTGATTACGATCACCATCGGAGTGATGACCTGGGTTGCGGGCTTCGATGTCTTCTATGCCCTGCCGGATGAAGCGTTCGACAAGGCACAGGGACTGCGCAGCGCCGTCGTCCGGCTTGGGCAGAAGCGCGCGATCTTCTTCGCGAAGGCCCTCCACGGCGTGACCATTCCCATGCTGGCGCTCTTCGGCTGGGGCGCAGGGTTCGGTTTGTGGTACTTTGTGGGAGTGGGCATTGCCGCCGGTATTCTTGCGTACGAACATCAACTCGTGAAGCCGGGCGATCTGTCGCGACTCGATGCGGCGTTCTTTACGATGAACGGGGTGATGAGCGTGACGGTATTTTTATTCGCGTTGCTGGACAGGATGGTGACGAGATGAGGTTTGTCCGCCTGAGCGTTGTCGGCCTGAGCGAAGCGAAGGCGCCGAAGCATCGTGTTCATTGGGATGGCGCCCATGGCAAGCGAATGCTCCGTTCCTCCATGGGCGAGATCAGCCCGTACGCACGCACCAGCGCCTTCGCTTTGCTCAGGCCGACACAACACCTATGACATTACCCCTCGTAGTTGGGATCACCGGCGCCTCCGGCGCCCCCTACGCCGTCCGCCTTGTCGAAGTCCTCGCCGAGGCGAAGGTGCCGGTCGAGTTGATCATTTCGAGTTATGGATGGCGATTGCTCGCCACCGAATCCGGAATCGCCAACGAGGCCGAGCTGCGGGATGCGACGGGCGGCGACTGGTCGAGCATCACGGTGTTACCTGACAATGATCGTGGCGCCGCGTGCGCCTCGGGTTCGCATCGCACGCGGGGCATGGTCATCTGTCCATGTTCGATGGGAACCGTTGCAGCGATAAGTGCGGGCACATCGCGCTCACTGATCGAGCGCACGGCAGACGTGATGCTCAAGGAGCGGCGCAAGCTTGTCGTAGTGCCGCGCGAAACGCCTCTCTCACTCATCCATCTCCGAAACCTGGTGACCATTACGGAAGCGGGTGGCGTGGTGCTCCCTGCAGCACCGGGTTTTTACAGCCAGCCCGCCGACATCAACGAACTGGTGGACTTCATCGTCCAGCGCATCCTCGACCAGTTCGACCTCGGCATCACCCTCGCCCCCCGCTGGAACGGCTGACCATGCGCCTCGGCATCATCTCCGATACGCACGGGATGCTGCGCCCGCAGGTGTTCGACGTCTTCAGCGGCGTCGATCACATCCTGCATGCGGGTGACATCGGTTCACTCGACATCATCACCGAGCTCGAAGCCATCGCACCCGTGACTGCGGTCTACGGCAACACCGACGGCCCCGAGATACGCGCAAAGATGCCCAAGGTGGCGGAGGTCGAGATCGATGGCTTCAGGATTGTCGTCACGCACGGAGATCAGTTCGGGCATGGCGTCACACCCGAGAAGTTGAACGCACGTTTCCCCGACGCCGAGATCCTCATCTTCGGTCACACGCACATTCCGCTGCTCGAACTCGTCGACGTCGTCGTCACGGCCATGAACCCCGGCAGCGCTGGCGCGCGACGCTACGATATTCCCGCATCCGTGGGCATCATGGAACTCGAAGCGGGCATCCCGCCGAGAGGGAGGCTGGTGCCGCTGACGGGGGCGGATGAGGATTGACGGCGTGGCGTCAGCCTGAGCGAGGCGAAGGCGCCGAAACATCGTCCGACGGTGATGGCACCCATGGCAATAGGTATCATTCCTGCACCTCTTGCATGAGTGAGTTAGTACCGAAGGCCAGCACCAGCGCCTTCGCTGCGCTCAGGCCGACGAAGTCAGGCATGTCTCACCCCTAATCCGCAAAACGTCTCCCCTGTGCTGGATTCATCAATGGGGAGATCGCGCAATGAAACATTTCGCATTCACACCAGTGGCCCTCCTCGCGGTCACGGTTCTCGCATCACCTTCCGCAGCGCAGACGCGGGCGGCCAAGCCCGGTTTCAATCTGTACACTGCCAACCAGGACGTGCAGATCGGGCGGCAGTCCGCCGCTGAAGTCGAGAAGCAGGTGAAGCTGGTCAACAACGCCACCGCCAACGCATATCTCACGCGCGTGGTGCAACGTCTCGCTGCGGTCGCACCGGGGGCGAAGTTTCCATACACCATCAAGCTGGTGGATGCACCAGACATCAACGCGTTCGCATTGCCGGGCGGTCCGATGTATGTCAACCGCGGATTGCTGCAGGCGGCTCGCAGTGAAGCCGAGCTCGCCGGTGTATTGGCGCACGAAATGGCGCACGTCGCGCTGCGTCACGGCACCAACCAGGCGTCCACTGCGACGCTCGCCCAGGGTGGACTCGGCATTCTCGGTGGGCTGATCGGTGGGAGCGATGGCAAGTCCTCGACGCTGAATACCCTCGGCAGCATCGGACTGAGCACGGCGTTCCTGTCGTTCAGTCGCAGCGCCGAGAACCAGGCGGACGCAACCGGCGCCAGCATCATGGCAAAGGCAGGGTACGATCCGCGTGCGATGGCAGACTTCTTCGATGTATTGCGTGCAGAACAGGGGCGCGATCCCAGCAAGGTCGAGCAGTTCTTCAGCGATCATCCGGGCATTGCCGATCGTGCCGCAAAGGTTCGCCAGCAGGCTGCCACGCTCGCATTTAGGCCAGTGCGTGAAGTCGGTGGATTCGCGAGCGTGCGCTCCAGTCTGGGTTCGACGGGCACAGCTGTGGCGACGAACACGACTCCGACAGGAAGGCTCGATATTCCCACGGAACCGGCCGCGCCCGTGTACGACACGCGCGTAACCGTACAGATTCCCGCACCGTCCACTCGCTTCCTTCGTTACACGCAGCCGAACCGCTTCCTGAGCGTCACGTATCCTGACAACTGGCGCGTCTCGAAGACGACTGGAAGCACCTCACTGGCGATGGCACCTGAGGGTGGTGTGGTCCAGACGAACGATGGCCGCCAGCACCTGGTGTACGGCGTCATCTTCAATCACTACGCAGCGTTCGCGAGCAGCCGCAACACCAACGCCATAACAAATCGCTATGTGCCGTTCGAGACTGGCAACACGGCTGCCATCACGGACCTTGCAGAAGCGACGGATGACCTGGTCAATACCATCATTCAGTCCAACCCCTACCTTCGCGCCGAGGCAGGCTCGGCCCGGGCCGAGACGATCTCGGGCGCGCGAGGGTATTCGGTCGTGTTGTCGGGGCTTTCACCGCTGACCGGAGAGCAGGAGCAGGCCACGCTGTTTACGCGCGGACTGCCTGATGGGCATGTGATCTATGCGCTGTCGATCGCACCAACGCGGCTCTCAGCCGGCATGGACAAGGCCGTCGTGCAGATCATGCGTAGCCTGGTGGTGAATGATGCAGCGGGCCACAGGGGGGATGCGGGGCAGAACAGCGTGACACGGGTGCCGTGAACGTTGAACGTTGAACGTGGAACGGGGAACGTGGAAGGCGGCAGTTTCTGCTCGGTAGCTGTTCCGAGAACTACTTCCCGACCCACGTTCCACGTTCCACGTTCCACGTTTCCCTCAGCTGTCAAATCTCGCCTTCGACTTCGCCGACGTACCCAGGCCGATGATCTTGCCTTCTTCGCTGAACACGAAGCGGGTCACGCCCGGTTCATCGGTGAAATTCGAGTACTCGGCCTCGTGCCAGAACTGCGGCATGCCGTTGCGGCGGGTCATTTTCTCGACGAGGACCTTTGTCACGGTCCCGATCTTCTCTTCCATGCTCGCCATCGTGTTCTTGATGCCGTCGAGGCCACCGACACTCTTGCCGGTCTCGTCTTCCATCATGGCGAGGAGCGAGTCTGCCTGCTTCTTTGCCATGAACGATGCGGCGCGACGGCCGAGGGCCATGTACTTGGCCTCTTCGGCGGCAGTGAACGGCTTCGGTGGGGACGCGACGACCGCGGCAGTTGGCGGGGTTGCGCTGGTGGTTGCGGTGGAGGAGGTCTGCGCAGCCATCGGGGCAGCCAGCACGACAGTCAGGGCAAGGTATTTCAGGGACGGCATCGTTACTCCCGGTTCAGTCAGTGGTGTTGAGGCCGACTCGTTCGGCTCAGTCCATATACGCCGGGGGAGTAATTAGAGTTTCATGTTGCAACCTAGAAACAATTTGTTGCAGCGTGGTTACGTCGATGGGAGATACGCGAGGCGAGATGCGCGAGGCGAGAGGGTAATGTCTCACATCTCCCATCTCCCATCTCGCATCTCGTTACTGCCAGCTCTCCAGTCGCGTCGTCCTTCGCCACGCTTCCGGCTTGGCCCGGAACCATGACATGACCAGCAGACGCTGGTGCAGCTGTTCGGCGCTGACCTGCGACTCCGACGGTGGTGGACTCGCAAGTTCTTCACGCACCACCGCAGCGAACGCCTCCCGTTCAAGCGGTGAAACCGGATCCGGATAGCATGCCTTCACCTCGCCGTGGCGAATCAGGTAGATCCGGTCATCTCCATGTGAACCTGGATCGCGGTACGCAAACGTCAGCAACTCGATGCTATTCCGCAGCCTGCTCACGGCGCCGAGCATCCACTCAAGAGTTTCGAACTTCGCACGCCAGCGGATGGCCGCATCGAAGTTCCCCGCATCAGCCTGTCGCGCCATCTCGTCGATGACCTTGTTGAACGGGGCGACACTGCGACCTTCGCAGAACGCCGCCAGGCCGTCCGCCCGTTCAGCGTAAGTAGCTAATCGTGGTCCGACGCAGGGACCAATGCATGTCCCGAAATCGAATCGCGGGCACGCTGCTCTCAATGGCCTTTCCAGCACAGTGGGATCCGAAGCTTGGAATTCACGTGACTTGAAGTCGCGGC
>JADMIO011618466.1_pt1 | contig 17404 bp, 21 predicted proteins | sample 8958161 | NCBI WGS metagenome assembly JADMIO01 (sample SAMN16585339, study PRJNA669376) | soil metagenome | isolation source: Crop rotation soil | place: USA: Cullars Rotation, Alabama | collected 2011
CCACGTTCTTCCTGATCGCTGTCGTGGCCGGGCTCGTGCTTCGCTCCAAGGTGCGTGCGAAGCCGCCGATGCTCGATGCGACGATTGCCGAGCTGAAGAAGGACCGCGCCGCCCTTATGAGTAGGCGTTAGTGAGCGGTCGCGTCAAGCAGCTTGCGGAGCGTGAGGCGATGCTGCAGCAAAGGTGCGCTGCGCAGCGCGCGAGCATCGCACTCGAAGTCGAAAACATCGAGGCACGATTCGCGCGCATCGATCGCGCCGTCACCGCCGTGCGCGGCGTGTTGTTGCACCCGGCCGTCATCGTGGGCGGCATAGTCGCGTTGCTGACGATCCGTCGCTCGCGCGGCATGCGGCTCATCGGCCGCTTGTACTTGTTGACGAGGGCAGTGCGGCGGCTCGTGCATACCGCCAGATTGTTCCAAGGGCTCGTGATGAAGCCGAGCCCGGTGAGTGTGGAGCCGTTAGGCGGGGAGCCTTCATGAGCGCAATACGTTTAGTTGGGTGGGTTCTGATCGCGGGTTGCGCAAGTAGCGCGTACGCGCAGCAAGGCTGCGAGCCGAGCGGTGACGTGGGCTACGTCTGCGGAGTCACGAATCCCGAAGACCTCGTGCTCGTGCCGGGCACAGCGTGGATCGTCTCGAGCGGCATGGCCGACGGTGCGGGTTTCTACCTCGTCGACCCAAGCGCGGGCAGCGCCACGGTGCTGCCGTTCGAAACGCAGCACGACGCCGCGTTCGCTGGGTGCCCGACGCCGCCATCGCCGCAGTCGCTGCAAACGCACGGCTTGAGCATCCGCGCGAACGGCACAGGCCGCGCCAAGCTCTATGTCGTGGGCCACGGCGCGCGCGAAGCGATCGAGATCTTCGACGTCGACGCGACGGGCGCGCGCCCGCGGTTGACTTGGCGCGGCTGCGTGCCGATGCCTGAAGGTCTCGCCGCAAACAGCGTCGCTTCGTTTGCCGACGGCTCCATTGTCGCGACCGTGCTGTTCATGCCCGGTATGACGTTTGCCGACGCGATCGTGGCACGCAAGCCAACGGGAGCCGTGTTCGAGTGGTCGCCTGGCGCAACCGCCTTCAAGCTTGTCGAGGGCTCGCAGCTGCCGGCCAACAACGGCATCGAGACCTCGGCCGACGGCCGCGAGTTCTACGTCGCCTCGTCGGGCCTGCAAACGATCGTCGCGTTCGCGCACAGCAATCCTACGAGGCAATTGCGGACGACGCGGCCGCTGCCATTCACGCCCGACAACGTTCACTTGGGCCCTGACGGGCGGCTGCTGACGGCCGGCATGGCGAACGACGTGCCCGAATGCGGCGGACCGCCGGGCCCGAATCACGACCTTGCGAAGCTGGCGGCGTGCCCGCGTCCGTCGATAGCCGTGGCTATCGAACCCGCGACGATGCGCGATACGGTCATCGCGACAACCAGCGCCGACCCGAAATTCAGTAACGCGACGATGGTGCTGACGACCGGGGGGCAGGCGTGGTTCGGCACGTTCTCCGGCAACAAGATCGCGCGAGCGCCGCTGCGCTAGCTTAGTGCGTCATCGTGTAGATGAGGTAGTTCACTGCGAAGCGGTACGCGAGTGCCGTCATAGGCTCCGGATAACGCGGGTCATCGGCATGCTCCCACGCGTCGCCCATGTCCATGTTGAAGTTGATGGCGACCATGAGCCGGCCGTCGTCGTCGAAGACCCCACGCCAGTGCGGCACTGTGCCGCGGCGCTGGCCGTTGATGCCGGGGATCTGCGTGCGTTGATCCAAATCGTAGAGCACGTGCAGTAGCTCGTGGTCCTCGCCGAGCTCTTCGATGCGTTTATCGGGGAACACGCGCCGCATCGAGTCGACGAAGACGTCCCACTCGTCTTCGCCCCAGAAGTCGTCGACCATCAGGAAGCCGCCGCGGTCGAGGTATTCGCGCAACACTTTGGCTTCGGCCTCGTCGAGCAGCCACTGCCCGACCTCGACGGCGTAGAGCCACGGATAGTCGAATACGCGCTCGTCGTTGAGCTCAATGAACCGGCCGCCGTTGCCGTCGGGATCTACCTCAGCGAGATCGATGCCTGTGAAGCGGCCGATGCCTTGCATGACGTGGTACTCGGCGTCCGGCCAATCCGTGGTCCAGGCGCCGCGTCCGCGGCCGAAGCCGCCGCGCCTGCTGTACGGCGAATTACGGTAGACGAGCCGCGCGAAATGGAACTCGGCTTGCAGCGGCGCCGTGAGCTGCGGGATTTCCGACTGAGCTCGCGCGACGCCTAGCCATGCGCCTGCCGCGACGGCGGCGAACGCGGCTGCGACGGTCGTTGCTGCGGTCAGGCGGCGGCTCACGCCCGTAGCGTATCTCAATATTATGACCGTAGGCCTTTGGAGCCGGTGGCGGACCGCGGTACCGCGGGCCTAGAATCGATTCGATCTTTCGCCGGGGAGGTACTCAACCGTGGCTGCTAGGCGCGTAGCGCCGTCGTGCGTCGCGATCGCCATTGCGCTGGTGTCAGCCGGTGCTGCGCGCGCGCAAGCCCCGGAGTCCGAGCTCAAAGGTTACGTGACCTTGAGCAGCGGCTATTGGAAACACGGCTTGTCGCAGAGCGACGGCGCGACGCTGCAGCTCGGCATCGACTACCAGCACTACTCGGGATTCTTCGCCTACGCACGGGCGATGAACGTCGAGTATCCGCAGAATTTTCCGAACCAAACTCGCGACATTGAAACGAGCGCGTACGTCGGCTATCACGATCGCGGCGATCGTTGGTCCTGGACCGTCAGCGTCGGCCGCTATCTGTATCCCGGTGCCAGCGACTACGATTATGGCGAGTGGAGCGGGAGCGTGGGATTTCGCGACCGCGTCTTCTATTCGGCTTCGTATAACGACGAGTACTACTCCGGCGGGCCGTCGGCGCTGAACCAGGAAGTCTCGCTCGCATTCCCATTACCCGCCAATTTCGAAGTCGGCGGTGCCGTGGGCTATTACGAAATCACCGGAGGCGCCAACATCACGCACTGGAATGTCGGCGCGTCGAAGCTCGTCGGGCGCATGGCGATCGACTTGCGCTACTACGACGGCAACTATGAGTACCGCAATTATCTCGGCGACCCGCGCGCTCAGAATTACGTGCTCAGTGTCTCGTCGGCGCTGAAACGCAAACCGGGTGGCGGGTCCCGCTAGAAGCGCACGCTCGGCGGCGGTTCCTGACAGGGCTCTTTGTCCGCAAGACGCGCGACGGCGCGGCAAGCGTTGATCGACGCGTTGCCGGACGAGTAGGTGGTCGTTGCGGTCAGGATCGCAGCGATCCGCTCGGCGTCGATGTCGGGCTGGCGTTCCATCAGCAATGCGATGACGCCGGTTGTGTGCGCGGCGGCCAGCGAATTGCCGCTCAAAAACGCGTAGCCTGCGCCGGGCGTCGTCGTCAGCACTTCGGTGGCCGGGGCGGCCAGCGTGTAAGGCGAGTCGGAATTCACGCGGACCATCGAGGAGTGCGCCGTCAGCACGCGCGGGTGCGATGACGGGAATGCGTATGAGCTCTCGGTCGTCGCCGGGTACGCGGTAACGACGACAATGCCGCGCTCGATCGCTTGATCGAGCAGACGCGATAGCAGCGGATCGTCCGGCCCTGCGAGGCTCAAATTGATGACGTTCGGTTGCAGGCCGAGCGCGAGCTCGAGCGCGCGGGCGAGCGAAAAACTCGAACACTGCGCAGCAAGCGCATCCTCGCCGACGGCCCAGCACGCACGCAGCGCGGCGATGCTGACGTCCGGAGCGACGCCGATGATGCCTTCGCGATTGTTCACGGCTGAAGCGATGATGCCGGCGATCGCGGTGCCATGGATCTCGCCGCCGCGCGCGGTCGGATGCTCCGTTACGAGATTGCGCGCGAGGCGCACGCGGCCGCGCAAGTCGGGGTGGTCGCCGTCGACGGCGGAGTCGATGATGGCGATCGATACGCCGCGGCCCGTTGCGAGCTCGTGAGCGTTTTCGACGTCCATTTCCGTCGCGGCCGATTGCAGATCGAGATACGGGTCGTCGTACTTCGCCGTCTGCGTCGTGAATAAATTCATCGGCTGAGCGAGATCGACGCGCGGATCCCGCTTCAACGCTGCGACGACCTCGGCGACGTCACGCCCCTCCGGAACCGTCAACACCTCGCAATAAACATCGAGCGATTGAATCGGCCAGCCTTCGACGCGGCGCAAATCGTGCTCATGCGCCAGCTGTGTCAGGACGCGATCGACGGCCGGGGCCGGTCCGTAGCGGCGCTGCAAGTAGCGCTGGTTCGGTGCTCCCGTCAGTCCCGCGGCGAGCGTCGCGGATTGCCGTACCGTGACGAGTATCTGCCTGGAAGCCGCTTGCTCAGCGACCGCGGCGGATTGCTCGGGTTGCACGCCGCTCGAGCTCGCGCACGCGGCAAGCAACGCGGCAGCGGTAAGAACGAGCGCAGCTTTCATTCCTGCACGTCCGTCAGCGCCGGGCCTGCGAAGCGGACGCGCGGATCGGCAGCAAGCACGTGAATCAGCTTGTCGAGCTGCTGGTCGCTCGACGGGTCGCTCGCGACGCGCACGCTGTAACGGCCAAGGCGGCTGGGTCCAGCGACGATCTCTCCATCAATGTCGGCGAGCAAATCTTGCATCTCTGCAGCCGTGGTTTCGTCGGCAAATACGATATCGACGAGCGCGGCATCGGCCGGCGGTGTAGCGAGTGTCTGGTAGCTTTCGCGGTCGACGTTGGGGAGGGGCGTGAGCCACAACAGCGTAGCGAGGACGGCGACGCCCGCTGCCGCCGCGACAGCGAACTTAGAGGCCGTCGCGTAGCGAATCCGCCAGCGAGGTCGAGCGGCGTCGGCCTCGGCCTCCGCGTCGAGCTCGCTATCGAGGCGGTCGAAGCCCGCTTCGGCCGATACGTCGGCGGTTCGCCGCGCCCGCACGGAAGCATGCAGCCGCTGCTGCTCTTTTAGCTCGCGCCGGCACACGATGCAGGCGCGAACGTGCTGTTCGACTGCCTCTCGCTCGGCACCCGCGAGCGTTCCGTTGATCAGCCAGGGCAAGAGCTCGAACGCGCGGATATGAGGTAACGGCGCGAAGTCCGTCACGGCGCATCCTTGCCGAGGGCGGGCAACAGCTTCTTCAACTTGGCGCGGGCGTGAAACATGCGTGTCTTGACCGTGTTGACGGGGCAGGCGGCGATGGCGGCGATCTCCTCGTACGAGCAGCCGTAAAAGTACGTGAGCTCCACGACGGCTCGATGCTCTGCGGATAGGTGACGTAATGCAGCATCGAGCAGGTCGCGAAGGTCTCGATCGTCGCTTTGTTCCGCCGCGGCGTCGGAACGTTCAATGATCTCGTCGAACGGAGCGCCCGCGAAGCGGTCGGTCCAGCGCCGTGACGAAGCGAGCAGCTTCAGCGCCTTGCGGTAACCGATGCCCATGATCCATGTCGATACGCTCGAGCGCCCGCCGAAGGAACGCCCGTTGCGCCAGACGACCAGCATCACGTCGTTGACGCCTTCCTGAGCGAGGTCGAGCCGACCCGTGATGCGGTAGATGAACCGCAGAAGGGGGTGGTAGTAGGTGCTGTACAGCTGGCGCAATGCGTTGCGGTCGCCATTCCCGATGCGCTCGAGCAAAGCGAGGTCGGCACTGTCGTCGGAGAACCGCGCCCGGGCAGGACGAACGTTCAGCCCCTGATCCATTGTTATCCGTGGTACTTACGCCACCGAGGCTTAGTCTACGCACGGCGGCGGCAAGTTGCACAGCCGCCCGGCTGGGCGGCGGGGCGGCTAGCGCGCCCCGTGGTAGCGCGCGACGACTTTTGTGAAATCTCGGACCAGTCTCGGTGGGTCGTGGGGTGCCGCGAAGACAGCGTGCACTCGGCCGCTCGGATCGAGCAGCACGACGTTCGACGAGTGACTCACGAGATAGTTATCGCCGGCCGAGTCGTCGGGCACGTCGAACACGGTGTCGGTGGCCTGCGCAAACGCCCCTAGCACGGTTGCCGAGCCCGTGAGCCCGCGTAGGTCTTGATCGAAATAGGCGACGTACTCGCGCAGCCGTTCCGGTGTGTCGCGCCGCGGGTCCACCGAGACGAAGTAGTACGCGGTCGGCTCCGCGAACCCGTCGGCCGCCAGCTCGCGCTTCACCTTCGCGAGCTCGACGAGCGTCAGCGGGCAGACGTCGGGGCAATACGTGTAGCCAAAATAGAGGAACGACCAGTGCCCCGCGAAGTCGTGCGGTCGAAACGGCTCGCCATGCTCATCGACCAGCTCGACGGCCGGCAGGGCTCGTGGCGCGGCCAGCAGGTAGCCGTCGATCTCGAGCGGCGGGGATTTCCAAGCATCGACAACGAGCCACGCTCCAAACCCCAATGCGAGCGCTGCAGCGGCGGCCGCGATAATTGCGGTTCGCGCTGGCACACCGAGCATTAGTGCGGAGTCGAAGCTTGAGCGCGCGCATCGATGACCGGAACGTCGATCGCGACGGTACCCGCCTCCGCGAAACGCAACGACAGAGCCACTGTCGTGCCCGGCACCATCGGCGCTTTGAGCCCGATGAGCATCAGATGTTGCCCGCCGGGCTCGAGGCGGACGCTTCCACCGGCCGGCACCACGAGCTCCGCGGCACTCGTCATGTGTTGCGATCCGGCCTGCGTGACAGTCGTGTGAATCTCGACGGTGCCGGCGGCCGGGCTGGCGGCGCTGACGAGGCGGTCGCCCGCGCCGGCGCTCGCTATGGTCAGATAGGCGGCGGCCGTGACGGCGCCCGGCGGCGTCGCGCGAATCCAGGCGTCCGTCACAATGGGCGGTGCAGCGGCGGCCGAGGCCGCGCCGAACGCTAACGTGGGCCCTATAAGAGCGCGGATGAACCAAATCATGAGTCGAGCTCGCTTGCTTTGGACCGACATCCTACCGTCTCGAGGCCGGCAACGTGGGCTTGGGAACCTTTCGCCGGCTTCGCGCGAATAGCTCCTGAGGAAGAATGCTACGCATGGACCAAGCCGATCCAGGATCGAACGACCGAACCGACGTGCGCTTGCTCGCGGATATCGTGGCCGGCGTCGAGCAGTCGTTCGTGGAGCTCTACAGGCGCCGCCACAACGACGTCTATCGGTTCGCGTTCGCGATGGCCAAGTCGCGCAGCTTCGCGCAAGACGTGACGCAAGAGGTGTTCTTGAACGTGCTCGAGAATGCGAGCCGCTTCGACAGCGCCAAAGGCACCGTGCGCGCGTGGCTGTTCGGCTGCGCCCGTTACGTCACGCTCGACAGGCTGCGCCTAGAGCGGCGCTGGACCGACGATATGCCGGCCGACCTCGGCACTCTCGACAGCGACGAACGCTTGCTGGCGGATCAACGCGTCGAACGTTTGCACGCGGCGATCGCGCGACTCCCCGTCGAATATCGCGAAGCGATCGTGTTGGTCGAGCTACAGGAACTGACTTACGCCGAAACGGCCGCCGTTCTCGACTGCCCAATCGGCACTGTCCGCTCGCGCTTGCATCGCGGCCGCGTGCTGCTGGCGACGATGCTCGACGAGAGTGACCAGCTTGTGCCCGAGACGAAGCCGAGCGTGGGCGCGCCGTTACAAGCCCGAGAGGTGTGCTCATGAGCAAGACGCCATACGATGCAACGCGGCTCCAGCCCGACCTCGCACAGCTGCGTGTTGCGCTGCGCGCTGTCGACGCGCCCGAGATCGACGAGGCGGCGCTGCGCGCGCGCTTTGGTGAGATGCAGCAGCGGCGCGCGCAGACCGCCGTCGCGGAACGCGGTGGCCGCTCTGCGCGGCTGCCGCTCGCCGCCGCGGCCGCCGTCGTGCTCGCATTGGGCGGCATACTCGCGGCGATCGTGCTGAGCGGCGAGCGCACGCCGCGTGTGCTCGTGCCCGTCGCCGCCGAAACGCCGGTAGCCGTTCCGGCGCCCGTCAGTGCATTTCAGCCGCTGCCGAACTCGCCGAGCTTGTCGCCGTCGTCGTCGTACAACGTCGTGCGCGTGCGCATTCCGCTGTCGGCGTTCGCCGTCGTTCCGGGCACGGAGCAGAGCGGCAGCATCGAGGCCGATTTATTGGTGGGCGAGGACGGCCTCGCCCGTGCCATTCGTATCAACGAGGCGGACGCCTTGCTCGTGTCCGTCGCCGATCAATGATCCGGAGGATCGTCATGAGCTCCAAGTTGAAGTGGGTATTGGTCGTGGCCGCCGGTTCGTGCGCGACGGCTGGAATCGCGCAGACGCCGACGCCGATGCCGGCGCAGCCGGCCGACAAGTTGTTTTTCGTCGAAAACCTGCCGCCGCTGATGACGTCGGGCGCACGAGTCGACTTCATTCGCAGCGAAGGCGGCGTGCCGGGTCCCGTCGTCAAAGGCAAGCCCTATAGCGCGCGCTCGATCACGGAGTCGACGCAGACGCTGGCGGACGGCAATCGAATCACCGATCGCAACGAAGCGGTGATCTATCGCGACTCCGAAGGCCGCACGCGGCGCGAGCAAACGTTGAGCGGCATCGGGCCGTTTCAACCCGGCGAGCCCGTCACGATGATCAATATTCACGATCCCGTGGGCGGCAAGAGCTACATGCTCGATCCGGCCGAACGTATCGCGCGCGAAATGCCGCAGTTCCAGATGGCGATCGCGCACGACCAGCTTGAGCTCGCGAAGGCGGCCGGTGAAACGCGTGCGTTTCAAGGGCAATCCACTTTCAGCGTGGCGGTTCCTCCGCCGCCCCCGGGGGCTGTGTCAGTGCCGATGCCGGCGCCGCTCGGCGCCGGCACGGCGAGCGTCACGGTCATTCAAGGAGCTGAAGGAACGGAAGGCGTTCGCGTTTACACGCGCGCGGAGCGCGGCGTGGTTCTGTCGCCGTTTCCGGAAGGGACGACCGGCGCTTACGAGCCGGCGGAAGATCTCGGCGAGCAAGTGCTCGAAGGGCTGCTGGTCAAAGGCACGCGCATGACGGACAGCATTCCCGCCGGGACGATCGGCAACGACCGCCAGATCGACATCGTGACGGAGCGTTGGTATTCCGAGGACATCGACGCCATGGTGCTCCAGCGCTACTCGGACCCGCGGTTCGGCGAGACGACTTACCGGCTCGTCAACGTCGTACGCGGCGAGCCGTCGCCGGACTTGTTCCAAGTACCGCAGGGCTACGAGATCAAAGCGCCGGAGATCGCCGCCGGTGGCGTTCGCATCGGCGGCCCCGGCGCACCGGGCTCGGCCGGCGGTGTGGTTCACTTCGAGTTGCAGCGGCCGGAGCCTGCGCCGGCACGTTGACGGGCCGGCTGGCTAGCACCCCGTGCCGGGTTTGATCGAGATGAACGCGTCGACGACGAGCCGCTCGCTCGCGTTCGATCCGCCGGAGACGAGGTGTCCTTCGACGACGGTCAGCGCGGTCTTGCCGCGCGCGTTCATCGTTCGATGATAGTGACGAAGCTGGCGATAGGCGCCCGCGTCCACGACGACAGGAAGCTCGAGACCCGTCAGGCATTCCTTGAACGTCGCGCCGTTCGAGCTGACGGTGCTCTCACCGTCGAGCGGGATGCGGTCCGTGAAAGCGGGCTCGTGGCGATCGCGCACGAGGACATGCTCGATCGGCGATGCGACGCGCAGCTCGAGATGCTCGGCGTCGCGCACCGTCAGATGCCGCTCGGGGCCGGCGCCGCGCAATACCACTTGCGCGGCGAGGTCGTCCCAGGACCATCGTCCGAGGCCATAAGTCGCCGACGGCGTGGACGGCTGTTGGCCGGCCGAGGAATCGGCATCGTCGACGAAACGCTGGCGCAGGAAAAATCGCCCGTCAGTCCGCAACCACAACGTCGCTTCGATCTTCGCGCAGTTGCTGCACGGGAGCTCGCCGGCGTAGACGCCGGGGAGACCCACGGGCATTGGTGTTCGAGTTTCCGTTTTTTCTCCCGAGTCGCGGCCACAGCCGCCGAGTAAGGCTGCGAGCAGCAAGAGAATGGCGGGAAGCCGGCGCGGCATGCGCCATCTAAAGCACTGCTGCGCGTGGCCGACCGTTAAGTGGATCACGTTCGCCGAGCGCCTCGCGGCCGCGATGTTGCGTCTGTGATTTCGCGCACTGCTTCGTGGCCGCCTGGACCGCCGCGACGGCCGTCATTTAGAGTGCGAGCCGTTTCTCAAGAAGAGAGATCGTGCCGTGAATGCTCGCGTGACACCCGCCCTGTTCAGCTTCAGCGCGCGCTTTTTCGTCGTGTTCCTGGCGCTGACCGTGTGGGCTTTCTGGCCGAGCTACTTCTCACGCTTGTTCGAGCAGCCGAATATCTGGTTTCACGCGCACGGCGTCGCGCTCGCGCTGTGGCTCGGTATGCTCGTCGTTCAAGCGCAGCTGATCCGCACGCAGCGCCGCTCGTTGCATCGGCAGCTCGGCAAGCTGTCGTACGTCCTCGCGCCGGCCGTCGTCGTAATCACGACGGTATTCATTCATCAGCGCGTGGCGCCGGCCGTCGCCGGCTTGGCGGTGTTGCCGCCGATGGCGCTGCACTTCCTGGCGCTGACGTTGCTGTCGCTCGTCGCGTTTGCGGTGTTCTACGGTCTTGCGATCGCGCGGCGCCGCGACGCACAGACGCACGCACGTTGGATGATCTCAACTGTCTTCCCGTTGGTCACGCCCGTGACCGATCGCCTCGTCGGCGCGCATGCGCGGCCGCTCGTCAGCCTGGTGCCGCGTATCGATGGCAGCCCCATCTTGCCGACGGTTGGCTTCTTGTTGGCGGATCTTTTGCTAGTCGCGCTTTCTTGGTGGGACTGGCGTGTGACCCGCAGGCGCAACGTCTTTCCCGTCGCGCTGGCGGTGCTGCTCGTCTATCACGTTGGCGCGTTGACGCTGCATCGCGTGCCGCTTTGGAACGCGCTGTGCGTTTGGTTCTTGGGGTTGCCGCTGTCTTAGCGTAGAGGCTGGAAGCGACAGCCGCGCGCGCCTTGAAGCGCGCGCGGCCGAAGCAATCAGAACGAGATCAGAACGAGTAGCGTGCGTTGATGCCGATGCCGTCGGTGTCGCCGGCGAGCGTGATGCCGATACCGGCCGAGAACTGCTCCGTGAAGTTGTAGCGCGCCATCCCTTGCAGCGAAATGTCACTTTCCGTGACGTCCACGTACTGAAGCCCGCCTTCGAGCTCGAACTGGTCGTTGATACGGGCGCGGATGCGGGCTTGGAGGGCCAAGCCGTCGTCGTCGAGGCTCGACGCGTCCGAGCTCTGGTCGACGTACAGCACTCGCCCGTAGAGGTCGATGCCGTCCTTGAGCGGGTACACATAGCCAGCGCCAATGGCCCACGTATCGACGTCGAGGCCGAAGTCGAGATCGACCTGGCTGTACGACGTGTAGATGTGCCAATCATCGTTGAGCTCGAACGAGCCCGAGACCGTCAGTCCGTCGCCGTCGACGTCGACGGGGCCGACGTCGAAATCGATCTCGTCGTAGGACAGCTGCAAGTAGGTGTAATTGAACTGCGCCGAATTCGGCTGCGATTCTTGCGCCTGGCTGAGAGCAGGCAGCAGGAACGCCGCACCCAACAACGCTCGCGATACTCCGTTCATCATTCATTCCTCCTGTGATCATCGGGCGAAGCCCAATGGCGATATTTTAGATCACAGAAGCGAGCGCATGTGGCGCTGCATGCGTCGCAAAACGGCGACTATTGCTTTTGCGTGCGAGAGATTACTGCGCCGCTGCGGTGCCGCTCGCCGCAGCGTGCTCGCGTGCGGCAAGGTCTTCGATGATCGCGAACCACGCATCGACGCTGCCGGCCATGCGGCCGACCGTCTGGTACTTGCCGTTGACGATGACGGTCGGCGTGCTCTGCACGCGATAACGCCCGACGAGCTCTTCGGCGCGTTTCAACTTCGCATTGACGGCGAACGAGTTGAACGTGTTCTTGAACGTCGCCGCGTCGACGCCGTGCGCTGCGAAGAAGGTTGCGAGCTTCTCTTCGGTGTCGAGCAGATTGCCTTTCATGTGCACTTCGTCGAAGAACGGACGCTCGATCTCGCCGAGCTTGCCGAGCGCTTCGGCCGTGTAGTACGCGCGGGCGTGCATCGGCGACTCGGGGTGGCTGCTCCATTGTGCGGGGATGCGCACGAAGTTGATGTAGTCGGGCTTTTGCTCGAGCCACGCCTCGATGTACGGCTCGAAGCCGAAGCAGCCGGGGCAGCCGAACATGAAAATTTCGGCGACTTCGACCTTGCCGGGGTCCGTGCTGGTTGGCTGCGGCGGCGTCAGGACAGCGTAATGCTTGCCAGCTTCGAACGGGGGAGTGGCGGCTTGCTGGGCCACGACCTCGGCCGCGCCAAGGGCGGCTGCGCCGACGAACACGAGTGCGCGCAAAGCGGTCGATTTCACGTTCGAGCTCCTTAAGCCATTGTTTCCGCGGCATAACTGGCCCCGGCACCCAGAGCTTAGCCGCCGGCCGGGGTAGCGGCAACGAAGCGGTCACGATCCCGACAAATCCTTTGTTTCGCCCCGCTGCGGCTGAACCTTGGCGCGGCTTGGCCAGGACTCATGACCCGAGTCCAAGGTGCGCGGACGCAGTAGGGTCGCGCTCATCAAAAAATGAGAGGGGAAGAAAATGAAGAACTGGTTAGCCGTCGCTTCGCTTGGTGTCGTCGCGGGCTTCGCCGTCTCGGCGGCCGCCGATGACAACGACCACGGCGGATTCAACAGGGCGCAGCGCGTGTTCCGCGCGGAGCTCGTCGGCTTCAACGAGGTGCCGTCGGTGTCGACCGCGGCGCACGGGCGGTTCTATGCCGTTCTGAACAAGGAAGAGACCGAGCTCACGTACTGGCTGAACTTTTCCGGCATGACTGTGCCCACGTCGCAATCGCATATTCACTTCGGTCAGCACCACACGAACGGCGGCATCGTCGTTTGGCTATGCGAGGGCACGCTTCAGTCGCCCGCGGCAAGCACTCCGGCTTGCGGCCCGACCGGGAGCACGGAAGGGCAGGTCAACGGAGTCATCACTGCGACCGAGGTGGTCGGCCTGGGAGTAGGGACGGTCAACCAAGGCATCAGCCCGGGCGAGTTCGCGGAGCTCATCGCGGCGATGCGCGCCGGTGCTGCCTACGCGAACGTGCATTCAGGCTCCGCCAACGCGGCGCCAACGCCGAATGTGGGATTCCCCGGCGGCGAGATTCGCGGCCAGATTCACTGATCGCTGCATGACGACCGCCCCGCGGGCAACATCGCCCGCGGGGTATTCTTTGCATTCAAAGTCGGCGAACGAGCGCGGTGCCGTAGGGCGTTCGGACCGATTTGCCGAGACCGGGCTTAGAATGTCACAGTGCTTCAGGTGCCTAGTGTCATTGGGGTTCGGATGTCTCGGGTTCACGTCCTGCTGTTCATCGCCGGCGGCGCCGTCGCCGCAACTGCGTCCGCGCATCACGGGATCGCCAACTTTGATCTCAACAAAGACATCTCGATCAGCGGCACGGTGTCGAAACTCGCATTCGTGAATCCGCACTCGTGGCTGTACGTGAATGTCGTCGGTGCGGACGGCAAGGCTGCCGAGTGGCAATGCGAGATGCGCGCCTCGACGGTGTTGCGCCGCTCGGGTTGGAGCGAGGCGATGTTCACGCCCGGCACTCCCGTCACGATCACGGGTTCTCCTGACCGCACTCAGCCGAACACGTGCTACTTGGGCACCATCACGTTTGCGGATGGCACGAGCATGGATCGCTACGGCCAACGGCAGAAAGCAGCCGTCGCCGCGGTTGTCGATCGTCCCGAGCGCTTGCCGAACGGTAATCCGAATTTGAACGGCGATTGGGCCGGCGAGCAACGCGTCATGACCGACCGCCGCGGCATCAGCGGCGCGCTCGTCCCGATCAGCGTCGCCGACCAGCTCGCGCCGGGCGCGGTGCCGGAGGGCGGGCGGGCGTTCCCTGGCGCGCGCGGTACCCCGGAGTCGCTGGCCGACAATGCGATTCAAGCGGCTTGGACGCGGCCGAGCCCGGTTCCGCTGACCGAAGCAGGGCGCAAGGCCGCCGAAGGTTTCGATCCATCGTCGAGCGACAATCCGCGGCTACGGTGCGAGCCGACGAACATCCTGTTCGACTGGGGCTTCGAGACGTTCACGAACCGCATCACGCAGGACGAGAACTCGATCCGCATCCAATACGGCGCGCCCGGAATCGATCGCAGGATTCATTTGAACGAAACGGCGCACCCGGCGAACATCGAGCCGAGCGTCGCGGGGCATTCGATCGGCCGCTGGGAGAACGACGTGCTCGTCGTCGACACCGTCGGCTTCAAGGCCGGGGTGTTGTCGGCTGACGGCCATACGATGCATAGCGATCAGTTGCATGTCGTCGAGCGGTTCTCGCTCGACCGCTCGAGCGGGTCTCCGGTCCTGCGGCGCGAGTACTACGCCGAGGATCCGCTCTACTTCACGGGGCAGTTCCGCGGAGCCGACACGGCACTCGTCGCCGACCTGCCGTACGAGGAGCCGACCTGCACCGACTTGAGCTACAAGACGGGTGTCGGCACGCCGGCGGCTGCGAACGAAGCGGCTCCGGCATCGCAGGCGCCAGCCAAGCCTTGGTGGATGTTCTGGAAGTAACGCTTCCGGAACCAGTTGGAAATTAAGCAGTCGGAGTTTTCGTGCCCCCTACAGAAGACAAGGTCAGCGCTCCTTCAACAAGCGTCAGCGCGAAGCCCAGCCGCGCGAAGTGGTGGATCTCTGAGTTGACCTCGCTCGCCATCGTGCTGGCCGCCGTCACGGCCGCGCGCTCGTCGCTCGCCGATCACTACTACGTTCCCTCAGGCTCGATGCAATACACGTTGATGGATGGCGATCGCGTCATCGTCAACAAAATGGCGTACGGTTTCCGCATCCCGCTCACGAAGATCGACATCATCGGCTCGTCGACGCCGACGCGCGGCGACATCGCCGTGTTCGATTCACCGGAAGACGGCACCACTCGGCTCATCAAGCGCATCGTCGCGATCGGCGGCGATCACGTATTGGTTCGCAACGGGCAGTTGTCGATCAACGGCCAGCCGCTCGGCGACCGCAAGGTCGAGCACTTCGGCACCAAAGATGCGTTGCTGAATTTGACGCACGGCGGCGGCCCGGACTACGAGATCGACGTGCCGCCACACATGGTGCTCGCGATGGGCGACCATCGCGGCAACAGTAACGACGGAAGGATCTTCGGGCTCATCAACGAGAAAGAGCTCTTCGGCCGCGCCATCGCGATCTACTACCGGCGCGACGGCGGCGAGGGCTTCACCTGGAAGCCGCTCTAACGCGCTCAGTAGTACGCCAGCGTCCGATTATCGGCGGCGGAAGACCAGCCGATAGAAACGGCAGAACCGTGGTCTTTAGCTGCGCGAACTGACTTCGGGGTCGACGCGTCGCCGCGACTTGATTCTCAAAATTCTTGCCCTGTTGTAGCGCTGCAGCATGACGGGGTAGACATCCCAGATTAGAACGGCGAAGAAGACGGCAACTAGCAAAGCGTACTCATCTCGAGAATAGAGCCATGCCATGACGGCCAGACTAACGGCAAGACTGCAGAAGTGAACGAGCTCACTCTGCCTCGTGCGGGCTTCCCATTCGATTGCCGAGTCGAAGCCTCTGACATTCTTAAAGCCCGGATCGGAGTTTCTTCTTAGTTTGTTCCAGTAATCGCCGTCCGCGGCAAATCGCTTGAACCAGCGAACGCCCAATCGCTCGTAGAATCGCCCGTCGCGTTCAAAATCCCACAGATTGAAGAGACGTAGATTCTTCATTTGAGCTCGATCCTGCGGGTACCTATGCGGTTCTCGCTAGAAGTACGTCAGCGTCTCGATTCCCGTTCCGGCCTTGAACGTCTTCGTGGCGGTCGCCGTCGCGACGTCGACGACGGACACTGTGCCGTCGCCGTGATTTGCGACGAGCGCCGTCTTGCCGTCGGCCGAGAAGCCGATGCCCATCGGTGACGAGCCGACTTTCAGCGTGCGTTGCGGCGCGCGCAGGTTCGCGGCGTCGAAGATGCTGATCGACGAGCCTGCCATCGTCAGCAGCCATTTGCCGTCCGGCGAGTAATACGCCTTGTAAGCCCCTTCAGTCGTGTCGGCCAGTGCGATGCGGTCGAGCACCGTGTCCGTGGCCGTGTCGATGACGGCGAGCTCTGGGCGCACGAGGTCCATCGCAATCACGCGCTTGCCGTCCGGCGACGCGGTGACGCCTTGCGTGCCGCGTGGCATCGGCACGGTGCCGACCTGTTTTCGCGTGCGCAGATCGAGCACGCTCAAGAACAGCTTGTCATCCTTGTTCGCGACGTAGGCTTTGCTGCCGTCGGGCAGCACGGCGAGCCAGTGGCCCGAGCCTTCGTGATCGATCGTGTCGACGATGCGGCCTGCGGCAGGATCGATGACGAGAATCTTGCGGTCGAGCTCTGCGGTGACATAGAGCATTCCGCGCGCATCGATTTGCACGCCGTGCGGCGAGCGATACGGCGCGAGGTCGATGACCTTCGCCACTGTGCGCTGCGCCAAGTCGAGCACGTAGAGCTCGTGCCCGGGCTCGGGGTTGCGGCCGTAAATGCCGGGACCGTAGATCGGCACGTACGCGAGCCGGTGGTCGGCCGACAACGCAAAGTCGTGCGGATTCTTCGGCAGCTCGAGGTTCGAGCGCTCGCTGAGCGACGCAGGATCCAAGAACCGCACGTGGCCGCCGAGCTTGTCGACGAGCAGCACGCCCTGCGTGCCCGTCGGGTGATTGAGGCTTTCGGCGGCCGCGGGCAGCGCGGCCGCGAGCGCTAAGACGGTTGCGATCGATCGAAGCATGATGTTCCCCGCGACGGCGAACGGCCGTGGCAACGCTGAGGTTTATCGTAGCCCAGCGTTACCAGGGCGGCACGGGCGGCGGCGGGCCGGGGGAAGGCAGTGCCGGCCGCCTCCCGCCTCATTGAACGGTAGCCCCGCGATTCAGGTGCGCGTAGATCAGGCTGACGATGATGCCGAAGCCCGTGAGAGTCAGGATCAGATTCGCGAGGCCGCCGATCCAAGGCAGGTTGACGGCAACGATGACGATCACGACGCCGACGAACAGCGTCAGCGCGTAATGCGGCGGAGTCGGCCGATTGCGCAGCACGCCTCGGCCGATGATCTGCGCCATGATGGCCTTCGAGAAAAACAAGCCAATGGCGCCGAGCACGAACGTGAGGATTCCGAGCGGGATCCCGACGACCGTGATGCAAACGATGATTGCGGCAACCGGCAGCGTGACCGCTGCCGCGAGCCCGATGCCGAACGAACGCAGCGCGGCGGCGGCATCAGGCAGCGAGACCTCGCGCAGGACCGGGACCAGCCACAGCAAGAGGAGGCCCGTCACGAACATCCCGGCGAGCCGGACGACCTGCCCGAAGTAATAGTCGAAGGTCAGGTAGTTGTTGCGGTCGCGGCGGTGCTCGCGCTCGCCGAGCTTCTCGCTCG
>JADMIO012610849.1_pt1 | contig 17403 bp, 16 predicted proteins | sample 8958161 | NCBI WGS metagenome assembly JADMIO01 (sample SAMN16585339, study PRJNA669376) | soil metagenome | isolation source: Crop rotation soil | place: USA: Cullars Rotation, Alabama | collected 2011
AGGCGACAGGATTGCTGGCGCTGATGTTGTTGCACGATGCGCGGAGAGATGCGCGACTGGACTCGAATGGCGACCTGGTCGTGCTGGAGGATCAGGATCGAAGCTTGTGGAACCGCGAACAGATCGAGGAGGCACTCCCGTTGGTGGAGGAGTCGTTTCGAACCGGCTTGGGGCCGTATGGCTTGCAAGCGGCGATCGCGGCATTGCATTGCCAGGCAGCAAAGGCGGAGGACACAGACTGGGCACAGATTGTCCGGCTTTATGATCTGCTGGAGTTGTCACAGCCATCGCCTGTGGTTTCCCTGAATCGCGCGGTGGCGGTGGCCATGGCACAAGGCCCGAAGGCTGGGCTGGCGTTGATCGACCAAATAGCCGACGAATTGGGTGAATATCACCTGCTAGACGCGGCGCGCGCAGATTTGCTGCGCAGGATGGGCGAGACTGGCGAGGCGGCGCAGAGTTACAAGCGCGCACTCGCCCTAGTGACGAACGATAGCGAGCGGCGATATCTCCAGCGGCGATTACGCGAAGTAGAGGCGAGGTAATGAAGGTGGCGATCCAAGGTGAGTTGGGATCATTCAGCCACGAGGCGGCAAGAAGAATGATCCCTGGTGCGAAGGTGGTGCCGTGCGCGCGGTCAGTCGAAGTTTTTGATCGCGTGGAAGGCGGAGCGCTGGCCGTCATTCCCATTGAGAACTCGCTCGCGGGATCGGTCGCCGAACACTACGATTTGCTGCTGGCGAGGCCTGTGTTCATCCGGAAAGAGTTTCGGCTTCGAATTGTGCATAACCTGATCGCGGCACCCGGCGTGAAGAAGAAGGACGTGAGGCGGGTGTACTCGCATCCGGTGGCGCTGGACCAGTGCCGAGAATTCTTTCGGCGGAATCCGAAGGTCCAGCCAGTGCCCTTTTATGACACGGCGGGAGCGGTGAAGCACGTGATTGAGGCGGGCGAGCGCGATGCGGCGGGAATCGCGAGCCGGGACGCCGTTTCGGTGTACGGAGGGCGGATCCTCGAGTCTGCGATCGAGGACAACAAACAGAATTTCACGCGATTCTTCCTGGTCGAGAGGAAGCGTCGAGTGGTGCGGGGCGCGAATAAGACATCGATTGCCTTCGCGTTAAAGAATGTTCCCGGAGCGCTTTTTAAGGCGCTGAGTGTCTTCGCGCTGAGAGATATCAGCTTGAGCAAGGTCGAGTCACGGCCGCTAAAGGGGCATCCGTGGGAGTACGTTTTTCATGTAGATTTTTCGCGTGGGGATGATGCGACCGCGCGGCACGCACTCCAACAACTTGGTGAGTTTGCGGAGATGACGAAGGTACTAGGCGTATACCGTGCGGCATGAAAATAGCCTCGTAAATACTGGCTTTCTTCCTTTTCTGGTTAGCCGTCACAATCACCTGTGAGCCCGCACACGGCCCACCTCTGTTTTGCGCCTTAGCCTATCAGTAGAGTCCAAGCGAGGACCGAAAGGGAGGATTTATGCGGATGTTGAGGGTCGTGGGAATCATCGCGGTTTGCGTACTCGGGACCAGCCTGCTGCTGAGTGCCGCTCACAATCATAATCAGTACGGCGTTGCGGATAGCCGTCAAGTCACGTTTGACAATCCAATGCGGGTTGGAGATGTGCTCCTGCCTAGTGGCGAATATCAGGTTTTGCATACCATGGAGGGCGAGACCCACGTCATGGTGTTCAAGCAACAGCGCACCAAGAAGCCATTTGAGGCTAAGGTGAAGTGCCAGCTGGTACCGTTGGCGGAGAAAGCCGACCAGACAGCCAAGACCTACATTGTCAATGCGGCGAACGAGCGGGTTTTACAGACTCTGGTCTTCCGTGGAGACACGGCAAAGCACGTTTTTTAGGTAGGTTCTTGCTGCTATTTGCGCGAAAAGGCCGCCGAGCAGAGGTTCGGCGGTCCAAGCCCCAGCCTTTATCGTGAACGGGTGAATAGTCTCGTGTACTGGAACCGAGACGAACACTTTAATAACCCCTCAGGCACCATCGATTTCACAAAAAAGCGCACCTACGGTATAGAATCCGTGGCGCTATAGCTGGGTCCATTGAGCCAACTGCATCTTTCGGGGCGAAAGAGTCATCAAAAAGGTTGAGCAAGATACACTCAAGGAGCAATATGGCAGAAAAGTCGCGCCCAGAGCGCTCGGAGCGCTCTCTGAAACCCAAAGAAAAAGAGGCTGAGGCGGAAGCGGATCGTTCGCTGCCGATTCTGCCGGTTCGCGACACGGTTTTGTTTCCCCACGCCGTCCTGCCTTTGACGGTAGGGCGGGAAAGTTCCGTCCAGTTGATTAACTCACTGGGCGAGGATAAGACGATCGTGGTGGTGGCGCAGCGCGAAGCGCGCGTGGACGCCCCGCAACCCACTGATCTCTACACCGTGGGCACTTTGGCCGTCGTCCACAAAGTAGTAAAGATGCCCAACCAGAGCCTGTTCGTGTTTGCCGAGGGCCTGGACCGGGTTCGTTTGACCGAATTTACCCAACTCACTCCCTTTATGAGAGGACGGGCAGATTCGGTGCCCGAAGCGATTCCGCCGAAGAGCGCGGAGGTCGAGGCGCTGCAGCGGAATGTGCTGACACTTTTCCAGCAGATCGTCGCGGGATCTCCCACCTTGTCGGATGAGCTTTCCACCGTAGCGATGAATATCGAGGAACCCGGGCGACTGGTGGATTTTATCGCGTCGTCTCTTCCCTCTTTATCGACTTCGGATAAGCAAGACACGCTGGAAACGACTGATGTACGCGTACGGTTGGAGAAGATCAACCAGCATCTGGCGAAGGAACTGGAAGTCCAGCAGTTGCGGAACAAGATTCAGTCGGAAGTGCAAGACCGCGTGCAGCAAACACAGCGGGAGTACTACCTGCGCGAGCAGATGAAAGCCATCCAGAAGGAGTTGGGTGAGCAGGATGAAGGCGCGCGGGACACGGAAGAGCTTCGGCAGAAGATCGATTCTGCAGGCATGCCGGATGACGTTAAGAAAGAAGCCTTGAAAGAATTGGGGCGGCTCTCCCGCATGTCTCCGATGGCGGCGGACTACTCAGTCACCCGTAACTACATCGAGTGGCTGGCGGTGCTGCCTTGGGCGAAGACGTCAGGCAATGAAGTTGACATTCTCAAGGCAAAAGAAATCCTTGATGCGGATCATTACGATCTGAAGAAGGTAAAAGACCGGATCCTGGATTATTTGTCGGTTCGACGCCTGAAACCCACCATGAAGGGTCCCATTTTGTGCTTTGTGGGGCCTCCCGGAGTCGGTAAGACCTCGTTGGGCAAGTCGATCGCTCGAGCGCTGGGACGCAAGTTCGTTCGCATTTCGCTGGGCGGCGTGCACGATGAAGCAGAGATCCGCGGACACCGCCGAACATACATCGGTGCGCTTCCGGGGCAGATCATCCAGGGGATACGCCGGGCCGAAACCAAGGATCCGGTATTCATGCTGGATGAAATTGACAAGGTAGGCAGAGATTTTCGCGGTGACCCGTCGTCGGCGCTGCTAGAGGCGCTGGATCCGGAGCAGAACTCGGCATTCCGCGACAACTACCTTGACGTCACGTTCGACCTCTCGAAGGTGCTGTTCATCACAACAGCGAACATGCTGGATCCGATTGCGGAGCCTTTGCGGGACCGCATGGAAATTATCGAGCTGCAGGGGTACACGGAAGAAGAGAAGGTGCACATCGCATTCCAGTACCTGGTTCCTCGACAGATCGAAGAGAACGGAATCGCGGCGGAGCAGATCGAATTTCCGGAAGAGGCAGTTCGTACGGTGATTCGACACTACACGCGTGAGGCCGGTGTACGAAACCTGGAGCGGAACATCGGTACGATTTGCCGGAAGCAGGCAAGACGGCTGGCTGAAGGAAAGTCGGAGAAGCTGGTGGTCACGAAGGAAATCATCAACGAGTTCCTGGGCGGGATTAAGGTTCGCAGCGAAGGCGAGATTGCCGACCGCACCAAGCGATCGGGAGTGGTCGTAGGGCTGGCCTGGACCCCTGCTGGCGGGGACATCCTGTTCATCGAAGCCAACACCATGAAAGGTAAAGGTGGCTTCACCATGACCGGGCAGATCGGCCAGGTGATGCAGGAATCGATGCAGGCGGCGCTGACATGGGTACGATCGAACGCGGTGGAGCTGGGCATCCCGGAGAACTTTTTCGCCGAGCACGATCTTCACATTCACGTGCCGGCGGGTGCGATTCCAAAAGATGGCCCGTCAGCGGGCGTGACTATGGCGACTGCTTTAGTTTCGCTGTTGACCAATCGTTCGGTACGACCGCTCACGGCGATGACCGGAGAAATCACGCTGAGCGGCGACGTATTACCGATCGGCGGGGTGAAGGAAAAGGTGCTGGCTGCAAAACGGGCGGGCGTTCATGATGTGATTCTCCCGGCAGAAAACAAGATGAACGTGGAGGAAGATCTCACGCCGGAGCAACTGGAGAACGTCTCGATTCACTACGTGAAGACGATCTCGGAAGTGTTGGGAATTGCGCTTCCGCAGACTCCGCGGGAACAGAAGCAAGACGCGGAAGAGCGGGAGAAGGTGCTAACCGAACAACCGGTCGCCTAACGTCTGTAAGCTGAAATGAAAGCCAGTCCCGAAGAGGGGCTGGCTTTTTTATGTCCAAACAGCGTCACGCAGCGTTAGGGAGCGGTCGCGCGCTTCTTGGTGAAGTGCTCGGTAGTGTGCTCGGGGTCGGCTTCGACGGTAACCTCAACATGAGCTCCCGGCTTGAGAGCGACCTCATTTCCATTCTCGTCGACAAGCGTATTTTCGATACGAATCTCGCGGTAGAGGTCGTCGGCTCCTTCAACGGCGATTTGGGCCTTTTCGGGCACATTTGGAATTGGGGACTTAATCACCTTTTCGACAGTGCCGGGCATCGTGGAACTGGGCTTCGGAGTCATCGTTGACCTCTCCTGGGAACTAACGTAATGAACAAAATACTGGCAGGCAGAAAGTGAGTTGCGTAAAAGCAGTGTAGCAGAAAATGAGCTTCAACAAACAAAGTCAACTCTTAAAGGGCGCGATGGGAGCTTGTTGGCAACGATGAAGATTTAAGCGTTTGCTGCGCCGGTCAGGGCGGCGACGGCTTCCTCGAGGCTGGAGAAAATCAGGAACAAAGGCTCCACCCGGGTAATCTCGAGTAGCTTTCGAACACGCTTGTTCACCCCGGCCAGGACAAAGCGGCGTCCTGACTTATGGCGAGTGATGTAGGCGCTCATCAGAGAACCTAGTCCCGCTGAATCGATATAAGGAACCCCGCTGAGATCGAGGATCACGGTCGAGGTACTATCCTCGCCAAGCACGGCATTTTGGAAGGGCGACAGGTTCTCCAAGGTGAGGGGGCCTTTCAAGCGGAGAACTCCGTGGCCATCCATTGGACCGGCGTAACGCTCGATCTGTAGCTCCGGCGTCATGACGAGAGATTGTACTGCACTTGGCTGTCACTCGTCGTGAGGCTCTGCCGAGAGGGATTTCTGCTGGTACCATTTGATCAAGAACCGCATGCGGGTAAATGTTCTATTCTTCGGGATGTTGAAGGATCTGGCTGGGAGCAGCGCCGAGCCGCTCGATTTACACGAAGATGCCACATTGGGAGATCTGATCAACCACTACGAGAGGCGGTTTCCAAAACTGAGAGAGATGGCAGGCTCGATCGCTATGGCGGTGAATTCCGAGTATGCGGGACCTGAGCGAAAATTGATTTCAGGCGATGAGGTCGGACTATTGCCTCCAGTGAGCGGAGGATCTCCCCGGGCTGAGATTGTGCGTTCCAAGATTGAAACCTCGATCGTGCTGGACAGGATGAAGCAGAGATCGGATGGAGCCGCGGTGGTATTTGAAGGTGTAGTGCGGGATAACACCCGCGGACGACGCACGCTTTATCTAGAGTACGAGTCTTACGAGCAAATGGCCCTGAAACAAATGGAAGCCCTTTGCGAGCAGGCGATGGAGAAATTCCAGGTCCGGGACGCCGTGATTGTGCATAGGCTGGGGCAGCTCCAGATTGGCGAGGTAAGCGTCCTGATCGTGGTCGCATCGGCGCATCGTGGACCGGCCTTCGAAGCATGCCGCTGGTTGATCGATACGCTTAAGAGAACGGTGCCTATTTGGAAAAAGGAATACTTCGAAGACGGGGCGGTATGGGCGGATGGAGAGGCGTTTCCAGAGAATGTCCCCCGCGCCTCAGGCACCCATACGGAGAGGCCCGCATCTAAGTGAGCAGCTACTTTCTCCGACTCTCTGCCATGAAAAGTCTCCGCGCGACGGCATTGTTGCTGCTCCTCACCCTGCCAGGCGTGGCCCAGAACCAAGACAGTACGATCAAGGTCGATGTGAAATTGGTGAACGTGTTTGTGACCGTCACCGATGAGCACGGCACCCCCATCCCGGGCTTGAAGAAAGAAAACTTCTCACTTCAGGAAGACGGAAGAGAACAAAAAATCGCGGTGTTCGACCGGGAATCGGCGCTTCCTCTTTCCATCGTGATGGCTCTGGACACGAGCCTGAGCACGAGAAAAGACCTTCCGCTGGAACTCGCATCCGCCAAGCGGTTTGCGCATGCGATCGTGCGACCGATTGATGCCCTGTCGCTCTACCAATTCAGCGAAGTCGTCAATGAGGTGACGCCTTTCACTTCCGACATGCGGAAGGTCGACGCCGCAGTCGAAAAGATTCGTTCCGGGGCGGCCACTGCCATGTATGACGCGATTTACCTGGCCTCCCAAGCCTTGGACAAGCGTCAGGGGCGGAAGGTGATGGTCATCATCACGGACGGCGGCGACACCGTGAGCAAGGTGGACTATAAAGAGGCGGTGCGAGCGGCCCAGCAAGCAGAAGCCATCGTGTATTGCATTATCGTGGTCCCGATCGAAGCAAGCGCCGGACGTGATACTGGGGGCGAACACGCGTTGATCACGCTTTCGGAAGAGACCGGCGGGAAGTATTTCTACGCAACATCAGTACCGCAACTTGATGATGCGTTTCGGAAAATCGGCGACGAATTACGCACCCAATATCTGTTGGCGTACTACCCCTCACAACGCCTGGCAGATTCGGAGTTCCGTCGCCTTGAGGTGAAAGTCAACGGAGTTCCAGCAGCGACGACCTACCACGTGCGTCACCGGTCTGGGTATTACACTTCCAAGCTTGAATAAGGTGGCTACCGCCGCTCTGGTCAAGCTATGTGTATTATTTAACGGAAGTTTACAATCCGAAATTCCGGATGAATCTCGTTTTGCCCGCTTCGCCCTGACCGAAGCCTGTTGGAAGACAGGCAGGATAACAGATACATTTTCGAATTGATGTGTTGGTCTGTTGATTGCTTGAGGTCGGTGGACATTGGAATCGCCGGCGGCCTTGAAATTCGCCCCAGACAGAGTTGCAAGAGCCATTGCGTTTTCCTTCAGTCACATTTGTGGGTCGGGGATAACGAATTGCAAAGCTAATCATTGCGCACTGAAACTTGAACAGGAAGGTGAATGATGTTCTTCGAACACCGCTTGCCCCGCTTTGCTGGTTCTCTGCTAATCGCTGCCGCCTTTGTCTTCGCCCCTACCCCATCGGTGTTGCACGCCCAAACAACAGTTTCCACGGGAAACATTGCAGGAACCGTGACCGATCCTAGCGGAGCGGTTGTGCCTGGGGCCAAGGTGACGATCACGAACAAGGCGACGTCTCAATTGGTTTCGGTAGCGACTAGTTCGGCCGGGACATACACCTCCGGCTCGCTCACCCCCGGAGCGTACAAGGTCAGGGTGGAGGCGAAAGGATTTCGTACGACGGAACTGTCGGTGACTGTACAAGTCTCCGGAACAACTCCGGGAAATGTGAGCCTGCAGCTTGGCGCGGAAACGGAAGTGGTCGAGGTGCAGGGTTCCTCCGTGCAAGTCAATACGGAGCAGGCGACGGTTCAAGGAGTCGTCACCACCCAGCAGATCGAACAGCTCCCAATCAGTCGCAATTTCCTCGACCTCGCCCAGCTCGAGCCCGGAGTTCAGATCCAAGATGGCGCGACATTCGACCCCACGAAGAACGGGTTCTCATCGATTTCAATTGGCGGGCGCGCCGGACGGACTGCTCGGATCGAAGTCGACGGGCTGGATATCAGCGACGAAAACGTGGGCACAACGACGCAGAACATCGCGATGAGTTCGATTCAAGAATTTCAGATTGGACAATCGAGCCTGGACCTTTCCTCGGAGCTGACCTCCTCGGGAACTATCAACGTAGTCACGAAATCGGGCACAAACTCGGTGCATGGCAATGCGTTTGGAACCTTTCGCGACAAGAGTGTGGGTACCGCTAATTTTCCCGGTGGGCAGGATCTCCCTTTCCAGCGCAGCGTCTTTGGCGGGGGCGTGGGCGGACCGATCATCAAAGACAAAATGTTTTTCTACATCGCCGGGGAGCGGTTTAAACAAGACCTTTTCGCCCCCGTGGCGTTCGGCGATCCGTTCACACTTCTTTCAGGAGGATACAGCTCTCCCTATCGAGAATCAGAACTGGATGGCAAGTTGGACTATCAATTCAGAGGGTCGGCGCGACTCTTTTACAAGTTCACTTATGACAACAACAGCGTAGTGGCCGGATTCGGGGGAAGCAACTACTCACCTTTCAAAAACCTGAACAACACGCCCGCGCATGCGATAGGTCTCGATTTCAATACGGGCAATTACACCCATAGCGTGAGATTTGCTTACAGCAAGTTCGTGAACCACATCAACGACGCTGTAACAGGCACAAACATCATCAATCCGGCGCCGGATCTCCAGCTGTACTTCGACGGAGGTGCAGGGTTTGTGAGTGGCCCGAACTTCCTTGCACCACAGACGACGGTTCAGGCAAACAAAGAATTCAAGTACGACGGCAGCCGAACTCTGCGGTCGCATACCATTCGGTACGGGGTCAGCTTCAACAAGATTGACGTGTACGCTAACGCAAATTTCTATGGACTTGCGCCGCAAATTGCACTGAGCACCGATGACAGCGCCGCCGCTGCTGCTGGACCTTTCGCTGGAGGCGCCTCGAATCCGCTGAACTACCCGGTTAACGGTGTGACTATCGGAAATGGGTTCGGATGTTTTACTGAGAAGTCGGCGTTTGGCTTTCCATGTGGCGGATTGAGCGATACGCGCTTCCAGGCCTACATCGGCGACAACTGGAAGGCTCGGCCAAACCTGACCATCACAGCGGGATTGCGGTATGTCCGGGATACGGGGCGACAGGATTCCGATCTGGCGCCAATTCCCTGCTCGGCCACGACCGCTTTCACCTGTACGGGAAATTTGCTCGATCAATTCGGATTCGTTCCAGGACTAGGCGACCGGGTGCGGCAACCGAATCTGAACTTCGCTCCGCAAATCGGGTTCGCGTGGGATCCGTTCAAGGCTGGAAAAACGGTTATACGTGGTGGAATCGGGTTGTATTACGACAATACGGTTTTCAATAACATACTGTTCGATCGCGTGGTCCGGCTCGAGAACGGCGAATTCAATGCGCAGCCGGGTGATCCGTGTCCCAGCGGGCAATTGATCTTTCCCGATGGCTCAACAGTCTTGACCGATGTCTGCGGGCAGCCCGTGGGCAGCGTTGCCACGGAACTCGCCGACTTGCAAAGGGCGTTTCAGGCAAACGCAGCCTCGCTGGGAGCAACCTCTCCCAATCCTTTCTTCCTGGGGCAACTGCTCAATGGTCTAACCAGTCTATTCGCGCCGGATTTCCAGACACCGCGCTCAGTACAGATGAACATCGGGTTCCAGCACGCCTTCCGGTCGGCTACCGTCCTGAGCGTGGACTACGTTAGAAATGTGGCGACACACTACCTGCTGGGAGCAGATACCAATCACGTCGGGGATGCTCGATTCTTCAACCTGAATGCAGCGAACAATGCCATCGCCCTCACCAACGCTCAATTCGGCTGCAACACTGGGACGGCTTCTGGAGATATCAACTGTGATATTGCGGCGGGAGCCAGTATCACGGATTTTGCGACCAACGGGCTCGACTCAGGCGCGCAGTTATTGGGAGGGTTTCCGGCTGAACTCTTTGGACTGACTACCGATACGGGAGCGGCCTTTCCAGGAATCAACCCGCTGGTGGGGAGAAACACTATGTTCTTTCCCTCAGGAAGGTCGGTCTACAACGGATTGCAAATGTCGCTGCGAAGCCGAATGTCGAATCCTGTTCGTGGCATCACTGGCATGAACCTGCAAGTGTCCTACGCACTTTCAAGCTTCAAGAGCAACGTACCGTATGGTGGAGGTATCGGCGACCAGGACTTCTTGCCGCTTGCAGTGGACTTTAATCATCCGACAAGCGCCTTTGGCCCTGCCTCACAAGATCGAAAGCATCAGATCTCGTTTGGCACGATTTTGGAGTTGCCGCACGCGGCTCGGGTCAGTTTTATCGGCCACTTCAACTCTCCGCTTCCGCAGACGTTGTGGCTGCCTTCGGGAACGGGGGCACCGGGAGAAATCTTCCGGACGGATATTAACGGCGATGGAGCCTTTGGCGGAGCGAGTCAAAACGGCAACAACGGCTATGGCGACATTCTGCCTGGAACGACCGTGGGAGCTTTCGGCCGCGACGTGAGCGCAAGCGGATTGAACAACACCATCAACAACTACTATGACAATTTTGCCGGCTTGATCACACCGGCGGGTCAAGTGCTGGTGAACGAGGGCTTGTTCAGCGCAGCCCAGTTACAGGCTTTGGGCGCAGTCACGCCAGGGAGGTGCAATCCTGATGGCACGCCTGTCAACGGAAATGAACAGTCATGCGTTGCTTTGGCGCCTCCAGGAAATGTTGGCCTGGGTTGGTTAAAGGGCTTCGACATGACTTTCGCATGGCCGTTTAAGATTCGTGAGCGGTTCACGATCGAGCCCAGCGTATCGGCGTTCAACCTGTTCAACTTCGCGAACTTTGACGGGCCGACGAACAAGCTGGTGGGGATCCTCAACGGCGGCACTTCTTCAGGCTTCGTGAATAGCACCACCGTGGCGAACCGGGCGTCCAACCGAATCGGTGTAGGATCTGGAGTGTTTGCGCTTGGGGCACCTCGCCAGATGGAGTTTGGATTGAAAATTGTGTTCTAGAACAGCAGGCAGAGTGTATGAGGCCACCAAGTTGGTGGCCTTTTTTGTTCAGAACAGGAATCGAATGCCGGGATTCGAAGACGATTTACGCAGGATAGCGATGCTTTTGATATCCTAAGCTATCGTGCGGATGATGTGGTGGTTTGTGATCTTGGCCCTGAGCACCGGGGCGGTGCTTTGGGCGGGCGTAGCGCTTTACCTTCGTGTCCGCCGCCATTTGCGAGCGGAGCGTGAAGCATTATTGGATGCGGAAGCCAAAAGGAACACGCGCCCGATTTAAGTTCTGCTTTGCACTTATAGGGGAGGAAATTTATGGCTCGACCTGATACTCAAGTCCTAAGCACTCATGATCGCGGTTTAGAGTGGGCGCGGCAAGTTGCCATCGTCGTAGGCGCCAGCCTGTTTATCGCACTATGCGCGAAGGTGACGGTCCCGTTACCGTTCACACCGGTTCCTTTGACGTTGCAGAACTTTGGCGTATTGCTGGTGGGACTGACGTTGGGCAGCCGTTTGGGATTTGCTGCGCTGGCACTCTATTTGATCGAAGGCGCTTCAGGAATGCCCGTTTTTAATCCTACCGGACCCGGTGGAATCGCGCAGATATTGGGGCCCACGGGTGGATTCCTGATGGTGTATCCCATCGTCGCATGGGTTGCGGGCTGGATTATGGAGCGCGGCAAGAAGACTTTTGCGAGGGCGTTCACCGCAGGCGTGCTGGCGGAAATCGTGTTATTTGTCGGCGGCTTATCGTGGCTGGCCGCACTGACGCACTCGTTTTCGTTGGCGGTCAAGTTTGGTTTGTATTGGTTTGTATTTGCTGAAGTCATTAAGATCATGTTTGCCGCTGGCATCGCCAGTGGCTGGCAACGCCTCTTCAAGGCGAATGCATGAGTTCGATGAATACTCCCGTCGCGACGACGACCTCTTTTCCGAACACACAGGACTCCATGCCAGGTACAGGTACGCGCGAGATCACAGTTGCTCACAGTCCAGACTCTGACGATGCTTTCATGTTCTATGGGCTGGCAACGAACAAAGTGCGCGTCCCGGGACTGCGCTTCACGCACACACTTTGCGACATTGAAACCCTGAATCAGAAGGCGCGCGAGGGTGATGGCGTCTACGACGTCACCGCCATCTCGTTCCACGCGTATCCGTATATCCAGGATCGTTATGCGTTGCTGCCGAGTGGCGGTAGTGTGGGTGACGGGTATGGTCCCATGGTCGTCTCGACTCGCGCATTCTCGACTGACGAGATCAAGCACAAGCGGATTGCGATTCCGGGGACGCTGACGACGGCCTATCTGGCATTGCAACTGTTTGCGCCCGGCATCGAAACGGATGTGGTTCCGTTCGATCAAATCATTCCGGCAGTGCTGAAAGGTGAGCACGAAGCAGGACTGATCATCCATGAAGGTCAGTTGACCTATGACAAGTCCGGTTTGCACCGGGTGGTGGACCTGGGCAGGTGGTGGCAGAAGGTGACCGGTCTTCCGCTGCCGCTGGGCGGGAACGCGATCCGGAGAAGCTTGGGTCCGGAATTGATGATGAAGGTGGGCGAGGCGTTGAAGGAGAGCATTCAGTACGCTCTCGATCATCGCGATGAGGCGCTAGCCTACGCCATGCAGTTTGCGCGCGACCTGGATTCTCAACTTGCCGACAAATTTGTAGGAATGTATGTGAACGAGCGAACGCTCGATTATGGTCCGGATGGACGAGAAGCGGTGCGCCGACTGCTCGATATGGGGCACAAAGCGGGCATTATCCCTCATGCGGCGAAAGTCGATTTTGTTGGCTGAAGTTGAGTAAACCGGTTGCCGCTCTGTAAAGGCGGGACTATCTCACCTTTTCTTTGAACTCAAAAACCGGATCAATATCGACCGGGACCTTAGCTGCTGCTTTTAGCGATGCCACTAATTCCGGAGGCATCACGTCGTACTTCTTGAACCAGTTTTCTGCGCGCTCCCGATCTCCAGTGGCTTCGATTTCGAGCAACTCTTTGGCAAGGTCTTCAATAGCTCCGCTCATCCGCGAGTAGTCGATTGCATACTTTCCTGAAGCCTGACGCTTAATGGCGCCTTTTTCCGAGAGGTAGTTGAACTCCATCATCTCCGCCTGGCCATGAGCTTCGCCTACACCGAAGCGAACGGTGCGAAAAATCCCCGCCACATACGAGGCGTAGTACTCTTCCGATTTTTCTTTTGGAAGAGCGCCGTGATCGACCATCCATTTCAATCCGAACATTCCGACCACGTCGGCTTTGGCTTCTTCCAGACCGCTGAACATGGGGCCGATCGCCTCCCGAATCGCCACCTTGCCATTGGCAGTTCGCGCAAAGGTGGGTCCAAGCCCATGAGCCATTTCGTGCATGATAGTGCTCTGCAAGTAGCCCTCTCCGGAGGCTTTGGCAGCCTGTTCAGGAAGCATCATGTAGCGGGCAAGGGGAAGGATGACGTAGTTGACCCGTGCATCCATGAAATTCTTGAAAAAGATTTTCTTGCTTCCCTTCTGCTCGTGGACACGCGGATCGTTGGGCAGATTATCGGCGACCGCCTGGTATCCGTGACGTAAATCGCCCGCCCGATAAGGCGCGTCCATGACCTCCATGGGAGTTTCTAATCCCTTCTTCGAAGGGCGGTCTTCCGGAGCAAGAGGCAAAGCGTCCTGCACATCGGGAACATACTTCTCGAAAAGTGCGAGCTTCTTGCTCTCTTCTTCATTGCGTACCAGGACTGCCGCGCCGTAGGAGCCTTTTACGCCGAGCAGATCATCGAGATAAGTTTCATAAGGGGCAAAGATGATGTCGAACTTGGGATTTTTTAAGTCGAGCCACGCAAGATCGCTCTTGAAGAAGTCGTCGTTCAGCAGGGCATCTGCGCGGAGACGAAGGAATTTTGCGAAGTCCGGATCAGGGCTGAGATCTGCGGCTTCGCGCAAATCTTTTGCTGCGGGCTCAAGAAACGAGCGATAAGCGATGCTGTAAGGGAGGCCTTCCAAGTCATCGCCGTGCCAACGGACGACGGTGGTCAGGCTGTAGATCTGATCTTTCTTGTCGGGGTGATCTTTGACGTACTGCTCAATCTGATCGCGGGTCAAGCCCTGGGGATAAAATCCACGACCCGGAGGCATAGGCGCGGTGCCGACGAAGGGCTTGTTTTCATCCAGCAGATCGAAGCGAGAGGCGTTGATCCAGACGTACTGGCGGAGTTTGACATCGCTGGGAATGGTACTGCTGGCGAGTGATTGATAAAGGGTCAGCGCCTCAGGATCACTCTGGCGCCAGAAGATTTCCTCGAGGTAACGGCAGGCATCGACCAACTTGTTGACCATTTTCACTTCGCGCGGCGAGAGGCCCTGCGCATGAAAGGGCATGCGTATGGTCTTCCACTTGGCTTCTCGCTCCGCGAGGTCAGGGACGACTTTCATCGCGCCCTTGGCAGCTGAACCAGTCATGGACTTGTGCGTTTTCTGTGCAAAGGAAGGAACAACCATGAGCGCCACCACGAGGAAAAAACGAAACGTCATACTCATCGCCTGAAATTCTAACAGAGCGCTTCTGCCATCGCGGAAGCTAACACTCAGCAGATATTATGTTGAGCGATGCACAAGATCGAAGCACCGCAGACATTACTGGTCGACGCAGACGATACGCTGTGGGAGAACAACATCTACTTCGAGCGGGCGATTGCACGGTTTATTTCTTTCCTGAATCACCAACACTATTCAGTTGAGGAAGTCCGCGAAGTCTTGAACGACGTGGAGCGGGAATGCATCGTGACGCATGGATACGGGCTGCACAGCTTCGCGCATGCGCTGGCGCAGACATTTGAACGCCTATCGCTCGAGCCCATGACAGACGACTTGCGCAAGACCGTTCACGGATTTACACATACCATCGCGGATCATCCAATGGAGTTTCTGCCGAAGGTGCCGGAAACAGTGCGCGATCTCTCCACGCGGCACCATCTCATCCTCATGACCAAGGGTGCGATCGCGGAGCAGAGTGGAAAAGTTCAGCGTTCGGGACTGCAGGATTATTTCAACGCAGTGGAGATCGTGACTGAAAAGAATGAGGAAACTTATCGGGAGGTGGTGGAGAAGTACGGGCTCTCTGCCGATCAAACCTGGATGGTGGGCAACAGCCCTCGTTCCGACATCAATCCCGCATTGGCAGCGGGTTTGAACGCAGTATTCATCCCGCATGAAGGCACTTGGATTCTGGAACACGAAGAAGTGGGTACCGCAAAACCTCCGCAACGGCTACTCCTGGTCGACCGATTTGAACAACTGAGTGAACACTTTTAGCCAATAGCCGGCGTCTGAGTATTCGGTAACCCGTGATACCCTTTCCTGCTCTGGTCGTTTGCCCGACAAACTTGGGGCTACAAAAAACCAATTTTCGGCGGCTGCTGCGCACGGTGGAAGCGCTGTCTGACCTCGGCCCTACCCTTTCTGCTGAACGCGAATTTCCTCAAACTTCCCGCGCGATGGTCTCGGCTTTGCTCGAGGCGGCGGGCGCGCGCGAAGCAGTTCTCTTTATCTTCAGCGACAAGCCATCGCTTTTAAGTTCGATCGCATTCGAGGGATTCACGCTGATGCCGGAGCCTGCAGTCATTCCGCTGCTTCCCAAGCATGTGCACGCGTTGAGCACCGCGCGAGGTGCCGTGGTTTTGAACCCCTCATCGGATGACGTTTATCTAAGCGCAAATGGGAACGTAGCACCTGAGTTGTTTAAATGCTTGGCGCCATTACGCGCAGGGGGGAAGCTTGTCGGCGTCGTAGCATTCGGACATCGAGAAGGCGACGAACAATACCACGAAGAGGACCTCGAGCCTTTGGATTTGCTTTGCAACTACGTGGCGCTCGCGATCCAGAACCATACCTTGACGCAAACTCTGGCGCAACGCGTAGGAGAAAATCTTCGACTTCTGTCGTCCTTGCACGGGTTCTATGATAGTGCGCTTGAGGCCTTCGCGGCAGCCATTGATGTAAAGCATGTGAACATCCAAGGGCATTCTCTTCGCGTGGGGCGCTACGCAGCCGGTATTGGGGAATCCTTGGGAATGGATCCGAGCGAAGTAGCGGCACTGCGGGCTGCCGGATACCTGCATGATATCGGCAAGGTGGCCGTGGACAAGCGATTGTTCGGCAAGACAACGTCGCTCGATCCGGAAGAGTTTCGAGAAATGGCAGACCACACTGTAGTCGGCCATCAGATTGTCAGTGGAGTTCAGTTCCCATGGCCGCGGATAGGCGAGGTCGTGCGCTGGCATCACGAGCGCGGCGATGGCTCAGGATATCCAGACGGGCTTTTCCACGACGACGTCGCACTGCCCGTGCAAATCGTGGGGCTGGCAGACACATTCGATGCCATGACGAGCGAGCGTCCGTATCGCGAACCGATGTCGGTAGGGGGTACGTTGAGCGAAATCATCCATCTGTCGCCGCAGAAATTCAATGCGCAGGCGGTGCACGCGCTTTTGGTGCAGATACGGCGTGATGCCACGGGAAGTAACCGGGTGCCTTTTCTCGACGCAAACGTGGCACTCAATATTTCCCCGGTGGACGTCGACCAGATGAGCTCTACCTTGCAGCATAAAATCAGCCGGGGACGTCTTTTTCTCACGTAAGTTCTGGGCTTTTCGCGGCAACTAATCGGCAGAATTCGGGTTCATATCTGATACCTCCCTCGCCCAAACGGGGTTTTCGCATGCGTTCGCGCCATCCATGGATTGTTTCCCTTCTTCTTCTTTCGATTTGCGTGGCTGTGTCCGTCGCAACCGCAAAAAAGAAGGGATTGCCTGTCACAGGTGAGATGGACCCACGCAAACGTGTGGTGCATGCTCTGAATCGGCTGACGTTCGGGCCGCGTCCGGGTGACGTGGATCGCGTGATGGCGATGGGCCTCGAAGCCTGGGTTGACGAGCAGTTGCATCCTGAGAAGATCAACGACAGCGGGTTAGAGAGTCGTCTTGCCCCACTGCGAACCCTGCGTATGGAAACGCGTGAACTGGTTGAGAATTTTCCGCCTCCACAACTGATTCGGGCCGTAATGAACGGAACTGCCTCGGTTCCGTCGGACCCCGCAAAGCGTGCCATTTATGAGTCGCAAATCGCGCGCCTGAAACAAAAAAAGGGGCAGAAGACGGCCGATATTGAACCCGCGCCTCCAGAAGCTAACTTAGTCGCGGAAGTAAGTCTGCGCCGTGAACAGCGGCTAGAGGCTCGAAGGACCACCCAGGAGTTGCTTTCCCTGCCCGCGAATGAACGGATGAAGCAAATCCTAA
>JADMIO010814611.1_pt1 | contig 17402 bp, 17 predicted proteins | sample 8958161 | NCBI WGS metagenome assembly JADMIO01 (sample SAMN16585339, study PRJNA669376) | soil metagenome | isolation source: Crop rotation soil | place: USA: Cullars Rotation, Alabama | collected 2011
CTTTCCCCGCTGTCGAGCACCACGAGCGCGAAGGCGCCGCTCCGCAGCAGGAGATCGGCGCACCACGCTCCCTGGCTGGGGCGCCGCGGCCGCACCACCCAGAGTCCCGTGTCGCGAGCGCCGCGTGTGTCGCTCGCGTGTGCCCAATCGCGCGGCGCGAGGGTGCGCGTGGCATCCACGAACGCCACGCCCAGCCCGTGCGCCACGGTTTCCATGACGAGCCGCCGGAGGAAGCTCGTCTTCCCGCTCCCGAGCGCGCCGAGCACCTCGGTGAGCCGGCCGCGCGGCACGCCGCGCCAGGAGAGTGCGGCGTCGAGCTCGCCGATCCCCGTGGCGAGCGCACGCGAAGGCACGCGCACGGCGCGAGGGAGCAGAGCGCATGGATCGGGGAGCGCGGGAAGGGCCGTCATGCCGGCCTCAGAGTGCGAGCGCCAACTGCTCGGCCACGCGAGCCGATGCGGACGGCTCGGTGGAGATGGATGACGACTCGCTGTCCGACGACTCACCGCCGTACCGGCGGAACTGCACGCCGTACTTGCGACACAGCCGCGTCACGTATGCTTCGAGCCCGGCGCGGTAGTGCTGACTCAGGGAGTGGCCGTTGGCGTACGCACGCTCGTAGCGCTCGGCGAGGTGCGGGAACTCGCGCGCGATGAAGGGGAGGTAGCGCTTGCGCGCCTCGTGCTGCAGACGGAGCGAGCAGCACCCCAGGTGAACCGCGCCCGCATCGGCCACGCGCTGCACCAGCGCCTCGAGCGCGCGCGGATCGTCGGTAATCCCGGGGAGCACGGGCATGCAGTTCACGCCCACGTTCACTCCCGCCTGGCGCAGCCGCGTGACCGCGCGCAGGCGCGACTCCGGCGTTGGCGCGCGCGGCTCCACGCGGCGCGCGAGCGCGCGGTCGAGCGTGATGAGCGAGAGGTGCACGGCGAGCGACGAGCGCCGAGCGATGCGCGCGAGCACGTCCACGTCGCGCGTGACGAGCGGACTCTTCGTGATGATCACGATGCTGAGCCCCGCGTGCTCGGCGAGCACCTCGAGGATGCCACGCGTGATGCGGAAGCGACGCTCGGCGGGCTGGTAGGGATCGGTGGCGGTGCCGATGACGATCCCCTCGCCCTGCGCGAGGGCCGCGTGCCGCTCGCTCCCGTGGCGGAGCACGCGGGCGAGTGCAGCGGCCGCGTTGCGCTTGACGAGGATGTGCCGCTCGAAGGCGAGCCAGGGGGGGATGCGTGCTACGTCCTGCTGCGTGGCGTCGGCGAGATGCTGCGCGGAGGCGGCCCGCTCCATCACGTAGCGGTGCGCGTAGCGCGCGTAGCAGTACGCGCAGCCGAACGCGCACCCCGTATACGGGTTGATGGACCAGAAGCCCATCCCCGTCGTCCCCGGGCCGTTGAGTACACTTCGGGCGTGCAGCGCATAGTATGTGATGTCGCGCTGCTCCCCGATCACGGGAAGTTGGCGAAGCGATTGCTGGATGGTTGGGGGAAAGAGGGCGGGCTCGTGCATTGGCATATCCCCGAGGGGTGGGGGAGCGATGATACCGAACAAAAGCCGAAGATGCAAGGGGCGTGCGATGTGCCGCCCGAGCCGCTCGATCACGGCTGGTGGGGTGCTCGCGCTACTCGTGGTCGCGCCGCTGGGCGCGCAGGGAGTAACCGCTTCGCAGGTTGCGCCGCCAGCTCTCCCCGATACCTCATCGCCTCCCACTCGCCCTCAGGCGACCGGTCCGCTCTTCACCACTACGCACGCATGGATCGCGGGCGGCACGGTGCTCGGCACCGCGACGCTGATGCTGGTCGATCGCGGGATCACCGACGAGGTGGCGCGCGATGCGGGCGTGCGCGACAACCGGTTCTTACGTCACGCCGCCAGTAGCTTCGACTGGCTAGGCGATCCCGGCACCGTCATCATCAGCGTGGGGCTCTATGGCGTGGGGCGGCTCGCGCATCAGGGGCACGTGGCGGAGCTCGGCCTGCGCAGCGCCGAGGCACTCTTGCTGAGCGCGGCCGCTGGGGAGGTCATCAAGGGAGTCGCTGGACGCGTACGCCCGTACCTCAATGATCGCGATCCCTACAACTTCTCCTTCGGCCGCGGCTTCAGGCACGCGGGGTATACATCGTTCCCCTCCGGGCATAGCACCGCGGCGTTCGCGGTCGCGACGGTGGTAGCGACGGAGGGTTCGCGCTGGTGGCCGAACCGGACGTGGCTCGTCGACCCACTCGTGTACGGCGGGGCGACGGCGGTCGCCTGGGCGCGCGTGTACGGCGAGAAGCACTGGGCCAGCGATGTGCTGGCGGGCGCGGGGATCGGCACGCTCTCGGGGCTGCTCGTGGTGCGATATCACCAGCTCCATCCGCGCACGCGGCTCGACCGCTGGCTCCTCCCCGAGCAGGTGGGACCCGACGGACACGGGGATCTCCTGCTCGGGTGGCATGTCCCCTGGCAGATCAACGCACCATAGCATGCACGCCACGATTCGCGGAGTAGCGCTCGCGTTCGGCGCGGCCGCGTTCTGTCTCGCGCTGGTCATCACCGGGCCGCTCGGCCCGGGGCTCGATCCGGATTCCATGTCGTACGTATCGGCCGCGCGCTCGCTCGTGCAGCGCGGGCAGCTACTCGTGCCCGACGACGACTGGCAGAGCCCCGACAGCACCACCGCGCTCGCGCACTTCCCACCGGGGCTGCCGGCGGCACTCGCGGTACCGGTGGCGCTGGGGATGCCGGCGGAGCAGGGGGCGCGGCTGGTGAACGCGGCGTCGGCGTTCGTCACGGTGGCGGTTGTCGTGTGGCTCGTGAGCGGCGCGGTGGGGGTGCCGGCTGGCGTGGCGGCGGGGATCACGATTCTGGTGACGCCCGCCATCGCGATGGTGCACGAAAGCATCCTGAGCGAGCCGCTCTTCCTCGCGTTGCTCGTGCTGCTGGTGGCGCTCATGGCGCGCGCGCCGCGGCATCCACTCCTGGCCGGCGTGGTGGCTGCTGCCGCGAGCCTCGTGCGCTATGCCGGTGTATCGGCGATCGCGGCGGCGGCGCTCTGGTGGCTCGCGCTCCCCGGGAACTCAGGTCGTCGCGCGCGTGCGGCGGTGCTCGCCGCGCTGCCGGGTGTGGTGGCGCAGGCGCTCTGGGTGCTGCGCACGACGCACGTGAACGGCGGTGGATCGATTCGCCAGATCAGCATGTACGGTCAGCTCGGCTCCACGGTTCGCGAGGGGGCGAACACGGTGGCCGCCTGGCTCGCGCCGCTGCTCGACGGGGCATGGCGCGCCGCTGCGGCGGTGGCGGTGCTCGTCGCGATCGTCGTACTCATCGTGCTCGCGGCGCGGCGACTGTGGACGGCGGCCTTGCTCGAGAAGATGACGCTCACGGAGTCACGTGCCGCTCGGCTCCTCGCCGCGCTCGCGCTGCTCGCGACGATGTACGTGGGGCTGGTGGTGGCCTCACGTCTCTTCGCCGACCCGGGCATTCCACTCGACCAGCGGCTCCTCGTGCCGCTCATCCTCATCGTGGAGACGGGCGTGATCGTGGCGCTCGCGGTGGAGTGGCGCGCGTGGCGCGGCGTACGCGTCTGGCTGCGCGCGCTCGCTGCCGCCACGCTCCTCGCGTGGTGGGGCGCATCGCTCTCGACCACGGTCGACGACGCCAGCTACGCGCTCGATACCGGGAATGACTACGCCGACGCGAGCTGGCGCGGCTCACCACTCATTGCCTGGGTACGCGCCCACGCCGACGGTCGCCCGCTCGTCACCAACTTCCCCACGGCGCTCTACTTCCACGCCGACCGGATGGCGCGCGTCCCCCCCGAGCAGACCGACGCGCGCACGCTCCAGGCCTTCGCCGACACGCTTGCCCGCCGTCACGCGCTACTCGTCATCTTCGATCGCACGAGTGAGTTCGTACCGTCGACCGACTCATTCATGCGCAAGCTCCCACTGACACTTGTAGCGCGGGAGAACGACGGCAGCGTGTGGGAGATCGGGGGAGAGGGCGTGGCGAGTAGGAGCGAGTAGCGAGTGGGACTACAGCAGGGCGAAGAGCGAAGTGGGACAGGAGGACGAAGGAGACCGGAGCGAGGAGGAAGCGAGGAGGGCGACGGGGGTCCCTCGTCCTCCTCTCCCACTACTCACTACTGTCTCCCCCTCGCTCCTGTCCCACTTCGCCCCACGCCCTGCTGTAGTCCTCCTCGCTCCGGTCTCCTTCGCCCTACTCTCTCACTTCGTCCTCCGTCCTGCCGTAGTCCCACTCCCCACTCTCGCCCTTATCACTCCTGTCTCACCACGATCCCCACCTTCATCCCTCCCTCCTCCGCCGGCGCCGCGAAGAAGTGCGCGTAGGCGTGGTCGCGACGGATACGCACTACATGCAGCGCCGCCACCGCGCCGTAGATCAGCGAGACCTCTGTCTTCGAGAGCGATGACGTGTGTGACATGAAGGTGATGTCGCTCACGCGCGCGCTGCGGCCAATGGTCGTGTAGAAGAGGACCGTGCCGATGCCGCCGGCGAGGAGCCCGCGCTCGAAGGCACCGCCGCGGTGGTGCGGGATGTCGAGGATGGCCTCGTCGAGAAGCATCTGCACGGTGAGACCGGCGCTCGAGAAGATGAACTGCTTGCGTGGTTCGAGGCTCGCGTCGATCCCGGAGTAGATGGTGGGGCGCCCCTTGTCGAAGCCGAGGGAGGGGCGACCACCCACGGCGTAGGCGGCCACCACGTGCCCCGCCTCGTGCGCCAGGAGGCTGGTGACGACGCCGAGCGCGAAGCGCGTCTTGAAGTGGGAGCTGCGCGTGCGGCGGCTCGTGTCCGGACGAACGGTGGTTAGGGCTGGCGCGAGTGATGGTGTCGTCGTCGGGAGCAGCGTGTCGCCTCTGGCGGGCTCGGCCGTGGCGCGTTGCGCGTGGCTGGTCGCGGTCAGCACCGCGATCGCGAACACCGCGGCCGCAAACAGGCGGAGGGGAGGCATCCTGATAATGTAAGCAGATGAGGCTTCGGTCCGCGAACGATTCTTGCACCACTCCCCCCGGCCCAACACCGGAGACCTGGAGCTCATGGATCGATCGATCATCATGCGTGCGCTGGAAGAGCGCCGCGTCCTGCAGGTGATCTACGCCGGTGGCGGCCCGCGGACCATCCAGCCGCACGCGATCCTGCGGAAGCCGAACGGCACGGAACTGCTAGAGGCCTACCAGGTGGAGGGGTTCAGCGAGCGCGGAACGGAGCACGGGTGGCGGCACTTCGATCTCACGCGCATCGATCACGCAACTCTGGAGCCCACGTACTTCGAGCCGCGTCGTGATTTCCGTCCGGTGAGCGGCGAGCATGGGGTGCTGGTAGCGCAGGTGCGCGGCGGCGCCTCGGCCGACTTGTGAGCGCCGGACGCCGATGGCGACGCAGGGGGCGGTGATTCGAAGATCACCGCCCCCTGCGTCGCATTACCAGGGCACGGCCGTCAGATGCCCTTCCGGAGTGTAATGCTGCCGTTCGTCGTACTCAGCCGGAGCTTGCGCCCGCCCGTACCGAGCGTGACGGCGAGGTGCTTCCGCGGGGTCACGCCGCTGATGGGGAGGTCGAAGTCCGTTTTGATCTTGCCGGTCGTGGTCTCCATGGTCAGATCGGCGTTGAGTGCGGCAGGGACCTGCGCCGTCACCGAGCCGTTCGTGGTGGAGAGGTCGATGTCGCCCGGTGTGGTGAGCGAGTCGATCGCCACGGTGATGCTGCCGTTCACGGTGCTGGCCTTCACCGGCCCGTTGCGCGTGGCCACCTGCACGGAGCCGTTCACCGTCTCCACGGTCACGTCGCTCGTGACGTCGGCTACGCCCACGGGGCCGTTCACAGTGCTGACATCCACTTTCACTCCCGCCGGCACGCGCACTACGTAGCTCACCTCCGCCTTCCCGCCGAAACCGAAGTTTCGGAGGTCGCGCCGCGGCGTGCCCGCCTGGTAGTCGGTAGGCGTGCAGGTGTTCGCGGTGCCGTACAGGGTGCAGATGATCACACCGTCATCCGTGGCGTGCTGAACGAAGTGCACCTCTCCCGATCCGGTGCTCCAGCGCTTGGTCGCCGAGATCTCCACGGAGCCCGAGGAAGAGGATGCGACGCTGATGCGGCCATTCAGGTTGCGCAGGTGCACCCACCCCCCCGCAGGGACGGTTCCGTTCCAGACGAAGGCGTTCGGCTGGACGTGCGTGGGGCTGCACCCGGCCAGGGCGAACAGCGCGATGGTCGACAGGGGGATGTATCGTGACATGTCTCGATCCTCGGAGCGTGGAGAAACCCCGCCGCAGATCCGAGCGTCCAGCCACGGCGGGGGTGGGACCTGCTCCACACTACGAGGCGAGCGTCAGCTCAGTTTCCGCAGCTCCAGGCTGCCGTTCACCGTCTTGAGTCGCAGCAGCCGGCCGCCATTCCCGATGGTTGCGCGAATGCGCTTGGGGTTGAGCTTACCGCTCACGGTGACCGGGAAGTCGGTGCGCAGTGTGCCGTTCACCGTGGACATGTCGACCTCACCACTGAAGCTCGCGGGGAGCTCCACGGTCACGGAGCCGTTCACGGTGGAGTACGACAGATCGTCGTTGCCAGAGGGGAGGGCATCCATGCGCACACGGATGGAGCCGTTCACCGTGCTTGCGGTGACGGAACCCGAGCTGCTCGCGGCGGTGATCCCGCCATTCACGGTGCGCGCCGCCACCTCCGCAATCGCGCCACTGATGTTGAGCGCGCCGTTCACGGTGTTCGCATCCATCCGCACTCCCTTGGGGAGCTTCACGACGAAGCGCACGGAGACATCGTTGTTCTCGTTGTTCCGACCGCCGTGCGAGTGGTAGCCCGTCTCATCGCACGTCGCGTTGTTCCACAGCGCGCAGATGGTGACGTTGTCGCCATCCTTCGTTACCGTGAAGCGGACCACGCTCGGATCCCCGCGGCGCCACTCCTTCACGGCGTGTACCTCGGCCGTACTCCCCGTGCCCTGCTCCACGGTGATGGGGCCGTTCAGGTTCTTGACACGGAGCCAACTCCCGGCGGGGATCGCGCCCGACCAGTCGAAGGTGTTGTCGTTCGCGCCCCCGCCCTGCTGGGCCACCGCAGTGGTGAAGGGGGCGACGAGTGTGGCCACGGCTGCTACGGCAAAGAGCATCCGGATCGTGCGCATTGATCAGTTCTCCCGCTTGGCGCCCGAGGCGCGCTGAATGGTGATGTCCCCACTGAACGTCTCGGCGCTCACGCGCGCGCCGCCGCCATTGATCGTGAACTGCATCCGCTGCCCTCGTCCCTGTGACCCCGGGCCGATAGTCATCTGATAGTCGCTCCGCACCTCGCCGCTGAACGTCTGGACGCTGAACGTCGCGCCCGTCTGCGGGATGCTCAGCGTGATGTCCCCGGAGTGGGAGTTGAACTCGTAACGCCCCTGGGCGTCGAGCGCGCCCGAGAAACGGATGTCGCCGCTCGTGGAGCTCGCGCGCACGAACGACGAGCGCACGCCGTCGAGCGCGACATCGCCGCTCACCGTGCGCGCGTCCACGTCGCCGGCGATGTCGGCGAGGTGCAGGCCGCCGCTCACGCTAGTCGCGCGGAGGCCGCGCCCCACGCGCGTTGCGCGCACATCGCCCGACACGGCCTCGATTGTTGCACGCCCCGCGACCTCGTTCATGATGATGTCTCCGCTCACCGAATGCGCTTCCACGTCCCCACCGCCCCTGGTGTCGATGTCGCCGGAGATGCTTCGGGTGATCAGGCGCGCACCCGCGGGGATGGTGACATCGTAGCGCGTGTCACCCACGTTCCCCTGATTCGAGCGCACGCTGAGCCCCACGCGCGACGGGGTCGCGTCGAGCTGCAGGATGCCGCGGTCGCTCGTGGCGCGGATCTTCACCTGATTCTGATTCCAGCTCGTCACGGTGATGCGCCCCGAGATGAGGTTCAGGTCCACCGTGCCGTCAGCGGCCAGCGCGAGCGTGGTGTCGATGCGCGAGCCAGCGTCGCGTGCGCGCCTGTTCTGCTGCGCCGCGAGCGAGCCGGGAGTGAGCACCGCAGCCGTCGCGAGAATGGCGCACATCGCCGGGGTGATCCAGGTTCGTCCCATGGTCATGGTCGTTGGGTCCTCAGGTGCGCGCAGGGAGCAGCGCCGCGGTGCGCAGGAGCTCCACCTTCTGGGTCAGCGCGCTGTTCAATTGGTCGTTCAGGAGGCCGCTCGCCGGATCGTTCGTCAGTGCCGCGCGGCTCTGCGCGATCGCGGCGTCGATGATCCGCAGGTTGCGCTCGATCACGGCGACGGTGCCGCTGTCGAGCGCGGAGCGCCGCTCCTGCAGGATGCGCTGGAGCCGCGCGATCTCCTGGTCATACACGCGCTCCATCGGGAGCGCGGCCACGTTCGTGACAGGTGTGGTCACGCTCGGGCGTGTAGTGGCGAGCTGCGACTGCGTCCGTGCGTGGTGCATGGTGACGGTGTACGTGATCCCCGCCGTGGCCACGATGAGCGCGGCGGCTGCGGCGCTCAGCCAGGCCGTCGCGCGCCACCGCGGGCGGAGCCGGGCCGCGCCTGGCGCTGGAAGGGAGACCACCGGCGCCTGGATGCGCGCCTCGATCCCCGCCCAGAGATCGCGCGACGGTGCGAGATCGGGGAGTGCCCGCGCATCACGCACGATCGTCGCCAGATCGCTCTGGAGCGCCTCGCACCGGGCGCACGAACGCGCGTGGTCTTCCACGGCCGCGCGGGTGCCGGCGTCCAGATCCCCCTCGAGGTAATCGGGGAGGAGCGCGTCGAGCTCGTCACAGGTCAGGAGCTTGTCGGTCATCGCTGGAGTGCCTCTCGCAAGAGCATCCGGGCGCGGTGCAGCTGCGCCTTGCTGCCTCCCGAGGTCACGCCGAGCATCTCGGCGATCTCCTCGTGCTTGAATCCTTCCACATCGTGCAGGACGAACACCCTTCGTGCGCCCGGCGGGAGCGTGGCGATGGCGGCCTCGAGATCCATCCGCTCGGTGATCGGCGTTGGCTCCGCCGCGCCGAACATCTCCTGGGTCTCATCGCCCTCATCGCTCGCCGGAGCGGCGCGCGAGCGCTCACGCCCCTCCACCTTCCGCGCGTTCAGCACCACGTTCACCGCCAGCCGGTGCAGCCAGGTGGAGAAGGCGCTCTCTCCCCGAAACAGCGGGAGCTTCTCCCACACGCGCACGAACACATCCTGCGTGAGCTCCTCGGCGCGCGTGCGATTGCCACACATGCGCACGCAGATCGAATAGACGTGGTTCAGGTGCGTGCGATACAGCCGCTCGAATGCCCGGCGGTCGCCCGACGCGGCCAGCGCCACGTCAGGAGTCGGAGTGTCAACGGGAGTGGAAGAAACCACGTCGAGTGCCGCCGTCAGCATTCGGTGCATGCCCTGGTGTCGTCACAGGGTCAGATAGCGGGCCGCGCCGAATGGTTTGAATGGCCATGGACCTACGTTGCGTCGCCCTGGAGCCGGCTGATCAGAGGGGGGAGCTCTCGGATGTCGGCAATGAGGAATCGGGGGGATGCGGCCTCGAGCGCGGCGCGGGCGAAGGGGCCCCAGAGCGCCGCCACGGTGGTCACCCCGGCCGCGTTCCCGGCGGAGATGTCGTGCGGGGAGTCGCCGACGAAGATGGCTTCATCCGGCGCGTAGCCCAGTCGGTGGAGGGCGATGAGCACGGGCTCGGGGTCGGGCTTGTGCCGCTGGCAGGAGTCCAGCCCGACCACCTCGCTCACGTACTGCTCGATCCCGAGATGCCGGAGCGCGCGGCGTGCGCCCTCGTTCGCCTTGCTCGTGACGAGCGCCATCGGGTGCCCCCGCGCGTGCAGCAACGCCAGCACGTCGCGCACTCCCTCGTACTCGCGCAGCAGCTGGTCGTGGTACGCCACCTGGAACTCGCGATAGCTGGCGAGCATTGGCTCGACGAGCGCCTCGTCGGGCACGAGGCCGCGGAGTTGTGTAAGGAGCGGCGTGCCCATCCCGGCGATCCAGGCTTCGTCGTGCGGGACTTCGCCAACATGGGTGGCGAAGGCGTGCCGGAACGCGCCGAGGATGAGGGCAACGGAGTCGGCGAGGGTGCCGTCCAGGTCGAAGAGGAGCGCGAGGGGGCGGGGACTGGGCATGGTGAATAATACGGGACGTAGGAGACTGGAGTGAGTGGGACTACGGCAGGGCGGAGGACGAAGTGAGCACGTAGTGAGAGGGAGCTCGTAGCGAGGAGGACTACGGCAGGGCGAGGGACGAAGTGGGACAGGAGAGCGGAGGAGACAGTAGGGCGTAGTGGGACCGGAGGACGAGGGCGTTTCCCTCCGCCCTCCTCTCCCACTACTCGCTCCGGTCTCCTTCGTCCTCCCGTCCCACTTCGCCCTTCGCCCTGCCGTAGTCCCACTCCCTACGGTCTCCTCCTCTCAGTAGTATCTCTATAGATCACCTCCACCCCACTCCCGCCATGGACCGCCGCCTCTTCCTGCATCATTCCGCTCTCTCCGCCGTCGCATTCGGGATCTTCCGCAAGCTCCGGCCAGCAGAGGTGTCCGCCATGTCCGCACCCTCGCCGTTCTCCGCGCTCCGCGACCGTTATTTCGTGCGCGTGCTCGAGCTGAACCCCGTCACATCCACCTACCTCGGCGGTGACGGCTACAGCGATGTGCTGCGCGACGTGAACGGCCGGCTCCGCGACTACTCGGTCCGCGCACTGGAGGCGGAGCGGAAGTTCTATCGTGGCGTTCGCGATGAGCTCCGGCGCGTCGGTCCGGCCTCGCTCACGCCGAGCGAGCGCATTGACCGCGACGTGCTCGAGGCGCAGGTGAACTTCATGCTGCACCAGCTCGACGACTTGCGCTACCACGAGCGGGCGGTGGACACGTACGTGGCCGAGCCCTTCCGCGGGATCGACTGGCAGATGCAGCAGATGACCGAGTACCCGAGTGGGCTGCTGGGGAGCGAGGAAGAATGGCGGCTCGTCGCCGCACGGCTGGAGGCGATCCCGGCGTACGTGAGCGTGGCGCGCGCGAATCTCGAGGCGGGGGTGAAATCCGGAAATCTCCCCGACAAGCGCATGGTGGTGCGCGATGGCATCGGCGGGAGCCGCGACAACGCGGAGTATTTCCGGCATACGCTCCCGAAGACGGCGCGCGGCTACCTGGGCGACCGGGCGTTTGCTGCCGAGATGCTCCGTCGCCTCGACGCCGCGGCCGCCCGCGCGGCGGACACGTACGCGGCGTTCGCCGATTTTCTCGGCAAGCGGTACGATCCCAACGAAAAGGTTGACCGCTACGCCGTTGGCGAGCGCGAGTACGAGTGGCGCGTGCGGAACAATCTCCGCGTCTCGCGCACGGCCGCGGAACTCTACGAGTACGGCGCGCAGCAGGTGGAGCTGTACGAAGGAAAGATTTACGAAGTGGCCGAGCGCGTCGCGCGCGAGGCGAAGCTCGACGCGCGCTTCGATACTCCGGAGTCGAAGCGCGCGGGCGTGCGCGCCGTCATGCAGTACCTCTCCAAGGATTCGCCGAAGAGCGACGACGAGCTTTTCACCTGGTACCGCAACGTGGGGAAGCGCGCCGTGGAGTACGGCCGCGAGCGCGATCAGTTCGACATTCCTGCCGACTACCGGCTGGATGTCGTCCCCACGCCCCCGGTGCTGCGCAGCACGATCGACGCGGCATACTATCCGGCGCCGCCATTCAAGACGTCCGGCGTCGGCCGCTTCTATCTCACGCCAACAGGTGACGATCCTGCCGCGCTCGCGCTCAACAATCGCGCGTCAGTGGCCGACACGGCCATTCACGAAGGGTTCCCGGGGCACGACTGGCACTACAAGTTCATGACGCAGCACGCGAGCGAGATCTCGAACATCCGCTGGCTCACGCCGGGCGCGGTGGAGGACTCGTCGTCGATGTGGGAAGACTCCATGGCCGCCGAAGGGTGGGGGCTGTACTCGGAGGAACTCATGGCGGAGCCGGCGCCCGGGCGGCCGTACGGCTTCTACAGCGCGGCCGAGTACCTGTACGAGCTGCAGGGGCAGCTTCTGCGCGCCGTGCGCATCCGCGTCGACGTGGGGCTCCACACGAAGCGCATGAGTTACGATCAGGCGATGGACTACTTCACGGAGCACGTGGCGTTCTATCCAAACGCGTGCGCGAAGGCCACGTCGGATCCGGAGGCGCGAGCGATCTGCGATCAAGCGCAGCGCGCTATCTACCGCTACTCCAAGTGGCCGACGCAGGCCATTACCTACAATCTCGGGAAGAACGCCATCGTGGAGCTGCGCGAGGCGTATCGCGCGAAGCTGGGCGCCCGCTACTTGGCGAAGGCGTTCCACGAGCGACTCATGAAGATGGGAACGATTCCGGCGGGCTACTTCCGGAGCGAGTTCCTGGCGGAGGCGTAGCGTATCATGTCGGAACAGGACCACCCTCCGCGCGCCGTCGTCCTCCTGAGCGGTGGGCTCGACTCGGCCACCGCGCTCGCGATCGCGAAGTCGCGCGGCTACGAGGTGTACGCGCTCACCTTCCGCTACGGACAGCGGCACGAGGGAGAGATCGACGCGGCGCGCCAAGTGGCGGAGCGTGTGGGCGTGGCGCGACAGGTCGTCATGGATATCGATCTCCGCGCCTTCGGTGGCTCGGCGCTCACGGATGAGATCGCGGTGCCCAAGGGGCGCTCGGTCGATGCGATGGCGCAGGAGGAGATTCCCGTGACGTACGTGCCTGCGCGCAACACCGTCTTCCTCTCCTTCGCGCTCGCGTGGGCAGAGGTGCTCGAGTCGAGCGATATTTTCATCGGTGTGAACGCCCTGGACTACAGCGGGTACCCCGACTGTCGGCCGGAGTACATCGAGGCGTTCCAGCGAATGGCGAACCTGGCGACGAAGGCCGGCGTGGAGGGGCGGCAGGCGCTCGTGATCCATACCCCACTCATCGACCTCACGAAGGCGGAGATCATCCGCACCGGGCTCGCGCTCGACGTGGACTACGGGATCACGCGCACGTGCTACGATCCGGGCCCGAACGGCGAAGCGTGCGGCGAGTGCGATGCCTGTCTGCTGCGACTCAAGGGGTTCGCCGAGAATGGTATAGCGGATCCGGCGCCCTATCGTGGAGGCACAGCGAGCAGAGCATGACGTACGCAGTCAAGGAGATCTTCTACACGCTGCAAGGAGAGGGGGCGAACACTGGCCGATCGGCAGTGTTCTGCCGCTTCGCCGGGTGCAACTTGTGGACGGGGCGTGAGCGTGACCGGGCCACGGCCACCTGCCAGTTCTGCGATACCGATTTCGTCGGCACGGACGGTCCGGGCGGCGGAAAGTTCGTGAATGCGGAGGAGCTGGCGCGCGCCATTGCCGCGACGTGGCCCGCGTCCGCCGGCCGCGACTCCGGGCGGTTCGTCGTCTGCACCGGTGGGGAGCCACTCTTGCAGCTCGACGCGCCGCTCATTGATGCGCTGCACGCAGAGGGATTCGAGATCGCTGTGGAGACGAACGGAACACAGACACCACCTCCCGGGCTCGACTGGATCTGCGTGAGCCCGAAGGCGGGAGCGAATCTCGTTCTTCGCGAGGGCCACGAGCTCAAGCTCGTGTTTCCGCAGGTAGGTGCTGAGCCGGAGCGATACGAAGGGCTGGCGTTCCGACACTTATATCTGCAACCAATGGACGGCCCCGGTCGAGAGCGGAACACCGAGCTCGCGGTGCGGTACTGTCTCGCTCACCCGCGCTGGCGGTTGAGTCTTCAGACACACAAGCTCCTGGGAATTCCATGATGCGGCTGCTCGACGGCTGAGCACGTCGCGTTTTCTTGGCGCAGCGACAGCGATCGCGGCGGGTGCATGGCTGAACCGTGCACCCGGATGGCGGACACATGAGTGTAGATGTAACGGTGCCGACGGACAACACGCCCGCGGCACCGATCCCTGGGGCGACCCCCTCGCTGATCGATCGGATCGCGTCCAGCGATCACGGCTTCGTGCAGCGGTACGGCGTGGCGGTGGTGTCGACGGTTCTCGCGCTCTGGCTCACGTTCGAGTTCCATCGCGCGATGCAGCCCGGCATCTACGTCTTCTTCTACGGCTCGGTCACGATCGCGAGCTGGTACGGCGGCGTGGGGCCGGGCGTCGTGGCAAGCGTCCTCGCGGCGCTCGGCGTGGACTTTTTCTTCATTCCGCCGGTCAGAACGATCACCATGCACGAGCCGGGAGAGTATGCCGCCCTCGGCGTGTTCCTGGCCGTCACGCTGCTGACCAGCGCCCTGCACGACTCGCTCAGGCGTGCGCGGCAGCGCGCCCAGGCGGCGGCGCGGGCCGCGATGCGCGCCGAGCATGAGGCGAGTGCGCTGAGTCGCGCCCTGGAGCTCCGCGTGATCGAGCGCGAGGAGCTGCTACGCCAGGCCGAGCGGGCGCGTGAGGAGGCGGAAATCGCCAATCGCGCCAAGATGGCGTTCCTGACGACGATGAGCCACGAGCTGCGCACCCCGCTCAATGCGATCGCTGGCTACGCGCAGATCATGGAGCTCGGCGTGCACGGACCGGTGAGCGAGGCGCAGCGAGTCGACCTCGCGCGCATTCAGCGGAGCCAACGGCACCTGCTCGCACTCATCAATGATGTGCTGAACTTCGCGAAGATCGAGGCCGGGCGGCTGGAGATTGCGCCGACCCCCATCGCGATCGACACGATGCTCGCGAGCCTGGGCGACCTGATCGCGCCCCAGCTCCGCGCCAAGGCGTTGGCGTTCGAGTACCATCGGTGCGATCGCGGCCTCAGCGCGTATGCGGACCAGGAGCGGCTCCATCAGATTCTGCTGAACCTTCTCTCGAACGCGGTGAAGTTCACGGCGCCCGGTGGATGGATCAGCATCGCGTGCGAGCCCGACGGAGACACGGTGGCGATCCGCGTGCACGACACCGGGCGCGGGATCCCGACATCGAAGCTGGAGACGATCTTCGAGCCTTTTGTTCAGGTGGAGCGTACGCTTTCCGAGCCCACCGAGGGGACCGGGCTGGGGCTCGCGATCAGCCGCGAGCTGGCGCGCGCGATGAGCGGTGACCTGCGGGTGGAGAGTGTGGAGGGGCAGGGGTCGACGTTCACGGTGGTGCTGCCGCGAGGGAAGGCGGCGATGGCGGTGTAGCGGCTCAGTAGGCCGCGACCGCCACGTCGGTCTGCCGGAAGTCGTCGCCCGTGAATAGGAGTGGCTCCTGCAAAGCCATAGCAATGCCGTACGAGAGGCAATCGCCGTAGTTCAGGACACCGGGCGATCCGACACCTTTCCCATAGCGCGAGTACGATGAGCGGCCGTGCGATGCCGCTTCGGGCGACATTGGCGCGATGCTGATGCCGAGTCGCTGGAGTAGAGCATCGAGGGCGATCTCGCCCTGCGGTCCCTTGCGAGCGAGCATGACGGCCGTGGCTTCCACCAGCGATGGCGCTCCGACGAGCCGGATGCTGGCCGCCGCGATGGCGTGCGCCAGACGCGGTGCCTCCGGCTCGGCGAGGAGGATGGCGATCAGAGCCGACGTATCGATGACCATCGCTCTCTATCTCGGAAGCCCGAACTCGTCGTAGCCGAGGATCTCATCGGCCGTCCGGGTGTCGCGATCTGGGAGGGACGCGACGAACGCCTGGATGTCGGAGACATCCTCCAGGAGAGCGCCTCGCTCCTGCTGACGCTGGACTGCTGCGAGCCGGTCGCGGAGCGCGTTGATCACGGCCTCGGTGAGGCTCTCGCCAGTCGCATTTGCGAGCTGGTGGGCAAGCCGGTCGGCCTCAGGGTTCTTGATGTTGAGCGCCATGGTTCGCTGCCGATGGTGGAATGGAACAACATTAGGAAGAATTCTTCCATCATGCAAGCCGAGCAGGCGGGATCTCTCGAGCTGGGGCTTCGCTTGGCCGGTAAGTCTCATGGCGACAGAGGGTTGAAGGTGCATGGACGATTGGGGACGGTCGCGTGGGCGGTACGCCAACGGGCCGCCCGGGGAAGCTCAGGCTGCAAGATCAGCAGTGCGGCGAGTGCTGGATCGGACGATTCTGTGGCTCCCATCACCGTGGTGTGCTTCATTCCGAACTCCTCCATGGCGCGGAGCCACGCGTCGTCCGACATCTCGGCCGATACCAGCTCCTCGAGCGCGCGCTCGGCGCCGATGCCGTAGGGGGCGATGACGGCCCGTCGGGCGCGTGCGGCAAGCGGGGCGAGGATCGGCCGACGATGCGAGGGCGCGCGTGAGGCGATCGCCGCGATGCGGCGCATGGCTCGGCGCCGCGCGGACGCGTGGAGCGGGAGCACCATGCCAGCAGCCGCCATCGCCGACCGGCGCGCGATCCACTGGAGCACCCGACCGACAGCGTTCCGTAGCATGCGCTCATCGACTGGAATGCGATCCTCCTCAGCGAAGCGCACAACCTCGAGCACCGTTCGGGGATCATCGCGGAGCGCGGCGTCGCCGAGCGCGGCGACGAGACGATAGCTATCCGCGTCGCGCACGAGAGCGAGCACGCCGGCACACGGTGCGCGCACGGCAGCGGCAACGGGCGCGCCCACCTCGGGGGGCAGCTCCGCCTCTACCGCTATGCGCCACCGCTCGAGCGCGCGCAGCACGAGCTCCCGCCGACGCGCGGCACTCGGCTCCGCCATCGAATCGCACGCGTCCGGCGCGCGCATGGTGCCAACGTCGTCGTGCATGCACCCATGCTCCACGACGGGCGGGAGAATGCCCGCTCCGACACTCACCACCTCCCCCGCCGCCCGCATCTTCGCGCGCAGCCGTTCTTCCACACGCAGCAGCAGCTCCGACGCCGCCGGCGGCGCGAACGCGTACACGGTCGTGCGCGCATGCCGAGCGCCCATGCGACGCGATCGTCCCACGCGCTGCTCCAGTCGGGCGGGAGTCCAGGGGAAGTCCAGGTGCACCACCACGGACGCATCGTGCAGGTTGACGCCCTCGCACAGTAGATCCGTGGTGATGAGCAGGTCGATGCGCTCGACGGCACGCGGCGGGGCGACGCCCGACGCCCACGGCGCGAAGCGCGCGATCGCTTCGCGGCGTGTGAGTCTGCCGCCGGCCACCAGAGCGCCGCGCCCGGTGAGCACCGCCACCCCAGCATCCAGGCGGAGCTGTCGGTAGAGCGCCTGCGCCGTGTCGGCGAACTGCGTGAAGGCGACGATCTTCTCGCCGGGGTGCATCGCGCGAATCTCACGCAGGAGCCGCGCGCGCTCGACGTCGGTCCACTCGCTGCCGCGCACACGCTCCAAGAGGGCGCGGAGGGCCTGCTCGTGCGTGGCGACCGCCGCACGCAACGCCGCAGAATCGGGCGGGTCCGCGGCGAACAGCCCCGGAAGCGCGAGTTGAACCGCGTCGTCCCCGCATGCCCAGTGGCCGAGCTCCGCGCGCGTGAGGTGCCGCCCGTCGGCGAGCGCGGCGTCGAGCGCGGCGGGGAAAG
>JADMIO010835438.1_pt1 | contig 17402 bp, 13 predicted proteins | sample 8958161 | NCBI WGS metagenome assembly JADMIO01 (sample SAMN16585339, study PRJNA669376) | soil metagenome | isolation source: Crop rotation soil | place: USA: Cullars Rotation, Alabama | collected 2011
CTTTCCCCTTGGGCTTGCGCAGCTCCGATTCCATGCGGTACTTCTCGACGACGGCTTCGGGGTGAAAGGGGCAATACTCGTGGCGATCCAGGATGGCGGCGGGATTGGATTGCTGGAGAAGCTCGTCCAGGCGCTTGTTGACCGATTGGACGGCCGCCTCGTCAAACAGGCCGCGCGCGACGCCCGATTGATTGGAGAAAACGACCGTGAGAAACCCCAGCGATCGCAGACGCGCGACCGCCTCAGCGGCCCCGTCGATCAGTTCGACCTTGTCCGGATCCCCGAGGTAGCCGTCGTTGGCGATGAGCGTGTTGTCGCGATCGAAGAAGACGGCTTTGCGTTTCATTCGCGACACATGATAGGGCCGGCGATGAGGGGATCAATCAGTCCAGCGTGGCGGCGGCGAGGAAGAGGTAGGAGAGGTTGTCATCCTGAGAGGGTGTCTAAGAGTCAGTTTCAAAACCGTTCGACGCGTCTTCTGGAGGGCCCCGCTCCGTCGGGGCCGAATCCTTAATTGCGGCCCCGACGGAGCGAGGCCCTCCAAGGAGGCGTTGGCCTGTTGAGGGATTTGAAATGGACTCTAAGAAGGTCAAGTGCCAAGCGATGTCATCCTGAGGGTAATCCCGAAGGATCTGGCTGGTGCGCAATCGAGGCTAGATCCTTCGGAGTACCTCAGGATGACAACTCTGTCTTCTTCGGGCTTCCTAGAGACCCTCTGAGGTGCTCCGAAGGATCTGCCCAAACAGCTATCTCGTGTAGATCCTTCGGGGTACCTCAGGATGACAACCCGCTTCTCTCAGGCTTCTTTAACACCCTCTCCGGATGACAACTATTGATGCCGCGGGTTGCTGGTGATGCCTCTCCGAGGCGCTCTAGCCGATGGTGACGTGGCTGAAGACGTGATTGTTGGAGAGGTCGGGGTCGATCAGCGGAGAGACGGGTTGGACGGTGAGCAGGAGCGTGTGAATGCCGGCGGGGAGGTCGGCTGGGGTGGTGAAGGTGAGGGTATAGGTGCGGTTTGCGGCGGTGGGGGAGAACGAAGAGGTGATGGAGCCGAGGGAGGCTTCGATGGCGTCCAGCGCGTCGTCGGTGGTGAGCAGGAGCGTGGCGCTAAAGTCGCCAGGCGATCGGTGCGGAGCGCGGGCGGCGAGCTTGAAGGAGACGGTCTGGGATGCGCCCGGCGTGAGCGTTACGGGTATAGCGCTGAAGCGGGGGGCGAGGTCGGCGCGCTTGTGACCAAAGGCGAACGTGCCGGTGGAAGCGAAGGTCTCGCGCTGGGTCAGAAGAACGGGGCCGCTGGGCACGCCGGTATGAACATCGCTGAGCGCGGCGATGAGATAATACGGGCCGTCGGCGAGGGTGCGGGGCAATCGAACGGCGACGTCGAGCGCCTTGGTCTGGTCGGCTTTGAGGTTGAGCGTGCGCATCGCGGAGCCGACCTCGATGTCGGAAGCATCAAGGGTCTGGTCGGCCGATGCGAAGAGGCGCAGGTGCGTGCGCGTGTGCTGGGGAGCCGATTTGAAACTGGTGAGCTGGACGCGGGCTTTGCCGGCCATAGGAGTGCGGAAGGTGGGCAGGGAGACGGAATTGAGGGAGACGTCGCCGGGGGCCCGCTCGGCGCGGACGGGGATGCCGATGGTTCCTTCCGGGGCATTGGAGGTGATATGGATGGTGCCGCCGAATAAGAGGGCGTTGGACGAGGCTGGCGGCGAGAAGACGAGGTTGAGGGTAATGGACTGGCCGGCGCCAATGAACCGGGTCAGGAACACGCCGGTCGAGAAACCTGCGGGCAGATCTTGAAGGTCGATGGTCAGAAAGCCGGTGCCGGAGTTTTGAATCTGGATGGATCGGGTTGCCTGTTTGCCGCGGGCGACGGCGCCGAAGTCGAATTCGCCGGCGTACTCGGGGGGGTAGACGACGGTTAAGTGCGGCGTGCCCAGCGGCGAGGGCAAGGGGTTGGCACTGAAGAGCGGCCTGCCAAGGACGGGGACGGAAACGGATTGTTGTTCGGGGCCCAGCAGTGGGAAGGTGATCGAACCGGGGTAGGTTTGAGGCGAATTGGCTTGGAGGTAGTCGAATCGAATTTTCCAGTCGATGGATTCGCCGGGGCCAAGATAAGCGGGGTCATCGATGCCCACTGCCTGAACGAGCGCGTGGAAATGCTCGGGCAACTGAGGTTGTTCGGAGGTGAACGGGACGTTGCCGTCATTGCGGATGGTGAACACGCTTTCCTGCAACGCATGGAACTCGATGGGAGAGGCGAGCGAAGCGAGAGGCTGGCCGTCGACGAGGACGGTGCACGTCATGACGCCGACGCTGGCGCGAACGGAGAACGAGGCCGGACTGAGGTTATCGATAGGGATGGAAACGTCGCCGCCGTAGACGGTGGAAGGCTCGTTGGAGGTCGGCGTGAACTGGATACCGAGGGTATCGGATTGGCCGGGGTGGAGCAGGGGGGAAGGCAGTTTGGTGATGGTGAAGCCGTCGGGCACGACGGGGGTGAGCAAATGCAAGTCGGCCGTGCCGTCGTTGACCAACGTGAACGAGAGCGGGTTATTCTGGCTGGTCAGCACGAAGCCCAGGTCGATCCGGTTGCCGAGAATGGCGAGGTCCAAATCGTGGAACAGGATGGTCAGGTGAGGGGTGAGGTCGACGGTGAATGGCACGAGGATCGGGGCATCGGCGACGGTGGCGTTGTGGAAGACATCCTGAATTTCGCCGGCGGCGGAGAAGAGCGTGTAGCTGCCGACGTCGGACCGGTCCCAGGCGCCGCCGGGAGCGGCGAGAGAGTAGGTGGCGAGGATGCTGTTCGTGCCGACCGATTCGAACGATTGGTAAGTGAGGGGAAGGTGGTCCCCGGTGGGGCCGACCACGTAGACGTCCTTGTCGTCCAGCGTGGCGGTGTCGATGGTGGAGGGGTCGTCGTAATACACCCGGAAGAGCGTGGAGGCGGCGCCATCGATGATGGGATCGCGCGTGTAGAAGTTGGCCGTCGGAGGAGAGGTGTCGATGGGTAGCTGGAAGTTGATCGCGATTGGGAGGTAGAAGTTGCCGTCGACATCTTTGAGTGAGGCGGGACGGGAGGTCACGGTGTAGCCCGAGCCATCGGCGGGGTCGAAGGAACCGCCGGGGGCGGTGAAGGAGTAGAGGAGCGTGCGGGGGTCGTTGGGAGAGACGCCGAGGAACGTAGCGGAGAGCGTGAAGCTCCGCGGTTGCCAGAAGCTGTGGATGTTGGTGATTTCGACGGTGGTGTCGTTATCGGCCGAGTCGAGTGCGACGGCGGGATTGAACGTGAGCGAGAAGGTTACGGAGGTTTGGCCATTGGCGACGGCGGGAGGCGCGATGAGGGAGGCGACGGCGGGGAACGCTTCGAAGGAACCAGCGGCGCCGTTGTGCCAGGTTGAGATGGTGTGGGAGTTGAGCGGGGCGGCGAAGATGGTGTCGCCCAGCGTGGTTGCCAAGGCGCGGGCGACGATTGTGCCATCGGCAAAGGCTCCGAGGACTTGATTGCCGGCCTCGGTGCCTTTGAGCTCCTGCAGCGACGTGCCGTCATGGGGACCGATCACGCTGAGCAGCTGGGTGGAGGGAGGCGCACCGACCACGCGGCGGAGCGAGAGGGACGCGCCGCCGTCGTCGTAGAGGTAGTGCAGCGAGCCTTGGTAATCGAGAAGGTTGGAGACGGCGGAGAAACCGCCGAGCGCGTTTTGCGCGAGCACGGTGCCGGCGTCGGTGCCGTCGGATTGCCAGAGGGCGGTGCCGGAGAAGGAGTTGACCGAGTTGGTGAAGTAGAGGCGATCGCCGGCGACGGTGAGGTGTTCAAGGCCGCCGGCATCATCGAGCTGTTTGACGAGAACCGTGCCGGCGGGCGTACCGTCGGTCTTCCAGAGATTCTGTTGGCCGTTGAAATAGAGGGTTTGGTCGATGATGACGGGGGGACCGCGGAATTGGTTGGAGGAGAGGGTAAAGGGCAGATCGAGCAACGGGGTGGCGCCGAGCGGGGTTCCGTCGGTGGCCCAGAGGGCAGTGCGGACGGACGGCGGATTAATGAGCAGGCGTGAGCTGGCGACGTTGAGCGTGACGATTAGCTTGCCGTTGACGGCATTGAAATAAACGCAGGGCGTGCCGCCGATGACGGTGCCGAGGACGCCGAGCGAGGTGGTGCCGGCGGCGCTGCCGTCGGTGGAGTAGAGGGTGAGGTTTCCGTCGTTATCGGTGGTGGTGAAGAACAGCTTATTGTCGAAGACGCCTGGGATTGCCGGCCGAGATGATCGTGGCAGGAGCGGCGAACAACTCGGTTGTATCGGCGTCGGTGCCGTCGGTGATCCAGAGGTGAGAGGCTCCGCCGGCGTCGGTGGTGACGAAAACGAGCTGGCCGTTGAATGGTGTGAGCGTGCGCGGCGAGGAACTGCCCGAGCCGGGGACGATGTCTTTGACGATTCGCGTGCCGTCGATCGTGCCGTCGGAGGTCCATAGCTCCGAGCCGGAGCCACCTTCGTAGGCGGTGAAGTACAAGTGGCCGGCGGCATCGACAAGATCGAAGACGCCGGTGCGCTGGTTGATGGGAATGCCGGGCGAGTTTGCGAAGGAGGTATCGAAAAACTCCTTGATCATTCGGCCGGAGGTGTTGCCGGCATCGGCGACCCACAGCTGAGTGGCCTGCGGTGCGGAGAAACTGCTGACTGCCCCGGCGGTGTAAAACAGGTGGTTGTTGGAGACGGCAACGGCGGTGATGCCCATGACCGGCGGCGAGTTCCCGCGGATGATCACGCCGGAGAGGAGGCGGCGGGGCTCCATCGGTTCGAGCACCGAGGGCGCGAGGAACGGCCGAGTTGGCTTTTTACGACGCTGCATGAGGTGACGGCCACAAACCAGCCCGAGGCGGAGTGTACCACGGCCGAGCCCGCCGTGCGAGAAACGGGGCATGAAATCGACAGGAAACAACAGCTTTCGCTGCGCGCGCGCACCTCGCCGAGCCGCGGGGCCCCTTAAAACAGGCGGCCGATGAGGTACGCGATTGCGACAACGGCCAACCCCAGCGCCAGCGCCCACCGGGCGGCCATCCCGCCTTGCTCGCGTCGCAGCAATTGAAAGATAAAACGCTTCATGACGGGGGAGATATCGAATTTCCCGCTGCAGCAGACAATCGCCGGCGACGTTAATAATCGCGGCAGAGGGTCAATAAAGCGGCGGGGATAAGGTTCGCGCGCAATTCAGGGGACGATAGGGATTTACAGGCCGCGCAAGTTGCGGGCAATCGGGGGAATGGGGAAGAAAAACGGAGCAAAGTGTAAAGTTCCTCTTGACAATGGTCGTTACAACAGGTAATATCGGGAGTGAACATGGCCGGCAAGCTTCAGGACGAGATTCGCAAGCGAAAAGGCTTTGACAGCCTGGAGCAGGAAGCGTTTTTGAACTTGCTGCGGACGGTGGAGAAATTGAGCGAAGGGGTGTCGGAGGTGCTCAAGGCGTCGGGCCTGTCGTCGACGCAGTACAACGCGCTGCGGATTTTACGCGGCGCGGGCGCGTGCTGCGGGGAGACGGGAATCGCCTGTCGCGAGGTGGCGGATCGGATGGTGACGCGAGACCCGGACATCACGCGGCTGTTCGATCGGCTGGAGTCCCGCGGGCTGATCACGCGGACGCGCAACAAGGAAGACCGGCGGGTGGTGAAGACGGCGATCACGGACGAGGGACTAAAGGTATTGAAGCAACTCGATGCGCCGGTGATGGAATTGCACAAGCGGCAGCTCGGGAAGATGGGAGAGCGGAAGTTGAAGGCGATGATCGAGCTGCTGGAAGAAGCGCGGGCCAGCGCAGAGTGAGCGAGCGAGCAAAATTTTTTTTGGTGCAATAGTCGTTGTAACGATTAACGGGATAAGGGCATTTAGAGGAAAGGACCGGAAATCAATCATGATCAGCACAATCAAATCGGACCAGCGGCATTTCGAGGATGCGGGGTGGCTTCAGACGCGGTGGCACTTTTCGTTCAGCGATTATCACGATCCGGAGAACATGAACTTCGGGCCGCTGCGGGTGTTCAACGACGACGTGGTGCAGCCGGGGCAGGGGTTCGGGATGCATCCGCACCGGGACATGGAAATTATCACGTACGTCCTGGATGGACAGCTGGAGCATCGCGATCACCTGGGGAACCGCGGCGTGATCCATCCCGGCGAGGTGCAGGTGATGTCGGCCGGGAAGGGCATCATGCACTCGGAGTTCAACCACTCGACGGAGAAGCCGGTGCACCTGCTCCAGCTTTGGGTGATGCCCCGCACGCGCGGCAGCACGCCGCGCTGGGAGCAGAAGCAGTTCACGCCGGACCAGCGACGCGGAAAGCTGCTGGCGGTGGTGTCGGCCGGCGAGATTCCCGGGACGCTGAGCATCGACCAGGACGCGGTGATTTACGTGTCGTCGCTGAAGCGCGGGCAGAGCGTGACGCACGCGATTGGACGTGGACGGCGCGCGTATCTGTTCGTGATCGCCGGCGAGCTGAGCGTGAATGGAACGACGCATCTGGCCGGCGATCAGGCTCGAATTACGGACACCGAGACGCTTGAGCTTGAAGCGAGCAAGGACGCGGAACTGATTTTGCTGGATTTGCCGTAGGTGGAATGAAACAGGAATTCAAGACCAATGCGGTCCGCGCGACGGACCCTGTACAAACGAGGAGATCGATCATGTTGAATGGAATTGAACGTCATCGGGAATGGGGCATTACCGCGTTGCGCGTCGTGGTTGGAATTATTTTCCTGGCGCACGGGTATCAGAAGTTGTTCATGTACGGCATCGGCGGCGTCAGCGCGTCGTTCGGCAAGATGGGAATTCCATTGCCCGACGTGAGCGCGGTGCTCGCGACGAGCGCGGAAGCGATCGGCGGTTTGCTGCTGCTGGTCGGACTGTTCACGCGCTACGCGGCGATTCCGCTGGCGATCACGATGATCGTGGCAATCCTCCAGGTGCATCTGCGCGGCGGGTTCTTTGCACCGGCGGGATTCGAGTATCCGCTGTCGCTACTGGGCGCGAGCGTGGCGCTGTTCTTCCTCGGCTCCGGGCCGCTGGCGGTGGATAACGTGATTCATCACCCGCGCGGCGAGGAACATGTGGCGGGCGTCCCGGTGCGTGCATAAGCTTTGCTTGACTTCAGCGACGCGAACTTAAGAAAGAAGGAGATTCATTCATGAGCAAGTGGCTATGGGGTGTGATGGCGGTGTTGATCTTCGCGGGTTTGGCCAGTGCGCAGGCGGTGACGTACAAGGTCGATCCGGTGCACTCGACGATTCTGTTCCGGGTGCAGCACATGAATGCCGGGCAATTCTGGGGGCGCTTCAACGACCCCGCCGGGACGGTGGTGTGGGACGCCGCGGACCCTGCCAAGAGCAGCGTCGAAGTGAGCGTGCAATCCAAGAACCTGGACACGCACAACGCCAAGCGCGATCAGGACTTGGCCGGGCCGGACTTCTTCAATTCCAAGCAGTATCCGGAATTGAAGTTCAAGAGCACGAGCGTCAAGAAGACCGGCGAGAACACGTACGAAGTGGCCGGCGATCTGACGATCAAGGACGTGACCAGGCCGATCACGGCCGCGGTCGAGATGACGGGACTGGGCAAGGATCCGCGCCGCGGCACGGCCAAGGCGGGATGGGAAGCGACGTTCACGATCAACCGCAATGACTATGGCGTCACCGCGATGCCCGGCGGCGTCGGGGACAACGTGAAGCTCATCGTCTCGATCGAAGCCAACGAGCAAAGGTAAAGGCGGGGCCGCGCGCCATGCCGGGAATCCGCGAGTTGCTCGTCGGCCACGTTTTGCCGGGCGCGCTGTGCCTGCTGCTGCTGGCGGCAGGCGCGTGGTTGGCGCGACGCGGGCGGCGAACGGATGCGATCGCGCCGATCGCGATCGGCGTGTCATTTACGATCGGGTATTACCTGCTGCATCCGGTGCGCTCGTTTCCGCCGCGGGATCAGGGAGGATGGCTGGTGTTTTTCACGCCGGCGCTGGCGTTGATTGCAGCGGCGGATTCGGTGGTGCGCGTGCCGCTGAAGATTCGCGCGGCCATCGTGGAAATACTTGCGGCGACGGTGGCGCTGTTGCTGCTCGTGCCGCTGAGCAACCCGAGCGTGGCGGCGAGCCGATCGGCGGTTGCGGTGGTTTCGCTGATCATCTGGGTGACGTGGATTTCGCTGGAGCGGCTTTCCCTGCGGCGCGGGCCACGGGAGATGTCGGTTGTTCTCCTCCTGATCGCGGTGGCCAACGCCGTCGTGATCGGTACGTCCGGGAGCGTCATCTACGGGCTGCAAGCCGGGACCCTGGTTGCGGTGACCGTTGCGCTGCTCGTGGCTTGCCTTGTCTTCCGAAACCAGACGATTCATCGCGGGGTCATTTTCCTGTTCGTTTTCATCTGGCTTGGGCTGCTGATCAACGGGCATTTCTGGTCGAACGTGACGATGCGAGACGCGGCGGTGTTGCTCGTGGCGCCATTGCTCGGGTGGCTGGGGGAGATTCCGGTGTTGCGCGGGGATCGGTGGTGGAACGTGATGGTACGCGTGGGGTTGGTGGCGGCGCCGCTGGCGATTCTTATCGTTGTGGTTGGGATTCAGTTTCGGAAAGAGATGGAGGAATTTTTGTAGGGGCGACGCATGCGTCGCCCTCGTCGCGCAAGAACGAAAAGAGGGCGACGCATGCGTCGCCCCTACAGGATGGCGGCGCGGTGGGGTACAATCGACATCGCTATGTCCACGCATTTGATTGAGATTGTGGAGCGGCTGCCGAATTGCCGGATAGTTCTGGTCGGCGATTTGATGCTCGACCGGTATCTCTATGGGGATGCCGAGCGGATCAGCCCCGAGGCGCCGGTGCCGGTGCTGCATTATCAAAGTGAAGAATTTCGCCTGGGTGGGGCGGCGAACGTGGCGGCGAACCTGGCGGTATTGGGGGCGAGCGTGCAGATGATCGGCGTGGTCGGGGAGGATGAGCCGGCCAATCAGATCGCGGAGAAGCTGAATCAGTTTGGAGTGGATGCGAGCCGGGTGGTGCGGGTGAAGGATCGGCCGACGGTTTGCAAGATGCGATTGGTGGGGTCGTCGCAACACAAGAACCCCCAGCAACTCATTCGGCTGGATTTCGAAGATCCGGCGCCGATCGATGCGGGGCTGGAAGCGATGGTGCTGCGCCACGTGGAAGAGGCGCTGGCGCGGGCGGAGATGCTGTGCATTGAGGACTACAACAAAGGGCTGCTGACCGAATCGCTGACGGCGAAGATGATCGCGCTGGCCAGGGGGAAAAATATTCCCGTGATCATCGATCCGGCGAACATCGCGGACTACCGCAAGTACGCGGGGGCGACGGCGATCAAGCTCAATCGGCCGGAGGCGGAGCGCGCGACGGCGATGCCGCTGCGGGCGGCGGAGCATTACGAGCCGGCGGCGGCGGCGCTGGTGAAAAAGCTGGATCTGGAGGCGGCCATCATCACGCTCGATCGGCAGGGGTCGTACCTCGCGACGCGCGCCGGGGAATCGCGGTGGCTGAAGACGCGGCAGCGGCAGGTGGCCGACGGGACCGGCGCGGGGGACATGGTCCTGGCGATGCTGGCGATGGCGCGGGCGGCGGGGGCGGAGTGGGCGGACGCGGCCACGCTGGCAAATATTGCCGGCGGCCTGGAAGTGGAAAAGTTCGGCGTCGTCCCGATCAAGCCGGCCGAGATCATTCAGGAATTGCTTACCGAAGCGCAGGCGCACCTCGGGAAAGAGCGGGTGCTGCGCGAGTTGACCGGCGAGCTTCAGCGACACCGCGCGGCGGGAAAGAAGATCGTGTTCACCAACGGCTGCTTCGACCTGATTCACCTGGGGCACATCAAGTATTTTCAGTTCGCCAAGTCGCAGGGGGATTTGCTCGTGGTCGGCGTGAACACCGATTCGGGAATTCGACGCCTCAAGGGGAACAAGCGGCCGATTATCAGCGAGCAGGATCGGGTGAGCGTGCTGGAGGAACTGGAGAGCATCGATTACCTCGTGCGGTTTGACGAGGACACGCCGATCAAGCTGATCGAGACGATCCGCCCGGACGTGCTGGTGAAGGGGGCGGATTATGCGAAGGAGCAGGTGGTGGGCTGGGACGTGGTGGAATCGTACGGGGGATGCGTTGCACTGGCGCCGCTGATCGACGGCCGAAGCACGTCGGCGGTCATCGAGCGGATACTGGAAGCCTACAAGTAATCGTCCACTACGGCAGCAACGGCTCAAGATTGGTGCGCGTCCCATCCGGACACGCCACGCTCATGACAGTCTGAGCTTTCGAATCCGATTGTTTAATCCACCCCGGATCCTTGGGTTTTTTGACTTCCATGCCGGTCATGCTGATGTCTTCCATGATGCCGATTTCGCTGGTGCCGGCGGCGCGGGCTTTTTCGATTTTGCCTTTGGCGTCAGCGGTGTAGCGTTCGAGGAAGCCGACGAATTTGGTCTTGCCTTTGTCGCAGGAATAGACGCGGGCGCGGACGGCTTGCTTGCCGTTGTGATCGAAGGGGGGGACTTTCTTGATGTCGTCGGCGAAGAACGAGGCGCCGTCGTCGTCACTGAAATACATCTTGGTGGGAACGCCGCCGTTGTCGCCGCCGCCCATGGATTGCCAGATGATGAAACCGAGGGCGAGGATGATGATGCCGGCGGTGGCGCCGGTGGTGAGGCCGGGGTTCTGGTTCAGGGTTTCTCGAATGCCCACAATCGGCTCCTTGTATGCATGAGGACGGTCTGCGCGAACGATTTAACGACAAAGCGGGAACGCGAAGCGGGACACGGGCTGCGACCGCAGCGGAGGCATGGCCGGCGCGCTTCGCGGCAGGGGGCCGGAAATGAAGCCTTGCGCTGGATCAGTTTAATGGGTTTGCGGAAATAGACAAGCTTGAACCTTGTTGGAATCAGGGGGCGGGGAGGCACAAACTGCGCCGGCTGAATCCAGGAAGAGGGTGAAATTTTCCGCGCTGCGTTGCGCGGCACGGGGTTCGTATAGTCGAGTTTCGATAAATCGCGTGATGCGCCGTATGGGCCCTTGCGTGTTCCACACACACGCACCCAAGTTCGCGCGTCGCGCGTGTGAAACAAGATCGGTGTCTTCTTCAAGAGGAGTGATTTATGTCCCGCATGAACGAATCGACTGGGCAGGGGCAACAAGGCCAAGGACAACAGAACCGCGGCGGCGGTGGTGGTGGTGGTGAAGGCGGCGCTGGCGCCGGTACGGCACAGTTGCGCGATACGGCACAGCAGGTGACGCAGAACCTTCGCGAGATGGGTACGCAGGCGCGTGACGTTGCGAAGGAACAGTATGAGAATCTGCGGAACCAGGCGAACGAGTACTACGAACAAGGCCGCGAGCGGATCAACGAGTACCAGGAATCGCTCGAGCAGTACGTGCAGGAGCAGCCGATCAAGGCGCTGCTGATCGCGGCGGGCGTCGGCATGCTGCTTGGAATTATCTGGAAGCGGAGCTGAGGACGTCCGTCAGGGCCGCTGGCAGTGATCGGTAAACGAGAGACGCTCGCGCGTTCTCTCTCGCGCGTATCGGGCGCGAGGGAGAACGCGTGGCGACTGGTTGGGCGGGAGAGTCGGAGTCGCGCGCGACCGGAGCCGAAGTGATGGACAAGGATAGGAATGACTCGGCGGCGAGAGTAGGGCAGCAGGATCCGGCCGAACGGGACGTTCGATCGGGATCGATGGGGGAGACGCGCTTTCCGCCGGAAGGAAAGAGCTGGGAAGGAGCGCCGCAAGGCGCGTCAAGCGAGGCGCTGCGCGAGGCGAACCAGCAGCTTGGGGAGATCGCGGAGTACGTCAGTTATTACCTGTCGGCCAAGTGGGACGGCGTCAAGCTTTCGCTGAAGAACGTGGGGATCTTTGCGGTGCTCGGGGTGGTCGGGCTGATCGCGGGTGCGGCGCTGGTGATTACCGCGGTCGTCCAAGTGTGCTCGGGCATTGCGCAGGGCCTGGGTGTGCTATTCGGCGGGCGAATGTGGCTGGGGAACCTGGTGACCGGCATTTTGCTTTTAGGATTGGTGGCGGCGGGCGCGTATTTCGGGTTGTCGTCGCTGATGGGGAAATCTCGCAAGGCCACGGTGAACAAGTATGAGTTACGAAAGAAACACGAGCGAAACCGCTACGGGCACGACGTCGAGCAGCAGGCACGAAAGCAGCGGCGCGAGCAGCGGACCCACGGCGCGTGAGTCGCAGCAACCGGCGCCGCAGAGCAATGTGCCGCGCACGCACGACGAGCGCCCGAATCATGCGAAGCACCCCGAGAGCGAGGCGGCGTTCCTTCGTCGCCAGGCGGCGCAAGCCAAGGCCGCCATCGCGCAGACCGCCAAGGACATGGGCACGAACCTCGGGCACGCGATCGATGTTCGGCTGTGGACGAAGGACCATCCCTGGTCGATGATCGCGGCGGCGGTGGTTGGGGGATTTGCGGCGGCGGCGACGCTGGTTCCGTCGGAAGAGCAGCAGGCGCTAAGCAAGCTTCGGAAGATTGAAGAGGCGTTGCACCTGGACGCGCTGGGGGAAAAGGCCGAGAAGAAAGCCAAAACAACCGCGGAGGCGGACGGGAAAGCGAAACCGGCTGCGGCGGAGCCCAAAGGGATCATGGCGACGCTGATGCGCGAGGCGATGAGCCTGGTCAGGCCGATCCTGAGCAGCGCGATCGCCGGCGCGGTCGGGTCGCAGGTTGCGGCGCAGCAGGGCCAGGGGGCAGGGAACGGTCACGTGGCGGCGGCACAGGCCGGCACGGGGGCGGGGCTGGGCGAGTCGCAGCAATAAATCCTGGGGGTCCTTATCGGCTCCTGGGGGGAGCATGTTATGCTGTCGCTTGGGTTTCTCGGCAGGCCAACTTGCATGCAGTCCTACCGGATGCCACGGGCAGCTTGCCTGCCCGTGTTCGTGTGACGCGCGATGGCACTGGCAGCAAGCTGCCAGTGGCACCCCAATGATCACCTACGATTGCCCTAATGACGACGTTCCTTACGAAAATCCTCGTCGCCTCGTTGCCGATCCTGTTCGCCACTGCCGCCGGCCTTGCTGGTCCGGATACGCGGCCGGCTCCGATTAAGGCCGGTGTAATTGTGAGCGTGCATTCGGCGCAGGACCTCAATGCGCGTCGGCATGAGGATGGGTACAAGGACCAGGTGGAGATGGTCAAGGCGTTGTACCAGAAGCCGGAAGTCGAGTTGTTCATCGTCATCGATCCGGGCAGCGCGCAGCAGGAGGAGATGGCGGGGATTTTGAAGAAGTACGTGGCCAGTGATCACGTGCTCGACGGCGCGGAATTGAAGGATTTGCAGAAGCTGGACGTGATCGTCTCGCCGCGGAACTATTTACCCGATTCGGTGTTCAACGCGGTGGTGCTGGCGGTCAAAGGCGGGGTTGGACTTTTGAAGACGATGCAGATCGGGCGTGAAAATCAGGGGGCGGATTTCGCGGCCGGGCCCGCGGAAGAGCTGCTGGGCATCGGCGGGGCGGAATATTACTGGCCGAACCGGGAAGTCGCGGCGTCGGTGGTCGCGGATCACCCGATCGTTCGCGAATTCACGGCGCGACACATCACGACAATCCGGGCGCGGCCGAACGGGTACCTCGGCAGGATTCCCGGTACGCCGCTGATCACGGCGGAGATCGAGGCGGCGGACGGCAAGAAGTCCAATTACTGCTTCCTCTACGCGGCCGAGATGGGGAAAGGGAAGATCGTGGTGGGGCAGTGGCTGCGGATTCCGCCGGACATCGTGCGAATCACGAAGGGGCGGTTTTACATTCACTGCCTGCAGTGGCTCGCGAATCAGCCAATTGCTTGAGCGGTCTGCCTCGCTGACACATCTCAATTTTCGAGCGTTGCCCGCGCGGGCCGACCCACATGGCGTCACCCATGGGATCCGCTGTTCCTGGCATACGCCAGTATTTCATAATTACAGAAGCGCACTTTTTGCTTGGCGCAAGCACACCACAAGTTTGCCCCTATTTGTCTAATGTTTCTACCGTTCCACGTTATCGGATCCGTGTGTACGGATCGGAACGGGCTGTAGGCGTTGTCAACTCTCAAGAGAGGGCTTATGACCAAGTCACGTCGATCGCGTTCGTGGTGCCGTTCAAAGTCGCATCGCTCGGTCTCTGAAGCGCTGGCTCGAGTCGCCGCTTGCGTCGTGCCAAGGCGGTCGCTCACGAACTCCGGCGGGGCGCACGGGGCGCACGGGGAGCACGGGGCGCTCGTCTTCGAGGAACTGGAATCGCGACGACTGCTTTCCGGCGGCGATCCCCTGCCAACCCCCACGGGCTTGGAAGTGACTGCAGTGGGAAGCAGCAGCCAATTTGTAAATCTCCATTGGGACAACCAATCCGATGAAACGGGCTATTCCGTTCAGCACTTCGACGCCACGGGCGGCGGGGGCTGGGAATCGGTCGGTACCACCGCTGCCGACGTGACGCACATCGTTGATACGGGAACGCTTCCCGGCCACGTCTACAGTTATCGTCTTTACGCCCTGGGCGACGGTGTCAACTTCAGTGATTCGGACTTCGCCCAGATCGACGAAGTGAGCACGGCCGACTTCGATATCTATACGCAGTGGAGCGTCACCGACATCCCCAGCGGCAAGCCTTCGCTGGCGAACATGGGGCTTAAGACTTCTACGTTCGCGTACACCGGTGATTTCTCAAACGAGGATGGCAGCATCAACTGGACCGGGATTGCCGCCAAGACCACCGAAGCGCAAGCCGCCGGCAAGCTGCTCGTGCTGGACATCGAGCGTCCCGATTGGCCCCTGGATATCCGCTATGCCGATGGCGACAACCCGGGAACTCCAGACACCGCCAAGCGCGCCGAAGTTGATGCAGCGATCGCCAAGGTCATCGAAATCTGCGACTACGTTCACAGCAACTCCGACGTCAAGATCACGCTCTTCGGCACGATCTGGGCGGAAGATACGCCAACCGATCCCGGCGGCGCGGCGCGCGCTGGCGAATACTGGATGGGCCACTACGGCAGCGAGGCGTACGACGCAAGCCACGACCTTGCCAGGAACTTCGACGTCTTTGCGCCGGGTCATTACCTCTGGTACTACCGCAGCGCCGACATGTGGCAACGGTACGCCGACCTCTCGCTGGACATCACCGCAACGTTGGCCATGGGACGCACGGAAGGCACCGACATCATCGATGCCAAGCCCGTTTACGTTGTCACGTCGCCGGGCGTCGTAGGCACCGATGAACCCGTGCCCGACGACGTCTGGCGTTACATGCTTGCCTACACGCGCGCCGACGACCGCGTGGACGGCATGGTGCTCTGGGGCGGTGCTCCGTTCAGTTGGAATACCTCGACCTTTGCCGAGGAGACCTGGGACTTTTTGCTTCAACCCAGCGGCGGCAGCGCGGTCAATCCAACCGTCGACCCGGTCGGCATGCACCTGTCCTGGACCTACGACCAGTCCCAGCGCAAGGCCAGCTTCATCGTCCTGCGAGACGACCCGCTCACTGCCGGTTACGAACAGGTCGGCGTGATCCTCCCCCACGACACCACGTCCTCCAGCGAAGCTTATGAATGGACCGATCCGAAGTTCAAAACGTCCACCAGCGGCTCCACTGTCTATTCCTACATCGTTCGCGCCATCACCGGCCCGAGCAGCACCGATTCCACGGCCGATGACGTGGTGGGCACCGCTGTCCGCCAGGATGCCAAGAGCCCCAATTACGCCTGGAATCCCGATGATCATTCCAGCGCCTACTACATCAGCGAGCCAAGCTACCCGGGACCGGTCGGATACCCCGACGTGGGGTACGCCTGGGAAGGGTGGGGCTCGGCCTGGCACGACACCTATGCCAAGTACAGCAAGATGATGTTCACCAGCGACATCAACCAGGTCTTCCTGAAAATGGCTTCCGGGGACCTGATCGATGCGACGCATCCGAATCCTGCGCACCAGGTCCAGGTGCGCGTCGACAGCACCACCAGCACGCCGATCGCGACGCTCACGATCACCCCCAGCGGTGAACCGTGGGTCGCCGAGTGGGCGACGTTCTCCGGCGATGTCACGTTCCCGGGCGGCTTTAATTTCAGCGTTCCGCACGAGCTGTACGTCATGTGGGGTTCGTTCGACAACGGTTACGCCGACAGCATCAAGTCGTTCCGCTTCGGCGTCAGCGAGCCGCCGTCGGCCCCTGTGTGGGTTCGCACCAATACACCTGGCAGCGCGACCGATGTTGCCTGGACCGACATCTCGGGCAACGAGGACAAGTTCTACATCTATCGTTCCACGAGCCCGCATTCCGGCTTCACGAAGATTGCCGAGGTCAACGCGGGCGTCACGTCGTACGTCGACTCGACCCGTCCGTCCGGCAACGTCTACTACCAGGTCTCGGCCTGGAGCAGCACCAACGGCGAATCCTCCCGCACCCAGGCGGCGGCGAGCAACGTCACCGCGCTGGTCACCAGCCCAACCGCCGTCACCATCGGCTGGAGTGACGACATCAGCGACGAAGCCCACTTCGAGATCGCTTACAGCACGGATCCGTTTTTTACCGATCCCTGGACCGCGGGTTACGAGTTCGTTCCGTTTAACGAAACCTCGGTCAATATCACCGGCCTTACCGCAGGCACCACCTACTACTTCCGAGTGTCGGCGGATCACCCGTGGGCGAATGCCCTGTCCCCGACGGCCAGTTTCAAGGTGATGATGCCCGCCGCCGTCAGCGGCACGCCGTCAACACTGACGATTTCGGGAACGTCGGGAAACGATACCGTGAAAATCACCGGCAGTACGATCAGCGGCCACGCCTCCTCGAAGGTGACGACGCCCGGGTACGCGGTGACGTATTACAACTCGGCGTTCAGCAACGTGCTGGTGGATACCGGCAATGGGAACGACACGCTGATCATGACAGGTACGGCCGCAACGGTCGTGTTCCATGGTGGCAGCGGAAACAATTCCCTGGTTCTGGACGCGTCGGGAATGACACTGGATAGCGATGCCTCGGCAACGACCGACAACCTTGCCATCCTCTGTGAAAACGGCGGCAGCCTGGTCATCAATTCCACCCAGCATTTCGCAAGTCTGGACCTGGAGACGGGCGCTTACGTGTATGTGAACGACGACACGTTCGACAGTGCCGGCGACATCGTGATTGTGACCAAGGAATTCTCGATGGACTCCAGCAGCCTCTTTGACCTCAACGACCAGACGATGATCATCGATTACTCGGGTTCAAGTCCGTTGGCGGCGATCGCCGGCTACCTGACGAGTGGCCGCAATGGCACCGATTTTGGCAATGGCGACTGGTATGGCAGCAGCGGGATTGTGTCATCGGTACTGGCAACCAACTGGTACACGAACTCGGACAACGTCACCTACGCGATAGGGTTTGCCGAGAACGCGGGAAAG
>JADMIO011618467.1_pt1 | contig 17402 bp, 14 predicted proteins | sample 8958161 | NCBI WGS metagenome assembly JADMIO01 (sample SAMN16585339, study PRJNA669376) | soil metagenome | isolation source: Crop rotation soil | place: USA: Cullars Rotation, Alabama | collected 2011
TCGCATTTCAAGGAGGCGTGGCGTGCTCATTCCCGGTCTGAAGGCGACATGGTGGGGTGCGTCAAGCGAAGCCTGGAAGCAATGGGATTGCCTGCCGGAGACACATTCCTCCGCCGATATCCCGGCGAACTGAGTGTGGGACAGGCGCAACGAGTCCTGATCGCGTTGGCCACACTGCATCAACCGGCGCTGCTCATCGCGGATGAGCCGACCAGCGCGTTGGACGTTCTTTCCCAGGCTGAAGTGCTGCATCACCTGGCTGGTTTACGGCGCGAAGCAGGAACCGCCATTTTGTTCATTTCCCACGATCTGCTCTCCGTCGGCTCGATCTGCGACCGGATTGCCGTGCTGCATGACGGCGAAGTGGTCGAAATCGGGCCGACAAGAGCAATCCTCCACCATGCCCGCCACCCCTATACGCAGCGCCTCCTCGCCGCTGTTCCGGGGTGGGGCGGCAGCGCCGCCGGAAATTCCGGCCAATCCAATTACGAAGGACAATTTTTCGGAGATAGAATCGCATGAAAACAACGAACCAAATTCAAGCGCCGGCCGACAGTTCGGCCATTCAATTGAAAGACAGACGTCAACGTGCTCGTGTCCAGGTCCAACTTCCCTGCCGCGTCCGCCGCGGTCCTGGCCAGAGCGCATCCCGGTGCCAATGGCACGAAACCGAGAACATGAGCCGCACCGGTCTGCTGATTCGATGGCCGGACCAGGACGCAGATCAACCGAAGATCGGCCATCGGCTGCTGGTGGAAGTGCAGTTACCGGAAAACCCCGTTTTCGGCCAGAGATGGCTCCGGTACACCGCGAAGGTGGTGCATGTCCGCAAATCTGCGAAACAGTACCTGGTTGCGCTGGCCGCGACCCGGATTTCCCAAGCCGGCGGCCGGAAGGAACAGATGCACGCACCACAACAAAGTAAATCGATTCACTAGCCGGATTCTCCCAACCCACCCCTTCACATTCAATCCAGCGGGGCTGAATTCCTCCTCAGCCCCGCCATCTTCAAAAAGCACCTCAGTACCCTCTTTCGACTTTCCGCACGTTTGATGCTATCTTCAGCAGCCCTTGCTTCCCTCGTTTTCTCTCCTATCCACTCCTGCAGGTACTTCCATTCACAGGACTTACCGATGGTACTCCGGGCCAACTCACCGCTCTTAGTGAATGTTATCGAACCAGCGCGGATATGTCCCGCCTGTCGCTGCCCTGCGACAAGTTTGTCACACCACCTATCCCTTAGATAATGAAGACCTTAGCGACCTCCGAGCGGTGGTCCGTTCCGTTCCGGTGTCGCCACGCGCAGCCGAAAATCGCCGCAAACGCCCGCCCCGCTTCATAACTGACTTAGTATCAAGCAATTACGGAAGCGGCTGCTCGTGGAGGCCAACGTGATAAAGAGAGGTCAAGCTGGCGTCAGCGCCAGAAGGAGAGCATTTCATGCGAAAACGATTGAGCTTGTGGTTCGTACTGATAGCGGCGGTGGCGTTTGCGAGTCAGTCCAAAACATCAAAAGATCTCGAAAAGGCTGACTCCAAGTCCACGATCGACGTAATCGTACAATACCGAGTCACGCCTCAAGACAAACACATAAAAAAAGCAAAAGACAACAACGGACAGGTCAAGAAACAGTTCAAGCATCTGAAGGCGGTTGTGTACTCGCTGCCGGTCAAGGCGCTATCAGCAATGGCGGATGACGACGATGTTCAGTATATCTCGCCCGATCGCCCGCACCGTACCATGCTGGATAACGCGGCTCCCGCGGTAAACGCGCCGCTGGCGTGGCAGGCCGGCTTCGACGGCACGGGCATAGGAGTGGCCGTGATCGACAGTGGTGTGGTCAATGTCGCCGACTTACGCGTGCCCGGATCGTCGAATTCGCGAGTGGTTTACAGCGAAGACTTCACCGGGTCGCTCTTCGGCTCTCTCGACCGGTACGGCCATGGGACTCACGTTTCGGGCATCATCGCCGGAAACGGAGCGGGCAGCAGTGGCTATGGTTCCATCCGCACCTTCAAGGGAATCGCTCCCAACGCCAAGATCATTGCCCTGAAGGCGCTGAACGACGTCGGCATTGGCCTCGACAGCACTGTGATCGCGGCCATAGATCGCGCGATCGACCTGAAGAATACCTACAACATCCGGGTCATGAACCTCTCGCTCGGAAGGGGCGTATTTGAAAGCTATACACTGGACCCGCTTTGCCAGGCCGTGGAAGAAGCCTGGAATGCCGGGATTGTGGTGGTTGTGGCTGCGGGTAATAGCGGCCGCGATAACTCCATGAACACCAATGGCTACTCCACCATCGGAGCTCCTGGCAACGATCCGTACGTGATCACGGTGGGCGCGATGAAGGGTATGGGCACGCCGAGCCGCAGTGATGACCTGATCGCCAGCTACAGCTCCAAAGGCCCGACGCTGGTCGATCATATCGTGAAGCCCGACCTGGTGGCTCCCGGCAACATGATCGTCTCTACACTGGATATCGGCCAAGGCCTATTTGGCGCCTATCCGGGAAACGAAGTGCTTCGGTCTTATTACTCGACAGTTCTTCCGATCTTCCCTTCGCTGGTCTACTATAAGCTGAATGGAACAAGCATGGCGGCGCCCGTGGTCAGCGCTGCTGTGGCGCTCATGCTTCAGCAAAAGCCTTCCCTCACACCGGATCAGGTAAAAGCGCGCCTGATGCGCACTGCAAACCGGAGCTTTCCGACGTTTAGCGTTGCGACTGATCCAACAACTTTGGTGCAGTACACCAGCTATTACGATGTCTTCACGATCGGCGCTGGTTACCTGGACGTATGGGCGGCTCTCAACGACAACACGCAAACTACTAAGTCGGCGAAGTCGCCGAGCGTAGTATATGATCCGGTGTCCCGCAAGGTGAAGGTAGTGCTTGGAACTAATGTGGTGTGGGGCGACGGTTCGCTCTGGGCGACGAACGTGGTTTGGGGCGACAAAATCGCATTGAGCACCAACGTAGTCTGGGGGGACAACGTCGTGTGGGGCGACGCTCTCAGCCTTGGTTTCAATGTGGTTTGGGGCGACAACGTCGTGTGGGGCGATACGGCGTCAACGGCAATGCAGGCGATGAGCGTTTTCGTGAACGGCGAGCAGTAGACGTAGCGTAGAGTCAGGTCCACAAAAAAGAAAGGAGATTCAAATGAGGTGGGCAACTCTAGCGAGCGTTCTGTGCCTGGCCGCTTGTCAGGCATTCGCGCAAAAAAAGGTATCGGCGGACCTGGATGCGCTGAAAGGCAGCGCGACAATCGACGTGATCATTCGGTTTCACGACAAACCAGCCGATCAAAAACTGCAGCAGCTCCAGCAAAAAGGCGTGAAGCTGAAACGGAACCTTTCGTCGATCAAAGGCATTGCCTGCTCATTGCAGGGAAGCGATGTCGCCTCGCTCGCGACCGATCCGGAGATTGCGTATATTTCCCTGGACCGGAAGGTCTCGCGTTTTCTGGACACGGCCGCGCCGGCGGTGAACGCTCCTGCCGCCTGGTATCAAGGCTGGGACGGCTCTGGCGTTGGGATCGCAATCGTCGACAGCGGATTGGATTCGGTGAAGGACCTCGATGACGCATCGGGGAAATCGAGGATTGTTTACGGCGAAGATTTCACTGGAACCGGCGGCATTAGTGATCTCTACGGTCACGGCACTCACGTAGCCGGGATAGCAGCCGGCGCAGGGACTCTCTCCGGAGGGAAATACCGGGGCGTAGCGCCCAACGCCAACCTGATCGATTTGAAGGTGCTGGATCGCAACGGCGAAGGGCAGGATAGCTGGGTGATCGCGGCGATCGAGCGGGCGATTGCCCTGAAGGACACCTACAAAGTGCGCGTGCTGAATCTGTCGCTGGGCCGGCCGGTGGTGGACAGCTACAAAAACGATCCTCTCACGCAAGCTGTGGAGACAGCGTGGAAGGCCGGCATCGTGGTGGTGGTCGCGGCGGGGAACGGTGGCCGCGACAATTCGCACGCGAATAACGGATACGCGACGATCGCTTCGCCAGGCAATGATCCATACGTCATCACGGTAGGAGCTATGCGGACCATGGGAACCGTAGCGCGGGGAGATGATCTGGCCGCCAGCTATAGTTCGAAAGGGCCGACGCTGCTCGATCACGTGGCCAAGCCGGACCTGGTCGCTCCTGGCAACCTAATCGTGTCCTCGATGCGTAAGGGTTCGACGCTGTTCACCGAATACCCGGGCAATGCAATCCCATCCACCCGCGGCGATTCGTCCGGCAAGAGTCTCTCAAACGACTATTTCCGGCTTAGCGGAACCAGCATGGCCGCTGCCGTGGTCAGCGGAGCCGCGGCGCTGCTCATTCAACAGAATTCCAGCCTGACGCCGGACGAGGTGAAGGCCCGGCTGATGAAGTCGGCTTCGAAGAACTTCCCGCCGTACAGCACCGCGACAGATCCAGTGACGGGAATGACCTATACGACCCAGTACGACCTGTTCACGATTGGAGCCGGATATGTCGACGTGCAGGCAGCGATGGCGGCTCAGGACCGGCTTCCGGCAGGTTCCACATCGGTTTCTCCCGCAGTGACATATGATTCCCAGTCCGGAAACACGCTGCTGGTATTCGACAGCTCAGCCGTGTGGGGAAGCTCAGCCGTGTGGGGCAGTTCAGCCGTGTGGGGCAGTTCCGCGGTATGGGGTAGTTCGGCCGTGTGGGGCAGCTCTGCGGTATGGGGCAGTTCAGCCGTTTGGGGCAGTTCAGCCGTTTGGGGCAGCAGTACAGCGGCGGGCTTCAGCGCCGTCTGGGGCAGCAGCGGGTCGTGGCCTTCTGGTTCCGACACGAGTTTCTCCGTCGCCATTAACGGCGAACGGTAAGGAATGGAGAATGAAAATGACCTTCAAGGCCAAACGATACGTCATCGCCGTGATTGGCTTGGGCCTGACGGTTCTGGCCGCGTCCTTGTCCGATGCGGCCACTCCGAGTGTCGCATTGGTGGCGTATGTACTGATGGCGGCGGCCGCTTCGGCCGTGAAGATGCGGCTGCCGGGGATTGAAGGCACCTATTCGCTGAATTTCCTTTTCGTGCTGGTGGGAATCGCTTACCTGGACCTGGTTACTACATTAGCGGCCGGATGCCTGGGAGCAATGATGCAGTCTGTCTGGCACGCCAAGAAGGCGCCCACGCACCTGCAATTGGCCTTCAACGTTGCCAGCATCGCCATTAGTATCGGATTGAGTCACATCGCGGCGCATTCGGTCAATCCTGGTGGAGATCCGATTTATCGGCCGATCGCGATAGCGGTGGCGGCTACCGTCTTCTTCGTCAGCAATACCTGCCTGATCTCGGGCGTCCTTTCGCTGATGCAGGGCATACCTCTCGCCGAAGTGTGCGGGCGCTGGTATCTGTGGTCGTTCCCGTATTATCTGGTCGGGGCGGCGATGGTGGGACTGCTCCCCACCAAAGGGGTCCAGATGTCCCTGGAATCGTGGCTCATCCTGGGACCGCTGCTTTACCTCGTTCATTTCTACTTCGGATTGACAGCCGGTCTTCACGGAGACGCCGGACCAGGCGCGCAGCGCAGCGCGGGCAGTCCGCTTGCTCCAGGCGCCCGCCTGTATATCGGTGCGATGGTCAGCGCTGGGACGATTCTGCTGGCAGCGGCGTTCTCTCGCTGGGAATCGGCGGCGACCCTTCAGTTCCTCGCGTACCTTTTCGCGGGGCTGGTCGCCTCCGGTTGGAAAGTGCACATCCCAAAACTGAGCGGCACCATTTCAGCCGGTTCCATACTGCTGCTCATGGCCATCGTGGACCTGCACTATTCGCAAATAGTCCTGATCGGCGCGGCCATGGGAGTCATGCAATGCGTTTGGAAAGCGAAGAAGCGCCCGCGCGCGATTCAGGTTGTCTTCAACGCGGCCGTCCTGACGGCCAGCGCGGCGCTCGCCTACTTTACGTGCCGGGTTGTTTTGCGAGGACCGCTGACCGGATCGATAGCCGGCCCAATCGCGGTTGCAGTGGTGGTTCTGTATGGATGCAACACGCTTCTGGTAGCTGCCGTGATGTGCCTGGTGGAATCGCGTCCTATGTCGCTTATTTGGCAGCAATGCCACTTCTGGTCTTTTCCGCTGTATCTCGTCGGGGCAACGGCCGCGGGTCTGATGATTGCAAGCAGCCGGTCCGTGGGGTGGCGTCCGTCGCTGCTGGTTTTGCCGCTGGCTCTGATGTGTTATGTCTCGTATCGGCTTCAAGTGCAACGCGCGACGCAGGAAGTGTTGTGCGCCGGCAATTAGGTCATCCCGGCTGGGTTCGGGCGGCGCCGTTATGGGGCTGATGTCCGCCCCTTACTTCGGATCACAGGAATAGCAGTCGGAGGATTAAATCATATGTCTTCGATCAGAAAATGGATTCACAACCTGGCGGAAGTGTACGAATCGGACCGGCGACGGCGGGATCGTATCACAACGAATGTACCAGGTGTTCTGTCGGGCCGTTTTGGAGCGATGCCGGTTCGCTACGTCGACATTAATAAACGCGGGGCGGCCATACAGGCCGAAAGGGCGCTGCCACCTCACACTGAAGTCTTTGTGCGCATACCCGAACTCCGATTAATGGGATTCGCGGTGGTGCGGCGCTGCTCGATGTCGGACGGGGGCTTTGTGCTCGGACTCAGTTTTCGCGAAGCGCTGGTACACGACCCCAGCGACGACCGTAAAGCCTCGGATCGTCCGGCCGCGTAATCAACTTTCGCTTCTTAACGAGCGTTCATAGACGGACGAATCGGCCATAGTGCGTGGCGTGGAACAGCGGTAGGCCATGGCCATGTTCGCTTTACCGGTGATGACCGCCCACACGGCGTCGCCCTCGAGCGTCCGCGGCCGCAATGCCCCAGCCAGCCGGAATCCGCGTCAACGCCTGCTGGTCGTAGAGGACCATCTTGCGGGTGATCGGAACGATGCCACCCCACGTGCTGAGCGTGTCCGGCCCAACGCGGTCCGAAAAGCTCCCACAAGGTCCAGAGTGGCGCGTGAGAAGCTAAGGTCCCAAAAATAAGGTCTAAAACGAAAATGGCCACCAGTTGATCGGTGGCCATTTGTTTTAACTACTTTAGACTCTATGGTGCGGAGAGGGGGACTTGAACCCCCACGAGGTTGCTCCCGCTAGCACCTCAAGCAAATTCCAGGAGGTCGGCATCGTTCCGAGGACTCGTAAGCGACTGATGTTCCATGTCTGACCGTTCCCCAGCGGCCCCGGTCGGTCCAATGCGTAAGGTCCAAATAGGGTCCAAGTCGACCCCAAACAGCGACAGTTCTGAGTTCAACGACCTGCAAGGGAAAGCCGGATCTGCCAAGCGAGCTGTTCGAACTCCGTCGCTCAAAACACGAGTTTCGCCTGTACCCACATGCTGCGAATGCCGCTTTCTGTGAAATCGCGATTCAGGAACTGGCCCACCGGGGTGGTTGTGACGCCCTTCGGGGCACCCGGACGAATCGGGGTGATTGAATGCGGCTCCCGATGGATCCAGCAGGGTCCCCGCCACCGCGCCGCGGCGGGTCTGGCAATGAGCCGTGGCGATCAATACAAAGGAAACGAGCAACTGCCGGAAGATCCCAACCATACCCAGGGCCATGCGCTCATGCGATTATAGTGCCGAATAAACCCTTTCAGCATCCACACACCGGCGAACGCAGCGGCGAGAAGGGTCGCATTGGTTCAGCGTGAAATGGAGAATTGGCGTTCCCGTAGCGGGTATACTGCCCCCCATTCACGGGGGCTGCCGGGCCATCGTCTCCGTTAGGTCTCCCTTCGCGAGCTGCATGCCAGCATAATCTTCGTGCCTTCATCTTGTCAGCCGTCACGTCAAAAGCTCAGAAGGTGAAGCCCACGAGAAAATCCACAGCTTTATTGCCCTTGCAGGCGGTGCCTGCGCTACAGCCCGTGAGCTCTTCCAAGTGGTTGTAGCGCGTGTAGCGCAGCCCGGGCGTCACATGAATCCCGTGAAGGCTGACATCCACTCCCATACCGAACAACGGCCCAACTCGATTCAACGAGCTGCGCAGGTGTTCGATGGTGAACGGTAGCTGAGGCTGACGGGGATATGGAGTCTGCCGGGCAGTGTAGACGTTGCTCAGACGATTGAAGGAAACGCCGGTTTCCACGTAGGGCCGTATCGCGGACTTGAAGAAACGATATCGGAAAACGACGGGGAATTCCCAGCTATGGCCAACGGCGGATGTGCCGGCCGTTTGCGTAATCTGGTAACGGGTATCTTCATCGACTATGACGTAGCCGGTCGTGGTGACAGAAAAGGACTGCTGATCGAAACGCTTGTACAGCGCGCCAAAGTCGGCGCGGAATCCAAACGGCAGCCCGATGTCCACTACCGGCCCGAAGGTGTAACGCTTCGTTTGAGTTGAAGTCCGGGGGTCACCAGCGTTGGTTGTCACCAGGTCGGTGAGCGGCACGCCGGCCTTTATTCCAACGGAGATGCGTTGCGCAAATGCGCTCGACGCAGCCGCCAGCAGAAGACAGGCCACTGCGCTTCCTCCGCAAAGGGATGAAAGGCACTTTCCAAGTAGTTGCCAAGTGTATGAATGCATTTTGTTTCTCCGAAATCATGCCGAGATGCGCACCGTACCGTCGCCATCCAAAGCTCTCACTAGCCGACCGTGGACTTCTTCGAGAAGTCCGTACGGCCACATAGTGTCGGCGGCCTCGACCGACGCGCGTCGCTGTCGTAGATGCGGATTCCACCGCTCGTACCGGCGGGTACGATGGCGGCGGCCGTCGAGGGAATTGAGGGTGGAGACGAAGAGCTTCCGGTCGACCCTGTTCACCCGCATCAAATAGGGCCGGCTGGAAGATGGCGGCCACACGCGTTGCAGCGCGGCGATCTTTCGTCGCAGTGTCGCGGACAGCGAGCCGCGGGAAGGTCGGGCCAGCCGTGCCCTCATCACTCCGCGGCCGTTCGCGAAAGCCCGAAGCAGGAGGCGAGGCTGGACACGGCGGCCCAGAAACGTTGGCTTCGATGGCTTTCGCTTCGTCGTCATCGAACAAAAGGCGGCGACGGGCCATTTCTTCGTATTCAAACCCGGTCCATACACGCGCCATAATTCCCCAGGAAGTGTGAGCGCCGGATCTGAGCAACACGTGCCCGATCTCATGGGCCATTGCAAAGGAGAGTACCGTCGGATACGGTTTGTCATGCCATCCGGCAGCTTCGCGGACGTGATCGTTGAAAATGCAGACGTTGAGGCCGACGTCGGCAAACGGCGAGGACATTCCAAGAACACTCCGGGGCAAACTCCGGGGGGACGTCCCAATGATCTTGAGTGCGATATCCCGCCGTGCACCACAGGACGGCGGCGCCTTCGCCCCGTTGCGCGGTGTCTCGACATACATAAACAGTGACGCCTCCGGGGCATCCAAATCACCCAGAGCGGCACGGCTACGGATCTTGGCCTTTTGGAGAACTTGGCGGAGGCCGTCAAGCGCGTCGAGCAGCTCCTTTTGCGGCACACGAGCTTCGTCGTAAATGGTGATCCGCAGTTCAGACGAGGCCGTATTCTGAGCTTCCGCCTCGACCTGATAACCGGCAGCGAGCACAACCGCAAAACTGATCTGGAGGACCCGGTCCGCGTACATGGTTTCGCTCTCCTCGTGTGCGATGGTCGACCAACTCATGGCGGGCTGCTATTTGGAATCTCCGTCAAGGACGCTGTCCCCACGTCCTCGGAGGTTTGACTGAATCAGCTCAGCATCTGCCTTCAGGAAACGCAATGGACGGCGGACCATTTCCGAGTAGTCGGCCGCGATCCAATGGGCCTTCATCACGCCCTCCGGCGCATGGGCGTTCGTTCGCATCAGCACATGGCCGATCTCGTGGACCAGGACGTGAGATAGCACCGGCCCCCGCAAGTCAGGGCGGAGTACCGTGATGGCCGCAATCCGGTCGTAGAAGACCACGATCGCGGATTCGGGATCGAATGGCTGCGCGAACGCCATCGCTCCTGGATGAACGCCTCCCGCCGCGGCGAACCGGACCTGCACGGCCGTCGCGTCGTGCGCCGGTTTGTCCCCTGTGCGCCACGAGACGTGAACGCCGATGGCGCCGAACATCCTGGACGCTTCGTCCTTCGCTACAGAAGTGACGGCCGGCGGGAATGCCTCATCGCCGGTCGAAAATACGGTCAGATCGGCGGCCGCAGCCGAACTCGCCAGTAAGAAAATCGCCCAGGTGTTTTTCATCCTGGGGCGATTGTGCGAACTCGCGGCGCGTGCCTCCAGACTACGCGGTCAAAATGAATGACACGAGCTAAGCTGCTGATTTAAGGATGGATCGCGCCGGATGTTCCGCAGCCGCACGCACCCGCCCCGCAGGTCGCGAACGGCTGCCGGCGAGACCAGTGATAAACTCATCGGCGGAAGGTTTTCAGGGTGCCGGGTCTTTCGAGCGACATCGTGCGCTTCGGGGCTTTCGAGGTGAGTCTCGCGCGCGCCGAACTACGTAAACAGGGGCTGCGTATCCGTCTTCAGGAACAGCCGTTTCAGTTGTTGTCGGCGCTGCTGGAGCACCCTGGCGAAGTGGTGAGTCGTGAAGAACTGATTCACCGCCTCTGGCGCGACGGAACGGTCGTCGATTATGACCGAGGCCTGAACGCCGCTGTGACCCGCCTGCGGCAGGCTCTCTCCGATTCAGCCGATGCCCCGCGTTACATCGAAACCGTTGCCCGGCGTGGCTACCGGTTCATCGGCCAGGTCGAGAAAGTCAGTGGGCCGTCACAGCCGGCGGCCGCTCCGCAATCTGCATCTGAACCGGCCGTAACCGTAGGCCAACCCGCCCGTCATCCGTTACTGCCCGCCGCCGTTCTTGTTTCCGCCCTGCTGATTCTCTTCTCCATTGCGTGGTCGCTGTTGAATCGAGGTCGCCAGCCCAAACCGGCTGCGCCGCCCAGGATTGTCCCGCTTACAACCGGCGCGGGCGTCGAACAGAACCCGAGCTTCTCCCCGGACGGCACGCAGGTGGTTTATGAGTCGACCGTGAGCGGTCGGCAGCACCTGTATCTCAAGGTTGTCGGCCCCGGCGACCCGACGCCATTGACGTCCGGCGCCAACGCCGAGTATGGACCCGCCTGGTCTCGCGACGGACGGCTCATCGCCTTCCTTGGCAAGAAGGCGTCGGGAGAAACCGGCGTGTTCGTCATCCCGCCGATAGGCGGTGTTCCGGAGAAAGTGGCCGACGTGGTTTCCCCCCATTTCGTCGGATTACAATTCTATCGCCCCCTCGACTGGGCGTCTGACAATCGCCATCTGATTGTGAGCGCACCAAAGGTCAGTGGCGGCTCCGAGGGCCTGTTGTTGATCTCGATCGACGACAGGACCGCGACATGGCTCACCGATCCTGGCGGCGATCCGCTGATCGACGATCGGGAGCCCGCAGTCTCGCCGGATGGGCGCACCATTGCATTCGCGAGAGGCGACCTGATGCCCGGCGAGAACCTCTACCTGCTGCCGTTGACGGCCAAGTTAGCCGCCGCGGGACCAGCACGCAGGCTGGGCAATCTCGTCCCCGGGAGAAGCCCCGTCTGGACGCCCGACGGGAAACAGATTATTTATATGGCCCAGGAACACGGTATCGTTTTATGGTTCGGAGGCGCGCTATTCAGCGTCGAACCGACTGCTGGGAGCACGCCTCGCCCGCTGTTCGCGCTGGGACGCGGCGTCGCCTCACCCGCCATTTCGGCCAAGGGCGCCGTCGCTTATTCCAGTGTAGGTTTCGATGCGAACATATGGCGTCAGCAAATCCCGGCTCGCGGCCGGGCGGCGCCCACGGCGGCGCCAGTCATCGTCTCGGCGGCGGTCAATTTCAATGCGGATTACTCGCCGGACGGCCTCCGCATCGCTTTCGCGTCAAGCCGCTCCGGCGCCCGGGAGATTTGGACTGCGGACCCCGATGGTGGCCACTCGGGTCAGGTGACGAAGTTCAATGACACTTTCATCACGGGGAGCCCTCGCTGGTCTCCCGATGGAAAGCAGATCGCTTTCGACTCCGCCGCGGGGGGCAACTCCGCCATCTATGTGATCAACGCGCAGGGAGGCACTCCCCGCCGCCTCACCGACGATCGGACCCACGGGGTTATTCCGAATTGGTCGCGCGACGGTAAATGGATCTATTTCGCCTCCTCGGCGAGTGGTCGGAATGAGATTTGGAAGATTCCGTCCGGCGGAGGACAACCGGCCCAGGTCACGCGCAACGGAGGGTGGGTAGCCATCGAGTCACCGGATTCGTCGTCTTTGTACTACACGAAGACCGAACAGAATGCGACCCTCTTTCGTTGCGCTCTCGATGGCAGCGGCGAGACTGAGATCTTGCGGGGCGTGGAGAGCCGCGCCTTCGTGGTCGCGCCCGATCGAATCTACTATGTCAAGGCCGGACCGGACGGAAACTCCGACATCCATCAGTTCGTTCTCTCGACCCGCGAGGACTCGCTCGTCGCCTCCACCGCGAAGCAAAGCGGGTTGGGACTGAGTCTGTCACCGGATGGCAAATCACTCTTGTTTTCCGAGCGGAAGGTACACAGCAACCTCTTGTTGGCCGAAGGAGTGTATTGACAGCGTTGCGAACGGGCTTTGAGCGTCGTCGCGGCCAGACTCTGGCACTAGCTATAGCTATAGTAGTTCTTTCTCGGGACTGGCAGTTCGCTAGGTCCCGAGAAAGATAAGGTCCAAAATCGGGTCTTGCTAGGGAAATAGGGTCAAGCTCAAAACAGCTAACCCGTTTAAAATATGGTGCGGAGAGGGGGACTTGAACCCCCACGAGATTGCTCCCGCTAGCACCTCAAGCTAGTGCGTCTGCCAATTCCGCCACCTCCGCGTTGGGGAAACCTACTTCTTCGCCGGCGCTTCCGGCGTCGGGACCGGCATCGGCACTGTCGTCCCACCTTGCGGGACCGGCGTCGCCTGCTTGGACGGAGCCGGCGCCGGCGCACTCTTTGCCGGACTGGACTCCAGGACCGTGGTTCCGAGACCCGCGTTCCGCGTCGCCAGAATCGAAAGCGTCAACGACGTGACCATGAACAGGACGGCCGATATCGTGGTCGCCTTCGATAAAAGGGTAGCCGAGCCGCGCGGTCCGAACGCCGTCTGGGAGCCCATGCCGCCGAATGCCCCGGCCAGGTCCGCCGCCTTCCCACTTTGCAGCAACACCACAATAATCAGGAAGAGACAGACCACTACGTGAACGATCAATGCGAGGATATACATCGTCTTATTTCTTTTCAGTATAGGGGAGCGCGCGCCGGGGGTCAAACGGCCATTCGGCCCGCCGCCTTCGCCATCCGGAGAAACAGCTCCATGCCTTCGTATTCCGCCGCGCCCAAACCGTGAACGATGTGCCGCGTCAGGTACTCCTTCACCAATTCCCTGGGCAGCTCGCGACGCACCGATTCCTGGGAGACGATGTCGTCCAGCCGGTCGCGGCCATACTCCCACGATTGGCGGAAGACACCGGCGATCTCCGGCGTGACCACCTCCCGCCGGCCGGCCCACACCGCAAACACCATCGGCATGCCCGTCATCTGGAACCATTCATCACCCAGGTCGTAAACGTGATACGGCAGCAGTGACGGATCGATGCGCAAGGCCGGATCGCCGATCACCAGCGCGGCGTCGGCCGTTCGCAGCATGGCTTCCAGATCGGGCGGGCGGCTGGTGAATTCCGGCGACACGCCATATCGCTGTTCCAGGATGACGCGCGCGAGCTGGACGGAGGTACGCGAGCTGGCGTCTGCGGCCAGCGTCCGAATCTGAGCGGCCGGGCGGGAGGAGACCAGCAGAATGCTGCGGACTGGACCGCGGCAGGCGATGCCGGTCCCACGAATGATCTCCAGATCGAGCCGCGTCAGTTCGAAAGCGGGGATGATGCCGATGTCGGCGGCGCCTGAAGCGAGCTGCTCCGCGCATCCCGCCGGAACCTGAAAGTCGAGATCGAACCGGTCGCGCCACGGCCCGTGCAGCAGGCCCCAAACAAGCGGCGCGGTATTCAGGTAACTGACGGCGCACACGCGCACGCGAGGTTCGGGGAATTGGGCCAAGCCTCAGTTTAACAGAGCAGTACGCGAACCTTGGCCGCCGTGCGCTCCCAGTCCATCGGTCTGCTATCCTCAGAAAAGCGCGTCCAGCCAGGAAGACCCCGATGAAACCAAAGCCTTTTTCTATACTCGCCACGATTGTCTCGGCCGGCCTCGCCTGCTTCGGCCAGTCGCCCGTACCGCTCAATCCGGTGCCCGTGCGCATCGTCGGTCACGCACAGCCGGAACAGTTGAGCCTTCCTTCCGTCAATCCCAACCTGGTGGAAGGCCGCGAGCTCTATGCGCCGGAAAGCCTCGCCCTCGACACTTCGGTAACGCCTCCCATCCTGTACGTCAGCGACACCGGCAATAACCGGATTCTGGCGTGGAAGAACGCGCTGAACTTCGGCAACGGGCAGGCTGCCGATATGGTGATCGGCCAGCAGGATTTCTTCCGCACGGCCCAGCAGGGTCCCGGCCAACAGTTCACCACAGGCCTTAGTAATCCCACCGGGCTGCTGGTGGATTCCAACGGGAACCTGTACGTCGCCGACAGCGGCAATAATCGCATTCTCCGCTTTCGGAAGCCGTTTGCTAATCCGGGCAACCTGACACCGGACCTGTGGCTGGGACAGCCGACCTTGAACACCCGCGCCGCTAATCTTGGCGCGTCTACGCCCAGCGCGCAAGGAATTGCGCTGACCGTGGGAACCAACGTCTATCGCGCCAGCATGGCATTCGACCCGTCCGGCAACCTGTGGATCTCGGACCCCGGCAACCGGCGGGTGTTGCGATTCAGCGGAACATCGGTAGCCGGCGGCGGCGGACCGCTGACCGCAAATCTGGTCGTAGGCCAATTGACGTTCGGAACTCCCGATCCGGCGGTGGCATTCGCCAACCGCACCACGGCGAACCTGTTCGGCGTCCCGTCGGCTGTGGCATTCGACTCGGCCGGGCGTCTCTATGTGAGCGACAGCGAAGCCAGCGGAACCAGCTACAGCCGCGTGCTTGTCTTCCTCCCGCCGTTCACCAACGGCATGGCGGCCTCTCGCATCATGGGGATCATCCCCACCACGGTCTCGTCGCAGGATGCCGCCGCCAGAACGCTGTTAGGCCGGGCGGAGGGGATCTTCTTCACGGAAAGCAAAGTCGGGGTCGTAGACGCCGGTTTCAACCGAATCGTTCTGTTCGACGCCTTCGAAAAATGGCCCGATCCCAATACCTCGTTCGCACCATTGGCGACGACCGTGATCGGACAGAATTCCTTCACGGACATCGGCCGGAACGGCGCCACCAGCTCGACGTCCAACCCAGCGCCGTCTTCCAGCACCTTCTCCGGGCCGACCACAGCGGCGTATGCCGGTAATGAACTCTACCTTGTGGACACGGTGAATCACCGGCTGGTTGTTCTGCCGCAGGCCGGCGCATCATTCGGACCGGCTAATCGGGTTCTGGGCCAGGACCGCTTCGACATGTCGGCGCCGAACCTGATCGAGGGTCGTGAATTCGATTTCGTCAGCGCGGGAGCGGAGGCCGGAGTAGCCGTCGATTTCACCTCGGACACTCCCCACCTGTATGTGGCGGATTTCGCGAACAACCGCGTCCTCGGTTTCAGCGATTACCGGAAAGTCAGGGCGGGCAGCCGCGCGGACCTCGTGCTCGGCCAGCCGGACATGAATTCCAGCTTGATCAACGTAGTCGGAGACACTACCAAACCGACGCAATCCAGCTTGTATCATCCTGCCGGATTGCTGCTCGATGCGAATGGGAATTTGTACGTAGCGGATTCCGGCAACGGGCGGGTTCTGCGCTTCCCCACGCCGTTCGCTCACCAGGGGCAACTGCAGCGCGCCGACCTGGTGCTGGGTCAGACCGATTTCACCTCGGAGATTAACGAACCCACGCCGGTTCGCATGGCCGCCCCCTATGGCCTCGCGTGGGGCGGAGATAAGGGCCTGCTGGTCTCGGACGCATTTTACAACCGGATCCTGCTTTTCCCGTTCAGCCGCGGCGGCAGTTTCGACGCGGGGACCGACAACGGCAAGGCGGCGAGTAAGGTGATCGGTCAACCGGATTTCAACAGCACGGCGAGCGGCTCCACGGCGACTTCCCTGAACAGCCCGCGGCACATCGCTTCGGATGGCGAAGGTCACGTCTATGTGGCGGACACGCTGAACAATCGAGTGCTGGCGTACGACCAGGTGACCAATCTGCCGGACAGAGGCGCCACCGCCACCATCACTCTTAGCGGATTCAACCGGCCTCAGGGAGTCTACGTAAACCAGTTCACCGGTGAACTGTGGGTAGCGGACGTCGGTAGCACCACCGGCCTCGTCCGCAAATACCCCAAGTACATCACGCTGGTTTTCAACACGGCCGCTACGGGCGCAGTGCAGACGGCGGGCGGCGCTCTGGCGCTGACGGCGGACGCGTACGGCGATCTGCTGGTGGCCGACGCGACGAATCGGGTGAGCTTTTATTTCCCCGGCCTGCAAGGGATGAACGGAGCAAATTTCCTTCCACGCCCCCTGGCGCCGGGGGTGTTCGCATCCCTCTGTTCCCTGTCGCCGGGCGGACTGACCACCAACTGCGATCCGGCGACCAGGCAGCCGATCTTCGGATCAGTGACGGCCAGCAAAGACGAACTGCCCAATTCCATTCCGTATCCGAAAACGCTGGGCGATCTCCAGGTACTTTTCACGTCTCCGGGCAAGGACCCGATTCCGGCGCCGCTGACATACGTTTCACCGTCCCAGATCAACTTCGTAGTGCCGTGGAGTGCGCCCACCAGCGGTACGGCGGACATCCAAGTGGTGCAGGCCTCGACCGGGCGGGTGTACGCCGCAGCGTCGGTGCAAATGAGCACCGTGTCGCCGGGAATTTTCACCCAGGACTTCAACCCGAAGGGCCCCCGCCAGGCTGCTGTGATCAATGCCGATGGTACGGCCAACAGTCCCAGCAATCCGGCGGTCCGCGGCACTTACATTTCGATTTATGCGACCGGACAGGGTCTGGTGCCCAACGCGCCGGCCGATGGCGACGTGCCGCAGTCGCTGGTTTCGACGCCGCTGAAGCCGGACGTGCTGATCTCCGCATGCCTGGTAGGCGCGTCCACTACCTGCACCGCCAGTTCGGACGAACCGCCGAAGGACCAGTGGCTCCAGTTCTCCGGGCTTTCGCCGAACTATCCGGGGATCTGGCAGATCAATGTGTACATCCCCAAGGTGACGCCGCAGGGGAACCAGGTCAACGTAGCGATTATTTACGGCGGCTTGGGGAACATCGATCCGAGTTCGGGATTCACTACGACCATCGCGGTGAAGTAACGGCTCAGCGCACCGGGGGTTTCTCGCGGGC
>JADMIO011667583.1_pt1 | contig 17402 bp, 11 predicted proteins | sample 8958161 | NCBI WGS metagenome assembly JADMIO01 (sample SAMN16585339, study PRJNA669376) | soil metagenome | isolation source: Crop rotation soil | place: USA: Cullars Rotation, Alabama | collected 2011
GCTCGACGACTTTCGCGTGCTCAAAGGAATTCGTCTCACCGCCGAGGAGCGCATCACGCTTCGGTGTCACGTCGCGTCACCGATGATGGACGGCAATGACTTTCTGTCCACCGCTGAAATTCGCTCGACGTCGGGTGACCGCGAGTGTGTGCACGCGCGAGCGCGGGCTCGCCTCACAGCGCGCGGCGGCGAGTGGCGGATGGCGGTCCACTCCCGCGTCGTCGGCGGTCACACGAAGGAGCCGGCACGCGCGTACAGCGAAGACTTGTTCCACGGCGAATTGCTGCGCGCCATCACGAAAGTCTACGGCTCGTCGGACCGCGGGATCTCAGCGCGTTTCTCCGGTGGCGGTGAGCCTGCCACGTGGCAGGACGCGCCGCTGAGAAACACGTGGGTCACGCAGCCGTTGGTCATCGACTGCTGTTTTCAGCTGGCGGTGCTTTGGAGCTCCGAGCATCTCGGGGCGCCATGCCTGCCAAGCGCGGTGGGACGGTATACCCAAATCCAATCCGCCTATCCGCCGAACGGCTGCGACGCAAATCTCGTCGTCCGAACACAGTCGCCTGGACGACTCGTCGCCGACGTCGAGTTGGTCGGCGATGATGGTTTACTCATCGCGTCGCTCGAGGGATTCGAGGCGACGGTAGACTCCGGCTTGAAGAACGCGTTCGCCATGAATCGCTTGTTGTCTGCCGAAGGGGTTTGAATGCGAGGAAAAGTCGCGATCGTCGGCATGGGCGTGCGCTTTCCTGGCGCACGCACCGTTGACGAGTTCTGGCGTCTGGTCGAAGGCGGCATCGACGCCGGACGCGAGGTGCCTCCCGACCGGTGGCCGGTGCCCAAGGAGAGCGTGCTCTCCGCGACGATCGGAGCGACGGATAAAGTGCCGGCAGCTCGCGGATATTTCGTGGACGCCGAGGCGCCAGAGCTGAGCACTCTGCCAGGGGTGACCGACGGAACGCTGGATGAAACTTGGCTGCGGACGCTCGATACGAGCGTTCATTTGGCGCTTCTCGCGGGCCGCGACGCCATCGCCGACGCGCGCGGCCCAATCAATCGTCAACGCACCGCGGTTGTGATGGGCCAGATCGCTTTGCCGACCGAGCGATCGTCGCGCCTCACGACCGCCATTCTCGGCGCGACCTTCGCCGACCGCGCTCTCGCCTTACCGGTAGCGTTGCCGCCGCTCGAGCCGGCGGATCACCGTGTCACGTCTTTGCCTGCCGCGCTGCTTGCCGCCAGCCAGGGCTTCGGCGGCGGATCGTACACGCTCGACGCTGCATGCGCGTCGACGCTCTATGCATTGAAGCTCGCCGCTGACGCGCTTGTCGAAGGGCGCGCCGATGCGGTGATCGCCGGTGGGCTCTCTCGTCCCGACCCGTTCTACACGCAGATGGGATTCGCGCAGCTTCGCGCGCTGTCGCCAACGGGCCGAAGCTATCCCTTCGACGAGCGGGCCGCGGGTCTCGTCGTCGGTGAGGGCGTCGGGCTCTTCGTCTTGAAGCGGCTCGCTGACGCCGAGGCTGACGGTGACCGCATCTACGGCGTGCTCTGTGGTTTCGGCCTGTCGAATGACCGTGACAGCAGCCTCATGGCGCCAAGCACGGAGGGCCAGTTGCGCGCCATGCGCGCCGCATACGCCGACGCCGACTGGAGACCTCAAGACGTGGACGTGATCGAGTGCCACGCGACGGGCACGCCGGTCGGCGACAGGGTGGAAGTGACGAGCCTCCGTGAGCTGTGGCAGACCGGCGAACGCGCACGCTGCGTCATCGGCTCGGTGAAGGCCAACGTCGGACACTTGCTCACGGCCGCCGGCGCGGCGAGTCTCGCGAAGGTGTTGCTTGCGATGCGCGCCGGAACGCTTCCGCCGACAGCCAACTTCGTCGCACCTGCCGCCGGTCTGATGCTGGCGGATTCGCCATTTCGCGTTCTGTCGGCGGCAGAGCCATGGGAGCGCCGCGATGCGAACACTCCGCGCCGGGCCGCGATCAGCGGCTTCGGTTTCGGGGGGATCAATGCCCACGTGCTCGTCGAGGAGTGGGTGTCCCCGGAGCGCCGCTACGAGGAACCTGCTTTTCCCCTGTCATCCCGGGCCCCCAGCGAGGGATCTGCGTTCACGCCTTTCGCCAAACGCGAAGTCGCGATCGTCGGACTGGCGACACATACGGCGCCGGAGACGGCCGATCCCGCGTGGTGGGGCGCGCCGGCGACGGCGTGGTTTAGAGAACTATTAAGCAGCGACAGACTCGATGCCGCCCCCGCCATGGAGCTCGAGCTTTCGCCGCGGGCTTTCCGGATCCCGCCGCTCGAGCTGCGCGACATGTTACCGCAGCAGCTCCTGATGTTGAAGGTTGCGGCCGACGCGATGCACGGCGTACAGGTCGACGACGGCAAGCTGGTCGACGCCGGCGTATTCATCGGTCTGGGACTCGACGCCGCGACGAACCTCTACAACGGCCGCTGGACGCTCGCCACGACGCTCCGTCGCATCGCCGACGAGCACGCGCTCGACCTGTCGGATGCCGAGATCACGGCTTGGGCCGACGCGTCGCGCGACGCGTATGGATCGCCACTGACGGCGAATCGCGTGATGGGAGCCTTGGCCGGCGTCATCGCCAGTCGCGTCGCGCGCGAGCACGGCTTCGCCGGTCAGGCGTTCACCGTCAGCAACGAAGACGTGTCGGGCCTGCGTGCGTTGGCCCTGGCCGTGGCAGCGATCCAACGCGGCGAACTGCACACGGCGCTCGTCGGCGCGGTGGATACAGCCGGATCGCTCGTGAGCGCGCTGACGGAGCGACTCTGGCGGGAGCGGCACGGTGGGCAGGTCAATGTGCGGTTCACGGACGCGGCGGTCGCATTGGTGTTGAAGGAGGCGGAGACCGCGCGACGGGACGGCGACCGGATCCTCGCCATCATCGACGACGTAGTGGCAGATCCGGGCAAGGGCTTTGGCAAACCGCAGGCGACTCAGCCGATCTTGGAGGCGAAGGCGTACTACGGCGCCGCAACCGGACTGCTCGACGTCGCACGTGCCGTGGAACAGTCGTCGACCCACGTCGCATGGCGGGCGGCTGACGGAAATACGATCAGCATTTCGCTCCGCGCAGGGAACGGAGGGACCGCGGGTCATCCCGAGGCGCAAGCGAGCCATGTCCTTTTCGCGCAGTCTCGGATGACAGCCGGTCCAACGATCACGCTGACGACAGGCAGCAGATCGTTCGGTGTCGTGCCACCGCCGCCGCCGCCGGCGCGACGCACATCGGTCGCGCCGCCGCTGCAGGACGATTTCTGGCGCGAGGTGGTCCGCCAGTTCACCGCGACGCAGTTGGCGACGGCGGCGGCGCATTCGGCCCACATGCGCGCGACGCAAGAAGCCGTCGAGGGCGGCTGCCGCCTGCTGCTCGCGATGAGCGACGTCGCGGCGGAGCCCGGATATGGAGTATATGAGCCGTCTCATGACGGAACGCTCATGGCACGACCGGCGCTCAACCCCGAGCCCGCGTGGCTCGACTACGCACAGTGCCACGAATACGCCGTCGGCTCCATCGGCAGTGTCCTCGGGCCGGAGTTCGCCGCGGCTGACGCGTTCCCGACCCGCGTTCGTCTCCCCGCCGGACCGCTGCTGCTCTGCCATCGGATCATGCGTGTCGACGCGGTGCCGAAGAGCATGAGCTCCGGTACCCTCGTCACCGAACACGACGTGCTCGACGACGCCTGGTACTTGGAGGACGGGCGCATCCCGACCTGCATCGCCATCGAGGCCGGCCAGGCAGACCTGTTCCTCTCGGGTTACCTCGGGGCCGATTTCCATACGCGAGGGCTCGCGACGTACCGGCTGCTCGACGCCGTCGTGACCTTCCACGACCGGCTGCCGACACCAGGCGACGTGATTCGGTACGTCATCACGATTCACCACTTTTTCCGCCAGGGCGAAACGCTGCTGTTCCGCTTCGGCTTCGAGGCAACCGTCGAGGGCCGTCCGCTCATGACGATGGAGCACGGTTGCGCCGGCTTCTTTTCCGCCCAGGAGCTCGCGGCGGGTAAGGGCCTCGTCGCGACAGCGCTCGACGGTCGGGCTCGGCGCGGTCGGGTAACCGGCGGGTTCACGCGACTCGTTCCAATGATGGTCGAGTCGTACGACGACACGCGGCTCGACGCGCTGAGGCGCGGCGATTATGCCGGATGTTTCGGGCCCGCGTTTTCAGTTCTCGAATTACACGACCCGAAGCCTCTTCCAGGCGGCGCGTTCCAGACGATGCTGCGCCTCGTCCATCGCATCCGGACGCTCGAGCCGGATGGGGGCAGCTTCGGCCTCGGTCGCATCGTGGGCGAGGCCGATATCCACCCGGACGACTGGTTCCTGACATGCCACTTCGTCGATGACATGGTGATGCCCGGCACGCTGATGTACGAATGCTGCGTGCACACATTGCGTGTTTTCCTGATGCGCATGGGCTGGGTGGGCGAGCGCGACGCGCTGCCGTGCGAGCCGAAGCCGGGCGTCGCCAGCCGCTTGAAGTGTCGCGGGCAGGTGCTTCCGTCGACACGGACTGTCAGGTACGAGATCGACGTCAAAGAGATCGGCTACGACCCCGACGCCTACGCGCTCGCCGACGCGCGCATGTATGCCGACGACAAACCGATTGTTGAAATCCACGACATGGCGATCCGTCACCTCGGCCTCACGAGGGAGAGGGTCGAACGGCTGTGGACCTTATCCAGCCGTCGAGCTATGCCTGTCTACGACCGCGCTCATATTCTCGCCTTGGCAGAGGGAAAGCCGTCGGATGCTTTCGGTCCCGGCTACGCGCGCTTCGACGCGCCGGGCCAACGAGTCGCGCGCCTCCCACGTCCGCCATACAGCCTTGTCGACCGAATCATCACGGCAAGCACACCGCTGTTCGAGATGCGCTCCGGCGGCGAAGTCGTGGCCGAGTACGATGCTCCGCCCGACGCGTGGTACTTCGGCACATATGGAACGAATCGCCAGATGCCGCTTGCGGTGCTCTCCGAATTGGCGCTGCAGCCGTGCGGTTGGTACTCGGCCTACATGGGCGCCGCGCTGACAACGGCCGACGATCTCTATTATAGAAATCTCGGGGGCACGGCGACGCTGCGTCGCCAAGTCGGGCCAAGGGTCGGAACGCTGCGCACGCACGTGAAGTGCACGGGCGTCTCGCAGTCGGCAGGAATGATCATTCATAATTTCTCATTCGCGGTCACGGGCGCCGACGGATCGCCGATCTACGACGGCACGACGGTGTTCGGCTTTTTCACGCGTGACGCGCTCGCAAAGCAGGTGGGATTGCGGCAGGTTGCGACGGAACTGTTGCCTGATGCAGCGCGAGGCGGTGCAGCGCTTCGCAGATATCCGGACAAGCCGCACTTGCCGCACGTGCCGATCCTCATGATCGACGAGGTGGTTTTCGAACGCCGAGAAGGTGACGTGGGACATGGGCGCCTACGCGGCCGCAAGTGGATCGACCCCGAGGAATGGTTTTTCGCCGCGCACTTTCTGCAGGACCCGGTCATGCCCGGGTCGCTCGGGCTCGAGGCGTGTCAGCAACTTCTCATGTTCGCGGCCGACGAGCTCTGGCCGGATCAGGCGGCTCGCGGACTGGTCGCACCCGTGCCGGCGCAGCAACACGAATGGACTTATCGCGGCCAGGTGCTGCCGACGAATCGCGTGGTGGACGTCGTGGTCGAGATTACGGAGCTCGATGAGACGCGACGAATGTTGACGGGCCGCGGCGTCCTGTCGGTGGACGGCCTGGCAATCTATGACGTGAAGGGGTTTACGATTACTGCGGACTGACGAACAAAGTCGCCGGAGTTTTTCCCGACACCGCAAGAGGCTCGAATGGGCGCCACCCATATCTGGAAGTTGCTTCACATTCTGAACACCCACGGGCCGGAACTTTCCCGGAAAGCAATACGGAGCGCGGGATTTGACTGCGACCCGGACACGCTGTACCCATTGGTGTCCTCAGGCGCAGTGGAGGCTTTGCCGCCCGGCAGAACGTACGACAATGCCGCTCGATACCGGCTCTCCAATGCGGCAACGTCGATACTTCAGAACTGTCTCGTGTCCTATCGCCACGACATCGCGCGAGATCTGCGGATCGGAGAATCCACCGCCTTCGTCGTCATGCCGTTCAGCGAGACATGGTCGAAGATCGTGCTTTCGACTCTGATCGAGCCGGCCTGCAAGTCTGCGGGTTTATCGTGCTTTCGTGGCGACACAATCGAACGAAGCCGGAATCTCGTGAGTAACATCCTTCAGGCAATCTGTGAGGCTGGGATCGTAATTGTTGACGTGTCCGAACCCAATCCCAATGTCTACTACGAGCTTGGGCTGTGCGACGCGATTGGAAAGGACTACCGCGTCCTAAAACGGGTCGGCGTCGCACTACCCGCCGACTTGGCGGGGGTTCACTACATAGAGTACTCCCTCTCCGACATCGCTACCGCCCGAGAAGGGCTGACCAAAGAGCTTTCGGCGTGGGCGAAGACCAACGATCTATCGCCGATCAGGGCAGAGAAAGCCACTAATAGCTGAGCATCGAAGTACCGACTCTCGAGGTGGAGCGACGTCACCCGTGCGTCACCCGTCGTGCTCGGCGAAGGTGAGGACGAATCCGAGTAGGAGTCTGACCCCACTGTCTGGTGACTTACGAGCCGAAATGATACGACGGCGTCCGGCCTCCGCGCTAAGTTGCCTCCATGGGTCTCACATACGTCGAAGGCACCGTGAGGGCGCCGGGTCGTCGCGGTCGCGCGAAACGAGTGAGGTTTCTCGTCGACTCGGGCGCGGTGTACTCGGTGCTCCGGCGCGACGACTGGCGCGCGCTTCGACTCAAAGCTGCCCGACAGCTGGAGTTCGTTCTCGCGGATGGTACGAGTCTGACGCGCGGCGTCAGCGAGTGTGTGTTCGAGGTGGACGGGCATCGCGCGACTTCACCCGTCGTCCTCGGCGAAAGCGAGGACGAAGCGCTCCTCGGCGCAGTGACGCTCGAGACGCTCGGACTGATGCTCAATCCATTGAGTCGAACGCTGCACCCCATGCGAATGGTACTGAAACGAGCCTGCTGAACGCTGTCGACGGGTGCCTCGTCGCGGCTCGCGAAGTTGGGCGTTGCGCACCATAATCCCCTCATGCCCACACACCTCGCGCGACACCGCACCGCTGTCTTCACCTTCGCCCTTCTCTGCTCCGCACAGCTGCCGGCACAGACGGCGAAGTACTTCCCGCCGCCCGGCCAATGGCAGCGAAAATCGCCCGCCGCCGTCGGCATGGATTCGGCGAAGCTCAAAGCCGCCGTCGACACCGCCCTCGCCCGCGCGTCGAACTGGGACTTCGAGCGCGACCAAGAGCGAACGTTCGGCCGGCCGCTCGGCCCCGTGCCGAACACGCGCGCCGGAACCAACGGCATCATCGTTCGCCACGGCTATATCGTCGCCGAGTTTGGCGACATAAAGGCCAACGACCCCGTGTACAGCGTCGCGAAGAGCTTCCTCTCGACCGTGGCCGCGATCGCCGTTGATAAAAAGCTCATCAAGAATGTCAACGACCCCGTCGCGGATTACGTGAAGGATGGGGGCTACGATTCGCCGCACAACTCCAAGATCACCTGGAAGAACCACCTCCAGCAGGAGAGCGAGTGGGAAGGCGTGATGTGGGGCAAGAACGCCAACTTCCTCGACTCGGCGGAGTTCGGCCGCGGGCGCATGCGTCCCCGCGAGATTCACGATCCGGGCACGTACTACGAGTACAATGACGCGCGCATCAATCGCTTTGCGCTGTCGCTGGCGCGCGTCTTCGGCCGCGCGGTGCCCGAGGTGCTCAAGACCGAGATCATGGATAAGATCGGCGCGTCGAGCGCGTGGCGTTGGATTCCGTACAACAATTCGACAGTCGAGATCAACGGAAAGCAGATCGGCTCCGTGAGCGGCGGCACGCGCTGGGGTGGCGGGCTATGGATCAACTCCGAGGATCTCGCGCGTTTCGGCTTGCTCGCTCTCAACCGTGGCAAGTGGGGCAACACGCAGATCGTGTCCGATCACTGGTGGACACAAGCGCTGACGCCGAGCACGACGGCGAACTCACCGGACTACGGCTATCTGTGGTGGCTGAATACGAGGCAGCGAAACGCAAACGAGCCCGCGACGAGCTTCGAGGCGCGCGGGAATGGATCGAACACGATCTATGTCGATCCGGAAAACGACATCGTGTTCGTGTGGCACTGGCACAACGGAAGCACGGATCCGGTGGTCAAGCTGATCCTCGCGGCAATCACCGACAAGAAGTGACGGCTAGCGGTACTACGGTCGCAGAGAGCTCGACATCGGAAGGCCGAGCGCCTGTCGCGTCCAGAAGGCAATAGTGGCACAAACGCGACCCCAGCGCGCGAGCTCCGGCGGAATTCTTGCCGGATTCGTGTAGATCTCCACCCCGCCGATCTCGTCGGGGTGGATGAGCCAATCCGTCGCGGTCTCACCCGGTACCGTGGGCACCGGGCTCGCGGGGAAGCCATCGACAAGGACGAGTGGCTTGCACGGTAGCGTCCCGGTCGTCACCTCGAGGTACGGAAAGCCGTTTCTATCGTAGTTGAGCCGCAGGCCATCACGAGTTCGCAGAAGACGGCTGGTCCTGTCAGGGTTCTCGCGTTCGACATCCGCCGCGGTGATGAACTGTCCAACGCCCGTGCTGCGCCGGCGCTCGAATCCGAGCGGGTCGCGGCTAGCGGTGACCCGGACGGTGTCGAGCAATGTTTGCAGGGACGTGAGCACGAACGTGTCGGTCGGGATGCGATTTGGTGCGATTTCGACGACGCGACGTTGCGGCTGGTACCCGATCGCGAGGATCTCGAGCGTCTGTGTTCCACCGGAGATCGAATCGAGCGTCACTATGCCCGCCGCATTTGTTCGAACGGTTCCCCGTCCGAGAATCCTCACGCGCGCGCTCGAGATCGGACGTCCGTTCGGGTCATGAACGAGCACGCGATAGCGCGCGGCTCCGGTCGCGATCGGGAACAAGCTGCTTCCGCTCGAGTCGGGCTCCAGATCGACCGAGCCGCCAAACGGGAGCGCAGCGCGGTCGAGACTGATGTCGAATCGCGTGGGTGCGCCCGAGAGCTCGAGTGGTACGGCGCCTGAGGTGGCGCCTGCGTGCTCCGCCCACGAGAGGAGCGTGGCTTTCGCCGGCACACCACAGTTGACGTACCATCCGTCGTGCGTTGTTCGCGCCAGACGTGTTTCCGCGGATCGTACGAACATTCCGTGTCGCAACGTCAGGTTGATCCACTTCGCCACGACGATTGCCGAGTCGATGCCGGCGTGTGTTGCCGCGTCACGCACCATTCCGACCAGGACGACATCGTCGCTTCTGGCTGAATCGCCGCACAACCCGCGCGTGAGCGTGCGCCCTGAGGGAGTCCAGAGTGTTGTCGCTACGACGGCCTTGGGCGGCACCTCGAGTCGGCGCGCCGGCAGGGCTACGCGAAGCGAGTCGATCGAGCGTGCGAGACCTCGGCGCGCCACACGCCGCTTCGCAGCGATACTACGAATCCGCCGAGCGAATCCGTGGTAGCGACCACGGTATCCGTCCCGCTCAGGGTAACTCGCGCATTACGAAGCGGGGCGAAAGTCAGCGAATCGACAACGCTGACTCGAAGTGTGACGAGACGGGGTGCCGCGTTCGGGCCAATCGACGGCGGAATACATGACGGCACCAACAGCGCGGCGGCAAACAGCGACGTGAGCCCGTCCGCGCGGATCGCAGTCATTCGACTACCTGGGCCCGCCTGGCATACTTGCGATCGTACACCGTCTGGTCGACCCGGATGCCCAGCCCGGGCACGTCGCCAACCGTGTATTGCCCTTTAGCATACTGATAACCGTCCTCGACGATCACATCGCAGGTCGAGCGGTCGTCTTCGGCCGCGATCACGTTCGGCACGGCCTTGGCGAAGTGGAGTGCCATGAAAAATCCGATACGTGCTCCCCAGTTGTGCGGGACGGTCACCGCGCCGGTCGGAGCGCCGAGCCGGGCCAGCTCCAGATTCCCGACGAATCCGCCGCGGCGAATATCCATCTGCAAGACGTCGATGATCCGCTTCGGCTGCACATAGGGCCGGAACGGTTCGACCTGCATGAGGTTCTCGCCGTCGGCGATCATCGTCTTGATCCCGGCGGCCTCGAGCCGCTCGCGAAGGCGCGTGTACCGCTCGACGTTTTCCGGGAAGGGCTCCTCCATGAAAAACACGTCGTCCGCTTTCGTGGCCTCGAGAAACCGCCACGTGTCTTCGATGTCGCGCTGATAGCCGTTGTTCGCGTCGACCATGATCTTGACGCCGCGGCCGAGCGAGGCGCGGACGGCCTTCGTGACCTCGATGTCGCGGCGCAGGCCCGCCTCCTTGTCCATCCATTTCCATCCGCGCCCGGTTTTCAGCTTCAGCGCCGTGTATCCCTTCTTCGCCGCTTCTTCCGCCTCCTCCACAACGGCGCGTGTGCCGCGATCCGAGAACCAGATATCGCTGAAATAGAGTGTGCCATCGTACAGGTCGATCCTCTGGCGAACGGACTGGCCGATGAGCTGCCACGCCGGCTTCTTCTCGAGCTTGCCGATGAGATCGAAGAGCGCGCTGTCGAGATACGGATAGCGGAGCAGCAACTGCTCGAACGGTCGAGCGCGGCCGGTCACGCGGCCGCTTTCCATTTGATAGACATCGTACGCGTCGACGCCCACGAGGGCGCGCGCCGCCTGGAGGAACGCGGCATTCGGCGGCGCATATTCCATGACGCCGACGCCTTCGACGCCCTGGTCGGTGAAGACGCGAATGAGCGTGTTGTCGTACGAATGGCCTTTCGGTTCCGTGTCGTACGAGTTCATCGTCACGAACTTGTGAAACCGGCCGTCGATCGGGGTCAATGTGAGTTTCGTTATGCGCGCCGTGGCCGGGCGAGGCGCGGCCATCACGGCGACGCGGCCGAGGGCGACGGGCGCCACGATCGCGGCAGAGGAATGCAGAAAGGCTCGGCGGTTCATCGGACGATGATTGGCAAAGGGATCGCGCTTCCAAGTGACCGGATGAGCCGCTCGAAATCAATGCCGGCTCTCGACGCGCGCCCGGGTGAGCCGCATCTTCATGGCTCGCCACTCTCGAGGCATGCACATGCGATCGCTCCGTTTGACCGCAAGCGTTTTGGCCGTTTTGCTGCTCCCGGCGGCGCGCCTGGCCGCGCAGGACAAGAGACTCATCTCCCAAGCGGCGTTGATTGCCGTCGTCGAGAATCACAAGGGTGCCGTCCTGCGCTACATCGACGCCGCTCCGGAGTCCATGCTGGGCTTTCGACCGACGAAAGGCGTCAGGAACTTCGCCGAGCAAATCCAGCATGCCGCGGGGAGCGACGCGGAGATCGCGCATCTCGCCATCACCGGTTCCGAGAAGGGCCTGCCCACCTTCGGCGACTCGGCGGTGTATCTCCACAACAAGGCGGCGCTCAAGAAGTACGCGGCGGCGGCCATGGACCACACCATCCAGATGCTGCGCGGCGTGAGCGATGCGGCGATGGAGCAGAACATCGTGCAGTTCGGCAACAAGGTCACGCGCGCCCGGGCGCTGATGGAGCTGCTCGATCATTTTCCGTGGACGCTGGGGCAGACGGTGCCCTATCTGCGGCTCAACGGTGTGACGCCTCCCGAGTACTCGCCCTTCTGAGGTGCCGCCGGTCTACGGGATCGGCTCGGTGTGCGTACAGCCTTCGTTGCGTCGCGAGTCGGCAAGCTGCGTGATCTTCCACACGCCACCGACTTTGCGCAACATGAACGCATCGACGCCGCAGTGGCTGAACTTTCCGTTGAGGTGGAAGGTGTAGTACGCCCAGACCTGCGCGAGATCGCCGTCGATTCGGACTTCGGGATCGAAGATCCGCTCGTTCCACACGTTGCCGGCCGGCGCGCCCGCGACGCCGGCCGCGAATCGACTCGGCGGCGTCAGCGAGAGCCGCGAACCATCGCGCGAGACGCCGACCAGGCGCGCCGTCGAATCGAATGCCTGCGCGATCAGCGCGGTATCCCGGGTGCGCATGCCGGTGAACAGCTTCTGGACGGTTGCGAGCACCGCGGCGCGGTCGGTGTCTTGAGCATGCACCGGCGACAGCGCACCGGCGACGAGGAATACCGCGATGAGAGGTCTGTGAAGTCGCATGGGGTCAGCTGCGAACGTTCCTTGTTGGTTTTGACCGGGCCCGTTTTCGACCGCGCGGCACTGGTAGCGGATGTTGGAATGCATCGCGCCGCTTCGGGTGACGGCGAACCCAACTCTCGAATCCGTCCGTCTGCCAGTCGATTTTCGGGCCAAACAGCTGCGAATAGCGATTGCCGATCGGATGGTCGAGCAGCGCGCGCCGTTCTGGATCGAGCTCGACGACCGTCAACCGCGTCGGATTGAGACCTGAAAGACTACGCTTGAGAAGATATGCGACGTCGACGTCGTCTTCGGGAAGGCTGTAACCAACGATGATCACCCGCTGCGCGCTGCGCAAAAGTTGATCCGCGTGGTACCAGACTTGAGCGATGTGGGGATTGCGATAGTCCTTGGCGTGTGTCGGTGTGATGAGTACCGGTCGAACGGCGGCACCGCAGTGGTCTCTGGTGCAAGGTACGCCGTGACAACTGTATTTCTTCTCCAGGGCGTGTGTGTTCCACAGATCCTGCAGCACTTTCGCCGTGCGCCTGCCGGACTCCGCGATGCCGACAGTCAGTTGCTCGCACCCAGGACAATACAACCAGTTCAGCGAGCCATGCAGCTTGAGCAACGTCCCGAAGCGATGCCGCGATTGCGCGTGCTGCGGCAGCGTGATGTCACAACCATAGTTCGGGAAACCGAACTCACCCAACCGTTCGCTGAGGCTCGCCAACGTGTTGTCGGCGATGATGTCGTAATTCAGGGTAATGATTGCCGGCTGCTCACCCACATCCGGCCAGGTGCGCCGAACGAATTCGTGATAGAGCGCGGTGCGGCTCGAGCGCAGCGAATGTTCGAGAATCGCGAACGTTGTATATTCGAGGGCGTCGCGAACCTCGCTCAAGCGATGAGCGGGCCAGTTCGGTCCAAAAGCATGCTTGCGGTCCACGGCCTGATCGACGAGGCTCAAAAGGAGGGGCAGCGACGGAAAGTGTTCCGTGCGCCTACGCCCGTGTTGCCGGGGAAGGTGAAAGTTTTCGACCAGAAAACGTTCGACGAGGTCGACATACCCTTCGCGTTCGATGTCCCGTTTCGCGGCGATCGCGTATGGCAGAATTTCTCCAGTGAGCGGTCCGCCGCATGCCTTGGTGGCGCCAGCGCCAAAGATCACGACGGTTTTCATGATCAGCTGAGCGCCATCGCCGAGGCTTTCGCCAGGCCGTTGAATCCGATGGTCGGCACAGCCGTTTTGACGTACCAGCGAATGGCGCGAGCGAGTTGCGGATCAATCGGCACTCTGAGCGCGAGGAGCAAGGCGTCCCCGAGATACTCGAATGCTCCGCCTGCAACGAGAAGCGTCGCCGTCGCGATCGCCTCTCTCGCGATGGCGGCATCAGCGGCGCCCGTGCTCCACTTGACGAGAGTATTGATGTAGCTCTCTCGGTACTTCGGCGCGGCCACGGCCGGCGCCGGCAGCGCGAAACGAGGCGGCGGCGGCGCCTGAGTGGGCACACGGTGAGGGAGCAAGCCATACAGCATCGGCCAACACGAGGCCTCGGTCGCGTGCAGTCTGGCATTGTACTCGTGCCGAGCGAGCGCGGACTCCATCCCCGGTTCGCGCCGAAGGGATTCAACGGCGTTCTCCGGCGGATTCCAATCGGGCCTGACGGCCCGAAGCGCATCCAGATAGGCGCCGGCGGATTCGGCGCCATCCTGGCCATTCGCATGGCAGAGGGCCTGCCGTATGCCGGCTATCTCGTCGACGCAACGCACGACATTTGCTGCGCAATCGGAAGAATGGCACTTCTCGACGAAGGTGCGCAGCAGCCCCCGGATTTTCGCGCTTCGCTCGAGCAACGCCGCGATCCAAATGTGTGACAGCGCCGCCTGTCCTTTCTCCCACAGCGGCGACGATGCGCCGGCGCACATCGCCTCACTGATTATCTGAAGTCCGGCGTCGACGCTCGCGGCAAATCCGTCGCAAGCGCCAGCATAGTCTTCCTTTAGATAGTCGATATAAGCGATTTCATACAGGATGGTGTCTCGCCTGAAGCCCGTTTGCCCCTCCCACAGCATCGTTCTCCAGTCGTTTGCTGCTTCGGAGAGCATCTGATCGAACATGTCGTCATTGTCCGGCCAGCTGGAGCGGGCCAGCTTGCGGTACCAACGGACGGCGTCGCTCCGGAGATCACTTCCCGTTGTCCACACGTGGCGGAGCAGAAACCGCAGGCAGGCTGTCAGCGGCTCGCGAACACCCGACCACTCCGCGTGGCTGCCCAGTTCGTTGAGCTCAGCCTGCTGCCTATCAGGCGTCGTCAGAAAGCGCGCGAGATAGAGGCTCAGAACCATCACCGACCACGGCTCGGGTCGATGAGGCGCGAAGTTGTCGAGGAACTCCCGCCGCACGGTCTCTTCCGTCAGATGCCGATCCGCAACGGCGAGGGTACGCCGGAGCTGAAATGGATGCTCCGTGAGGAGAATCGTGTCCCGTATTACTCGTGCGAGCCCGTGATGTCGGAGCTTCACCGAGGCGGTGGCGGCATTCAGGCCCAAGAAGGACAGAAACTCCAGCGGAGCCGAGACTCCCAGGGCACCGAATGGAAGCAACAGGTGATAGGCAGGCGCGTGGTTACCAAGCGGGTCGCCCGCGTCAGCGAGCAGCTCCCGCACCTCCTCGTCCATTCTCTCCTTGAGGGTATAGCGGAATTCAGACATCATTTCGTCCGTCGCTGGAGCGGCCATAAGGCCGGGCGAGTTTGCACCTAGGCCCGCCCGCTCGAGTTTTCTCGCGAAACGAGGATTCAGTTTTGCCTCGAACGCCGCAATCAGGCGCTGCCATGGCGGCAAGTCCGTCAAGCGATCGAAGTATCGCGCGAAAACCTGTTCCACGGGAAAACCGAATAGCTGTGGTGGTTTGTTGACCGCGAGATGATTCCTTGGACTGTCGTCCCGCGCGATCCAGATGACTCGCGTGCCCGGTTGCGCATCGCTGACCGCAGCAACGGCGTCTCTCCACGCGCCGGCATCGCGAGCAAAATGAACGTCGTCGACGAGAATCAGCAGTTCGTTACCCCGCGCGACGTTCCGGACGGTTCGCTGCACGATAACTGGATCGTTCTGCAAACGACAGTTGAAATACAGAACTCGCCGCTTTTCGCGACTCGAGTACCATCGCCAAGCGGCCCGCAGCGCGCAGCACGTCTTACCGACGTTCGGGGGACCAGCGATGAGGATGGGTTCGGAAAAATCGATGTCGAATGTGTCATCCTCAGAGATGACCTGCATGATCTCCGGCACACCAATCGGCTTGCCATCGCGCTCGATTACCATGAGCTCGAGCGACGTCGTGCGCATCTCGGCGTCGGCGATCGGCAGCTGTGGATCCAGGTATGTGGCAAGCCTGCAGTCGCCCCGAAGAAAGCTGCTCAGGACGTGTGCGTCCCAGAGGTCAAACCCGGAAAGTCCCAGACTGCGACGATGTTTCTGCCAAAGGCCGGGACGAACGGCGGCCGTGGTTGCGATGTAACTCTGGACTCTCTTCCTTGGCGATCCCGCTCCCTTTAGTCGGCGCGCGTTGAGGGTCCGAACCTTCCAGTCTCCCGCAACCCTTTTGAGCCGCGCGAGCGTCTGCACTTCCCCTTCGTGCATTGTAGCCTTGCACTCGACCTGAGCCACGACGGTTTGCGGGTCCTTCGCATCGTGAACGAGAATGTCGCAGAGCCCTTCGGGATCCTGGGGCTTGCGAATGACCCGATCGGGCCAGTGCAAACCGGCCACGACGAGACAGAAGTCCTGGAACGCTTGAAAATGATCGTGTCCGGCGAGGCGCCGAACCGCGTCGAGATACGGTTCGCCAGGCATGATGCCCCGGGATGGAATTGGACTGCGTGCGGTTTGCGGCAGGTGCGCGGACATCCGCGGCGGCCTCGAGGCAGGATCTGAGGCAGCAGCCGGCTCCGAGGCATATGATGTCTTTTGGAGACAGGAATGTCAAATCGATGATGTTCGAGAACGCTCACGATTTGCTTCTAATGGCGAGTCGGTGCATAAGCATCCATCAAATCGGAATGGAAGTCCGTGGAATGGCTGTCATCATCCTCACCGGTGGCGCTTTTCGGGATTGGCGGATAACATCGGGTTCGCGTCGCGTACGAGGGCGTCGGGTCAAAACAGCCGGAAGTCTGATGACAAGAGCTGACGATATGCATAGCCCGGGCGGCCTGCAGCTCCTCACAGCAGCGCATCTGGGCCGCATCCCGCCGACGGACATCACGTTTCTCTGCGGCGCGGGAATCTCCGTCCCCCGCCCCTCGAGACTGCCAACCGTTTTCGTCTTCATCGACGCCATTCTCGACCACTGCGGCGCCACGAGCGCAATGACCGAGGCCGTCGCCGCGGAACGCTCTCGCGGCGACCGACCGCCGCCGCGCTTCGAGTCGCTGGTCGAAGACATCGTGCACCTCGGGGCGGACGCCGGCCTGCTCGGATCAGTGTTCGAGACGTCCCAACCAAACGCGATTCACCGAGCGCTCGGCGACCATGTTCGCCGCGGCGCGGCGGTCGTCACGACGAATTTCGACAACGCGATCGAGCACGCGTTGGGCGAGCCCATGTCGAGAGTCGTGTTCGACGGACACGATTTGGACTTCCGCCCGCCCCTGCAGTCCGTCGTCGTCAAACCACACGGCAGCAATCGTCTGGGAGCGGACGATACACCGAGTCTCGTCGGTTCGCTCGGCGCCCTCGGCCGCACAGCGCGCGGGTTTGCGCGATTCCCCCAGTGGCGAACATATCTGCGCGCGTTGTTCGAGAAGCCGCTGGTGATCGTCGCCGGCTACTCGGCCTCCGACGACTTCGACATCGTGCCGGTCCTCCTCGAATCGGACGTCAAGCATATCTGGTGGATCGATTATGATCCTTTCATCACACTACCTGAACGAGCCAGCGGCGCGCAGACGCGCGGCGGCGTCAGACGCGTCTGCGACAAACACGACGTCGAGTATTTTCGAGGATCCTTCGAGCACCTTGCGTCGGAGCTGCGGGGTGACGGCGCGTCCGCGCCGCTCGCGATGCCCGCGACGTCGCCTCCGGATCGACTGGGCGAATGGCTCGACGTTGCGTTCCCCAGCGACGCCGATCGACAGGCCCTGTTGAGCCTTTCCAGCACAGTGGGATCCGAAGCTTGGAATTCACGTGACTTGAAGTCGCGGC
>JADMIO011736208.1_pt1 | contig 17401 bp, 11 predicted proteins | sample 8958161 | NCBI WGS metagenome assembly JADMIO01 (sample SAMN16585339, study PRJNA669376) | soil metagenome | isolation source: Crop rotation soil | place: USA: Cullars Rotation, Alabama | collected 2011
GGTGACATAGGCACGCGCGCCGGACGTGCCGACGACAGCCGCAATCCTCTTTTCGGTCTCCGCCCGAAGCGCCTCCGCCACCTCGGGCGCAAGCGCGACGCCCACGCCCCCCGCCGCGGTCATCGCCCGCGACTGGATGTCGCTCTTGATCTCCACGATCTGCGTCGCGGCGCTCGGCGCAAGGCCGAGCCGCGAGGTCAGCCAGCTCGCGTTCGAGATATCCGCACCCGCAGAGCCCAGATATTCCTCGTAGCGCTCGTTGCCGAGCGCCTTCCGGATCTGCTCCTGCACCTGCGGGTCGAGCTGCCCCTGCCGCACCGCCGGGAGGGCCGTGTTGCGCGGCGTGGTCTCCTGCTGGATGTCGAACAGGGCGCGAAATTCGTCCTCGGTCGGGTTGAACGCGGCGAGCCGCCGGCGAAGCACCGCCGCCTCGCTGCTGATCCGGTAGTCGTACTCCGCGAGCTCGTCCGGGCTCAGCAGGCTTTCGAGCGCCGCTCGCCGGAGCTGCTTGTTCTTCGTGCGCTCCTGGATCTCCTCGGGAAACAATCCGCGTTCCTCCGCGCGGTCGGCAAGGTCGTCGCGCGTCGCATTGTAGAGCGCGTAGTTGTTCGCCGGGTTCGCGAGCCGCCTCAGGGTGTCGTCGCTCAGGAAGCCGTCGCGGTATTTGAGGGTCTCAAAGGATGTGCCCTCGTCTTCCGGCACGTAGGCGGTGCCGAGGGCCGACGCGAGGTCGGCGGTCATCTCGCGCCTCAGCGCGACCCAGGCCGCCGACTTTGCCGGATCGCTGACTTTCGCATCGGCCTCCCAATACGGTGCCGGCGCCTCGTTGCTCAGCATCTCGAACTGCGTGGCGTATTGCGCGGTTATCCTCGCCCGGACCACCGAGCGCGCGACCTCCACCGGAAAACCCGCCGTGCGCATGACGTCGCTCAGCCCCCGCACCTCCCGCCCCGCCGCCAGCCGCGCCGCCCGGTCGGGAGCGTTAGTCGACCCAGTGTCACGCAGAGGCACAGGGTTCGCCGAGTTTATCGTACCCCCAGCGGACCCTGCGTCTCTGCGTGAGACCAGATCGATCACATATCCCCGGCTCGCCCCCGGCATGAGCGCAAACGCCCCCAGCAACACATTCCCCGCGAGAGTCGTCGCGACGAGCACACTGGAGAAGCGGGGCAGCTTCATAGGGATATCCTAGGTAAGACGACAGACCGGTCAACCCGGGTTCAGGCAACGAATACCGAATGGTCACAGAGGGAACAGAGCATTGCACAGAAGCCACTGAGCCAAACCGGGGTTCCTTGTTCGAATCCCAAACCAGCGTAACTCTGTGCCTTTTGTGCAAACCTCCGTGGCACTCTGTGACCGTTGTTCCGCCAGCTACTGCCAATTATATCTCACCCGATACGTCACCACGACCTCCTTGTCCGCGGGGACCGTCACCCGGAATTCCACGTTTTGCGCATCCGTTTTTATGAAATCGTTCGACTTCTGGATGATCTCCCAGTTGACCCAGCGGTAGAGCCGCTCGGCGACTCGGACCTCGACGGGCGTCGACTTGTGGTTCCTCAGATGGATCTCGAACGACTCCTCGAGCTGATCGTTCCGGTTATTGAGCACGTAATCGACCCGGCGGCGTTCGCCGACGACGTCGAAGGCGTCCCCGGTATAAATTCGCACCGTCTCGTTCTTCGCCGTGTGGTCGATCGTGTTCTCGCCCGTGAACTCGAGGTGGCCATCCGCATTGTCCTGCCGGTAGAACCGCGTGCGGCCCTTGGGCAGGGGCAGTCCCAGCCTGTTCGCCTCGGTGTTCTCAAACTCCTTCATGACCCAGACCTTCGGGTTCGACTGCGTCCCGTAGTCGCGGTTGTTCCGGATCATCTCGCTGTTCCACCCGCGGTATTGGGCCAGTGACGCGCCGTTGTACACGTAGAGTGTCTTCGCCTTCACCCCGGTCGCACGGATGAACTCGACCTGCTTCGTCTCGCGGTTCCGCAGCGTCGTCGGCAGCGGCAGCGAATAGAGGTGGAACTCGTCGAACGCCTTCTCGGTCACGCCGACCTCGGAACGCGCTTCATCCATCATCGCCGCCTTGGCTGCAAATTGAAGCTGGTCGGGCTGGAGCTTGCTGACATCGCCCGCCATCAGCTTGATCGTGGCGGCGTCGAATTGCTTGCCGCTCTGGTTGTCGATCGTCACCCACCCGATCACGTCCATGGTGTCGCCCGTCTCCGGCGCGATCAGGTTGTAGGCCGCCTCCCAGCTCATGCCGCCCGTCACGTAGCTGAGCTCCGCGTTCACCGTCGCGGCCTGGCTCGCGCTCAGTTTCCACGTCAGCAGCGGCTTGAGGATCGCGTCGTCCGTCAGCGCCGGGAAAATCGGCTCCCCCGGCAGGTTGAACCGGAGCTTGCCGTCGACCTCGATGATCGGCTGCCCGGCGCCGTTCTGGTAGTTGCCCATGTTGATCTGCTGCTGGAGGAATTGCCGGCCATAGGCCGTCCCGCCGGAAATGTTCGGCACGTAACCGCTGCGAATCACCTTCCCTCGCACGATCGACTCCCTGCCATTCTGGTCGCGCACGGCGAATTCGATTTCCTTCCCCTCGTAAAGCGAGAGCAGCAGCCCCTGCGAAATCGTGTCCGCCCGGTAATTCTGCTCGAGCACCCGGAGATTCACCCGCCCGGTCGGGTCGCGCAGCACCACCGAGTCCGGCTCGAGGTGGATCGTCGCCCCCGCGAACGTCACCGTGTTATCCCCCGGCTTCAGCTCGAGCGGCACCCGCTCCCGCACGACGGCGAAGTTCTGGTTGTAGATCGTCAGCCCCGGCCCGGTACCTGGAGGAACCGTCGCCGCCGGAGCCGCAGCGCCATGGCCAAGGACGGCGCCGAGGAGAAACAGAGGGAAAAGGAACTTCTTCATGATTCCCCAGCGTAGCCTGTTGTGATCCGAAAGTCATCCCAGTGTTGTCATGACGATGTCAGGGAAATGTCAGCGAGTGGAATGCCCCCTCACATCGTTCTCGTAATCGTACTCGTTCTCGTTCTCCCCCGTTTTCGGACGAGAACGAGAACGAGGACGAGTATGACAGGGGGCGGCGGCGGGCCTCAGGGCAGGAAATACACTTCGGTCAGCACGATTCCCTCCGATTTCCCCGAGGCGCTCCCCACGACGATCGTGTGGGCGCCGGGAGGGAGCTCGATAATCTCCGCACTGTCGGCTTGCGTGGGATCGAGAGGAAAGGCGCCGACCATCGCCGAGGCGGTGGCGATGTTTTCCTTGCGACCCACAAAGTCGATCGCCGAGACCCCGACTATGCGATGGCGTCCGGAACCATTCGCATAAACCTCGACAAAGGGATCCGCCAGACCGCCGGGGACCCCAAGTTTTTCCAACCCGGGCCCGATCGCACGCACCAGGACGAGTCGTCTCTCGCTCGAAGTGATGACGAAGCCCGTGACGGCGACGTTTCCGGCCGCGACCAGGGCACGGTTGGAGATATTGACCGGGCCTGCGTTCAGGGCCCGGGCACGGATGGTGAAACTACGGTTACCAAAAGTATCGCCGCTATCCGATTCAAAGGCGCCGGCGGCCTCGCTGGTAAATGTAAGCCGGAAGCTTCCGTCGAACCTTGGCGTATCCGGTCCGGCCACGTGAAAAATCAGCACACCGACGTCCCCATCGAGCGAGTATTGGTACGTTCCGGACTGGAGCGGGTTGGCAAACGTCACGCTCTTGCTCTTCGTGGTGGATAGGAGATCCCGAAACGTCCCATCCTCGGATAGCAGCCTCGTGACCGTGCTGCCGCTCAGCAACGCGCTGACGAAACTCGAAAGCGAAATCACGCTGCCACCAACGCCCGCGGGAGGCGACGCCGCATGGGCCGAAAGGACAAAGAGTTCGAATATAATGAAGATAAGTATGCGTTTCACCAACAGGGATGACCGTCGGCCGGCCGGAACCCGCTACCGCCGCTGATTCCGCCATGCATCTGCGTCGATCCGTGTCCATCTGCGGTTGGAAAAGCCCACTTTCCCCTTCCCCTTTCCCTCCCACTTGCTCGAATCTGGACCCTTGCAGACCGAGAACATCCCCGCGATCGACTTCCGCGCCCAGCTCAACGACGAGCAGTTCGGCGCCGTCACCGCCGAACCGGGACCGCTTCTTGTGCTCGCCGGCGCGGGGTCGGGCAAGACGCGGACGCTGACTTATCGCGTGGCCTATCTCCTTTCGAAAGGCGTCCGCCCCTCGGAAATCCTGCTCCTGACCTTCACCAACAAGGCGGCGAAGGAGATGCTCCACCGGGTCCAGGACCTGACCGGGATCGAGCCGAGCCGGTTCTGGGGCGGCACGTTCCACAGCATCGGGCACCGCGCGCTGCGCACCCACGGCGAGGCGATCGGGCTCAACCGCTCCTTCACGATCCTCGACGCCGACGAGTCGGAGGGCGTGCTGCGCGATGCGGTGGACGCGGTCGATGGGGCGTTCTTCAAGGACAAGACCCACCCGCGGGCGGGTCCGCTCCACTCCATCATCTCGCTCGCGCGCAACACGCAGGCGCCGCTGTCCGATACCATCCACCGGTATTTCCCGCAGCACGAGGGGCTCGAGGAGCGCGTCGCCAGCTTCGCCCAGAAATATGCGGCGAAGAAGAAGGCCGCCAACGTCCTCGACTACGACGACCTGCTCGAGTTCTGGCTGCAGATCCTGAAGCAGTCGTCCGAGACGGCGGCGTACTTTTCCACCCGGTTCCGCCACCTGCTCGTGGACGAATACCAGGACACCAACACCCTGCAGGCCCAGATCGTCGATACGATCGCAAGCCACCACAGCGTGATGGCGGTGGGCGACGACGCGCAATGCATCTACTCGTGGCGCGGCGCCAATTTCGAGAACATCCTCAGCTTTCCCGAGCGGCACCCCGGCACGGTCGTCCATCGGATCGAGACGAACTACCGCTCGACCCCGCAGATCCTGGGCCTGGCCAACGGCGTGCTCGAGGCCCAGCCCAAGGGCAGGCACTTCGAGAAAATCCTCAGGGCGCACCGCGCCAACAGCGAGAAGCCGTTCCTCGTCCAGGCGATGGACGGCAGCGAACAGGCCCGCTTCATCGTCCAGCGCATCCGCGGGCTGGCGGAGGAGGGCTGCGCGCTGCGGGACATCGGCATCTTGTACCGCGCGCATTTCCAGGCCCTGGAAATCCAGCTCGAGCTGTCGCGCGTCGAGATCCCGTACCAGATCACCAGCGGCGTCCGCTTCTTCGAGCAGGCGCACGTGCGCGACCTCGTTGCCCTGCTCCGCTTCGTCTACAACCCGGGCGACTCCATGGCATGGCAGCGGCTGGCCGTGCTCCTCCCGAAAGTCGGCGACAAGAACGCGCAGAAGCTCCACGCCCTGGCCGCCGACCAGGCCAGGCTGAACACGTTGGACTTCATCGATGCGCTGGCCCTTCCCGCGGTCGCGGCCAAGGTGCCCAAGGACGCGCAGTCCGAGTGGCCCGCCCTCGTCGCCTCGCTGCAGGAGGTCGCGGAGGCGATGCGCACAATGAAGCCCTCCAACGCCGTCGACCTCGCCGTCGAGGGCTGGTACGGCGATTACCTCAGGGGCGCGTACGCGAACTACGCCTCGCGGCTCGACGACCTGAAATCGATGGTCGGCTTCGCGAGCCGGTATCCCGACATGCAGGAGATGCTCGCGCAGATCATGCTCCTCAACGGCGAGACCAGCGAGCGCTCGGTGGACCCGGAGGAGGACGCGGTGCGGCTGACGACGGTCCACCAGGCCAAGGGGCTCGAGTACTCCGCCGTCTTCCTGATCGGGCTGGCCGACGGCATGTTTCCGCTCCGGCGCGCCGTCGAGAGCGGCGACCTCGAGGAGGAGCGCCGGCTCTTTTACGTCGCCGTCACCCGCGCCCGCGACGAGCTCTACCTCTGCTTCCCCAAGGTAAACACCCGCGGCGGCCCCTCCATGCTGCAAAGCCCGAGCCGATTCCTGCAGGAGCTGGATTCAAACCTCTACCAGGAGCTGAAGATCAAGCGGTCCTGGTGGTGAACGGATCGCGGTGAGGGTGAGGGTGAGGGTGAACCGATAGGAGCTTCGACTATCAGGCAGATCGTTCTCACCCTCACTCTCACCCTCACTTTCCGCGGTGGCGCCCGTTTTGCCTTCCCAAGTGTGGTATGTTACCGCTGAACTAACCCGCTTCATGTCCAGCTCCCCAGTCGAGAACGTCGTCATCATAGGCACCGGTTGCGCCGGTTTGACGGCGGCTGTCTATGCCGGCCGCGCGAACCTGAACCCGCTCGTGCTCGAGGGCCCGCTCCCGGGCGGGCAACTCACGACGACGAGCGAGGTCGAGAACTTCCCCGGTTTCCCGGAGGGCGTCGACGGCTTCCAGCTCATGGACAACCTGCGCAAGCAGGCCACGAAGTTCGGCACGCGCTTCGAGCAGGCGCTCGTGACCTCCGTCGATTTCAAGTCGATGCCGCGCAAGCTGATCGCCGGTGACAGGACGATTCTCGCCAAGTCGGTCATCATCGCGACCGGCGCGTCGCCGCGCCTCACCTCGATCCCCGGAGAGCGGGAGCTCTACGGCGGCAAAGGCGTGACGACCTGCGCCACCTGCGACGGCGCGTTCTACCGCAACATGGACGTCGCGGTGATCGGCGGCGGCGACAGCGCCGCCGAGGAGGCCCTCTTCCTGACCCGCTTCGCGAGCAAGATCTACCTCGTGCACCGCCGCGACACGCTGCGCGCCTCGAAGATCATGGCCGACCGCGCCACGTCGCACCCGAAGATCGAGATGGTATGGGACAGCATTCCCCTCGAGATCACTGGCGTGGCGAAAAACGCCGTCGACGGACTCCGCGTCCGGAACCTCAAGACCATCGTCGAGCGGACGCTCCCGGTTAAGGGCGTCTTCGTCGCCATCGGCCACATCCCGAACACCGCGGCGTTCGCTTCCGCACTCGACGTCGATTCCGAGGGTTATTTCAAGCCGGCGAACGGCTCGCAGATCCGGACCAGGGTCCCGGGCGTCTACGTTGCCGGCGACTGCGCCGACCACGTCTACCGCCAGGCCGTCACCGCCGCCGGCATGGGCTGCGCCGCCGCCATCGAGGCCGAGCGCTGGCTGGCCGAGCACGGCGGTTGAGGGGACGGTCACAGAGGGGACAGAGGTGGGCACAGAAGCCACCGGTGCCCTGCTATTGGGTCGAATGACCGAGCCCAAAACCAATCTCTGTGTGTTCTGTGCTCACCTCTGTCCCCTCTGTGACCGCACCCCTCCTGCCAGGCAGATTAGAATAGTTCCAATTGCGACTTGCTACTTGGAACCATTCCAATTTGGTTAGGCCTCCCTCGCCTATGTCGATCTCGGCCACTACATCCTCCGACCTACCCGCCTTGGCCGACAGGCTGGCGGACAGCGGACTGCGGGCGACCAAGCAACGGGAAGTTGTTTACAACGTGCTTCTTGCAAAACGCGACCACCCGACGGCGGACGAGGTTTTCGGGCGGGTGAAGGCGGCGATGCCGACCATCTCCCTCGCCACCGTTTATAACTGCCTCGAGGCCCTGGTTCAGTGCGGGGTCGTCCGCTCGGTGAACTTCGAGCGCGGCCCGACCCGCTACTGCCCGAACCTCCGCCCCCACGCCCATTTCCACGACGAGGCGACCGGCAAGACCCACGACATCGACCTGCCCCCGACCCTCCTGAAGAAGGTCGGCGCGATCCTCCCCCCCGGCTACGACGCGAGCTCGGTGGAGATCATCTTCCGCGGCAAGGCTTCGCCGTGAAGCTCCAAACGATCGGAGCCGCGCCAAACCGATTCAATCCGCGTCGAACCGAGCCCTTTCACACCCACTCCCACTCACACTCCCACCCATGGCTGTTTTAGAAATCAAGGATCTCCACGTATCGATCGGCGAAAAGGAAATCGTCAAGGGCGTCTCGCTCGTCATCAAGGGCGGCGAGGTGCACGCCATCATGGGACCGAATGGGACGGGCAAGTCGACGCTGGCCAAGGCGATCGCCGGCCAGCCCGACTACGAGATCACCTCGGGCGATGTGCTCCTCGACGGCCAGTCCATCCTGGAGATGGAGCCGGATGAACGGGCGCGCGCGGGGCTCTTCCTCGCCTTCCAGTACCCGAGCGAGATCCCGGGCGTCTCGATCGCCAATTTCCTGCGCGCCGCCGTCCAGGCCCGGATGGGGGAAGGCGAGGAGCTCGATGCCTCCGGCTACTACAAGCGGCTGTACCAGAAGATGGACATGCTGAAGATCGACCGGAAGTTCACCTCGCGCTCGGTGAACGAGGGGTTCTCCGGCGGCGAGAAGAAGCGCTGCGAGATCCTGCAGATGGCGATGCTCGAGCCGAAGTTCGCCCTGATGGACGAGACCGATTCCGGCCTCGACATCGACGCCCTCCGCATCGTCGCCGACGGCGTCAATCACCAGCGCGGCCCCGGTCTCGGCGTGTTGCTGATCACCCACTACCAGCGGCTCCTCGACTACATCGTCCCCGACTACGTGCACGTCATGCACGGCGGCCGGATCGTGAAGACCGGCGACAAGTCGCTCGCCCTCGAGCTCGAGGCCAAGGGCTACGACTGGCTGAAGCCGGAGGCGGCGCTGGCGAAATGACCAATGTCCAATTCCCAATGACCAATGACTAAACCGCCCACAGCAGATATAGACATCGAGAACCCGGTCTCGGGCATCGACCAGTCGTCGGGCAATTTTAGCTACGAGGTCGACTACAAGTTCGACGCGGGCACGGGGCTCAACGAGGATACGGTCCGCTACATCAGCTCGGTCAAGAAGGAGGCGCCGTGGATCCTCGAGTTCCGGCTCAAGGCGCTGAAGACGTTCCTCGAGAAGCCGATGCCGACGCACTGGGCGACGAAGGACCTCGAGAACATCAATTTCGACAAGATCCGGTACTACCTCTCGCAGGGACAGAAGCCGAAGCGGACGTGGGACGAGGTGCCGGACGACATCAAGCGGACGTTCGAGCGGCTCGGCATCCCGGAGCAGGAGCGCAAGTTCCTCGCCGGCGTCGAGGCACAGTTCGACTCCGAGGCGGCGTACTCGAACATCAAGGAGATCGTCTCCAAGCAGGGCGTCATCTTCGTCAACTCGACCGAGGGCCTGCGCGAGCACCCCGAGATCTTCCGGAAATACTTCGGCAAGGTCATCCCGACCGGCGACAACAAGTTCTCCGCCCTCAACAGCGCGGTCTTCTCCGGCGGCTCGTTCATCTACGTGCCGAAGGGCGTGAAGGTCGCCCAGCCCCTCCAGGCCTACTTCCGGATCAACGCGGAAAACTTCGGCCAGTTCGAGCGCACCCTGATCATCGCCGACGAGGGCAGCGAGGTGGTTTACATGGAGGGCTGCACCGCGCCGAAGTTCAGCACCTCGACCCTGCACAGCGCGGTCGTCGAGCTCGTCGCCCTCAAGGGCGCGAAGATCCAATATATCACCGTCCAGAACTGGGCCCCCAACGTGTTCAACCTCGTGACCAAGCGCGGCGTCGCGCACGAGGAGGCCGAGATCAAGTGGATCGACTGCAACATCGGCAGCCGGCTGACCATGAAGTACCCGGGCGTCGTGCTGAAGGGCCGCAAGGCCCGGGGCGAGGTCATCTCCATCGCCCTCGCCAACGACGGACAGCACCAGGACACCGGCGCCAAGATGGTCCACGCCGCCGACGATACGACCTCCAACGTCGTCTCGAAGTCGATCAGCGTCGGCCAGGGCCGCGCCACCTACCGCGGGCTCGTCCACATCCCGAAGCACCTCAAGGGCTGCAAGAACAACACCGAGTGCGACGCGCTGCTGATCAACACCAACAGCCGCACCGACACCTACCCGGCCATCTCCGTCCGCGGCGACAAGAACGCCACGCAGCACGAAGCCAGCGTCTCAAAGGTGAACGAGGACATGATCTTCTACATGCAGCAGCGCGGCCTCACCGAGGGCCAGGCCATGAGCCTCGCCGTCAACGGATTCATCAACGACCTCGCCCGCCAGTTCCCGATGGAATACTCCGTCGAGCTCAAGCGGCTCATCGACCTGGAGATGGAAGGAAGCGTCGGATAAGGCGGACGGCACGGAGGCCGTCCCTCCACGACCGGATCATTTGCAATGGATCGAAATGGAGGGACGGCCTCCGTGCCGTCCAACTACTGATCGAAAAATGCCATCAATCGAAAATCGAGAATCGAAAATCGAAAATGCCACCGGCGTCTTCACCCGCGAAGCGTTCGACGCCCATCTTGCCACCCTGAAGGGCACCCCCGCGTGGTGGCTCGAGCGCAAGCGCGCCGCCTACGATTATTTCGCCAGCCTGCCGCTCCCGCGCCGCACCGACGAAGGCTGGCGCTTCAGCAACATCGCCGGCGTAGTGCTTTCCGAGGTGGAGCGGCGCGGCTTGCCCGGCGTAGCCGCGGGCGAAGCCTGGGTCTCTGCGACGGTTCCCTCCGAGATCTCCGCCCCACCCCTCCCCCCCGGGGTGATTGTCTGCACCCTCGCCGAGGCTCTCGCGGAGCATTCCGAGCTCCTCCGCGCCCATTTCATGGCCCAGCCCCAGAAGCTCGGCTCGGCGAAGTTTGCCGCCCTCCACACCGCCTTCGTCGCCGGCGGCGCCTTCATCTACGTCCCCAAGGGCGTCGAGGTGAAGGCCCCGGTCAACGTCAACCACGCCATGGGCCGCGACGGCCTGGCCTTCCCTCACACCCTCGTCATCGCGGAGGAGAATGCGAAGGTCACCGTCGTCGACCGGTTCGGGTCTTCCGGCCAGGAACCCGGGACCCGGAACCAGGAACCGTGCCTGGCCTTCGGCGCCAACGACCTCTACGCCGGCCACGGCGCCCAGGTGACGTACGTCGGCACGCAGGACTGGTCCCGCCACACGCTTTCATTCCAGCTGAACTCGACCGTCGTCCGCCGCGATGGCCGCGTCCAGTCGCTGAACATCCACCTCGGCGGCCGGCAATCCCGCCACGAATCCCTTTCGCAGCTGGCGGCGCCGGGGGCGTTCTCCGAGATGCTCGCGCTGACCGTGGCGGACGACACCCAGGAGTTCGACCAGCGCACGCTCCAGATCCACCAGGCGCCGAACACCAAGTCGGACCTGCTCTACAAGAACGCGCTCCGCGACAAGTCGAAGACGATCTTCTCCGGCCTCATCGTCGTCGACCCCGATGCCCAGAAGACCGACGCCTACCAGAGCAACCGCAACCTGATGCTCAGCGACGACGCCGAGGCGAACTCCCTTCCGGGCCTCGAGATCCAGGCCAACGACGTCCGCTGCACGCACGGCGCGACGAGCTCGCGGATCGATCCCGACCAGGAATTCTACCTCCAGTCGCGCGGCATCGACAAGGCCACCGCCGACGAGCTCCTCACCTTCGGCTTCTTCGAGGAAGTCCTGAACCGCCTCGAGAACGAAGAACTGCACGAGTCGCTCCGGCACCAGATCAGCGGCAAGTTCCGGAAATAGAATTTGAACCACGAATGGACACCAATGAACACGAATGGCAGCCGTGTTTGTCGCGGTTGTTTGAGACCGGAAAATGCATTCGTGTGAATTCGTGTCCATTCGTGGTTGAACCCTCATGAACGATCGTAACCGCACGCTTTCCCGCGAGGTCCTCGCCACGCAGATTCCGTCGGGGGACAAGGTGCCGCTTTCCGTGGGCACCAAGGTGATGATCCACCAGACCCTCGGCGGCGCCTATACCGTCCAGACCGATTTCGGCCTCTTTCGCATCGACGCCAGGGACGCCGACACCCTCGGCGAAAAAGTCGACACGTCACTCGCCACAAGTCACACGTCACTGGCCGACGGCTCTCCTGACCCCGAGGCGATCTGGGAGCAGCTCCGCCAGGTCTTCGACCCGGAAATCCCGGTCAATATCGTCGACCTGGGTCTCGTCTATTCGATGGAGGTCGAGAAGAAGCCCGAGGGCGGCCACAAGGTGAACGTCCAGATGACGCTCACCGCCCCCGGCTGCGGCATGGGCCCCGCCATCGCCGAGGATGCCAAGAACAAGATTCTCCTCGTCCCCGGCGTCGCCGACGCCGACGTCCGGATCACCTGGGAACCACCCTGGAACCAGCAGATGATTTCCGAAGAGGGAAAGATGAAGCTCGGATTGGTGTGATTTTGCTGTAGCCGGGGTCGCCGACCCCGGACCGGCCTCAGCGAGGCCAGCTACTACAGCAGAGCCGCATGCGCGGCTTCCCATGGGGCGTGGTGCTCCGCGGCAACGCTTGTCGCGGTTAGTTGCCCCTGGGCGCGGCCGGAGCAGGGTTCCCGGGGGCCGCAGGGCCGCCGCCACCGCCACCGCCGCGACCTCCGCCGGCTCCGCCGCGTGCCATCGCCTGGATGACGGCAGCCTGGCGCTCGGCCGGGATCTTGAGTTCGGTGAGCAGATTCCGAGAGTTCGTGCCGCGCGCTTGCGCCAGCGCCAAGTCGGCCGCCGCCAGCTCGTTGACGCGCTGAGGGATGGTGGCCGGTGCGGTAAAGGATGCGGTCACCAACGCCTGGGCCGCGGCGGCTTGGGCGTTCACTTCCTTTTCAAACGCTTCGTTCAGGCGGGTGATCGCCGTCAGTTCCGTGTCATTGACCCCGACGATACCCCCTCGGCCGCCTGAACCGGGAGTGACATAGAGCGAGGCAACCGGCTGTCCGGGAATCTTCAGGCCCGGGGTCGTGCCACGACCACCAGCGCCGCCGGGCCCACCTCCGCCAGCTCGGCCACCTCCCGGGATACCTGTCGCTCCCGGCGCACCCGCGCCCGGGGCTCCGCCCGCCACCTGCCCGGGAGCGCCTCCTGCAGCCGGTCCGCCCGGCCCGGCTGCCCCCCCGCGGCCGCCCCCGCCGCCGCCGCCCGCCCTGCCGCGGCCGGCCGGCATCGGTGCATCTATGATCGATTGCAAAGGCGCCTTCTCGGCCTCCGGGATCATCGCGATCGCGTCGGCGCGAATGATCGTCAGGCCGTTGGTCGTTCCGTAATAATCGCGGGGCGCCGTCGTGAAGTATTCCATGTAGGTCTTGCGCAATTCCGGCGTCCATCCCGCGGTCTGGGTCCGGAGAAGCTGGGCGTAGAACAACTGTGCGTCCTGCCGCGCGATCTCGGCCTGCGAGATGCCGACGTTGGCGCCAGTCACGTCGCCGCGATCCTGGCGCTGCCGCTGCTGCGGATTGATCCACTCCTTGACGCCGAAGTACGGATTGTCGGGGGCCCTGTCGATCAGGGTGAGGAGCTTCCGTGGCATGCTCGGGGCCTGGAGATAAACGAGTATCTCGGCGACTTCGCGATTCAGCTCCTGGTACTGGGCCGGAATCATCGGGTCGAGCCGGGCGATCAGCCGCTGGCGGGCCGCCTCGCTTGGCTCGCCCAGACGGATCATGGTGAGCTGGTATGCGCGGAGAAGGTCGAGCTTGTCCTGGAAACCGATCTCCGCGAAATCGATGCGATCGAGGGCGGCGATCATGCGCTCCTCAAGCTGCTTGTCCTGGGGCTGGGTCGAATTCGGCGGCGTATGGTACTCGTCCCGATGACTGACGCGGGCGAGAGCGGCGATTGCCGCGATGCTCCGGCGGGGATCGGTCTCGCCCAACGCCTTCTCCCGCCACTGGGCGACGTCCTGGTGCTCGAGGGCGACGCGGGCGGCGTAGCGAATCGCCCGGTCCTGGTCACCGAGGTACGGCCAGGCGGCGTTCACGGCGGCCGGATTCTTCATCCCGTGGAATTTCTCGAGGTCGTAACGGGTCTGCCGCATCGCGGCGAAACGGGTGTCGGGCTTGGTCGGAGTGGTATCGGCGGTACCGACGTACGTCATCCGATAAATCTGCGACCCGGTGGTCAGGATAATGAGCGAGCCGTCGGCCGGGTTCGGGATGATGCCGGAGACGGGAAACGGGCGGCCGCTGATGAACGGCATCGGTTCGGCCGTGTACGACGAACCGGCCGGGTCGATCTTGACCGCCCACAGGTTGCCGAACGACCAATCGCCGGCGTAGAATGCATCCTGGTATACCGCCGGGAACTTGGTGCCGGTCCCAAACGAGGACCCGACGGGCGAACCGGATCCGACCACCCCGATCGGGCCGATGAAATCAAACTGGTAGTAGGGGTGCACTTTTGAGCCGGAGCGCCAGCCGGTGTCGGCGCCGCTGGTGAGGTGGATGATGTCGGTCGGGCGATAACCGACGGTGAAGCCCATGTTCGGCTCCTCGTCCGCATCGTAGATGAACATCTCCCCATCCTTGTTATAGGCCTGCGAGACCGGATTGCGCATCCCCATGCCCCACAGCTCGAACTCGCTGCCGTCCTCATTGAACAGGTAGACCGTCGCCTCCGGGGCCCGGTGGAATCCCGGCGGGCTGAGGTCCATGCGCATGACGAGGTTGTCCTCGCCCCAGACCGGGGGGACCCGGGTCTTGTTGTACTCGGTCGGACGGGTGGCATTGCCGCTGATCACGGAAATCTGCCGTCCACCGGGATGGAGCTGGAGGGTGTGCGTGCCATGATCGGAGCCGTCGCCGACGCGGTTGCGGATGACGCGGGCCTGGTCGAACTGGTCGTCGTTGTTCGTATCCTTGAAGCGATACGTGCCAGCGGTCATCGTGCCGCTGCGGTTGGCGTTCAGGTAAAGGCTGTTGAACGCGTAGAGCGCGCCTTCGGACGCGGGAAATCTCGCGCCGGAGAGCATCTCGACCCTGACCGGGTCGGCGCTGCCGACGTTCGGTATCGTGATCCGGGCGAGCCGGTCGGAATTATACGCCGGCACGAGAAGCCGATGCTTGTTGTCCCACGTCAGGGCGACCCATTGTCCCTCGGTCGCCGGGTTGCTGACATAAAGAAGCTCGAGCTTGAACCCGTCGGGAATGCTGAAATCCCGTCCGATAAAGCTGCCATCCGGCGCCGAGATCGTGCGTTCGGCGGCATTATATTCCGCGAGGGCGGCGCGAACGCCCGTCGCAGCCGCGACCGTGGCAACGAGAAACATGAGTTTTTTCATTGGAGTAAATCCTGGTGCGGGAATCGCAGGGATCGTGGAGTTATCCCCCTCCACGATCCCTGCTTGCTCGCTGACCCCCATACGTCACTGTCGTTTTTCCCGTCAATCCTGCTTCAGGGAAAGGTTTCGGTACCAAATCTGGCCGCCGCCCTCGATCTGGAGGGCAATGTGCCCCTGCGCTGCAAAATAGTTCGGGTCATTGTCGTAGCTCTGGGTGAGGAGGCGGCCGTTGACGATATGCGTCAGCGAGTGGCCACGGGCGATGAGGTGGAACGTGTTCCACTCCCCGGGTTTCTCGACGCCGGAAACGTCCCCCAGCGAGCCCAGCTGGCGCACAAGCGGACCGGTGAGGCCGGGTACCAGCTCGCCGATCGTGCCGGCGTTAATCACCGTCCCTCGTCCGTCCTGCTCGTAGAGATTGCCGGTGTTAGCGCCTCCCAAGTCAAACTGGTACCCGCCAATGTCCCATTTCGCCATCGCGTTGGCCGCAAGGTTTCCCCGCCCAAACGGCGGCGTCGGCTGCGCGCCCGGACGCCCACGCGCCGCCTCCGGCGTGATGTCGGGCAGGTGCCCGCCGTGCCCTTCGACGATCCCGCCATTGAGCCGCGAACGATACTGGAGCCCGGTGTTCGCTCCCATGATCTTGTACTCCCCTTTCAACTCGAAATCCTTTACCAGCGCCCTCGCATAGACGATGTAAGTGGTGCCGGCCGGTCCGCCTCCGCGGGACGAAATCGCCCCATCGTCGACAAACCAGATGTCCGGTGCGCCGTCCCAGCCATCGAGCGTCTTGCCGTCAAAGATGGGGCTGAATCCGGTGCGGTCCTCGATGTTGAGGGCGATCCGCGTGGCGCCGCCTCGGCCACCGGTTCCCGCAGACTGCGCGCGTACCGCCGCATATTGCTCGGGGCTGAGCTTATTGGATGACGCCTGGATCCGGGCGATTCCAACTGCGCGCGCAAGCGCGAGCTTCGTCTCCGCATCGGCGAGCTCCTGGGCCTTTGCCGCGATCTGCGCGGATGTCATCGGCACGGCGCCGCCAATGAGGGCGGCCGGGGCGAGGCCGTTCCTGGCATTCGTCACGGCGAGGGTCAGGGGGGCAAGCGTCGAGTTCAGGTCGGCCACCGCCTGGATTTGCGCGGGGGTGGCGACAACGTTGGTAACAGGTCCCGCCGGCGCGGCGGCGCCGCCCCGACCGGCCGGCGCCTGGGCGAACGCGACGCCGGCTGGCGCGACTGCAACCAGCAGCGCAAAGACGGAAGCATTGAAGTTCATGATATCGGGATGCAGCGACGCATCGCTGCGACGCCGGCGCTGGTTGGATGCGAAACTATTTTGTGAACACTTCGGGCGAGGCCTCGATCGGCGCCTCCTTGAGCCAGATATTGCGGAATTCCCAGCGTCCACCCTCGATCTGCAGCGCGATGATCCCCTTGGTGCGGCGCATCACGGGGTTCTGGTCGATCGTCATGCTCATCATGTGCCCGTTGATGAAAAGTATCATCGTGTTGCCGCGGGCCATGATGTGGTACTGGTTCCAGTCGTCCGGCTTGTAGAAGGGCCCCGCCGCGTCCGCCGTCGGCAGCGTAGCGAGAACCTTTGGGCTACGGCCCGCGGGATCGGCCTCCGTGATCGTGATGTTCCCAGCCGTCGTCAGGTTGCCCCGCTCATTCAACCGCTGGCCATTGTACATGGCACCGAAGCGCCCGCCCTCCCAGATATTCGCTGTGTTTGCGCCGCCGAAATCCGCCTGGTAGCCGGCGACATTCCAAATCGGGTTGCCCACGATTGGGGAGGTTGGGGAGACCCGCGGGGCGAAGGTTGCCACCTGGTCGCGGGTGAGCTTGTTCGATGAGGACTGGATCTTCGCGAACGCCTCCGCCCGCGCCTGCGACAGGTCCAGCAGCGCGGCAGACAGCGCCTGTGACTTCGCCTGGATATCGGCGCGATCGGCGCCTTCCTTGAACGCCGCGGCGGCCAGCGCAGCCTGCGCGTCCGCCACGGCATCCATCTTTGGCACCGTGTCGCCGTCGATCTTTGCGAGCTCACGCAGCTGGGCCTTGTTCGGGCCGGCGTCCGTGCTGGTGATGTCGTTCTGGAAACTGCGGAACTGGACGCCCGTGTTCCCCGAGCCCTTGATATCGACCAGCAAGTCGAAATCGCCCGGTGTCGCACGGGTGTAGGTCGCAAACGTGGTGCCCGTCGACATATGCGGGTCGTAACCCGCGACGATCGAGCCATCGATCACCTTGTAGACCGTTGGAGGATAGTCCCAGCCGTCCATGTCCTTGCCGTTGAATATCTGGGTATACCCGGTGTGGTCGGTGTGATCGTACGGGGTCATCCCCCCGCCGCGACCGCCGGGCGCCCCGGGAC